>Ga0105046_10000057_pt1 | contig 110079 bp, 87 predicted proteins | sample MAT03_FD_78385 | JGI IMG/M metagenome (GOLD analysis project Ga0105046, IMG submission 78385) | Freshwater microbial communities from Lake Fryxell liftoff mats and glacier meltwater in Antarctica - MAT-03 (megahit assembly) | ecosystem: Environmental > Aquatic > Freshwater > Ice > Liftoff... | reverse complement strand
GGGATGGGAAAGAGCAGCCAGAGACCAAACTACAGAAAGCTTCTTACACCGGCTTGAGCTCTATGACGGTCGCTATCTCCTGCGGAGTAACCTCATGGCGAGCGAGCCCAAGCAGACCTGGCAGATGTATATGTTGCTCGTAGAAATCGAGGCCGGTTTCCGGAACTTCAAAAACGACCTGGGTATCCGCCCCGTGTTTCACCAACTAGGTCCTCGAGTCGACGCTCACATCTTCGTCTGTTTCCTGGCGTATTGCTCCCACTGACCTTGAAACATTGGCTCCGAAAGTTGGCACCGGGTCTCATCCCCAGGCAGGCGTTGGATCAGTTGGCCACCGTCCGAATGATCCATTTAGAATTTCCCACCACCGATGGACGCCAACTGGTTTTGAGTCGCTACACCCAGCCCGAACCCGCGGTGAAACTCCTGCTAGCAGGCCTGGGGAAAACCTTTCGTGAACAACCGCCTCCGCAAATTCGCGGCCACAAACTGGTCTAAAAAAGGACGACCAAAATCAACTTTGTAGTGAAGACCTAAGGAAGGGCGCCCGCATTTCTTCCAATGAATTCGTGGTATTCTCAGAAAAATAAGCGCCAGTGCCGAAAGTTGGGCTAGCCCGCCCGAACCACCTGCGGTCAGGTGCCGTCGAGGACGAGCAGTGCTTCGGGCGGCCGATTGAGTGCCTCCGGGGCCAGCGCGCCCTTTCCCGGGAGCCAATGGGGTCGAGTCTTAACCTTTAACATTCGGACCTCGGTCAAACGCATGACCCGAGTTCACCTGTCCCCGAACGGACGCACCTAACCCTTCAAGCTACCCCGTGCTGGCCCGCGGGACACCGGGGGCCGCGGTGGGGGACCCCCTGTGGGTTTCAACCGGGAACCCGATCACCGGGACGAGTGTCGGCCTCCCAGAAACTGGAACATCGCCTGACCCCAACCGCCAAGCCCGTACAGCCATCGCGATCCCCCGGACGCCTTCCGGAGGCGTCTACGGCACGTGACGGGGGGAACCGGCGGCTTTTCTCCCTGGTTCGAAGTGACGGGATGGGTCCGCCACCGGCGGGCCCGCCGTCAGCCAGCACCGCGAACGACGCTGTCAGCCGTCGTGCGGGGCGCCTCACCGGTTCTGAGGCTGACACCCGACCTGCCGGCGAACCGTTCGGTCCTCGCGCCCCCCAGGGAAAATCGGGGGGCCGCGAGGCCTCAGGGGTGGGGAACAAAGGGTCCACGTCCAAACTTTCGACAATTGTCCGACGACCCGACGTAGGAACGCCTCGCATTCCACGTCCCGCTCCCGGCGCGCCGCGATCCGCTTCACCCCTCGCGCCGCCGCCTGGTATTTTAAGCCCGGGATTCTCCCGTAAACCTCCGACAACCCGCACCCCGCGTGCCGCTCCGCCAGGTACAGCACCGCGTCCCGGGTCCAGTCGCCGTGCCGCTCCAGCGACTCCTCCTACTTCACGCCTCGCCTGGCCTCCGCCATGCCCACCAAACGCTCCCACGAAATCCGACCCGCCCGCGCCAGCTCACACCCACAAACTCCACGGATACGACTCCAACGTCCGGACCCGTCGCGCGATCAGTTCCGCGCCCGGATCGGGAAGATTGGCGACCTTCGCCCGCCGCTAGTCCGACTTTGACAATCCCAAGCCAGCGATGCGAACCGGGTTCAGATGCAGATAACGCGCCACCTCCGCCACCCTCCCCTGGTCCTGGATGAGAACCGCCTTGAAGCGCCCCTGAAACACGTGCCCGGAGGTCCGATGCGCCCAGTTGAAGCGCAAAGAGAAAGAGTACGACAGTTGAACCCACTGGATGGCCCGGCTCAGGTTCCTTTGCGATGGCTGGACCAACAGGTGGTAGTGATTGTCCATCAGAACGAACGCGTGCACCTCCACCCGAAACCGCCCGGGCATCTCCGCCAATCGCTCGAGGAACCCGCGCCGATCGTCATCGGTGAGGAAGATCCGTTCCCGCCGATTGCCGCGGTTGACCACATGATACCGCCCCCCAGGAACAACGACTCGCAACGGCCAAACTATGCCCCGAGCATGCCCGGCACGTGTCACATGTCTAAGCTCTAGATGTGACCCCATTGCTGTAACGGCGCGGGCAGTTTCGTGGGGATCCGGGCCTGACGGCGGCGGATTGGTCCGTGGAGCAAGCGCCGTGGAGCCGGGAGGAACTTGGGATTGTGCTCCGTGGCGCAGTGTGGTTTTTCCCCTCGATCCAAATTCGCGACTATAGTTTTACCACCGACCGGCCCGACTGTCCTCGGGGGTGCCCGGACAAAATCCACTGCCATGGCCACTACACCCGGTTTGCGAGCCCAACCGGCCAGGAACTACTCAACGTGTTGAGCTTCCTGTGCCGGGCGTGCGGGCTGACGATCTCGGTGCTTCCGGCCTCCCGGCTGCCGTACCGCTCGCTCCCCGCCGAGCGCCTCCAAGCCCACGCCGATTGCCAGGCGGGGGTGGGTCACGGACCCGATCCCCCGCCTGACAAGCTCGAAGCAGGTTGCCTGCGTCGAGCCTGGACGTGCCTGCGAACCAGAGTCGAAGTGATGAAAAACGCCTTTGGTCCGCTCTTGTCGGTCAGCATCGGCTCGGTCGAAGCACTCTGGTTAGGAATGCGGCAGGCCAAAGCGACGCTGCCCGGCATCCTCGGCTTCCTCGCCACGACGCACAAGATCAGCCTGCTCGGCGACTACGAGTGCCTGCGGTTGCCGGCGTAGTTCATCCACTGCGAACCCGGTTTTCGCCGTGTCGCGACTTGGTTGGCGTGGTTCCGGCCACGATCCCACAAACCAGTGTATTTCCGGAAACGGCGTGACTCACCGAAGGTCACGGCGATGAGCCAAACATCGCCCCAAAACGGTTCCGAGGCCGTCGCGCTCCACCGCTACGCCCTGCTGACCAAAATTCAGGACCTCCTCCACCAGCGACTGCCCCTTTCGGTGGCGCTGGAGACGGTCGCTGCTGCCCCGAGCACCGGACCCGACGGTCTGGAATGCTCCGTCTCCAAGCGCACCCTCGAAGACTGGTGGTACGCCTACAAGAAGGGAGGCTTTGCCGCTCTCCATCTCAAAGCGCGTTCGGATCGCGGACGTCCCCGGGCCCTCACCGAGGCCCAGCAACGTTTCGTGCTCGGGCCAGGTCCGCGCCCATCTCGCCCTCCCCATCAAGGTCCTCTACCGCCAATGGAAACAGAACGATCCTTCACTGCCGGGGCTGACTTCCATCTACCGCTGGCTCGAACGCCATGATCTCCACCAAAAGGCCCGGCGTTACCAACTGCGCCAATCCATCTCCGGCCCGACCAAGGCCTTCGAAATGCCCGCCGTCAACGACCTCTGGATGGTCGACTTCTCCCCCGGGCCCTTCCTCATCGTTCCCGGGCGTGCCAAGGCGCTGCCCACTCACCTCTGCGCCCTCATCGACGATCACTCCCGCCTGATCGTCGCCGCCCTCTACCACGAACGCGCTGATACCCGCAGCTTCCACCTCACCCTCAAGGAGGCCCTGCGTCGTCGTGGCATTCCCCGGGCCCTCTACACCGACCAGGGCGGCCCTTTCACCAACGACCACACCCGGGTGGTCTGCGCCAATCTCGGCCTAAGACTCCTCCACGCAAGGCCTTATCACAGTTTCAGCAAGGGCAAGATCGAGAGATTTTTTCGCACAGCTCAGGAAGATTTCGAGGCCGCGCTGCGCCTACCCGACCGCGCCGTCCACTCCCTCGACGAACTCAACGCCCGCCTCGCCGACTGGTTGCAGTCCCTTTACCACGCCCGGGTCCATTCCGGCACCGACCAGTCCCCGCACGAACGCTTCCACAAGTCCGCCCACCTCATCCGCAGCCTCGATCCCCACCTCGACCTCGACCGGCTCTTCTTCACCCGCCTTAAGCGCACCGTGCGCAAGGACGGCACCGTCCGCCTCGACAACCAACTCTACGAAATCGACCTCGCCCTGCGCGGACTCGAGGTCCAGCTGCGCTTCGATCCCTGGACCCTTGCCTCCATTGAGGTCGAGTACCAGGGCCGCAGCTTCGGCCTCGCCCGCCTCGTCGACCGCCACCTCAACAGCCAGCTCGGCAACAGCTCCAACTATGAAAAGCCCTGAACTCCAGCGCCTGGCCCGCCAATGGGGCGCCACCGACATTCCGTTCAACCAGACCTCCGTCGCCGAGTGGCTCGATACCCCGGAAATCCTCCACGCCCGGCGCCAACTCGAAATCACCGCCGCCCTCAAGAGCACCCTCCTGGTCAGCGGTCCCAATGGCGTCGGCAAGAGTGCCCTCGCCGGCCAGTGGTTGCGTTCCCTCGATACCCGCCTGTACTCCGTGGCCTCCCTCACCCAGGCCACCTTGAGTGGCTCCAGCCTCCTGGCCACCCTCGTCGCCAAGCTCGGCAAGGCCCCCAACTTTCGTCGCGAAGGCAACCTTCAGCGACTGGAAAGCGCCCTCGCCGAACTCGAACACCGCACCCTGGTCGTTGTCCTCGACGAGGCGCAGAACTTCTCCCACGCCGCCCTGGAGGAAGTCCGACTCCTCCTCGGTCTCAATCTGCCCGATCAACCCGCCTTCGCCTTCGTCCTCCTGGGCGACGACTACCTGCTCGGCACCCTCCAACTGCGCAACCACCGCGCGCTCTTCACCCGTCTGGCGGGTCATCTGCGCCTCGGCCCCTGGACCCAGCCCCAGTCCCTCCAATACCTCGAAAGCGCCCTCCGCGCCGTCGGCTTGACTCCCGGGCATCTCGAACCCGCCGCGGGCGAACTCCTGGCCGGCGCCGCGTCCGGTCTGCCCCGCAGTCTCGCCCTGCTCGCTCGCGCTGCATGGCTCGCCGCCGCCGCCGCCGGCGACTCCCGCCTCACTCCCGTTCACGTCCAGAGCGCCCTCAACCAGGTCCCCTGCGTTCCGGGTCTCCAGCGGCCCATGTCGGGCGACCCTACCGTCCCCGATCCGGGTTCCTGATATGAACCCGCCTCGTCCCGTCGATCCGGCCGCGATCCATGAGGCGCACCGGATCTACTGCTCCCTCACCGGGCAGCAACTCGGCCTTGGCTACGATCGCGAACGCATGTGGTACGAGCTGTTGCGAGCCGGTCACTCCTTCGACGATCTCCGTCACCTCATCGCCTATATTCAGCGCGAGATCCGCGCCGGGCGCCGCAATGTCGGCGCCCTTAAACTCTCCAATCTCCTTCAGCCCGACCGCTTCGAGGAAGACCTCGCCATCAGCCGCGTCGCTCTCCGCCCGCCGGCTCCGGCTTCACCTCCGGCACCGGATCCTTCCTACTCACCGCTGCCGCCGGACCAACTCCATCAACGCCGCGAGCAAGGACTCCAGCTCCTGCGCGAACCACGCCAGCGACTGAGCTGACCCGAACCAACCCCGCCCCGGACCACGGATCAATGCGCTCCCTCCGTCCCGCACTCCTTCCGTGCCCTCGATGCTCCACGGGCCAATGCGCCATTCTCTCCACGCGTCATCGCGCTACTCAGTCCGAATATCCCACGGAACAACTTGATCCCTTCTCCACGCCAGACGCCGCGCCGTCCTGCGGTTGCCGAAGAAGGCTTCCGAAGCGGATCTTCAGAGTCTCCTCGCCATCTTGGTCGCCGGGCTCAGGCGGGAGGGGTTGGCCGGGAAGCTCTGGATCGTCGAGGCGGGCCGCATTCGCATCTTCGAGGAAGATGGCACGACGTAGGCGTCAGGCGCGACGGCCCGGCCAAGCGATCCTCTGGGCAGATCGAGTCTTGTTCAGGCAGCGGTTGCGCGGTCGCGGGATTTCCAGCCCGCCCCTGCACCCCGCCTGATTCATCCGGCGCCGACCTGGATTCGCGCCGAGTGGCATGGGGATCCAACGACCGCAGTTCCCGCCGCCTGCAGCTGTCCTCGCAATAGCCAACAATGCACTTGTGATCACGGAAGGTTCGGAGGATGTGCGGTTTGATTCGGTGTTCTTCGGTCTGCGTGTAGCTCACGTTCCGCATTCCACCACTGAATCGCAACCGTGACGTCCTGACAGGGCTAGATACCAGGGCTGCTGCGGGTCGGCGCGGTGGCTTCGAGTTGTTTGCGAAGCACTCCCAGCAATGTCGCGAATCGGGCCGCATTGCCGGCGTTGACAGCGGCCAGGCGTTCGTGGCCGTCCAAGCTGAGCGCCATAATCTCATCCTTGGTCAAGTCTCGATCCTCCAAGGGCAGTTGATCCATGCCGTCCGAAACCGGCATGTTGGCCAACTCGAAGAATTGATCCAGGCAAAGTGTGTCCAGAAGCTCTCGAACCTGATCGGTCGGGCGGTTGAGAACGATCCGCAACCGGGGGCCGGAACCGTCCGGGATCAAGGATCCTTGCGCCAGACGAAGCAACACCCCGACAAAGGTGCTGTCCATGCGTGGGCAGGCGGATAGATCAATGACCAACGTGGAAAAACCTCGCAGCACCACCTGGTCCAGAACGGTTTCGAACCGCCCGCTCTCCCGACAGATTCCCGGGCCGATCACCCCAATCCATGCGAGGTCTCCAGCGGCGAAAGCCGGAAAGGTGGTGCCCAGTGGAGTCTTCATCGGCGGCGATTGCTTGCCCGTCACTCTAGGCCCTTCGTCGCTGCGCTTCAAGTGGCCGCCCCGCTCCACCTAAAATTCGGGTCAAAGCGAGCTGGAGGACAAAACCCCCATCCTGGGATCCACCCACCAACTGACGATTGCTCCGGAGCAGTTCATCCATGGCCGTCACCAACTCGTCCCTGGAATAATTGGCTGCATGCTGGGCCGCCCTGAAGAGGACGAACGCGTTAATGTCGGCTGGGTTGTAGCGACGGTCAGTAGGAAGCCGGTCGGCGGGCAGATTCTTCAATTGCGCGGCGAATCCGCGGTAATCCTGACCGAGCCGCACCATGCCCTCGCGTATCATCTCTTTGACTAGCAGCATGGCACGCACCTTGCCGATCAACGCGTAAAGGAGCCCGATGACGCTTTTCTGCCGGTCCGACTGCATGGACCAAAGCTCCTCGTCCAGATGCCGCAATGCCCTGGCCAAATGGCGTTCGCCCAAGGCATCCGCGAGGGCAAACGCCCGTGCATGCCGGCCGCGCGTCACAATGGCATCCACATCCGCGACCGTTACCGATTCGCGATCGCCGACATAAGCCGCCAGTTTCTGAGCCTCAGCCGACAACAGCCGTGCGTTGGGACCGACCTGCTCCACCAGTGCGGCCAGAGCCTCTCCTTCCGGACGCCTGCCCAGCGCCCGCAATTCGCCGGCCGCCAAGGTCTCGGCTTTGTCGCGCCAATCCCGATCCTCCCCGCTCAAGCCCGGAAAATGTTCCACCTCGGCCAATTTCTCGACTGCCCGATAAAAGCCGCGACGTCGGTCGATCTTGCCGGCGCTGACCAGCAGCCGAACTCCCGCCCACCGGAAACCGGCGAGGTCCTTGGCCAAGTCAGCGACTCCTTCGACAACTGCCTGAGCTTCGGAGACTCGGTCCTCGCCAAAAAAATTGCAGGAACGAAACCAGATGGACTTTGTGCCGCCGAAGAATGGAAAGGTTTGCAGGGCTTCCCGAAGGCGCCGGAGGGCCTTGAGGGCCTCGTCGGAATTGGCAGCGACGGCATCCACGATTTCTTCGTCACCGCCCGGATGGGCGGCCAACCATTGATCGAAGATCTGCCGCGCGCGTCGTTGGACAGCGAAGTCGTCTTCGCCCCAAACGAGAACGAAGGGAGCCGGGCCGACAGGGTCAGACATCAGATCAGGGCCCTTCATCCTCCGGCCGGTCCGGCGACTCGGCTTGGTCCTGGTACTGCTGAAGGACGTCGGAGGTGTCCTCGACCCTCTCGAACAGAGGCTGGGAGACTAGAATCGGACGACCTTGGGCGACTGCCAGGGCGATGCAATCACTTGGACGGGCATCCACCTCGACCAACTTGATTCCGAGCTCGTTTTCCTCCCTGAGGATCAGCCGGGCGAAGTAGGTCTGGTTCTTCAGGTCGGTGATCACCACACGGTCGAGCACGATTCCGAACCCCTTGAAGATGTTCCCCATCAGGTCATGGGTTAGAGGGCGCTCGTTGGGCGCCTTGCGTAAAAAGTTCGAGATGACCGTCCCGATGCCCTTCTCGACCTGGATGACGAAAACCTTTTCGTCGTTTCCGATAAATACGGCGACGCCCCCCGCGGCGGGCAGGATGCCGCGTACATGGACCGGCACCACGTCCTGCTTCATGGCAAGGACTGTGGTGCCCACCCCGCAAAAACACAAGCCGCCGGCAGTTCTAGTTCAAGGGCCTGCCGCATCGAGCATCTGGCGACCCTTCAATTCACCGAAAGGGCGGCCTCGATCGCCTGGATCACTTCAGGATCGTCGGGCGACTTCTTCGGGTTGAAGCGCTTCAAGACTTTGCCGTCCGCAGTCACCAGGAACTTCCCGAAATTCCATTCAATATCGCCCGGAAACGCGGCGTCTTTTCCGGTGAGTGCCGCGTACAACGGGTGCTGTTCGGCGCCCTTGACGTGGACTTTCTCCATCAAGGGGAAGGAAACATCGAAAGTCGCCTTGCAGAATTCCTTGATCTCGCTCGGGGTTCCCGGCTCCTGAGCTCCGAAGTCGTTGCAGGGAAAGCCTATCACGGTAAAACCCTTGGCCTTGTACTGGCGCTGAAGTTTCTCGAGCGCGTTGTACTGAGGGGTCAAACCGCACTTGGAGGCCACATTGACGACCAGCATCACCTTGGCCTTCTGGCCCTTCAGTGAAGTTTCCTTGCCATCGATGTCCTTGAGAGGGATTTCAGCCACGTTTTTCACGGTGTCAGCGAAACAAACTGCCGCCGCCAAAGCGCCGGCAATGATCATCATTCGAGTGGGGAATGCCATACACGCCGCAACTTGAGGCGCCTGCGCGCCCTGTCAAATCCTTCGTTGAGCGGACCGGAGCAAGGGGACGACGTCCGCCTACACCTCAACCCCGCGCAGTTCCACATTGTCGATGCCCTCGATGCGGTTAAGCGAACGAATCAGGTCCTCGGGCCGGCGTCCCACCGCGAGTCGCACACGGTAGGTGTATTCCAGCGCGGTTCCCTGTTTGGCCGTGGTCACGGCAATGGTCTCCCGCGAGCTGATCTGAGCCTTAAATATATCACTAGCAATGACTTCCACTTCCTGACCGAGTCCCGATCGAAGGATCAGGTCAAACTCGGGTCGCACCCCGCCCAGCAGCCCACCGCGGGTGCCCAACAACCACGACGCCAACGTCACCGCCACCAGGCATTCCACGGCGACCACCATGCTACCCGCCCCCACCGCCATGCCCACCACCACCGCAAAAATCACAAACGCCGTGTCGCGGGTGTCCCGAACCACCGTCCGGAATCGCACAATGCTCAAGACCCCGACCAGGCTGAAGGCCCGTGCGGCATTGTTCCCAATGACCTGGGTCACCGCCGCGATCAGAATGGCGAGCAGTACGAGTGTTGCGGGGAGATGGGAGGATCCGTCATCCCGGCGAGTCAGGCGGTAGACCAGGGCGACCGCGAATCCCCCCACCAGGGAACCCGCGAGGCGGATTCCAACATCGCGCGGGGCAACCTCAGGGCCACTGTTCCACAATCCCTGCAGCAACTCGTTCATGATGCGTTGAACCTCGAAAGACAGCCTGAGGTGGGCGGGAGGTTACGCACCCTCAAAATCCGGCGGCGAGCGTGATTCACAACTTCCGGAACACACCGTCCAACCCCCAGATGTAGGCGAATCCACCGCCACCGCCGCCATTGGGAGATCCAATGGCCAGCGCCTTGATGTTCTTCGTTTCAAGTTCTCGGAGCACACCTTCAGGCACCGAGGGATCGAGGCGCGGCTCGAACAGGAACTCCTCAAAAAAGTTGTGATGCCCCGGATGATAGGTTTGCGACCACTCATTCCGCATGACGATTTCGGTGCTCGCCAACCCGGTGATCCGGGTTTCCACCCACGCCTGCACCGGCGCGGTGTATCCGGCGGAAATGCCTTTCGGCGGTGCCGGCCACCAGAATGTCGTCCGAACGGTGATTGGACCCGCGTTGAGAACCCGTTCCTGTCTCAGGCTCTCCGTGGTGAGCGGCGTTGAGGGGGCAAGAAAAACGAACTCCTCCCGGGTGGTCGATGGCCCAAAATCACCCGACTCCGGCAGGTATCCGAGCGTGGGTTGGGAGGCGGCGTAGCGAACCGAGAGTTGCAGCGTGTGATCCGGCAGAATCATCAGCGGTCCCTCCCGAGAGGATGCCAGACCCCGCCGATAGGTACGCAACTCGAGGTCCCGTCGATCGCTCCCCACCCCCTGATTCCAGCCGTCCGAAAGGTAATCCGGCCCCGAACGGAAGACGTAGCCCGGCAATTCGGCCGGGGCGCCGCCGAATTCCACCCGGTTCGTCCCATCCAGCCACGCCCCGTCCAGGCGCGTGATGAGGCTTCGTCCGAGATCGGCCTCTGCCAAACGGGTGGTTCGCAAACGAAAGGCCCACTCCGACTTCAGTCGGTGATGACTCATCAGGTCCCCATGTTCTCCCTGGAAAACCTGGTATCGGTGACTCGTGGCCAGAAGCCAGGGCACATAGATCCGTTCCGGGGGTTCGGGGACTTGGCGAATCTGTTTCACGACCAATCGACCGTCGGGCGCATCTTTCTTATATTCCAAATCGTGGACGAATCGTTTCCGACCCGGGAACTCGGCCTCGTAAGCCAAACCGGCCTGGTTCAGCAGGGTCGAAAGCTTCAGGTAGTCAGTGTCCCAGGTCATCACCCGTCCGCCCAACGGCACCAAACTCGATTCCTGTTCCAGGGTCAGATTCGGGTTCGGTCCGAAGAAATGCAGGGCGACGCGTTCCGGAACGGCGGTGGAGTCGGGATTGGTCACCGAAACCGCACCCGCCTGGCTCACCAAGGACCCGGTCACATACCGCTCCGAGTCGCGTGAGACGGTCAAGGTTGCCACGCCGTTCGCCAGTTCGAGCTCGTCCGGGGTCGAGGGATGCACCAGCACCGCCATCCCCACCACGTTCTCATCGACCCGATGCCGTAGCCGCTCCAGGCACGCATTGTCATTGTAGAAGCTTGCAAAAACCTTCCGCAAAGCCCGGAACACCCCCCGTTCGTTTTTCTCCGTGGGATCGCAAAGGCTCGGTCCCTTGTCGTCGCCGTCGAGTTCGTCGGCCAGGCAACCGCTGTAGCTGTCGTAGAGTCCCGCCCCGCTGAACTGATCGCCGTCCTCAACATTGGTGGAGCTCCGGAAACGAATATTTCGGTTCGCATCGAATCCGGTGTCCTGAAGGACTTTCAGAATCGCCACCCGCTGAGCCGCTGAAAAATCGGCCGTGTCCGTGATCCAATGCCGGATCTCGACGAGGGCTGACTGAAACGCCGCCATGCTTGGAGGCCAGGCAAAGCCTTCCAAACGCTTACGAATCCGGGTCCTCAACGTGTCGCCTCCGGGCTGAATCTGATCCAGGTATCCTTCCCAGAGGTCGAAGGTCAGGGCCACCGCCGGAGCCGGCGAATTGTCCGGGATTCGGCGGCGCAAGAGACCGAAGTTTGCCGCCTTACCGCCCACTCGATTGATATCGGAGGGTCGCAAACTCTCGGCCGGCAGGCTGATCTGTCCCGTGACCACCTTCGGGGGCAAGGCCAACGGGGGCGGCGCCTTGAGTTCGAGGATTTCCGCGCGCATCAGGGGATCAATGGCGCCCTCGACCGCTTCCAGGGTCAGTTCGCATCCGCCGTACTGCGCCACGGCCCGCACCATCACATCGCGATTCGTCCACCCTCCAACACGCGTGCGAACCGCTTCATCCGCCAGGTAGACGAACGGAATGCCGAACGACCGGGACAACAAGGCCACGTGCGAATTCGGGGTGGCCGGAGTTCTGGTGATGATGCCCGCCAGCGGCGGGACTTCGGCCGGAACCTGATCGGTGAGCAGCACGTCGGTCGGCAACAGCCGGCCCTCCCGATACTCAATCCCGATTGCCTCGCCCGGGACCGACACCAACCGGCCCAGTGCCCAGCCTGGCGCATAGCACTCATCCCCCACCACCCAGCGGCCCGCCGCACTGACCGGAATCCCCCGGCCGGCAAACCAGTCCGCATGGTCCCGTGCGACGGCGGATTGCTCGAAGGTGGGCAAGTAGAGTACCTCCACGCCCGGACTCCTCTGGATCATCGCGCGAACCGTTTCAAACCACGTCGCCACCTGTTCCCGTGTGAAGGCATCCAAGCCCACGAATTGAACGCCGATCTCAGCGATGTTCGTCGACGGTGGAAAAACCACCGCTCCCAATACCGCCTTCTGCCCGCTGGTACGGAGGGTCACCGCGTCAAACTGAGCCCGGGTCAGCCCGGCGAATCCGGGTAGTCGCGCCGTCCCGAACTCATAATGAAAGGCGTACTTCTGGCTGTCCTGGAACCATACCCGGTGTGGCGTGTCGAGCAGGAGGGCGAACTTCACCCACTGCGACTGTCGTAGCCACGGATCGCCACCGGGCGAAAGAAACGAGTCCCCAATCCCGTCGATGACATTCTTGCCATCGTCGCCGACGGCCCGCTTGCGGAGTTTGGCGCGATAGAATGCCGACTCCGGCAACGGCTCCCGAAGATCAGCCACGCCCGTCAAACTGCCATGGCCCACAACGAGATCCGACCACGCAGCAAGGTCGGCGCTGGCCTGAAACGTGACCACATCGTTGGTGGCCGCCGCGATCGATAATCGAGGATGAGCCTCGCCTGTGGGCCGTTCGAGTCCGAGCGTGGCGGCATGCCCCTGCCATGCGCCCCCGAGAACAGCCGCCAGCAAGGCAATCGCACCCCACTCCATGGCCAGCCCAAGGACCCTCGAATGTCGCCTCCGTACCATGCGGCTTATCTACCCACGCCTCCCCCGATTCGGCAATCCCACCAAAGGGGCATTCGAGGACTTGCCCTCGGCGCGCTGATCCCTAACGTCTCCGCGCCGGAGGGTTTCCCCCCGCCCCGGCAAACACTCCCCATGGATTTGAACACGCGCGTGGGACTGAATACCCCGGTCCCGTTTCGGCCCGACGATGGTGTCCTTCGTTACATCAATTTCCGACTCTCCGCGCTCGGACAGCCCACCTTTCAAGGTGCCGCTTCAGAGCGTGGGGATGAGTGGAACGACATGGTGCACTCGCTGCTCTCCCATCAGCGCGAGACCGACCGTCTGCTCGCCAACTACCTGCCACCGGTCGACTGGCGCATTCAGAACTGGCTCGATGAGTACCTCTACGACAGCGGGGCCACCTCCCGACTGCCCCACAACACGTTCGTGCTCTACCGGTACGGAGTTGCTCGGGCCCTATCGATCCCACCGGACCGCGACGAATTCTGTTCCCCCATCGTCCACTCCTACCGGACGAAGAACGGAGTGCTCCACAACCCGGCCAAGGACCGGCGCACCACCGAGGGCGTTTTCCACGTGGCGGAAGGCGGGCTCCCCATCCCGGACGACAAGCGGGCCGTGCCGTTGCGCACCTTCGCTCTCATGCTTCGCGCGGCACTGAATCCGCCGGCTGAACTTCTCAGCCTGCCCTTCACCGCCTCCCAGGAACAACAAGCCTCGTGCTTCGTGTCCCTGCTCCTGCGGCCCACCGTCGTCCCCGCTGTGCCGGGCCGTTCCCCCGCGCAATCCATGGAGGTCCGCTTCTTTGCGCCGGGAAACCTGGTCTCGAACCTCGATTTCGTTGAAAGCATCTTTGGGAACGCTGGCGATCCGTTCCTGCCTGAGAACGACGCCGGATTGGACGCCGATCATTGGACCGGTCACAGCGGCTGCGTCATTCTCGCCCCCCATCTGGTTACTCTTCGCAAGGTCGACATGGGGCTTCCGGCCTGGGACAAGGCGACCGAACGCCAGCGACGCGACGGGATGTGCTGGAAATCCGAGGACGAACTCTACAATGGCGGCTCGGCGTTCAAAATCACCGCACGGGATGAACGCGGGGTGATCGTGACGCTCATCGCCGACAACTACTTCGGCTACTGTAAGAAGGAGGTCAAAACCCAGATCAGCTATGCAGCCAACCTCCTGGGCCAGGCCGAAGAGGAGCACGCCGGCGGCGCGCTGGTTTTCGCCAGCTTCGACCTGGGCGAGGAGTTTGATGCCAGCCTCCACGTCCAGCCCACCGGTCACCGCTACGACGAGATGATCCGGTCGTTCGCGTCGGTCCTCGACCCCCAACCCGAGGGATTCGCCATCGACCGCAATTACCCCGATATCTACTATGTCCCGGAAGGCACGCGCTTCGACCTCCAAAGCCAGCAGGTGTTGTGGCATCGCGACGGCACCACGGAAACGATCAAGCTCCTCCCCGCAAAGACCTATGTGTGCCCGTCCGGCTACAAGGTCCACATGGAGCGCCCGGGACATCGGCTGTGGCGCCTGGTCGGCACCCGCGCCGACGCCACCCTCTGCCACAAACCCTGCACCGTCTCCGGCGGCGGCAAATCCGAGATCTCCAAATCCATTTCGGACGCCATCATCACCGGCCCGGTGTTTGTTGCGGATTACGTCCGGGATTTCGAATTCGTGGATCGGCTCCTGCACCGGGATTACTCGGACCGGTTCCTCGACAGGACGAAGAAAGACACGCGCAACATCCTGGCTCCCGATCGGTCGCTCGGCAGTGTCATCAAGCTGCTCACCCCGTCGGTCGAGGATTACACGGCCGAGTTCAACGCCTGGTTGGAGGCCATCCCTCAGTACGTCAAGGAACTGGTCTTCGTCATCAAGCGCTTCTACCGCCCCGATTGGGGCGACCGCTGGCGTGAACATTTCAGCGTCGATGCCATCAATGGCATTCCCGGCAACGAACTGAAGTTCCACGACCGCAAGGTCGTTACCACCCAACTCCGGGTGGGTTATCAGGCCGATGGTTCCTGGCGCACCTTCGGTCTGCGCAAAGACTTCATGCCCGCCATCAAGGTCCAGTACGAGGACGACATCACCGCCTCGGTGGTAGTTCCAACCAACGTGCTCAACAGCATCCCGCTCAGTTTCTCCGCGCCATCGGTCAAGTTTGTCCAGAACTGCGAATTCCGACTCTTCCAGCGCCCCGACGACGCCATCCATCGGGGTTACGACAAGCAGACCGAAGCCGACTTCGCGAAGCCTGGGAATTTCTTCTCCAACTACGAACCTCTCTCGCCGTCGCACGCGGCGGCAATGGTGGAGAGCACGATCGGGTTTGATCAGTACACCCCGGTGATGCAGGAATGCATCCAGGAAATCGCGCGGACCGGGAAGCCGGAATGGTTCGTTTGCGCCTCCAATCCCCGCGTCGTCGACGGCAAGCCGTCCAAGAACCCGCGCTACCTCCAGGCCAGGCCCGACCTGGTTCATCCGCGGGCCACCTACCTTGCGGAGATCAGCATGCGGCTTCTCCGCCGTCTGCCGCCCGAGCAGCCCATCCCCATTCCGGTCACGGCCGTCCTTCCGGGCCGCCGTAACAATCCACCGGAAGCCGGAATCCGCCCGCTCGCGGTGCACAACCCAATTCATTACATGGAACTGCCCGAACTCTTCATGGAGTTCACCTGTTCCATGACCGGGAAATCACCCTCCACCACCGGCGCAGGATCGGAAGGCGCGCTGACCAAGGGCCCCTTCAACGCACTGCTCCCGATCGTCGACCTGAACAACGCCCTGGTGGCGTACATGCTCTGTGAACACGCCGCGTTCATCACGGCGGCCGGCTACGTCGGACCCAAGTACCGGGTCGACCACGACATCAGCCTCCTCGTCCCGGAAGTCTGGAGCCGCATGGGATTCGAAGAGACCACACCGCGCCACATGATCGAGCACGGCTTTCTGGAACGCTGTAGGGACTTCTCCCATGCGGGTCGCACCGTTCTCGCCAGCCGCCTCGGATGGCGGATCAACGAGCGTTTCCTGGCACGTTATTTCGGACGCGTCTTCAACCATCCCCACCTCATCTGCTCCGAGGAGATGCTGCGCCCTGAACTCCAGGACCCAGGTGTCTTCGCCGATGGCATGGAGAACATCGTCGCCACCCACCGGCGAATGGCCGGGAACTACTTCGCCGACGGCGGCATCGATCTTGCCTGTCCGCCCTTGCGGGCCCTTCTCCACATCATGCGCGATGGCGAATGGGAGGGCCTGACCCTGGAAAGCCCAGCATTCCGCCAGCTCTTCACCCGGGAGCACCTCCTCGCCAGCGATTGGTATGCCGCCCGTCTCGAGGCCCAGCGCCAGCAGGACAATCACCTCGCGGCGCGACACGTCGATTCCCTTTCGAAGTTCCTCAACCGCCCGCAGTACGCCGACGAGGCGGGCCGTCTCGGGATCCACGACCGTCTCGAGCGGGCCCGACAACGTCTGGACGCGGCGCGCGCGCCCAACTACACCAGCACCTTGGTGGGCACCCTGGGCCGCCAACCGCGCTTCACCCCGGCGTAACCGGAGCATTTCCGTTCGGGGACCCACCGTGGGGATCTGACGCCGACCCGAGGGGGGAATCCCTTGGAGGCATCAGCCTAAATCGTACCCAGAATCGTTCTTACTACTTGAGAATGACCTGGGGGAGGCACTACTATGCCTTCACCTTTTCCGTGCTGATCTCCCTGCCCTTACCCTCCTTCCTACCGTGAAACCAATCGTCCCAAGATTCCTTCTCGCGTTCGCCTGTCTGGCATTCGCCCTGTCACCCCAGGCCGAAGTAGTCAACGTCGCCAACCGCGGCATCGCGACCTCAACCCAACCACCGTGGGGCGCGGCAGACATCGCCCGGATCATCGACGGCGACTCCGGAACATTCGTCCATGCTGATGTCGCCCCGACGGATCCTCTCTCGTACGCGATCGATCTCGGGAAAAACTACACCGTTTCGGAAATCCGAATTGTCCCGCGCCAGGATGGGTGCTGCGCCGATCGCCTCACCCGGCTCCGTGTTTCGATCCACAATGACGACGGCCAGGGCGGCGTTGGCACGGAAACGTGGGGCACCGACGTTCTGACCGATGGGACCAATCCGGGATCCACCGCCGGCAGTCTGCTCACCGTTCCGGTCCCGGGGGCACCATCCGGCCGGCATGTGCGGGTGCTTTCCCTGGCCTCCACGATTCCGGACTACGCGCTTCAGATCGCCGAGCTTCAGGTCTTCGCCGACGTTCCGGCGTCCGACGTCAACCGGGCCGCCAATACCGTCGCCGCCTCCAACCGTCCGCTCTTCGGCAACGCCCCGGCGCGCTTCCTGATCGATGGCAGTCGAAACTCCATCGTGCACGGCCTCGAGGTGATTGAGGGCCCGTTTTTCTACACGATTAACATGGGCACCAAGGTGAAGCTGAACCGCATCGTGGTTTGGGCGCGCCAGGACGGCTGCTGTCCCGACCGCCTGACCCACTATCGTGTCTCGGTCCATGACGACAACGCCGGCACCCTCGGCAATGCCGTTTGGGAAGCTACCCAGCGCAATGACGGTTCGAACCCGGGTTCGACGGGTGGATCGAAGGACGTGCTGGCAGCGGGCCTCCATCCCGCCGGGATCTTCGAAGGCCAGTGGATTCGGATCCAAGCGCTCGACAACCCCCTCTCGGCCTACACCCTTCAAATCGCGGAGGTCGAGGCCTTCGGCGAAGCCGTGGGCGGAGCCAACCTGCTCATCACCGATCAACCGGCCAGTACCACCGCCGGCGTCGGCCAGACCGCACGATTCGTGGTCAACGCCGCCGTCATCAACGGCAACTCCGCTCAACTGACCTTCCAGTGGCATCGCAATGGCTCGCCGATTGCGGGCGCCACCGAGTCAGACTACGTCACACCCCCCCTGCTCATCGCCGACGACAAGGCCGAGTTCCACTGCGTCGTGTCGTATCCCGGGCTGCCGGATCAGGTTTCGACCAAAGCCATCCTCCGGATCAATCTCGCCTTCCAAGCCAAGGCTTCGTCCAACCGCCCACTCTGGGCCCAGGGCGGCTGGAACATCTCGCTGATCACCGACGGCAACCGCACCGCCGCCCTCCACGGCGACACCGACATCCAAGCCGGCATGGCGTACGAACTGGATCTTGGCGCCCCCATCAAGTTCGAGCAGATCGACGTCTACCCCCGCCAGGATGGCTGCTGCCCGGAACGCCTCGCCAATATCCGGATCTCCGTCCTCACCGATAACAACGGCGCCGCCGGAACCGAAGTTTGGAAAGCGGATCTCTTCACCGATGGCAGCAATGCCGGCTCCAGCGCCGGAACCGTCGTCCCCATCCCTGGCAACCTCGATCCCGCCGGAAAATTCGAAGGACAGTGGATTCGCATTCGGGCCCTAGACGATCCGATTCCGAATTACTTCCTGCAAATGGCGGAAATCGAAGCCTTCGGCGCGTTCGTCAATGCGCTCGCCAAGCTCGAGTTCGTGACACAACCCGGCGAGGCCGCCTCGGCACCCGGACGCCCCGCACGGTTTTCCACCACCGCCAAGGTGATCAACGGCGATCCCGCGAGCATCGGCTATCAGTGGTTTCGCGATGGCAATCCCATTGCCGGAGCCACCCAAAGCACCTACGCAACGCCTCCGCTCGCCAACGCCGACACCAACGCCGTCTTCCACTGCGTCCTGTCCTATCCCGGCGTCGCTGATCTCAAGAGCGACAACGCCAAGATCGTCTTCGATTACAACTACGCCCGCGGCCAACCCGCGTCGTCCAACCGCCCCCTCTGGGGTCCTGGCAACTGGACCATCTCCGCCATCGTCGACGGCAATCACGCCAACACCGTCCACGGAGACACCACGCCCGGCGCCGGCTTCGCCTACGAAATCAACCTCGGCACCGAGGTCGCCGTCGAACAAATCAACATTTATCCCCGCCAGGATGGCTGCTGCCCCGAACGCCTTTCCGATCTCAAGGTCTCGATCCATGGCAACGACAACGGCCTCATCGGTCAGCAGGTCTGGTCGGCGGACATCCTCACCGGTGGTGAGAACGCCGGCTCGGGACCGGAGATCGTCGTCAACGTGCTTCCCAGCCAGGGCACCGGCGCCGCCAAAGGCAATTGGTTGCGCATTCTCGCCCTGCTCGATCCCATACCGGATTACTTCCTCCAAATGACGGAAGTGGAAGTGATCGGCCTCGCCACCGGCCCTCTGCCGGTGCCAATCAGCGTCGCGCGTTCCGCCAACGGCATCGTCGTGAGCTGGTCCGGCGCCGGTTTCGTCCTCCAGGAAACCAGCACACCTGCCGTGCCCGCCTCCTGGACCAATGTCCCGAATTTGCCCGCCAGCCCCGCCAGCTTGCCCATTGCCGGCGGTTCGATGTTCTATCGTCTCCGGAGCCAGTGATCTCGTTCCGGCCGACGTTTCCCACGCGCAACGCTCTCGTAGGGGCCGCGGCCTGCCTCGCCTTTACCGGCGGGGTGGGATTCGGCCCCGATGCCGTTTCCGCCACACCGTTGCCGTGGCAGATGGCGGAGGCCCATCGATGGCGGGCCGCTATTCCCGCCCAAAATACCCGCACCGGCTTCGCTGAGGTTTCAGCCAACCAGGGATTTGGAATTCCCTTCACTAATCACGTCAGCGCCGCCGCAGCCCTCAACAATCAAATCCTGGAAAACGGCGCCGGAGTCGCCTTGGGTGACATCGACGGCGACGGTGAATGCGACGTCTACGTGTGCGGTTCGGAACCCGCCAACGCCCTTTACCGAAACCTCGGCAACTGGAAATTCGCCGACATCACCTCAGCGGCCGGCGTGGCCTGTGATGGCCAGTTTTCCACCGGTGCCGCCTTCGCTGACGTCGACGGCGACTCGGATCTCGACCTGCTGGTGAACGGGCTCGGTGTTGGGACACGCCTGTTCCGCAACGACGGCCAGGGACGCTTCACCGAGGATACCCGTTCCGGATTGGCGCGCCGGCATGGCGCCACGTCCCTGGCCCTCGCCGATGCGGACGGGGACGGCGATCTTGACCTCTACGTCACCACCTACCGCGTCATCAGCGCCCGGTTTGAAATGCCACCTCCGCAGGTGACAGTCCGTCGGGTCGAAGGCCGGCTGGTGGTCACACCTGCCGACCGTTTCGTGGCCTTTCCTCTCGTCGACGGCAACGTCGAACTCGCCGAGAAGGGTGAGCCCGACCACTTCTACCTCAATGACGGCCGTGGAACCTTCCGCGAAGTCCCGTGGAACGTCGGAATGTTCCTCGACGACGCCGGGCGTTCCCTCACCGCATCGCCCGAGGACTGGGGTCTGTCGGTCCTGTTCCGGGATCTCACGGGGGATGGACTTCCAGACCTCTACGTGTGCAATGACTTCTTTCGCTCGCGCGATCGGTTCTGGATCCAGGACGGGCAGGGCCACTTCCGACCCGCACCCGCCCTGGCCTGGCGCAACATGAGCCTGTCGTCCATGGCGGCTGATGCCGCCGACATCGATCGGGACGGACACGACGACCTGCTGGTGGCGGAGATGCTCGCGCAAGACCACGCCACCCGGCACCGCCAGCGAGCCAACGCTTTCCGCCCCCAGCAAGCCCTCCCGTTCTCGGATCCCGACTACCAACCGGAACTCCCCCGCAACACGTTGTTCCTCGCCCGCGGCGACGGCTCGTTTGCCGAGATCGCTCAGTTCGCTGGGCTCGCCGCCTCCGACTGGTCGTGGAACGTCGCCTTCCTTGATATCGATCTCGACGGCTTCGAAGACGTCCTATTCGCCACCGGCAACGCGCATGACGTTCTCGATCTTGATGGCCAGAACGCGCTGGATCGCGCGCAGAACCAGGGCCCGACTCCGATGCTCAGCTTTTACCCGCCCCTCCGCCAACGGCCCCTCGCCTTCCGCAACCAGGGTGACCTGACTTTCACGAATCTCTCCGACACCTGGGGACTCACCGCCAGCGGCATTGCCCAGGGAATGGCCTTCGGCGATCTCGACAATGACGGCGACCTCGACGTGGTGATGAACCGGCTGCACGACGGCCTCCTTGTGCTGCGCAACGACTCCCCGGCCCCACGCATCGCCGTCCGCCTACACGGAGTCCCGCCCAATACCCGTGGTGTTGGAGCCAAGATCCGACTCGTGGGCGGAGCCATCACCCAGTCCCAGGAAATCATCGCCGGCGGACGTTACCTCTCGTCCGACGAACCTGTTCGAACTTTCGCAGCTCCCCTCCAGTCCGCCCGTCTTCACCTTGAAGTCGCCTGGCGCAGCGGACGGCACACGCGAATCCCCGATGTCTCTCCCAACCGGATCTACGAGATCCACGAGCCGACGACACCGGTTCCCTCTAAGGCCGCGCCCAAGGCGACCCAGCGCCCACCTCTTTTCACTGACGTGTCGACGCTCCTGGGGCATCGGCATGTCCAATCCGAACCGCCGGACTTCAGCCGCCAACCGCTTCTTCCCCGAGCCCTCAATCGTGTGGGACCCGGAGTGGCCTGGTTGGACTGGGATGAGGACGGCTGGGACGACCTCGTGCTGGCAGGAGGTCCCGGCCGGTCGTGGAGCGTTTTCCGAAACGATCGGGGCTCACGCTTTACTGCGGTAGTCCGACAAACCGCGCCCTCCCCCGACGCCAGCGAAATCCTCGGTGTAACGCCGTGGTCGACTCAGGCCTTGTTGACCGCAAACCTTTGGCGCTCCTCACAACCGCCCGACACGCATGCGATTCAGGTCGTCGATCGATCCCAAGGCTCCCCGGTCGCCTCCCTGCCGACCTTTGGTTCTTCCCCGGGGCCCATCGCTGTGGCGGACATCGATTCCGATGGCGACCTCGATGTCTTCGTGGGCGGACGCCATGTCCCCGGACGATTCCCCGCCGCCGCGGTCAGCCAGCTTTTCCGGAACCACGACCAGACGCTCATCGCCGATGATTCCGTGCCCCTGGGACTGCGCCAGGCCGGCATGGTCAGTGGCGCGACCTTCACCGATCTGGACCTCGACGGAAGCCCGGATCTCGCGCTGGCCTGCGACTGGGGACCCGTACGCATCTTCCGAAATCAAAACGGTCGCTTCAGCGAAACCACCCAAGCCTGGGCCCTGGAGACTTGGACGGGGTGCTGGACCGGGATTGCGACCGGAGATTTCGACGAAGACGGTCGCCCCGATCTGATCGCGTCCAACCTGGGTCGGAACACCCGCCACGCGATTCCAGGGCCCAGTGCCTGGCGGCTGTATGCCGGCGATTTCGATGACGACGGCAACCTCGAGATCATCGAGGCCTATCGCCCGCGTGGGACGGCCGACTTCCTTCCCTGGCGCACTCTCGATGTTCTGGGACGAGCCGTCCCACCCTGGCAACACCGATTCCCGAGCTACCGGGCCTTTGGGAGCGCCACGGTCCCCGCCCTGCTCAAGAGCCTAGGCATAGCCACGATCACGGTCACGGTGGAGGCGCTGACTTTTGAGCACCGGCTCTTCCTCAACCGCGGCGATCGCTTCGACTCCCAACCGCTACCTCCCCAGGCTCAGTTCGCGCCGGGCTTCGGAATCGCGGTCGCTGATTTCGACGGCGACGGCCATCTGGACGTGTTCCTCGCTCAAAACACCTCCGATCTGGACCTCGACAGCGGTCGAGCCGACGCGGGAACCGGCCTCTGCATGCTGGGCGACGGGAAGGGTGGATTCCGCCCGCTGCCCCCGACCGAAAGCGGCTTGGCGCTGCACGGACCCCAACGTGGCGCGGCCGTTGCAGACTTCGACCGGGATGGTCGGCCGGACCTCTGCGTCACGCAGAACGACGGTCGGACCGCCCTGCTGCGCAATGCCGGAGGCACACCCGGGTTGCGCGTTCGCCTTCGAGGCCCGGCGGGGAACCCGCAGGCCATTGGTGCGTGGATGCGAACCCGGGTCGATGGCGTCGCGGCCGGACCTGCGCGGGAAATCCACGCTGGATCCGGCTACCTTTCGACCGATTCGACGACCCTGATTTTGCACGGCATCACCCATCCTTCGTCGATGGAGATTCGCTGGCCCGGCGGCCGGAAGACGCTTCATCCGATTCCGACCGGTGCTCGCGAGATGACGATTGATCCATAATCTCGACTGTCGCGCGTGTCCGTTCCCTGCAATCGTCTCTGCGAAGCATGGCGCTCAAGCATCTCGCTTTCCTGATCATCGGTTTCCTGGCCTGGGCGGTGTCCGCCCCGGGCCAGAGCCCACAACCTGCCGGTCCGCTACCTACCTATCCTGCCTGGCGGGTAGCCTGCCGGGACCTGCCTTCAAACCGGAGTCTCTCCAACCGCCCCGCGGCCCGGGACCGACTGCCGCTCGCCAGCTATGCCGATTTCGCCGCGGCGCTGAATCCTTTTCTAGAACTATGCCGTACCGGCGCCATGGCTCGGGCCCATGCGTGGGTGGATGCGGCTCCCAGCACCGAAACCTTCTTCAACCTGGAATCGGGCTATTACCTCGAGCCACCAGCCCCCTTTCAGCCCTTTGCCGAACGCCACAAGGTTGACACGGGAACACGGGTCTTCTTTCACGGCGACCTCCATGGCGACATCCATGCGCTAATGACCTACCTGGATGCCCTTCAGCGTGACGGAATCCTGGAAGGCTTCCGGATCACTCGGAACGACGTGCGCATCGCGTTCCTCGGCGACTATACCGACCGAGGCCGCTACGGCGTCGAGGTCCTGTACACCCTGCTCCGGCTGAAGCTCGCCAATCCCGATCAGGTGCTCCTGGTGCGCGGCAACCACGAGGATGTCAGCCTGGTGGCCCGTTACGGATTCTTCGCTGAAATCCAAGCCAAGTACGGGCGCGAATTCGACATCCGCCGAACGGTGCGCCTCTACGATTTTCTGCCCGCCGTGCTCTACCTTGCGTCGGGCACCAACGTCATCCAATGCAACCACGGCGGACTTGAACCCGGCTACGATCCAGCCTCGCTCCTCTCGGCCCCAGCCCCGGCAAACTACCACTTGCTGGGCCGGCTCAACCAACGCCGATTCCTCACCGCCCAGAAGGAATGGGTCAGCGCCCTCACACCCGATATCCGCCGGACCCTCGAAACCAGCCTGACCGATTTCCAACCTCAGAGTCCCATCGCGCCCACCGTGCTGGGGTTCATGTGGAACGATTTCTCCGTCCTTGTCACCGAACCCCAGTTCGCCGTCGATCCCGGTCGCGCCTTCGTCTACGGCGATCAGGCAACCCGTCGTCTCCTCGATATGTCCCAATCCCCTCGGCACCGCATCCGCGCCATTTTCCGGGGACACCAACACTCCGGTGAACTCACCCCTGTGATGCGTCGCCTGATCGCAAGCCGGGGCCTCTACCGGCACTGGCAGACCAACGACAACACCCGCCTTCTCCAAGCCGCGCCCGATGCCTTGCGCACGACGTTGGAACATGAGGAATCCCGCGCCCTCCCCGACGGCTCGGTGTGGACCTTCAACGTCTCGCCCGACAGCGTCTACGGCGTCGGGTGTGGATTCACCTTCGACACGGCGGGCGAACTGACCGTCGCCGAACGTTGGGAAGACTGGCGCCTGCGTGTCTTGAATTTCGAAGTAACACCCCCCAAACCCTGATCACCCGACCGCGATGAACACGAATCCACCCGTACTGGTCGCCGCAGCCCTCTCGATCCTGGCGCTGACCGGTTGCCAATCCACGCCCATGACCACCCTGCGTGTCAGCGGAACGCCTGGCGCCGCATTCACGGCGCACTATCGTTCCGGAACGCTCGAAGGGACGGTCGCTACCGAAGCCGCAGAATCACCCTCCATCGTCCTCGAGACCCGCGGTGGTCGATTCGAAGCGGAGGTGTCGAAGAAAGATCCGGCCACCGAGTTGACCGTCGAGATTCGAAAAGGCTCTCGTACCGTCTTCCAGGCCACTTCGCCCATGGGGGTCCACGGACTGCGAATCGCCGAAAAGCAGGGTGGCTGGACGACCGAACCCATTCCGTAACTCACTCGTACCGCAGCGCCTGGATCGGGTGGAGCTTCGCCGCTTTCACGGCTGGAATCAGGCTCGCCACCAGACCCACGACCATGCTGAACGCCACCGCCGCCAGGACCGGCATCGCCGTGATGACCGGCGCGTTGTTACCTGGGGAGAGGTAGTCCAGTAGCCACACCAGTCCGAACGACGAAACCACTCCGATGGCGGCGCCCAACCCGGCCAGCACGCAGCCTTCCACCAGCACTTGAAGGAAGATCGCCAAGGGCGACGCGCCAATGGCCTTGCAGGTGCCGATCTCCCGAATCCGCTCGGTGATGCTCGCCAGCATGATGTTCATGATGCCGATGCCACCGACGAGAAGACTGAGGCCGGCGATGATCCCACCGCTGATCCGGGCGTTGCGGATGCGAAGGTTGATATCCTCAAGCCGGTTCTCCTGGGTTTCGAAGGTGAAATCCTCGACCCCGTTGTGTGTCATCATCAGCACGTTGCGGGCCTGTTGAAGAGCCTGATCCAGCACGGAGATATCTCGCACTTTCACGTCGATGTCGGAGAGCTTGGGATCCGGAATGCCACCCCGCCCGGAAGCCGACCGAAACTTCACCCAGGCTGTGTTCAGCGGGATATAGACGACGTTGTTCTTCCGCCAGAACGCGTCCCAGTGCTTGCTGCGCCACCCGCGCTGGCGGGAGACGCCTCCGGCTGCGGCTTCCTCCTTCTTGGACTCAACCTTCGCCGCCGCCCGCTGGCGCTTGGACTGTTCACTCTCGTAGTGGCGAAACATGCCCACGATCGTGAACGGCTGGTTGTTGATCAGGATTCGTTCCCCAATGGGAAGAATCTCCTGGCCGGTCTGCTCCGGAGTTCCGAACAATTCGTCGCGAATTCCCGTCCCGATCACGCACACGCTGTGGGCGTATTCCTCATCCAGATCCGTGAAAAACCGGCCGTGCTCAACTTCGTAAAGGTTCATGTCCAGCACCGCGGGCCAGGCTCCGACGATCTCGGACGGGTAGTGGTCTTTGCCTCGGCGGGACACGATTCCCCTCACCCCCATCTCGGGTGAAATGACGGTCAGGGCCGACGCGTTGCGCTGCAGCGCCAGCACATCGCGCATGGTGCGCCCGGGGGCCAAATCCCGCATGTGCTCTTGGTAGGCGGGCACTTCCTGCTCACGGATCAAAACCTTGTTCAACCCGCCCATGGCGATCATGGCCTCCTTCATCCCGTTCTCCATGCCCTTCACGATCGCCGCCATCGCCACCAGGCTCGCCACCCCCAGGACAATGCCCAGCATGGTCAGGGTCGACCTGAACTTGTGGGTCCAGACCTCCTTCAGTCCGATCAGAATCGCGATGTAGACCGTCATCGGCTTGATGTCCCCTCCTCATTCGTACCGCAACGCCTGGATCGGATGGAGCCGCGATGCCCGAATCGCCGGATACAACCCCGCCAGGATTCCCACCAGAACACTGAACCCGAACGCCACCATCAGGGACCGTGCGGTGATCTCGGGCGCGTTATCCGTAGGGGTGATCGCCCCGATCAGCTCCACCACGCCCCACGAAAAACCGAGACCCAGCACTCCGCCCACCACCGACACCACCACGGACTCGATCAGGATCTGGATGAACACCGCCTCGGTGGTCGCCCCGACGGCTTTCCGGATCCCGATCTCGCGCACCCGCTCCGAAATGCTCGCCAGCATGATATTCATGATGCCGATGCCCCCAACCAACAGGCTGATGGCGGCGATGATCGTCCCGCTGGTCCGGGCATTCTTGATGAACCCGTTGATCTCCGACGCCCAGTCCTCCTGGGTCCGAAAGGTGAAATCCTCGATGCCCCGGTGGGTGAACATCAGAACATTGCGCGCCTGCTGAAGGGCCGGCTCCAGAAGGTCCACGCTGGGGACCTTGAACTGTATGTTGGAAAGACGGAAATCCGCGACGTCGTTGGTGCCCGCTCCGGACCGGAACTTGATGAAAAGGGTGTGGAGCGGAATCACGACCGTGTCGTTCTTCATTCGGAAAATAAATCCGCCGCCGCCGCCCCGCCCGCCCCAACCCCGGCTGCGAGCCGGTCCCGTGGCCGGGCCTTTGTTGGCTTCCTCCTGTTTCCGATATTCACGCTCACGCTTTGTCTGGGTGCTTTCGTAATGCTCAAACATCCCAATCACCGTGAAGGCCTGCCCGTTGATGGCGACCCGCTCCCCGATCGGGATGATTTCGTGGCCGACTTCCTCGGGCGACCCCCACAATTCATCCCGAAGCTCGGTTCCGATCACGCACACGCTCCGAGCCAGTTCGTTGTCCAGTGCGGTGAACATCCGCCCGTGCTCGACGATGTGCTCGTTCACGGTCAGGTAGCCGGGCCACGTTCCCGCCATGACCGACGCCCGGGAATACCGACCGGCGCGGCTGAGCACCGCCGAGGAACCCGACCACCGGGTGTATTCGTACGCCGGAACGATGTCCCGAAGCATGGGCGCCCCGTACTGCAACGCCTCCACGTCCCGCAGCGTCAAGCCCACCGCCTGATCCGCCAGATGCCTCTGCCATACCGGCAGTTCATTCGGTTGCTCCAACCGGATCTTCTCCAACCCGCCCATCGCGACCAGGGATTCCTTCATCCCGTTCTCCATCCCGCGCACGAGGGCCGACATCGCCACCAGACTCGAAACCCCCAGGATGATCCCGAACATGGTAAGCGCCGACCGGGCCTTGTGCGCCCAGATCTCCTTCAAACCCGTCGCGATCGTGTTCGTCAGATTCATTCAAAACGTGTCCCAACCCCCAGATCAACCGCCGGACAGCGTGGCATGGCCAGAGGAAAAAACAGTGGCAATGTGGCCCCGATTGATCCCTTTTCAACCCGCCCGGCCAGCCTACGGATCCGGGATGCGCAAGACCGTCCCCACAGGCATCGTGCGCGGACGCACCTTCGGATTGGCACTCTGTAACGCCGCCGCGGTGGTCCCGTAACGTCGGGCGACCCGCTCCATCGTCTCCCCGGGACCCACCCGGTGCGTCCGAAAACTGCTCACCGGACGGGAACTGCTCGCCAACGGGCGACCGGACCGATCCGGAAGCGTCACGGAGCGCCCCTGGGAATAGGCGCTCCCGCGCCCAGGATTCGCGCGTTCAGCCCCAGAAGGCGACCGTCCCTGCGACCGTCCCTGCGGCGGCGCGATACCTCCGGGGTTGCCACCTCCAGCCACCCCGGAAACCAAGGCCTGCTGGAGCACCAGACTCGTTCGTGACCATTCGTTGCTCCAATGGGCCACGCTCGACAGGAGCTGGGACACCTGCCCGCGCAAGATCAGGTTCTCCCCGCGCACCGCCGCCAGATCCCTGGCGATGGTCTCGCTCCGAATGACCAACGGCACGCTCATCGCCAATTGCTCCGTACAATTGGTGATGCGCTGCCGGATCGTGTCCGCTTTGGAATCCTTGGGGTCGCCTGCCCGGAGTTTCAGATAACGCTGGTAGTGATACACGGCATCGGCATGCCGCCGAAGCGGGCCTTCACAAAGGGAGGCATACCCCAGATGCACCGACGCCGACCCGGGATTTTTTTCGATGGCCCGCTCGTAGAAATCGGCGGCTCCTTCGTAATCCCCGAGTCGTTCGGCCTCGCGAGCTCGCTGGAAGTTTCGCTCGCGATCCTCGTCAGGGGTCAAGAAAGCGTCAGGCGAGCAACCGCCCCCCAGCAGCCCGACGAGCATCAGTAGTAGCAGCGCGCACCGTCCCAGCCACGGCGCGGCATCAAATGACATGGCGTGAACCTAGACGACCGGTCCTCCCGCTGCAATGACCGCAGTCTCCCAACCTCGTTTCCCACCACCGCTCGTCTCCATCCACCCGTTCCTAACTCGGCCCATTCCCGTCGCCCCCACGCTCCCAGTCGATTCCCCCCAAGCCTGCAGAACCCACCGTCAATCCCGTGGATTCTCGTCGGAGAAACCCTTGGCCAGCCACGGACCACCACCCTCAACCCGGCTGTTCCCCTCACGCCCGGCTAGTCACGGCGGAATTGCTCATGCCACCGCGCTTCCTGTTCCTCGCGATCCCGTTCCCCACGGCGTCACCTCATCCAATCGATTCCGTTGATCCCTACGCACCGTTGCACTCGCATCGGCCCGTTCGCTTTCGCGAAGCCAAACGTTGTCCTGATGGCTCGCGCATCCCACGACGACCACGCCGATGAGCATGGATGCGGTCCCCCGCCAGGCCACCCGTCGCACGCCAGGCATCCAAGTCTTCATCACCGCCATCCTACCCGTCCACCCTGGCTCGCACGCACGGCCTAGAACCACGGACGAAATGGCTGACCGCAGGCACCTCATGCACCCCTTCCAAACCGGTGTTGCCTGCGGGTTCGTCGGCGGGGCACATTCAGAACTTCTAATTCCCACCATGAACTCAGTCTCTCCATCCACGCAGCGTCGCCGCCGTTTTCTGCGCCATCTGGCCGCAACCTCCCTCTTCTTCCTGACCCCGGGTGCGTTCGCCGATCGACTCTCGCGGACTGCGTCCCAAGCCGAGGGGCCCTTCTATCCCGATCATCTCCCGCTCGACACCGACAACGACCTTCTGGTCGTCAATGACGCCATCACGCCCGCAGTCGGTGCGATCACGTGGCTTTCCGGGCGGGTGCTCGACACCCGCGGGAACCCCATTCGCAACGCCACGGTCGAGATCTGGCAGTGCGACAACCACGGCGTCTATCTGCACACGGGTTCCGCCCAAAAAGAGCGGCAGGATCGTAACTTCCAGGGATTCGGCCGCTTCGTAACCGGTTCCTCCGGCGAGTACCTTTTTCGAACCATCAAACCAGTCCCCTATCCCGGTCGAACTCCCCACATCCACTACGCCGTGAAAACGCGCGGACGCGAAAAGTTCACCACCCAGTGCTACGTCCGGGGCGAACCCCAGAACGAAACCGACGGCATCTGGAAGGGCCTGCAGGATCCGCGCCAACGGGCTGCAATCACCGTCCCCTTCGCCCCGCTTCGCGGCTCGAAAACCGGGGAACTCGGGGCGCGGTTCGACGTGGTGCTCGATTTCACACCGAACCTTTGAACCCAACGACATGGTCGCGGCCCAGCATTGGAGCCAGGCCGCGACCCGTCGCGAAAACCGGGTGCAAAGGGTCGTCTACGGCTTCGCCAGGCGATAGAACCGCGATCCAACCGCTCCGACCGTCACCGTCACGGAGAGCCGATCGCCTTCGACCACCGGAGCATCGGTCACGTTTTCCCAGACGCCGCCGATCGAGGCCACCGACTGAAGCGCGAACCCTTCGGCACTTGCGGGCCAGCTGAGCACGAGTTTGATGGGAGCGATCCCAACGCCCCGTTCCAGGGCGCCTATTCTTCGGCCGACCCTGTCGCCCTCAGCGGGACCCGGAAGTGGCGAACCACCACATTCCGTCTGCGGGGCGCGCGATTGCTCAACTCCCAGAACGGCGGGGCCGACTTCCGGCTGGGCGCAGATCAGGTCGCCTTGGGGCTCCGTCGGGTCCAACTCGTTCGGGAGGGGTTCAAAGCCATGCACTTTGAGCCCGCCGTAGGCTTGGAATTTCAAATCTACGGCGCTCCCGAACTCACCTACGAACTGGAGACGTCGGCCCAGCTGGGATACTGGGAACCGCTGGCGCGTCTTCGCCCGCTGACCTCCGTTTCCCGCCATGTCGCCACGACGCCTCTGGAAGAGCCCCATCGTTGGTACCGGCTGCGACGTCCCCCGCCTTAGGCGAATGACTTCAAAAACCTCCTTCCCGGTGGCTGTCCCGGGGTGTTGGATTACTCCGCAATGGCGAATGCACGACGTACCCCGGAAACAGCACCCGGGCCTGCGGATACCCACGGTGAGGACACACTACCAACGATTTACCTGAAACCCGGCGAAGCTGATCGCGTACTCGCCGGACACCCGTGGATTTACGAGGGGTCCATCCTCCGCCTCACCCGCGAACCCTCAGACGGTGACGTCATCCAGGTCAAAGACCACCGACGGCGCTTCCTCGGGGTCGGGTTTTATAATTCCAAATCCCGCATCCGGGTCCGCGTTCTCAGTCCCGAACGTCGGGAATTGGACGAGGCGTTCTTCGAAAAGAGACTTCACGACGCGCTCGAGCACCGACGACGCTTTCTTCCCGATGCCACCTCGTATCGGGTGGTCAATGCGGAGGGCGATCTGCTCAGCGGCCTGATCGTTGACAAGTACGAGGACGTTCTGGTCCTCCAGACCTCGTCGATGGGCATGGACCAGCGCAAGCCGTTGATCGTAAGGATTCTGCAGAAACTGTTGTCACCTCGGGCGATTTTGGAGCGGAACGATATGGGTTCCCGGCGCTTCGAGGGACTTCCGGAGACCCACGGCATCCTGGCCGGTGAGCTCACGGAGGCCGAACAGTCAGCCGTCCCGGTTCTCCTGAACGGGCTTCAGTTCGAGGCCAACCTGCTGGCTGGCCACAAGACCGGTCTCTACCTCGACCAACAGTGCAACCACCAGCTCGTCGCTGGCCTGGCGAAGGGGGCCCGTGTGCTCGACGCGTTCAGTTTCCTCGGGGGCTTCGGCCTCCATGCCGCCCGCGCCGGCGCCGCCTCCGTCATCGGAATCGACCAAAGTGAGGAGGCCACCCGGGTCGCCCGGCGGCTCGCCGAATTGAACGGTCTGGCGAACCGGTGCACCTTCGAAACCACCAATGTCTTCGACTGGCTCCGTGCCCAACCCGCCGCCAGCGCCACCCCGGAAGCTCCGGTCCCCGCGCCCTTTGACCTGATCATCCTCGACCCTCCTTCGTTCACGCGGAATCGCGCCTCCGTGCCGGATGCGCTGAGGGGTTACAAGGAAATCCACCTGCGCAGCCTCAAGCTGCTTCGCCCGGGGGGTATTCTCGCCACCTTCTGCTGCTCCCATCACGTCGATGCTCTGACCTTCGATGCCGTCATCCAGGAAGCTGCCCGCGACGCGCGTCGACTCCTTCGCCGGGTCGCGGTCTACCAACAGAGCCCTGATCACCCTGTCCTGCCCGCGATTCCCGAATCCGAATACCTCAAAGGTTTCGCCTTTGAATTGCTCGCGGCCTGATGAGCTCCGCTGACGCAGAACCGCGCCGTCAGGTTGCGCTCACGGATCTCGACCGCAAGTGGCAGTCGGGGCCGGGGCGGTTTTGGCTTCATGCGATCACCTGGGTGCTCCTTTACTTCACGGTCGTCGTGGCCTGGGGTCAGCGTAATTCCTGGCCCGACGACCTGATCCTGTGCGTTCTAGTGGCACCCGTGAATGCGGTGGTCATTTGGACGCTCTACGCCGCGTACGGGTTTGGCAACCTGGTGGATTCACATCGGGCCCAACAGGAGCAATTGATCGCGGCACTGGTCCTGGCCGTCGGCGTCGCCAGCGGCCAGTTGCTTCTGATGAATCTGGGCCTTGTCGCAATGGCCATCGCCTGGCTGCGCCCTGCCAGGCCCGACGTCGATTGGACCGAATGGCTCAAGATTCCGCTCGTTCTTTTCACGGCACTTCCGTTTTGGCTCGATCTGCAGGGCAGCCGGTCGCCCCTCGCTCATCTTCTCGACGATCCCACTGGCAACCCGACCTTCCAGCTTCCCCTCGCCCTGACCACCACCCAAAACCACCTGCTTGCCTATTGCGCCCTGCTGTCTCTCGTTCTCCTCCTCCACGGGAGGGTTTTTTGGATCGCACTCCCGCTTCTGCCCCTCTTTCTAATCGCCAACGCCACCCTCCCGAACTGGATCCCAGCCTGGTCCACCCTCGCCCCAACCACCCGACAGCTCGCCCCCTGGATCTTCGGCTTTGTCCTCTTCGCCGGCCTTTCCTGGTTCGCCGTCCGGGTCGATGCCTCCTGTCGTCGACTCGTTTCCGGCGACCTTCTCCGGCGGTGGTTCGACGAACGCCGATATCCGCCGTGGCTCGCGGTCCTGGTGGTCATCGTCGCCCAGATGGTTCCGTTTCGCTCCCTCACGTTCCAGACGCTCCATTGGATTGACGCCGCCGGTCTTTTGCTCACCTCCGTCATCCTCCTCATCCTGCGCTGGCGCTCGGCACGCGGCCCAACGCATTCCCGATCGGTCGCCTTGGTGGCCGGAGCTCTCCTCCTGAACTTGATCGCCGAATTCGCCACCAACGACAGTCTGCGACGTCTGGCCGTTGCGTTCGTCCTGATCGGGCTGATTTCCTGGCACCGCTTCTGGCAGCTCCGGATCTTCCTGGCGTCGGGTTTCATCACCCTTCTTCTCGTCGCGGTTCCCGACAATCTGGCACCGGACTTCGGCATCCTTCGTTGGGTGTTCGCAACCGGACTCCTGCTCCTGCTCGCCTGGTTCTCAGTCCAGCCTCAGCCCAGGACAGGCGAATCCGGTTATCCCGAGGACGCCTGGGTTCCTTCCAAGCGCTTTGCCTTCATCCTCCTGGGTTTAATGATGCTCTTCCAGACGGCAGCGGCGTTCTGGCCGGACCACCAGATGGCTCTTCCGGCCAACCGCTCAAGCGAGGTTTCCAGTGACGACGACACCCTGGGTCCACGCATGACGACGACCGGCCAAACCGCTACCTTCCAGTTGCTGGATCGCGCCGGGTTGGTCCAGGTCAGCCTGGCCTTCCCGCAAAAGAACCCCTACCTGATCGAATCGCCGGAACGGGCACTGGAACGTAATGGATGGCAGATCGTTCAACATTTCCAGGTGCCTCACCCTCGTGGCGAAGCTGGCGTCCTCAAGATCGTTCGGGAGGGTCAATATGCGGCGACCGTCTGGTGGTTCGAACAAGGCTCATCCAGCTTCAGCAATCATCTCTACGCCCGCCGCGTCCTCTGGAGCAGCTGGCACCTCGCCGATCGCCAGCTCCGCCTGCTCCGCGTGGAGTCGCTCGCTATCACGGACCCGCGCGAACTCGCCGCCTTCGCTGCCCGGCACAACTGGTTTTCCAACTTGGGCGCCGAGCCAGCACCGGCAATCCAGCCCTGAGTCGTCGCCTTGCCTCGTCGACTACACCTTCGCCTTCAGCAGTTCCGCCTGCCACCGCATCAGGCTGGTTCGTTCGGGATCCCCGGCTTCCGCCAATTCCAGCAGTTGGCTTTTGCTCGCCACAAACGACGGGTCGAGGTTCAGCTCCGCCGCCTTCCGATCCCGAAGTTCCCGAAGCAGGGCCGCCTTCCGCCCCACCCACAACGGCATCCGCTTGTGCTCATGCCGAATGCGCTTGGGCCACTCCTCGGCAGGCATCTCCACCGCCTTGCGAATCGCCTCGGTCAACCCCTGCCGCCGCCGGGGCGACAAATGCCGCGGCAAGGAGCTCGGGACTGCTCCCCAGCGCGCGGCCGACGAAGCCAAACCCACCGCGTGATCGTGGTTCAGAATGTGGAAGGTCGGCCGATTCGCCCGGATCGCCTCATCCTCCCGCCAGTACCAAATCGCCCGCAGCACCGCCAAACCCGCCGGGTCTAACGCATGGCTCCCCCGCAGGCGCCACACCACTTCCGGATCCGGCGCCTCCCATTGAGCCGCATCCGTGACGATCCGCGCGCACAGTTCCCGGTGCCATTCCGTACGCCCCAACCGCTCTAAATCCGCCAACAGCTTTTCTTGCAGCGGCTTCAGATAGCGCGCATCGGCCTCGGCATACGCCGTCATTCGGGGCGTCAACGGTCGCTGCCCCCAGTCCGCCTTCTGCGGTCCCTTCTCCAGGTTCAATCCCAGGAACTGCGACAGCAGGTCCGTCAACCCAAAGCGGGTCACCCCGACAAACCGCGCCGCGCTCATCGTGTCGAAGACCGCCGCCGGCACGAACTTCCACGTTCGGTACATCAGCCGCAGGTCGTAGTCCCCGCCATGCAGGATCAGGGTGTGCCGGGCCATCACTTTCAGAAGGTCCCCCAGTTCCAATCCAGCCAGGGGGTCCACCAGCAGATCCCCTCCCGGATGGCTCAACTGCAGCAGGCACAGCTTCTCTGGATAGGCATGCAAACTGTCCGCCTCCGTGTCCAAAGCCATCCAGGAAGCCTGCTCCAGCTCCTTCATGGCTTCGGTAAGGCGTTCCGCCGTATCAATCACGCCGCCGATTTAAGCCCTCGCCCCCCCTCCCGACAACTCCGCGTCCACGCGAATTCCCAACCCCAACCGTGCATACGACCCACCGCCGACCTTGACGCCAACCCTCCGCCCCCTCATCAAGTGACCTCGCCTTTGCTCCGATGAACCTCAGCGAAAGCTTCCTACACTCCGCGGCCTCCCATGCCGACAAAACCGCGATTTTCTACGGCGAAGCCCTGCTCACGTACGAGCAATTGCGCACCCAGACACTCGCCATTGCCCGTTTCCTCCTCCAAACCCACCGGGTCCAGCCCGGCCAACGCATCGGACTCTGGCTGCGCAATCGGCCGGAGTTTGTACCCGCCCTGCTCGGCGCCCTCCATGCCGGCGCCATCGTCGTTCCCATCAACAATTTCCTAAAACCCGAAGAGATCGTCTACCTGCTTGAGGACTCCGGTATCGATCTGGTCCTTTCCGAGACCGCCCTCGCGGAGGAACGGGCTTGTGTCCAGGCCCTCCGCCCTTCCCTCCAGTGCTGGGAAGTCGACGATCTCCCCAACCTCGACACTTCCCCAGCACCCGTCGCCGCACCTCCCCGCAACGAAGAGGACCTCGCCGTCCTCATCTACACGTCCGGCACCACCGGCCACCCCAAAGGCGCCATGCTCTCCCACGGCAACTTGCTCCATAATGTCGAGAGTTGCCGGCGCATCCTGGAGGTCTTCGACCATGACCGGTTCGTGCTCATGCTCCCCATGTTCCACAGCTTCATGCTGACCGTGTGCGTCCTCCTGCCTCTCGCCGTCGGCGGCTCCATTGTCCTCATCAAATCCCTGCAACCCATCAAAGCCATGCTGGGCGAAATCATCGCTCATCAGGGAACCGTCCTCCCCGCCATGGCCCAGATCTTCCGCGCCCTCGCCGGCCTCCCCCCTGAGGTCCAACTTCCCCTTCGCCTCGGCGTCAGCGGCGCAGGCCCCCTGCCCGCCGAAATCCTCCGCGGCTTTTCCGCCCGATTCCCCCACATCCCGCTTATCGAAGGGTACGGCCTCAGCGAGGCCAGCCCCGTCGTCTCCGTCAATCCCATCCACGGACCCGTCATCGCCGGCACCGTCGGCCTTCCCCTTCCCAACGTCGAAGTCTCCATCCAGGACGAGGAGGGACGACATCTCGGCGATCTCGTCGAAGGCGAAATCTGCGTCCGCGGCGGCAACGTCATGCTCGGATACTGGAATGCTCCCGAGAAAACCGCCGAAGCGATTCGCGATGGCTGGCTTCTGACCGGCGATATCGGCCACCGGCGGCCCGATGGTTACTACGTCATCACCGACCGCAAGAAGGACATGCTCAAGCCGAATGGCTTGAACGTGTACCCCAGGGAAATCGAGGAGGTCATCTACCGCTTCCCGGGCATCAAAGAGGCCGCCGTGGTCGGGGAAACCGACGAACGCCGCGGTGAACGAGCCGTCGCCTTCGTGGCCGCCGATGACCCGGCCGCCTTCGATCCGCAAGCCCTGCTCGCCTTCCTCAAGGAGCGACTCGCTGATTACAAGGTCCCCCGCCGCGCCATTCTGGTCCCCGCTCTCCCGCGCAACGCCACCGGCAAGATCCTCAAGACCCGGCTTCGCGAGTGGCTCCTCCATTCGTGATCGCGCCCAGTCCCAACTCCCGTCTTCGCGGTTGCTCTGGTTCCTGGTCAACGCAATCGTTTGCGGGATATGCAGCCGATCTTCCACCGTTCTCTCGTCGCTCTCGTCATCGCCTGGTCCCTGAACGCTTCGGCGGCCGATTGGCCCGAATGGCGCGGCCCCGGCCGGAATGATCACTCCCCCGACACCGGCCTTCTCAAATCATGGCCCGCGGGCGGCCCGAAGCGCTTGTGGCTAAATGAGAATGCAGGCCTCGGTTACGCCGGTTTTTCGGTGGTCGGCAACCGCCTGTTCACCATGGGCCTCCGGGACAACCAGGAACTCATTCTCTGTCTCGACGCGGCCACCGGTAAGGAACTCTGGGCCGCCCCGGCTGGAGCCAAGTTTCAGAACACCTGGGGCGACGGCCCGCGAGCCACTCCGACCGTCGACGGCAACCACGTCTATGCCATCGGCGGCCAAGGCACGCTCGTCTGTGCCCAGGTCTCCGACGGCAAAGTGGTCTGGCAGAAATCCCTGACCTCGGATCTCGGGGGCAAACTCCAGGACTGGGGCTACACCGAGAGCGTGCTCATCGTCGACAACCTCGTCGTCTGCACCCCCGGCGGAGGAAAGGGCACCCTGGCGGCACTGAAGAAGGATACTGGCGAACTCGCCTGGCAATCCGGAGAACTCAAGGACAACGCCCAATATTCCTCGCCGATCCTCGCGGTGCACAACGGCAAGCCGCAGATCGTGCAACTGGTGATGACCAAGGTCTTCGGCGTCGACCCCGCCAACGGCAAGGTTCTTTGGACGCAGGACTTTCCGGGACGCGTCGCAGTGATCCCGACGCCCATCTATCACGACGGTCACGTCTACGTGACCGCCGGCTACGGCGTCGGTTGCATGCTCGTCAAGCTGGGGGCCGACAATACCGCCTCGATCGCCTACGAAAACAAGGTCATGAAGAACCACCATGGTGGCGTCATCCGCGTCGGCGATCACCTCTTCGGACACTCCGAAGGACCGGGTTGGGTCTGCCAGAACTTCAAGACCGGCGAGGAAGTCTGGGCCAGCAAGAAGCTCGGCAAGGGCGCCATCCACTTTGCGGACGGCATGTTCTACTGCCTGGATGAAGGCTCCGGTGTAGTTGCACTCGTGGAGCTGTCGACGAAGGAGTGGGTGGAGAAAGGCCGGTTCAAGCTCGATCCCCAAACCAAGCAACGCAGCCCCCAAGGCCGCATCTGGACCCACCCGGTCGTCATCAACGGCCGACTCTACCTGCGCGACCAGGAATTGCTGCACTGCTACGACGTGAAAGGCTAGCCCGCCTCAGCGCGCTTCCTCGACCGTCACCAGACCCGCGTCGATGTACTGACCGCCGCGGGTCTGCCGGCACCGGATCGCCATCAGGTTGCGGCCGGGTCGCAGGGCCTCCGCCAATTTCCTGGGAATGCCCGCCGGCTCATAGTCGCTGGTGTATCCCGATAGGGTCGCCACGAGCACGCCGTTGAGGAACACCTCGGCGTCCTCGTCGTGGTGCACCATCAGTCGCAGCGCCTCCGGCTTCACGCCGGCCGGCATATCAAACGCGCGCCGAATCCAGATCTCTGACGTCGACCATTCGGTGCCGATCTCCGAGCCCGGCGTTCCTCGCGTCCCAAAGCCGGCCTCGCCCTCGGTCCAGGTAGAATCGTTGAAATCCAGTTCGGACCACGAGGCGACCGGTTTCCGAGTCGTGTACCGCCAGGTGACCTTGGCTTCGCGCGCGGTCGGAACGACCGAGGTGACTTTGGGTGCTTTGGGTAGGGGTGCCCAGTCCGCGGCACGAGTCAGATTGCGGCTTGCGTATTTCTGCCAGACGGTGCGGTCGTAAAGCATCGGCAAATACACGCCCCCGACCACGGGCCGCGCCTGGAAGCCCACCTGCTTGCCTGTGCCGGTCTCGTACCAGTCTGACATGGGCACCCTCGACGGGGTCTCGTTGAGCCAGCGATAGATGGGATGGACCAACGCCTCGAAATCCCCGCGATCCCCGGTCAGCGTCGCCGTCCACACAATCCAGTCGAGCTTGGTGTAGGTCGCCCGGTTGTCGAGGGGCAGTCCGTACCGCGCCTGGGTCTTCCGGTAAAACGCCATTTCCTTCGTCGCCACGGCCGGCGGGAACAGGTTCAAGCCCAGGATTCGGTCCCAGACCAGGTTGTACTTCTGGCTCCACGTGCCCGGCCGATCGAACGCCAGCCGATACTTTTCCCCGTCATCGGCTTCCTTCACCCAGCGTTCCGCGAAGCTCCGCGCCAGCTTGAAATACCTGTCGGCGGTCACCGCGTCCCCCCGCATGGCAGACAGTTTCCCGAACGCCCCCAACCCACAGATCGCCTTCACCGACAAATTGACGTTATGGGCCAGATGCCCGGCGAAGTCGTCGGTGCAAAGCTGGTTTTCGGGATCGAATCCCTTCTCCGCCAGATAGGCCGCCCACCGTTCCAGTTGAGGCCAGTAACGACCCGCAAACTCCGCGTTTCCCTCCATCTGCGCCACCGCTGCCATCAGGATCAGAAGGTTTCCGGATTCTTCCACCGGCATCTGATTCTCTTCGGTCCGTTCTCCGCCGCCATAGGCCTGGCCGTTGGCATGCGGGTAGGTCCCCAGGTCATGCGGCGCGAAGGGGAATCGCCAACGGTCCGACGCCGCGTAGTCCATGAACGGCACCAGGAACGACTTCGCCAACGAGGGGCCGAACAACAGGAACTGCGGCGCCATCGGATAGAAGACGTCCGAGGTCCCGATACAACCGTTGCTGAAGTTCTCCTTGGAGAAAGACAGAGGTTGTCCCTTCGCGTCCGCCACGAACTTGCTCGCCGCAAAGCACTGCCGGTACGCCAGCGCCGACAGTTTCGCGTATTTTTCCCCGCCTTGCCGTGCCAGGTCCCCCATCAGTTCCCGATCAAAGGCGTCGCATCGCTGCATCAGCGTGTCCCGCTCCGACGCCGCCGCCTGCAACAAGTCTTTCGCTTCCCAACCGCTCCGCCGCCAGTACGGCCGCAGGTTGTTGCCCATGTACTGGATCGCGTACTCGTCGTCGTACGCCAGCATCAGCCACCGGGTCGCCGGTTCGCGACCGACGCGCGTCGTGTCGAAAACCGCCACCAATGCCGCCGCATCACGAGCAGCCACCGCTTCCCCTGGATTCAGCGCAGCATCTCCCAGGCCGCCCTTCTCCCGAAAGACCTCGCGCGCCGACTCGCCGGAAGTAATTCCCAACAAAACCCCGTTGGAGGGGGCCGACGCCAGGTACAGGTGACCCCAGTCGATCCGAACATCATCCCCTTTCCGTCCCAGCACGGACTGGGCTTCCGTGCCCACCCGCACGGCTTTTAGGTCGCCGGTGTCCGCCCGCGATGCCACCACCTTTTGATCCGGAGTGTTCACGGCGATCTCCGGCGACGCTTCGAAATAAATCCCGACGTCGTGCCGGCGCCCATCGAGGCTCGCCGCTTCCCAGGTCAAATACGTCACCGGCCTCGACAACAGGTCCAGGTCGTCGGGCAAGGCGGCATTCTGAAAACTCAACCCCAACCGAATTCCCGCCCCTTCAAACCGGTACTGGGTCCGGGTCGGCAGCACTTCCACGGACGTCTGTTCCAGCGCGGGCAGACGGCGCGGGTCGTTGCCCAGCACTCGGTAGGTCACCCCGTCAATCCGCACCAAACCCACCAAAGCGTGGTTCCGCCCTGTCCAATGACGCGTCGTGTCGTCGGTCAATCGGTCCGAGACCGACCAAATGCTAAAGTAGGGATCTCCCGCCACCAGGGGCGTCGCCGGCGGAACCAGCGCCGTTCCCGCACTCTGACGCGCCGGCGGCGGAGAATAAATTTTCTGATTGGCCTCCGCCACCGTGGCCAGCCGCATCTTCACCCGCTCACGGTCGTAGGTCATCAGACCGTTGACCTCGATTTCCACGTCGGTGGTTTGGGTGTAGATGGCCGCTGCCAAACCGGCATTCCCGGTGAGCGGGTGCAGCCGATCGATCAACTTTAGGTAGGCGTCGGTGAGGGCTTCGTGGGTCGTGAAACTCCGGTAGCCCCAATTCTTTTCCGCCTGCCAGGTGTGCCCCTTCACCGGCAAACCCAACCCTCCAAACTCTCCGAGCACACCCGCCCGGCCCGCTTCGAGCGGCGGGGCCGCCGGGCCCGGATAGGTGTGGATGTCATGCACATCCCCCACCTTCCGGTCGGTCCAGCCACTCGCCGAGTTCACCAACCGGGTCGGGTCCCACTCCTTCACCAACGCCGCAATGCGCGCCGTGTCCCACTGACCCCACCCCTCGTTATACGGCACCCACATCACGATCGACGGATGGTTCCCTAATCCGTCCACCATCGCCCGCAGCTCGCGCTCGAAGATTGCCGCCGACTCCGCGGACCGCTGAATGTCGGGATCCTTGCCTCCAATGTATTTCTCGCCGCTCGGCATGTCCTGCCACACCAGCAACCCCAACGTGTCGCACCAGTAATACCAACGGTCCGGTTCCACCTTCACGTGCTTGCGTGCCATGTTGAATCCCAACTGCTTCGTCATCCGAATGTCGTACTGCAACGCTTCGTCCGTAGGCGCCGTGTACAGCCCGTCCGGCCAGAAGCCCTGGTCCAGAGGTCCAAACTGGAACATCGGCTGGTTGTTCAGAAACAACCGGTTCACTCCCTGCGCATCCTTCGCCACCGCGATCTTTCGCATGCCGAAATAGCTTTCCACCGTGTCCACTTCCCGGTCGTCCTCGTAGAGCGTGACACGCAGTCCATAGAGAAACGGAGTGTCCGGAGTCCACGGTTTCGCCCCAGGGATTTCCAGCTTCACGGAGGACCGAAACGGCACCTCCCACGTCAAACTTCCGCCCAACACACTCACCTCACCCCGCGCCACTTCCGTTCGCCCATCCCGCACGAGGCACTCGACCCGATACCGATGACCGGCTCCCGTCACCTGCGCCGAAACCTCGACCGCCGACCCATCCCAGTCGGGCGTGATCTTCAAGCCACGCACGTGCGACGGCTCCACAGGCTCCATCCAGACGGTTTGCCAGATGCCAGAGGTTGGCGTGTACCAGATGGCTTCGGGCTTTTGCACCTGCTTGCCTCGCGGTTGCGGGCCGGCATCCGACGGATCCCAGACCGACACCACCAACTCCTGCTCGCCCTCCGCCTTCAGCGCCGCAGTCACATCCATCGAAAAGGCGTCGTAGCCGCCACGGTGTTCTCCCACGCCCACCCCGTTGACCCAGATCCGCGCCTCCCAATCAACCGCCCCGAAATGCAGCAGCACCCGACGTCCCTCCCACCGCCGGGGAACTTCGAACGTCCGATGGTACCAAAGCCGCTTCTCGGGCCCGACCGTCTTCATCACGCCGGAAAGCGCCGATTCCACCGGATACGGCACCAGGATCTCGCCATCCCACGAGACGGGCCGGCTTCCGTTCGTGGACGTCATCCCATAGTTCCAAAGGCCGTTCAGATTCATCCATTCCCTCCGGGCCAACTGCGGCCTCGGATACTCCGGCAAGGCGTTCCGCGGCGAGACCTGCGTCGCCCACCGCGTCATGAGAGGCCCTTTCGCGGGCGCCCAGGCTGCCGAGAACACGTGGAAGGTCGCGCTCCACAAGGTCACCACCAGCCACCAGCCCTTCCAATGGGTCCGAATGCTCATCGGTCCCTCGATTCCAGGACCACCATCCCGGCCTGCCAACCATTCAGTGGCAGATCCCGTGAAAGAATTCGTTCTCATATCAACGCATCCGGATGACTTGATTTGTAAATGATCCTTGGGCATTGTCACCGCAGGTTTTCAAACCACGCGCACCATGAGTCAATCCCCAGGTATCCATCCCTTCGAGCAACTGCTCCGCCAACGGATCGTCATCCTCGACGGCGCCATGGGGACCATGGTCCAACGCTATAAGCTCGATGAAGCCGCCTTTCGCGGTTCCCGATTCGCCGACTGGAAGGGTAAGGACCTCCAGGGCAACAATGAGCTTCTACTCCTCACCCAGCCCCAGGTCATCGAGGAAATCCACCGGCAGTACCTTCAGGCCGGAGCGGACATCATCGAGACCAACACGTTCTCGGCTACGACCATCGGCCAGCACGACTTCCTTTTCGACCGCCACCCGGCCGGTCGCAAGGACCCGAAGTTCTTCGACGCGGTGGTTCAGGACCCCTTCCTTCAAGGCGTCTCCCGCGAGATCAATCTCGCCGCCGCGGCGGTGGCACGAAAGGCCGCCGATGAGGTGGCCAAAGCCACCGGAACGCCGCGATTCGTTGCGGGTGCGCTCGGTCCCATGCCCGTCACGGCGTCGATTTCTCCCGAAGTCAACGACGCCGGCTTCCGCTCAGTGACCTTTGATCAACTGCGCCAGGCCTACCGCGAACAGGTCGATGCCCTGCTTGAGGGTGGCGTCGATGTCCTGCTCGTCGAAACCATCTTCGACACCCTCAATGCCAAAGCCGCGATCTTCGCCATCGAGGAAGCCTTCGGCCAGGGTGCCCGGCGTGTCCCCATTCTGATTTCTGGCACGATCACCGACCTCTCGGGACGCACCTTGACCGGCCAGACCACCGAGGCGTTCTGGCATTCTGTCATGCACGCCAGACCGCTGGCCATCGGACTCAATTGTGCGTTGGGACCGCGCGAAATGCGGCCGTTCGTTGAGGAAGTGGTGAAATCCGCCCCGGTCTACACCTGCTTCTACCCCAACGCAGGGCTGCCGGATCCCTTGTCGGAAACCGGTTTTCCCGAAACCCCCGCCAGTCTGGCTCCCCAGCTCGCCGAATGGTCTTCCAACGGTTGGCTGAACATCGTTGGAGGGTGTTGCGGAACGACTCCCGCCCACATCCGGGCCATCGCGGAAGCGGTCCGAGGCTCGGCCCCGCGGAAGTTGCCACGGATCGAACCGGCCTTGCGGCTCAGCGGTCTGGAATCCTTCGTGCTCCGTTCCGCCCGTCCGTCACCCCCGGCCCCTTCGGGCCACGTCACCGACTCGGATGATCTCCCGGTCGCCCCGGACGCCACCAACGTCGCGCAGTCCTTCGTCAACATCGGCGAACGGACCAACGTCGCCGGCTCGCCCAAATTCAAACAACTCATTCTCGCCGGCCAGTACGAGCAGGCCCTGACCATCGCCAAACAGCAGGTGGAGAACGGCGCCCAGATCATCGACGTCTGCATGGACGAAGGAATGCTCGATGGCGTCGCCGCGATGACCCGGTTCCTGAGTCTGCTCGCGGCCGAACCCGACATCGCCCGGGTGCCCTTCATGATCGACTCCTCCAAGTGGTCGGTCCTGGAGGCGGGCCTTCGTTGCGTGCAAGGGAAAGCGATCGTGAACTCCATCTCCCTCAAGGAAGGCGAGGAGAAGTTCCTCGAACAAGCCCGGCTCGTCCGCCGCTACGGCGCTGCCGTCGTGGTCATGGCCTTCGATGAACGCGGCCAGGCCGATTCCTTCGAACGCCGCGTCGAGGTCTGCCAGCGTTGCTACGATCTTCTCGTCCAAAAGGCCGACTTCGATCCCAACGACATCATCTTCGATCCCAATGTGCTCACCGTAGGCACTGGGATCGAGGAACACGCGAACTACGCCGTCGACTTCATCCGCGCCACCCGCTGGATCAAGGAGCATCTCCCCGGTGCCCGTGTCAGCGGCGGCATCTCCAACGTCAGCTTTGCTTTCCGCGGCAACAACGCCGTCCGCGAAGCGATGCACAGCGCCTTCCTGTTCCATGCCATCCGCGCCGGTCTCGATATGGGCATCGTCAACGCTGGCATACTCGAGGTCTACCAGGAGATCCCGAATGACTTCCTGGTGGCGGTCGAAGACGTGTTGCTGAACCGAAGCCCCGACGCGACCGAACGCCTGGTCACCCTCGGCGAGGAACTCAAACGCAAGGCCACACCTTCCAGCTCCAACGCCCCCGCCCCGACCGATGACGCCTGGCGCCAGCAACCGGTCGAACAACGCCTCGAACACGCCCTGGTCAAAGGCATCGACGCCTTCATCCAGATCGACGCCGAGGAAGCCCGTCAAAAGCTCGGCCGCCCGCTCCTCGTCATCGAGGGCCCGCTCATGTCCGGCATGAACATCGTCGGCGACCTCTTCGGCGCCGGAAAAATGTTCCTTCCCCAGGTCGTCAAATCCGCCCGGGTCATGAAGAAGGCCGTCGCCTACCTCACTCCCTACATGGAAGCCGAGAAAGCCGCGTTCGAAGCCGCCGGCGGCACCGTCAAAGCCGCCGGTCGCATTCTTCTCGCGACCGTTAAAGGCGACGTCCACGACATCGGCAAGAACATCGTTGGTGTCGTTCTTGGTTGTAACAATTACGAGGTCATCGACCTCGGCGTCATGGTGCCGTGCGATCGCATTCTCGCCGCCGCCAGGGAAAAGCAGGTTGACATCATCGGCCTGAGCGGTCTCATCACACCCTCGCTGGACGAGATGACCCACGTCGCCCGGGAAATGGAGCGCACCGGTTTCCGGCTGCCCCTGCTCATCGGCGGCGCCACCACCAGCCGGGCCCATACCGCGGTCAAAATCGCCCCGGGTTACAGCCAGCCCGTCGTTCACGTCCTCGATGCCAGCCGCGCCGTCCCCGTCGTCAGCAGTCTGCTCAGCGACACCGACCGTAAGCGCTTCGCGGATTCTCTCGCAAAGGATTACGAACGGCTCCGGAGCCAGCACGGCAGCCAGCGACAAGCCCTGCTGCCACTCGCGGAAGCCAGGGCCAACGCCCCGAAACTGTCGTTCGATCCCTTGCCCCAACCTGGATTCGTCGGAAGCCGCCTGCTGGACAACGTCTCGGTCGCCGACCTCGTGCCGTTCATCGACTGGTCGCCCTTCTTCCATACCTGGGAGTTGCGGGGCGTCTATCCGGCGATCTTTAACCACCCTAAGCACGGCGACGAGGCCCGCAAACTCTTCGCCGACGCCCAGGATCTTCTCGGCCGGATGGCCGGAGAGCGACTCCTCCAACCTCGAGGCATTTACGGCTTTTTTCCCGCCGCCCGGGAAGGCGATGACGTGGTGATTTACTCCGACGCGTCCCGTACACAGGTCCGAACCCGCTTGCACTTTCTCCGGCAACAGGCCCCCCAAACCGATGGCAAACCCCATCGGTGCCTCGCGGATTACATCGCGCCTGCCGGTACCACGAGCGCGAAGGCCGGCGATCACATCGGTACCTTTGCTGTCACCACCGGCCACGGGCTCCAAGCCCTCGTCGATGGCTTCAAGGCTGGACACGACGACTACAACGCGATCCTCGCCGAAGCCCTGGCCGACCGTCTGGCGGAAGCGTTCGCGGAATTCCTCCACCTGCGAGCCCGGCAGGAATGGGGCTACGGACGTGGGGAGAACCTCACCACGCAGCAACTCATCGACGAAGGCTACCGGGGCATTCGCCCCGCCCCAGGCTATCCCGCCTGCCCGGACCACACCGAGAAGGCCAAGATCTGGGAACTGCTCGACGTGGAACGTCAGACCGGCATCCGGCTCACCGAGAGTTTCGCGATGTGGCCGGGATCCAGCGTGAGCGGTCTCTATTTCTCGCACCCGGATTCGAAGTATTTCGCGGTTGGAAAGCTCGGCCACGACCAACTCGAGGACCTTGCCAGCCGCAAGGGAGCCGAGCTACGCGAGTGCGAGCGCTGGCTGGGCCCCTGGCTCAACTACGACCCCGCCTGATCCTCTACTTCAGCGGCAACCACAATGCCGGGCCCATCACGGAAAACCGAAACCGTGCTCAACCTTTCCAAGCCCGAGGTTCTCGCTACCCTCGTCGCCATGACCTGCGCTACAGCCCCTTGGAGATCCATGCTCCACGCCCTCGCCGCGCTTTCCGCCCTTCTCTTCGTGGCCACGTCACCCGTCCCTGCCCGGGGTGCCGAGGAAGACCCGTTCGCAGCCAATGTCCGCCCCACGGCGCCCAGGACGCCGGCCCAACAGCGCCTCGCCTTCCGCGTCCCCGAGGGCTTCGAAATCCAGCTCGTCGCCCACGAGCCAGATATTCATAAGCCCATGAATCTCGCCTTCGACGCCACCGGCCGACTTTGGGTCACCACGTCCCGCGAATACCCCTCCCCCGTTCCCGTCGGACAGCCCGGCCGCGATCGGGTCATGATCTTCGAGGACTTCGGCCCGGACGGTCGCGCCCGCAAGGTCTCCACCTTTGCCGACGGACTGAATATCCCCATCGGCGTCTACCCGTTCCGCACCGACACTAATGGCTGGAAGGCTCTTGTCTGGTCGATTCCCAACATCTGGCTGATGGAAGACACCGACGGCGACGGCAAGGCCGACGCCCGCAAGCCGCTTTACGGGCCGTTCGACCACACCCGCGACACGCACGGAAACCAGGCTAGTTTTCGCCGGGGCTTTGACGGCTGGCTCTACGCCACCCACGGATTCAACAACGACTCACGGGTCGCTGGCCGCGACGGCAACACGGTCCACTTCAACTCCGGCAACACCTACCGTATCCAGATGGACGGCTCGCGCATCGAGTCCTTCACCAGCGGTCAGGTCAATCCCTTCGGCCTCGCCTTGGATCCCCGCGGGGACCTGTACTCCAGCGACTGCCACAGTGACCCGATTTATCTCCTGCTCCCTGGCGGCGTCTACCCCAGTTTCGGCAAGCCGGACGACGGCCTCGGCTTCGCTCCCACCATGATGGAACAGATCCGGGGTTCGACCGCCATTGACGGCATCACGTATTACGCCGACGACCTGTGGCCCGCCGAATACCAGGATTGCGTCTTCATCGGCGACGTCATGACCTCCCGCGTGTATCGCGACCTCGCCGCCGAGCGCGGTTCCGGGCGGGTCACCCGCGCCCGACCCGACTTCATCATCAGCGGGGATCCGTGGTTCCGGCCCGTCGACACGACCCTCGGGCCCGATGGCGCCTTCTACGTGGCTGACTTCTACAACCGCATCATTGGCCACTACGAAGTTCCGTTGAGCCATCCGGGACGCGACCGTGAACGCGGGCGAATCTGGCGGGTGGTCCATCGCGGAAGCGCGCTGCGCCCGCCCGCTCTCGCCTCATCCCTCGACGGCCTTATCCAGGAACTCGCCTCCCCCAGCCTTCCCCGACGGCTCCTGGCCACCCAGGAGATCGCTGATCGTTTCGCCACGGCCGCAATCGGTTCCCTCCGACAAACCGTCGGCCGCCCCACCAACGGCGAACAGCAGGTCCACACCCTGTGGCTGCTCCGTCGTCTCGGCTCCCTGACCACCACGATCCTGGGCGACGCTGGAAAATCGCCCTCGCCGCTCGTCCGAATCCATGCCCGACGAATAGCCTCCAGCCTTCTGGCGGACGCCGCACGTGGGCAACCGGCATCCATGGATCTGGTCCAAGTGGCCAACGACCTCGCTCTGGGCGGCCTGACGGATCCGATCCCCGCCGTGCAGCGGGCCAGCGTGGAGGCGATCGCCCAACGGCCTGCGGCCAGTGAACTCCGCCCGCTGCTCAACTTCATTGCCAGCCTCCCCGATGGGGACCCCCACCTCCGCTACAGCACGCGCCGCGCCCTCCGCAACCTCCTGGAGAACCACCCTTCGGCTTTGGCCACCGTCCCCGAACGAGGTGACCTCTCCGAACGCGACATCCGCGCGATGCTCGATGTGTCGCTGGCGGTGAAATCCGCACCCTCGGCCCGTTTTCTCCTCCACCACCGCGCTCTTTTCGTCACCAACGCCGCTTTCTCCCAAGCCGCTCTGGCCCATGCCGCCCGCCACGCCGATCCCATTGATATCGATCGGCTTGTCGAGACCGTCGCTCAGAATCCGACCGCCGACCTCGACTTCAAACTCTCGCTCTTCCGCTCCCTCCAACAGGGCTTCGCCCAGCGCGGTGCGCCCTTCCCAGTGTCGGTCACCCGTTGGGGTTCCGATCTCGCCCGAAACCTGCTCGCCTCCGTCGAGGACTCCACGGGTTGGGCCAATGAACCGCTCGAGGCGGCCCCCAACAAAACCAACCCCTGGGAATTCCAGGAGCGGCCCTGCTCCGACGGCACTGTCGCCCGCCTGCTTTCCTCGTTCCCACGCGGCGAAGGTCTCACCGGCACCCTCCGTTCGCGACCCTTTGCCGCCCCGGCCAGACTCTCTTTCTTTTTGGGAGGCCACGGCGGGTTCCCCGACCAACCAGCTCAAAAGCGGAATGCCATTCGCCTGGTGGACGCCCAGACCCATGCCGTTCTTTTCGAGGCATTTCCGCCGCGCAACGACACCGCTCAATCGGTGAACTGGGACCTCGCCGCACTCCAAGGCCGCTCCGTGGTCCTTGAAGCTGTCGACGCCGACACCGGCGCCGCCTACGCCTGGATGGCATTCGGTCGATTCGATCCTCCCACCATCACACTCCCTTCCGTCGCCCCAGCCACGGTGGTGTCCCGTCAGATCGCCGCGGCGGAGATCGCCACGCAATGCTCTCTCACCGACCTGAAACCAGCCCTTGCAGCCCTCGCCGGGGATCCCGCCAGCGCCCCGACCGCACGCGCCGCCGCGTTCAGGAGCCTGAGCAGTTCGACAATGGCCAAGGCCGCCACCGACTTGGTTGCCGATGATTCCCTCCCCCACGGCTGGCGCGTGCGGGTGGCGAACACTCTATTTCGGGAAGGGCGTCCCGACGTGGAAACGCTGATCGCCGATACGTGGAAAAGCGCGCCTTACCGATTTCAGCTCCGCTTCGCAGCTCTCGCCGGGACCTCTGCTGAACTGACGGCCAGCTTGGTCCAGCGAATGATGGAGGGCAAAGCCCCAGCGGGCTTGTTGCAGGACCGCGGCCTTCGCGAACGCCTGCTCAAGGTGGCCAACGATCCCACCCGGGCCACCCTCGAGAGCCTCGCCAAAACTCTTCCCAGCGAGGACGAAACCACCCAGAAGGTCCTCACCGATCGTCGCAGCGACTATCAGCGCTCCCAACCCAACCCCCAACGCGGCCATGAGGTCTTCATTGCGGCCTGCGCGGCCTGCCACCAAATCAATGGCGAAGGCGGCTTGGTCGGCCCCCAACTCACCGGGATCGGTTCGCGTGGCGAAGAACGCTTGTTCGAAGATGTCCTGGCACCCAACCGCAACGTCGACCACGCGTTCTGGACCACCACCTTGACGCTCAAAGACGGGGAAACGACCTCGGGACTTTTCCGGCGTCAAGACGGAGAACTGCTGGTTCTTGCCAATGCCGCCGGGACTGAATTCACGGTTCCCATCGCCGACATTGCCGAGCGCCGCGAGGCCAACGTCTCTGTAATGCCTTCGAACTTCGGGGAGGCCATTCCTTCCGATGATTTTGTGCATTTGCTGGGCTACCTGCTCCAGCAGCGTGGCACCCTGTGAACGCCTGAAATTCGGGCGCAACCACCGCCGAAAATCCCGCAACCCAGTCGATTTCCCATCAATTCAAAGGTTGCGGCACTTCGAGAAGCGGTGAATCTTCCCACGCTTTGAGGTCCGACAAAAAGGGCGAGTTTCGGCATGCCCTACCTTGTCGGGCCAAATACTTTAAGGTTTTAATCCGATACACGTACCGGGAACAGGGATGAGCAGGATCGCCAACGGGTTAGCCGTGAAGACCATTCAAATTTTATGCCTCCTTGCCTTTCTCCTGGCGGACGCATTTGACGGGAATCCGTTTGCGTCGACAGCCTCCGGGGCAACCATTTCAAACCTCACGGCCACCCTCGCGTGGAACCCGAATTCCGAGCCGGATCTGGACTCTTACGTCGTTCATTACGGTCTGCGGCCCGGGGCTTACTTTCGTGCCACGCCAGTGGGTAAAGCGACCTCCGCCACCCTTTCACTCCCTCTAGCGTCGGTAACCTACTACTTCGCACTGACAGCCCGGAACTCCGAGGGCCTCGAGAGCGCTTTTTCCAAAGAGGTGATCTATGAGGCTCCTGCTGCCGACATTCCCATCGAGACGTTCTCCGCGAGGGCCGATTGCCTCGAGGACCAATTCGTGACCCTCGACTTCGGGCTCGGCGATTGGGACCCGTCCTTGGAATGGACCCTCACGCTCCCACCCAGCCGCGGCAGGCTCGAAACACGGGATTTGCAGGTTGTCTATTTGCCCAACGCCGATGCCTGGGGCACGGATGGATTCGAAATCGTGGGTAATCTCGGTTCACCAACCCCCAAAAAATGGGTCTGGGAAGTCCTCATCCATCCCGAACCGGATCCCCCTTCGGCGCGCGAGTTCCTGGTCACTACGGAGTTTGCCACCCCTATCGACATCCTGCTCCCTGGGGACGATCCGGATGGCGACCCGGTCTTCTTCGAAATGGTCGAGCATCCAAGTCGAGGCACTCTCCTGGGCATCCCGCCGAGCCTTGTGTACCTGCCAGGTGCCGGTCAGGAAGGAACGGATTACTTCAGCTATCGGGTATCGGATGGGGCCCAACTGTCCGAGCCAGCCACGATCACGATCGAGATCCTGCCAGCCTCCTCTCCCCCTCTCATCCCCGACGTGTTGCTCGAGGTTCGAGAAGACCAGTTCATCTCCTTCAAACTTCCTATCCCCGACCAAGAGGGTCTCACCCTCCAGGTCACCGAAAACCCACGGTTCGGAACCCTGGTCGGAACCCCTCCCAACCTGACCTACCGACCCGTGCAGGACTTCTTCGGCAACGATTTCATGGAACTCGAAGCTTTCGACACATCCGGAAAGACCAATCGCGCCATGGTTTATTTCAGCGTCGCTCCAGTGAACGACATCCCCATCGCCGAACCCCTACAGGTTGATACCATGGAGAACACCTCGATCGAACTACCCCTCTATGGAAGAGACGCCGACCGGGACGAACTGATCTACGAAGTCGTCACCCCTCCCACCAAGGGCACCCTTTCCGGCGAGCCTCCCCAAGTCGTCTACCAGCCGAGTCTCGGCGAAATTGGCGCGGATTCCATGACCTATCGCGTCTCGGATGGCGAAGTCTCCTCCGAACCGGCCATGGTCAGGATCAACATCAAGCCGACTTCGGGAGCCCCGACGCTCCAGGCCCTGCTGGATCCTGCTGGCAACGTCCTGCTCCGCTGGACGTCCGTCCCCGGCCGGAAGTACCGAGTGCTGCAACGCAGCGGCCTCAGCCCAAGCGCGTGGTTGCCCGCCAGTGACGTCATCGTGGCGTCCTCGGTGACTGTGCGATGGAATGGCAACCCGCAGCCGCACATTTCCGCCGTGTTTTACGCCGTCGAGGTGCTGGCCGAGTGACGCCAACAACACCTCGCCAACTTCCCCAGCGCCGTCGCAACCCGGAGCCTCCAAACGCCTGAGCCGTACACTCTGTGCGGTCAAACGGAGGATGGACGGCCTGGGTGGATGGTGTACGCTCGCGACGTCCAATCCCTGGCCCCATGAATTCCCAAAGCCCTACGTCTTCCCGCCCTGTGGCAGCTGCATTCACGCTGATCGAACTCCTCGTCGTCATCGCCATCATCGCGATCCTGGCCAGCATGCTGCTCCCGGCGCTCAGCAAGGCCAAAGAGCAGGGTCAGCGAACCCTGTGCATCAGCAATCAGAAGCAGATCATGTTGGCGAACCAGCTCTACACCAACGACAACGACGAATGGCTCCCCCACAATAACTGGGACTTTCAGAACTGGCCCGGTTGGCTCTGCCTACCCCCCTTCACCAGGCCGGAAACCAATGTCCAAACCGGCCTCTTCTGGACGTACCTCACCACCGGCAAGCTGTACCGCTGCCCCCTCGATCGAACCAACACCGTCCAGTTCCGTCAGCGAGGCCAGAAGTACTCCAGTTACATCCTGAGTGGTTCCCTCACCGCCTTCCAAATCCGCCGTCCCACCTTCCGCATCACCGCATTCAATCCCAACGACATCATCATGTGGCAGGCGGATGAGCGGGTGCCCGGCGACTTCAACGACGGATCGAGCACTCCCAGCGAAGGCATTACCCGCACTCACAACGTGGGAACCACCGTCGGAGTGGTCGATAGCCACGTCGAGTATATGAAAATCAGGGAGTTCAATCGCGAAGTCGCCAAGCGCCCCGGCCGCCTCTGGAATGTGCCGGGCAGCAGAACCGGCGACGGACCGTAACCGGAGCAATCCCCGCGCCGATCCTCAAGGCCCGGCCCGCTCCCAACTTCATTCCTCCATCTGTCTCCATGAAACACGCTCTCCCCCTCCTGCTCGCCGCGGCCGTCTGGACCGGTTGCGGCTCCGATCCAGGCGCTAATTCCGATCCGGCAGCCCTCGAGTCCGCCTTCAAGTCCTCGGGAGACGAGACCATCGAAACCCCGCCACCCGCGGAGGAAAGCACCACGGATACCGTCGTGATCCCGGTCACGCCTGCGGGCGAAGTCCCCATCAAGGAAGTCGCCAATCGCGCAGCGGCAGCCATGCGCAAGGACGATGTCACCGAGGCCATGGTTCTTCTCCAGACCCTTCGCCGAGCCAAGAACCTCTCCCCGGACCAAATGACCGCCGTTCAGGACCAAATGGCCGCGTTGCAGTCCTCCCTGGCCAGCCGGGCGGAAAATGGCGATCTGAAGGCCAAACAAGCCCTTGAGCTGATGCGACAAAGCACCCGTTGGTAGATCCCTCCGTCTCGGGGTGCTCGGGGGACCTAACTCCTCACCCAACGTGCCCCGGACTCCTCGCTGCCCACCCACACGCCATCGGCTTCGAGATTCTCGGAAGACGGCTGGCATCGGCTCCATCCTCGCACCGTCCTGCCACATCACCGCTGGCGGGTGCCTGCTTCCAGTGCTATGCCCGATCTGTCCGCTATGGCCGACTCCCCGCCCGCCACTCTCCGCAACCAGATCGCCGCGCTCCGACGGCGTCGACGATGGCTGCCGCCTCTCGCCGCCCTCGGTTCGACCTTCGCCTTCATCGGTTTGGCTGTTTGGATTCTCGCCGAACACCTCCACGTCTGGTCCGGCTTCATCGCCTTCCTCCTGATCGGCGCCATGCAATACCGCCTGGTGCTGGCCGCCCACGAAGCCACCCACAAAACCCTCATGCCTCAAGTCGGGATGAACGAGGCCGCCGGACTCTTTTGCGCCTCGCTCGTCGGTGTCTCACTCTTCAATTACCGCCGCGCCCACCTGGAACATCACAAATACCCTCAAAGCATCCAGGACGACATCGACGGGTATATCTACCGTCCCCTCATCACTGCCCGCCCTGGATGGCCACGGTTCCTCCTGCTGTTCACCGGCAATTATGTCGACATCGCCATCAAGCTCCGGCGGAAGTTCTTTGGAGATGGCGACCTGGAGGGCACCCATGCCCTCGTCGGCTCCAAAAAGCCGGCTACCGGTGCGGTCCTGCTCCAGTTGCTACCCCTCGCTGGCGTGCAACTTGCCGTCTTTGCCCTCTTCACCTCGCTCGTCACCTGGTGGGCCTATCCCGTCTTCTGGCTCGCCCCCATTTTTATCATCGCCCTTCAACTCGATCGTGTCCGCACCTTTCTTGAGCACGGTTATAACTACTTCTTCCCGGGACCACCCATCGGCAATCTCGGTGAAGCTCCCCAGACGACGATCGACGTCGATACCAACTTCATCGAACGCTACCTTTTCGCTCCTTTCGGCTTCGCGGATCACCAGGCGCACCACGCCCAACTCACTGTTCCCTTCTACAATCTACCCGAATTGCGTCAGATCATGGAACAGTCCCAACCCGGATACGTCCGACGTATCCACTCGTCCTACTTCACGATTTTGTCCCGCATGATCCGGGCCCCAGTCGCACCGGAATTCCAGGGGCGGATCTGAAGTGATACGTCACTCAGCGCGAGAACGCGGCCGCCGCGTGATCCTCCCAAAACTCATCGTTACGGTCACCCCGGTTACCCAACTCAGAAAACCTGGGATTTGAGCCTCCTAAATGCGGCATGCGTTTGCGTGCCGTGCTGTTCTGTTCGTGTCGGCAGTTATCGGCCTAAATGGAGGTGGACGATGTCAAGGTGGTTGGTGCTCAACCCGGGTGTCGCTTCGACGCGGCGTCGCCAATTCTTTTTGTCCATGGCATGTGGCATGCCGCGTGGTGCTGGGATGAAAACTTCTTCGATTACTTCGAACAACGCGGACTCGCCGCCCATGCCCTCAATCTCCGCGGCCATGGCGGAAGACTCACAGGCCCGCGCAGCCTTCGATGGACCTCCCTTTCGGACTACGTCCAGGATCTCTGCGACGCGGTCTCACTCTTCCAGAACAAACCCATTCTCGTCGGCCACTCACTCGGTTGCCTTCTCGTCGAAATCTGTCTCGAACGCATCCGCCCGCCCGCCGCCGTGCTGCTCGCCCCCACCCGGCATGCGATCTTCCGGCGGTCCACCGTCGGCTTTCTCCAACGACATCCCTGGCGCTGCATGGAACTTATCCTTCGAGGCAGCATGCGCCCCGTGGTCGCCACACCCACCTTGGGTCACGAGATGCTCTTCGCTCCTTCCCATCCTGCCGACCAGGTCCAACTCTACTGCTCTCGCCTTCAGGAAGAGTCCTTCCGCGTTGCCATAGAATTGATCCTCGGCATCGGTCCGCAACCCACCACGTCGCCTTCCACCCGGGTTCTTGTCCTGGGCGCTGGCGCCGACCGCGCCGTCTCGCGCCCCGCCGTCGAATCCGTCGCCGCCGCCCATGCATGTCATGCCGAGTTTTTCGAAGGCATGGGTCACGATATGATGCTCGATCCCAATTGGGAGGCTGTTGCCGGTCGAATCTTCGAATGGCTGGAGCAGCCCGCCGGGCCAACACCCGCGGTTATACCAACCCCTGATAGGCCAGCCAGAGGCCTCGGAAGTAACGCATTACCCGCACCGGGTCCCGGCTCTCCGGAATCTCCGCCAGGCAGTAACCGGTGTAACCGGACGCCACCAGTCCCGTGATCAGGCGGCGCCACGGATACTCTTCGAGGTAGAGGTCCCGCATGTGCACTTCCACAATCCGCCCCTTCACCAACGCCAGGTTGTGGTCGAAGCCATCGCCCTCCAGGTCCGTCTGATTCGAGTTCCAGCAGGCCCCGACGTTCTTGTGGTCGGCCACGTCCAAAATTCGCCGGATATGAGGCAGCAGGCTGGTTCCCGCCCCATGCACTTCCAAACGGATCATCTGCCCGTGGTCGGCGGCAAATTTTCCCAATTCTCTCAAAGCCAACCCGATCTGTTCGAGGGTCTTTTCGACCGGCACCTCTTTCGGAAGTCCATTCGGTCTCACCTTGACCCCGCTCGCTCCCACGTCATGTGCCAGCACGATGTACTCCTTCGTCGCGTCGATGTCCTGACGCAGCTTCGACGCGTCCGGGGTGTGGTAGTCGAATGCGCTTCCCAGCCCGTAAAGTTGAACCCGCGAGTCAGCAAAGCGTTTCCGAACCCCGGCACGCTCGTCCGGGCTCAGCCCTATTTCCACCTTGTGCCCATGGGTCGTTCGCAACTCGGCCCCGTCGAACCCCGCCGCCTCGCAGTTCTTGATCAGCGTCTCGATGTCCCAGTCTTTCGCGAGATTGTAGGTCACCAGTCCCAACTTCATCGGCGACGGCTTCGGTGCGGCAACCCGCTCCGCTGCCCGGGCCCAAGGTGCCAAACCCATCGCGGCCACTCCCGTGGTAGCCAGAAAATCTCGTCGCGTCGTTTTCATTGGAGGAACGCCATTCAAACGACGCCCAACCGCTTCTGTCACCATTACAATGGGCCCCGCTCGACCGTGCTCGGAACCGGCACCCATCAGCGGCCCATACGCCCCAACAACTCCCTGGCCAACCCCTGCTCCGGTCTTACCTGCACCAACCGTTCCAGTACCGATCGCGCGAAGCCCGAATCCTGCTTGGCGTACGCCGACGCCACCAAAACCGCCTGGGCATACCCAGCCGTGTATTCCGCGCTGAGTCCGGCACTCGCCACGTAGTCCTCCAGTGCCTCCCGCATCCGCCCGGCTAATTCCTCGCCCAGCCCATGCAAATGCCGATCGCGCGCTGAACGAAACGACTCCAGGCGTTTCGCCCATCCTTCCTGGCCCGCCAGGTCCAAACAGCCCTCGAAACCGGGCTCTGCAGTCGCCAAGACCTTCATCAAGCGCTCGTGGGGAGATGATCGGTGCCGATAAACGGCCGCCGCCGCCCCGTACATCACCCAGGGCAGGTCATCGGTCGCAATCCGCCCGCCCAACACCATTCGTCGCAGACTCGTCGCATCGGCGATCCGACATCCCAAAAGCCGCACCGGATCCCCCAAAGCCACAGGCTTCAAGGCGGCCGAAAGCTCCCTGTCACCCATCCGACGCGCCAGATCCTCCGGCCGAATCCTTCGTGGCTCCAAACCGCCCACCAAGCCCACCACCGGAATATCCACGTTGAATCGAAGCAACCAAAGAGACGCCTCCGGAAAGACCTCCAGGAACGTCACGCCCACGTCCCGAAACCCGCCTTCATCCAACTGATGGAGTGGCAGCCACTGGCAAAACAATCCACCCGGAGCCAGACGCTCCCGAATCGCCTGGAAATGCTCACGCGTGTACAGCATCCCCGCTCCGTCTTCCCCGGGATGAAACAGGTCCGCGATGATCACGTCATAGGTCCGTTCCGTCGTCCTCACGTGACGACGCGCATCCCCGATCCGGACGTCGAAGCCATTCCGACGCCGCGGCGACCGATTCTCAGGCTCAAACGAGGAGAGCGCCTCCACCACCTCGGGCAGTAGTTCCACGCCCTCCGCCTTCAGGTCCGGGTGATCTGCCGCTGCTCCCATCGTGATCCCTGTTCCGATTCCCAGGAACAACACGCTCTTCGGTGCAGGATGGATCAACAGCGGAATGTGCGCATGCCGCCGTGCCGCCACCGCCGTCGCCGTGCCGCCCTGCTGAAAATGATTGTTCACCCGCAGAACCCGCTCCCCGTCACCCGTGCGGATCACCGCCACGGACGCCATCTTACCGTCCCAGGAACGCACGAGAGAGGCGCCTTCCGGCAGTTCCAGAAATCGGACGCCCAGAGGCACCCCCGCCGCCACCCCACCAAACGTCAGCGGCAGGATCCATCGCCCCCTCCGCCACGCCGACCAAGGCACAAGGAGGAGGTACCCGGCCGACACCCCAAGCAGGGCGCCTTTCAAGCCGATGTACGGCAAGCAACCCAACAACGCGGGAGCCGCCAAAGCGGCACCCAAACAGTTCCAGGCTACAGCCCGCCCCACCCCGCCCTCCTTCTCCCCGGCCCGCTGCACCCAACGCGCAAAGACCATTCCCATCCCCGCCGATGGCAGCACGAAAACCGCGGCCGCCACCAACGCTTCCCCGATCAACCCACCCCAACCCCCACGGAGCAGCTTCAAGAGTGTTCCACTCCATCCCATCACCCAGACCGCCTGCGCACAGAGCACGGCCAACCCGCCCAACAACACGGCGGAATCCCATTCCTTCCCGCGACGGACCTGTCGCCGATCCCACGCCGCACCGATCGCCGTCCCCGTCAACACACTGCCCAGAACGACTGCATACGTCTGAACCGTGTTCTCAGTAGTCTGCGCCAGCGCACGGACTCCCAGGATCTCGAATCCGATCCCCAGGAAGCCGGAAACGAACAGCACGCCCACCCATGACCGCTCGTTCCCTCCCTGAAGGCTTTCCGACCTGTTCCGGGTCAGGATGGGAACCTTCCCCGGGCCGTGAATTCGATTCCCTCCGGCGAGGATGACCGCTGCGCCACTGCACACGAGTTGAAGGCCCGCCGCCATCAGCAGTGTCGTCCGAAATCCAAACAGCGGCATCAAGACACCCATCGCGGCTCCGATACCGGCCAAAGCCCCCACTGTGTTCCAGGCATACAATCCCGACACTGCCCGCCCGTGATCCTCGAGAGGCCGGACCGCCTGTTCCATCGCCGGCAGAGTCGCGCCCAAAGCCGCCGCCGCCGGACCAATCACCAGCAGCGGCAATCCAAACCCCACCACTGCTTCCTGCCATCCGGGCGCTCCAATTCCCATCCACCGTTGGGCCGCTTCGAGCCAGGTCGTCAACCAGGGCGTGGTGCCCGCAATCCACAAAGCGCTCCAAGCCTCCAATCCTGCGTACACTCGAATAGGCCGCTCCCAACGCACGCCCCAACGCCCGGCAGCCGCCGCTCCCACTGCCAGACCGATGAAGTACGCGGAAACCACTCCGGTCAGCGCCGGAAACTCATGCCCCAGTCCCGCCGCAAACACCCGCGACCATGCCAACTGAGCCATCAGCCCGGGAGCGCCCGAAACGAAGAACACACACCACAACCAGCGCCGGCGGACCGCGGAATTCATCGCCGCTCAGCCGCCCCACCGCCGTCCCCCGCCCAGAGTTTTTCCCGCGCCACCAGCCAGAGAACCACCACCAGCACCAGGAAGGGCAGCAGCGAGAGGAGATCCGGGACGTGCGGCGAAAAGAGCTTCAGCCTCTGCAAGAAATCTCCCACCGCATAAAAAGGCCGCCCCTCCTCGAATGCCTCCATGCTGTACAGCGGATTGTTCCGGGTCGCCCAGGTCTCCACCCGCGACGTAATCCCCGACATCACTCCGGCCATGAACGCGATCAGAATCCCGGCAATCGCACCCCCGGCAATGTAACCGGACGCCAGCAACACCCCGGGGCTCTTGTCGCCTTCCGCCACCAACTCTTCCTCCGTCATCGACTTGCCAGCGAATCTCTCGCGCACATGCCGTTCCGCCAGCCATCGAATCGCGCCACCCACAAAAATCGGCGCCGATGCCGACAGCGGCAGGTAGACCCCGACCGCGAAGGCCAGCGACGGAATCCCCGACATCTCCAGCACCAACGCAATCATCACCCCCAACAGGACCAGGTGCCACGGCAGTTCGCGGTTCAGAATCCCCTTGATGATGTAGCTCATCAAGGTCGCCTTCGGTGCCTCGAACTTCTGCACCTCGGAGCCATCCGGTCGCGCCCGAAATGTCCCGTTGATCCCCGGATCCACCAACCACACCGCGCGGCCGGTGTCGTCCACCAGGTATTTGCCGGCCGGTCCGCCGACCATGTCCGTCTTGTGCCACACGCGGTAAGAAGCCCGGTCCTGAACCGCCTGCGGCCCGCGCACGGCCTCGCGTTCGGTCAATCCCGACGCATCGGTCGTCAACCCGGGCGCCACCTTTCCCGCCGGCACGTACACCGTGGCCGCCTGGTTCAATTGGAGCAGAATCGGCCCGAGAATCAGCGCCGACGCCAGAGCTCCCACCAGGATCGCGATCTGCTGCAACCGCGGGGTCGCTCCCACCAGGAATCCCGACTTCAAATCCTGCGATGTCGTCCCGCCATTCGACGACGCGATGCACACGATCCCACCGATCGAAAGCGCCGTAACGAAGTACTTGGGCCCCGTCCATCCCAGGACCAGGAAGATCAAACAGGTCAGCAACAACGTCGCCACCGTCATCCCTGAGATCGGATTCGACGACGACCCGATCTCGCCGGTCAGCCGCGACGAAACCGTCACGAACAAAAACCCAAAGAGCACGATCAACAAGGCTCCCAGGAAATTCATGTTCAGGGGGCGCGCCAACATGATCAGAATGAGCAGCACCGCGATCCCGCCCAGCACCGTCTTGGTCGATAAATCGCGATCCGTCCGCAGCGTCGCCTCTCCCGAACGCCCCCCCGCACCGCCGTTGGCCCGCTGGGCCGAAAAATCCTTCAGCCCGCCCCGAATCCCCTGCCAGATCAAGGGCAGCGACCGAATCACGCTGATGATTCCGCCCGCCGCCACCGCTCCCGCCCCGATATAAAGGACATAGGCGTTCCGAATCTGCCCGGGACTCATGGAGGCGATCGTGCTGCCCCCGGGCGCCAAGGGTTGGGCCAACCCATCCCCGAAGAAGGTAATCGCCGGAATCAGGACCAGATACGCCAGCACTCCGCCCGCACACATGATCGAGGCGATCCGGGGACCGATGATGTAACCCACGCCCAACAACTCTGGCGTGATCTCGATGCCCACCGACGCGCCTTTGAAGGGCGGACCAAACACCCGTTCCGGAGTGTCCCGCCAGCCCTTCAACGCCTTCATCAGGATGTTGTAGACCAGCCCTATGCCGAATCCCGCGAAGATCACCCTCGCCCCCGACCCCAGTTTCGACTCCACCACCGCCGTTCCGCCCGACCGCGTGGGATTCCCGGAAGCCGCCGCCTTGGAAACGTCATCCGCACCCGCCTTCAAAACCTCCGCACACGCCGTCCCTTCCGGGTATTTGAGCCGTCCATGCTGTTGCACGATCAGGGCGCGCCGCAGCGGAATCATCATCAGGATGCCCAGCAAACCTCCCAGAATCGCCACCAACATCACCCGGCTGATCTCCAGATCGAACCCGAGAATCATGATCGCGGGCATCGTCACCCCCACCCCGAATGCAATCGATTCACCCGCCGACCCCGCCGTCTGGACGATGTTGTTTTCAAGAATCGTCGCAGGCCGCATCCCAAAAACTTTGGAGCCCAACCGGAACAGGGTGATCGAAATCACCGCCACCGGAATCGACGCACTGACCGTCAATCCCACCTTCAGGACGAGGTAAAGCGAAGACGCCCCAAAAACCATGCCCAGTACCGTCCCCATGACCAAAGCCCGAAGGGTGAACTCCGGCAGCTGGGCGCCGGCTGGAATGAATGGCTGAAACTTGGGCGCGATCGGGACAGCGGGCGGTGCGGCCATTGTGGGAATACGCTATCGCCTCACCCGCCCACCGTTCAACGTGCATCTGACCTCGCCCCAGGAACCCGCCCCTTCCTCGGCGATGAAGGGGCGTGCTTCAACTGACCGACATCAGGCTCACCCGCTCGTTCAGCTTATTCCTGGCGACCCCCTGCGCCTTCGGGTCGAGATTCGGTTTGCCGTCCACCAGAAAATAATAGTGATGATGCCCATGATGGAGCGCCACCTGCGCCTGCCACGCACCGTCGGGACCCTGCTGCATTAGGTTCATCTTGGGATCCCATTCATTGAAGTCTCCCACCACCGAAACGGTGCCGGCCTCCGGCGCCGTGCAGAAGAAATTCACCGGCTTCAGCATTTTTTTCGCGGAATACCGGTCCGACGAACTAATCGTGTACAACTTGCTCCTGTGCATGGCTCAAAGTTCAAAACGTCCTGGTTCACTTTCTGCTGCCTCGAAGCATCCAACGCACCTCACAAAGAGCAGAGGAGGCAGCGTACCGCAAGGGACATTTGGCAGTCTGCTCCCGGCGAATGACCCGGCGATCCGGTTTCCCCGTTGAATCGCGAGCCGACCGTGACAGTCTTACCTCCAGTCGCCCGATGAACCTCACACCCGACAGCCCCTTACCAACGCCGCTGTCGTCCGGCCAGCGTGAGGCGCTGTTTCGACTGCTCGACGACGACGACCCCGCGGTCTCCGATGTGGCCAAACAACGCCTCATTTCCGAGGGCCACAGCCTCATCCCCTGGCTCCGACCCCACACGCTCAGCAACAATCACATCCTCCGCCGCCGCGCCCGTCAGATTCTGCTGCATTTCGAGGCACTCGAAACCGACGAGCGCATGCGAACCTTCTGCCGGCGCGCGGGCGAAGACCTGGACCTTGAGGAAGGCTGTCTCCGCCTTGCCCAGACGCGCTTTCCCGAGCTCAACATCGAGGCGTATCGAGCGCTCCTGGATGATTGGGCGACCCGGGTCGCTGAATGGCTGCCCGACGACCGCAACGCGGCGGAAGGCGTGCTCAGCGCGATGCACATGGTCCTGTTCCAGCAACTCGGGTTGCACGGAAACGAAACCAACTACTACGAGCCTGAAAACAGCTATCTCAGCTGCGTCATCGACCGGCGCACCGGCAATCCCATCACGCTCAGCAGCATCGTCCTGCTCGTTGGCCGTCGCTTGGGCCTCCCCATGGTCGGCATCGGACTGCCCGCCCATTTTCTCTGCCGTTACCAGTCTCCCACCAGCCAGGTGTACCTGGATGCCTTCCACGGCGGGCGATTGCTCAACCGCACGGATTGCGTCGCGTTCGTCAACAAACTGGGCCGTCCATTTGAGGAATCGTTCCTCCAGCCCGTCAGCCCCCGCCGCATGCTCCAGCGCATGTGCATCAACCTGGAACATGCCTACGAAAACCTTGAAATGCGTTCCGACCTGGTCCGAATCCGCACTTACCACGGACTGCTCAACGGAGTTTAATCCTTTGCGCCAGGGCATTTTGTCTTGGCAGCCGGTCTGCACGTACGCCTAACTTTTCATTCACCAGATGGAAACCGACCCGGTCATCGAAGTCTCGCGACTGACCAAACGCTACGGCCGTGTCACGGCTGTGGATGAATTGTCGTTTACGGTCGGCCCCCGCGAAATCGTCGGCTTTCTCGGCCCCAACGGAGCCGGGAAGAGCACGACCATGCGCATCCTGGCCGGATTCCTGCCCGCGTCCTCCGGCTCGGCACGCATCGCCGGCTTCGACGTGTTCCACCAATCCGCCGAGGTCCGTCGCCGTATCGGGTATATGCCCGAAAACAATCCTCTGCCGCCGGACATGCGGGTGCGCGAATACCTCAAGTTCCGTGCGCGTCTTAAAGGCCTGTATGGCACCGACTGCCGGCTTCGCGTCGATCTCGTCCAGGAGCTGTGCGGCCTCCGAGACATGGGCCGACGCATTATCGGCACCCTTTCCAAGGGATATCGTCAGCGGGTCGGACTCGCCGACGCCCTCGTCCATGATCCCCCGCTGCTCATCCTCGATGAGCCTACCATCGGCCTCGATCCGAATCAGATTCGAAGCCTTCGCCAACTCATCAAGGATCTGGGCCAACGCCATTCCGTTCTGCTCTCATCCCACATCCTGCCCGAGGTCGAAATGACCTGCACCCGCGTCCTCATCATGCACCGGGGCCGTGTCCGGGCCGCCGGCACCACTGCCGACCTCCAGGGTGCCATGAGCGGAAGCCATCAGATCGTCGCCGAAATCGAAGCACCGGAGTCCGACCTCCGTGAATGCTGGGAAACCATGCCCGAAATCGCCTCCTTCAATCTCGCCCCCGCAAGCGGCAGTTACATCCGCTGCGCCCTCACCCCCGTCAACGGAGGCGACCTCCGCGACCGCGTCTACGAGGAAACTCGAACCCACGGCTGGCGACTCCGTGAGCTCACGTTTTCCCGCCATTCGCTGGAAGACATCTTCGTCCACCTCACCCGGGCCGAACGCACCGAGGAATGAACATACGTGTCCTCCTGACGTTGTGGCGCCGCGAGATCTCGGCCACCTTCGTGTCCCTCATCGGCTATGTCGTCATGGCCGCCGTCCTCCTCCTCCTCGGCGTTAGCTTCGTCCTCATCGTCGATGCCCTCCGAGAACCCAGCGATATCCCCGTCACCGAACTGTTCTACGGTTCCCTCTTTTTCTGGGTCATCCTGCTCCTCTCAACGCCCATCATCACCATGCGCACCTTCGCCCAGGAGCGCGCCACCGGCACCTACGAGACCCTCATGACCACTCCGGTCAGCGACCGGGAAGTCGTGCTCGCCAAGTTCGCCGGCAGTCTCACCTTTTACGCCTGCCTCTGGGCCCCCCTCCTTCCCTGCATTCTGGTCGTCCGCCACTACACCTCCGACCCCTCCGCCCTCGACTGGGGCACCGTCGCGAGCACCTACGTCGGCATCCTGTCCCTCGGCAATCTCTACGTCGCCATCGGCCTCTTCGCTTCCGCCCTCACCCGGAACCAGATCATCGCCGCCATCGTCGGCCTAGCCCTCGGCGTTTCCCTCTTTCTCCTTAGCTTCGCCGCTCCTGCCCTCGCCGGACGCGCACCCTGGAGCACCTCGATCCTCAGGGAATTCTCCCTCGTTGAACAAATGTGGGAGTTCGCCCGGGGCGTCGTCGACGTCCGACATCTCGTCTTCCATTCCAGCCTCGCCGCCGTCTTCCTCTTCCTCACGCTCAAAACGGTCGAAGCCAGGCGCTGGAGGTGATCCCCATGCCCGCTCCCCGCGATCCATTCCCCAGCTTTTCCCGCGCCGGACGCCTCGCCATCGCCGCCAGCGTCCTCGTTTCGACGCTTTCGGTCCTTGCGCTAGCCTTCATGGCCAACTACCTCGCGGCCCACCATGCCCCGCGGTTTTTCTGGGGCGCTTCCCGCGATTACCAACTCTCCCCCCTCACCCGCACCGCCCTCCAAACGCTCACCAACCAGATTCGCGTCACCGTCTTCTTCGACCGCGATCACCCGGTCTATCCCAGCGTCCGGGCCCTGCTCCGCGAATATCGCGCCGCCTCCCCCAATCTCCTGATCGACTACATCGACTACACCCTGCATCCCACCGCCGCCCAGGAGTTCCGTCGCCGCTCCCCCGTCACCCTCCGGAACGAGGACCCAGATCTGGTCCTGTTCGAGTTCGCTGGCCGCTCCAAATCCGTTCCCGCCCGCGACCTCCGCGAATACGACACCCGCGCCATTCTCCGCGGCCACGAGGCGCCTCCCATCGCCTTCAACGGCGAACAACTCTTCACCTCCGCCATCAACGCCGTGTGCGAAGGCCGACCCCGCAAGATGTTCTTTCTCCAAGGTCACGGGGAACATGACCTTCGCGGCCTTGCCCCCCAGACCGGCTATCGCAAACTCGTGGACCAACTCGCCGAGGACAACATCGAGATCGCCCCGCTCAGCCTCAATGGCATGGACGACGTTCCCAAGGACTGCGAACTCCTGGTCGTGGCCGGAGCTCAGGAGCGCCTCACCGGCGGCGAACGACAGGTCATCGACCGCTACCTGCGCCGCGGCGGGCGCTTGTTCGTTCTCTTCGCCCACCGCGCCCAGTCCGGAATGGAAACTTTGCTCGCGGAATGGGGCATCACCGTGGGCGACAGCCTGGTTCTGGACACCGAGAACACCGACAATGGAGTGCTCATCGTCTCGCAGTTCGGCGACCACCCCGTCACCCGCCCGCTCGCGAACTCGCGCCTCTACCTGTTCCTCCCCCGGGCCATCGATGCCCAGCCCGTTGCCAACATCCTTGGCGCTCCCGCCCAGATCAAACCGCTCCTCCTCTCCGGCACCAATGGCATCGCCGTCACCGCCTTCACCACAGAGGGGTATCGCTTGAGCGCGGACGACCGTCGCGGTTCGATCCCGCTCGCCGTCGCTGTCGAACGCGGGTCGGTCCCCGGCGTCGCCGCCTCCCTCGGCACCACCCGCATCGTGGCCGTCGGAGAATCGACCTTCCTGGCCAATTCGTTCATCGAACTCGCCGCCAACCGCCATTTCGCCGCCACCGCGGTCAACTGGCTCCTCGACCGCTCGCAGTTTCTGGGCGGAATCCAACCGGCTCCCATCCACACCTACCAGATCACCATGACGCCATTCCAGGAACGCATGCTCCGCTGGTTCCTGCTGGTCATCCTTCCAGGCGGCATTCTCTCCATCGGCGTCGTCATCTGGTGGCGACGCCATTGAACCCCTTTCCAGACTTCCACCCCACCGCATGAATTGGCGTTCCACAGGTTGGTTGGCTGGCGCTGCCATCGCCCTCGCCCTGTTCATCGTCGTCGTCGAACAACCCGCCCGCCTCGCCCGGAATCGAACCGCCGTCGCACCCCGGGTGGCACCGCGGTTCGATCCGGGCTCCGTCACCGCCATCGAGATTCAATCCCCAGGACAAACCGCGTTCACCGTTCTCAAAACCAACGGACTCTGGCTGATCGCCACCGCCGATCCCAAGCCCGCCCAACAACACCTCGCCGAAGGCCTCCTCCAACGCATCGCCTCCCTCCGAGGCCACTCAGTCCTCTCCACCGCCGAACTTCGCAGCCGCCCTCAGGCACCCTCCGAATTCGGCCTCAACCCCGCCGCCGCCACTGTCACTCTCATCTCACCGTCCGGGCTCACCGAACTCCTGCTCGGCGTCCGCAGCGTCCAGGGTTCCCAGGTCTACTGCCAACTTGTCGGCATTCCCGGGATCTTCGCCGCTGACGCCGACCTCGCCGATCTGCTCCCCCTGGATCCCGTCGGCTGGCGCGAAACCACGCTCATTCCCCTCGACCGACTCGCCTTCGACCGGATTCGTGTGGATCCCCAGGGCGCCCCGTTCACTCTCGCCCGGAACTCCACCAACGGACTCTGGAACCTCATCGAACCCCGCACCGCCCGCGCCGACCCGAACCGCGTGGGCATCCTGATCCGTCAACTGGGGTTCATGCAGATCCGCGAGTTCATCGCCCCCACCTCCGCCCCGCCTCCGGAACTCACCGGCCTCAAGCCTCCCCGCCTCACCGTCAGCCTTGCCCGTGGCAGCAATGAGGTCTTCGGTGTCGCCTTCGGCAATCCCATCACCAACGCCCCCGCCCTCTACGCCCAACGCCCCGGCGAACCCGACCTCCTCTCTGTCCCCATTGAAGCCGCTGAACTCCTGAGGATTTCCTACAAGGACCTCCTGGACCGACGCATCCTCCGCTTCGACCCCGCCACCCTTCGCGAGATCGAATTCTCCGGTCGCGAAGCGTTCCGCCTCACCCGACTGCCAGCCGGTTGGCGCATCGTGCCCGGCGACCTGGCCGCCGACCCCGCCCTCGTCGACCGATTGCTTTCCGGCCTCGCCGTACTGGAAATCATCGACATCGCGAAGGAGGTCGTCACGGATCTGGATCTCTCCACCTATGGTCTCGCCCCGCCCGCTGGCCGGATCACCCTCCGTGCGACTCCCGGCGACACCAATGATGTCGCCGCGATTCTCGAAATCGGAGGCTTGAAGGAGAACCGGCAGTTCGCCCGCATCCAGGGTGAACAACCCGTTTACCTGCTCAATCCCGCCGACCTGGAGGCCGTTCCCACCGCTTCCTGGCAGCTTCGGGACCGCAGGGTATGGCAGTTCGAATCCGCCCAGGTGTCCGCCATCACCATCCGCAATGCCGAACTCGAATGGACCCTCCGCCGGCAAGGCACCAACGACTGGACCGTTCCTCCCGGCCTTCGGAATGAGATCAACCCCTTCGCCCTCGAAGAAGCGCTCCACGTCACAGGATCAACACGCGCCCTGACCTGGGTCGCCTCCGGTGACACCCGCGATTCAGTCCTCGGTATCGGCCTCGGCCCCGAACTCACGCTCGAACTTCGCGGCAACTCCTCGACCAACCAGCTCCGCGTCGCGTTCGGCAAACGCAGTCCCGCCGGAAACCGCTACGTCGCCACGACCCTTGCGGATGGTTCCCGGCTGACCTTCGAAATGCCCGGCGACATTTGCGACGATCTCCTCCGCGAACTCGGAATCGTCGAACCCACCTCCCCACCCTGAGGTCATGGCCAATCCAGATCCCACCCGTCGCACTCCCTGGGCGTGGTGTCGCTGCAGCTTCCGTGTCACCCGGATCGTCGTCCTCAGCCTCATCTTCCTCCTCCTCGCCAGCCTCACCTGGCTGCGACTGTTCGGGCTCCCCAACTTCCTCCGCCTCCAACTCGTCGACGAACTCGCCCGCCGCGGCATCGTCGCCAATTTCAGATCCCTCCACTTCCAATGGTTTCGCGGACTGGTCGCCGAAGACCTGCGCGTTGCCTGGGGTGGCACCAACAATCCAGGTGTCTCCATCCAGATCGCCGAAGCCGATCTTGACGTCGCCCCACCCCTGGCCTGGCGCAATCGATCCAGCTTGCTCCGCGGCTTCAGCATCCGTCGTGGTAGCGTCTCCCTGCCTCTCCTCGTTTCCAACGAACCACCCATCAACCTCCGGCTCGACGACATCTCCGCCCAGATCCGTTTCCGCCCCGGCGACCACTGGGAAATCCCCCGTCTCGCCGCCCGGCTCGAAGGGCTCCAGTTCGAGCTCAGCGCCGACATCACCAATACCGCCGCCCTCCGCCGCCCCCGACCCAGACCCACCGCCGATCCGGGCGAACGGGAACGAACCCTCCGGCTCGTGCGGGGTTTCGTGCAGGAGCTCCGTACCCTGACCAATGCGAGCTCCGCCACCATCGCCGTCCACTTGAACGTCGATGGCGAACACATTCCCGCCACCCACGGCGATCTCTTCGTCGAGGTCCCTTCAGCCAACACCACCCACGGAAACCTGCTCGACCTCCGCTTTTCCACCCGCGTCCAACCGCCCTCCGAACCCGGCCAACCCTCACTTGCCTCGGTCATTCTCGAACTCGGTGAACTTCAAACCCCGCAAGGAGGCCTCAGCCAACTGGCCTTCCGCGCCCAGCTCACCGGAACGTCCATCCCGTCGATCCTGACCAATGCCACCTGGGACGCCCGCGTCGATCACGTGTTCGTCCGCGGGTTCCGCGCCCGCGGTGCCACCCTCTCCGGCACCACCCGCATTCCCGCCGTGCCCGATCTTCGCAACGCACGGCTCGACACCCAGCTCCAAGGCCACGCCAACCGCCTGGAAATCAGCCGGGGCCAGCCCGAACCCATCACGGTCCACGCCCCAAGCTTCGCCCTTCATCTCGTCGCCACACCCGCATTGCGCCAACCGAACCAGCTCGATGGCACACTCTCCGCCGGATCCGTCACAGACCCGCTTGGAGTCACCGGACCCGCCCGGATCCAGTTCGCCTTTGCAGAAGTGAGCTCCGCCACCTCCCCACCTCCGCCGGAGGCCGCCGCTTGGACCCCCGCCTGGCCCCTCACCGGCCACCTCGACGTCGAACTCTCCGCCATCCGCTCCGACCGCCTCTCCGTCGACCGATTCCACACCATCCTGGATTGGAAGGCCCCACGCCTCATCCTCCGGGAAATCGACGCCACCCTGCACCAGGGCCGCCTCCGCGCCCGCGGCGACCTTGATGTCGTGTCCCGACTCGCCACCCTGACCGCGGAATCCACCTTCGACCTCCACGGCATCGATCCCCTCCTCGGCCCCCGCAGCCGGGAGAACTTCCTTCGGTACCAATGGTCCGCCCCTCCTTGGGTCGAAGCTCAGGCTCACCTCACACTCCCGCCCTGGGACGCGAAGGAGGTCGATTGGGTAACCCTTGTAAAACCAACGGTCCGTGTTCACGGCCGCCTCAAGGTCGGTGCCGGCAGCTTCAAAGGCATCCCTTTCGACGAAGCCGTTTCGTCCATCTCGTTCGACGGCGCCAACTGGCGGCTGCCCGATCTCCAAACCGCCCGCCCCGAAGGCCGCCAAGAGATCGCCATCGACTACAACGAAAACACCCGAGAGTACCGCATCGACGCCCGCGGACGTGTCATGCCGCCCGTTCTGAAACCCGTCCTCGGTGAGCAGAGCGCCGAGATTGTCGATCTCTTCACGTTCCAAAGCCCGGTCGACGCGGAGGTTTCCGTCTGGGGCCCGTGGACCGAAGGCACCCGCCAAGCCATCCTCGGCACGATCACCGCCACCAACTTCACGTTTCGCTCCCAGCGCTTCGACCGCCTTGAAGCCGTCGTCGGCTACACCAACCGATTCATCACCGCCACTTCCGTCCGGTTGACCCGCGATGGCGGCGAAGCCACCGCCGACGGTGTCGGTTATGACGTCGCCGATGACCGCCTCTGGCTCACCAACGCCATCACCACCATCGACCCCAACGCCGCAGCCGCCGCCATCAGCCCGTCGTTTCCCGAGAAGCTTGTCCACTACCACTTCGCCACACCTCCTCGAATCCATGCCAATGGCACCCTCCGACCGCGGGACACGGAATCGGCCGACCTCACCTTCTCCGTCCGTGGCGGCCCCTTCGAGTTCTGGCGTCTGAAGGCGGAAACCATCGAAACCGATCTGCTGTGGAAGGGATCCACCCTCACGTTCACGAACCTCAGCGCCCGTTTCTTCGACGGAACCCTCGCCGGGAATGCCTTCTTTGACCTCGCCAACCCGGACGATGGCACCTACCGGTTCGACGCCCAGGTCCGCCAAGCCGAACTTGGAAACATCCTTCGCCACGCCTCCTTCGGCCGCACCAATGTCGCCAGCGGCCAAATCGACCTCGACCTCCGCGTCGACTCGGCCCGCACCGCCGACCTGAATTCCTGGAATGGCAGCGGCCGGGCCACCCTGCATGACGGCCTGCTCTGGGATGCTCCGATCTTCGGCTTCGTCAGCCCCGTCTTCAACGCGGTGATGCCTGGCCTTGGCAACAATCGGGCCCGCGCCGCCGAGGCCACCTTCACCCTCTCAAACAGCGTCATCCATACCCGGGACCTCGCCATCGATTGCCCACCCGCCAAGCTGTTCTACAGGGGCACCCTCGACTTCGATCAAAACGTGGAGGCCAAAGTCGAAGCCCAGATCCTCGGCAACTTCACCCCGATGGGCCCCCTCTTCGGCCTCATCCTCCGGCCCCTCACCAAACTCTTCGAGTTCCACGTCGAGGGAACCCTCTCCAACGTCAACGTCGAACCCCTCTACATCCCCAAGTTCCTCCTTCTTCCGCTCCAGCCGCTGCGGTTCATCTTCGGACTGTTTGGCGCCGGCGAAAACTCCGGACGCCACCCCGCCACCAACACCCAGCCCGAAATCCCCGTCACCCCCGACAACGGCAACATCACCGAGCCGATTTCACCCACGCCCTCCCCCTCCCCACAGCCTCCAATTCCCCCCAACCGGGAAGGCCAGAATCTCCTCGCCCCTCCACTCAACACCCCCCGCTGACGGCTGCGCTTCCCTTGACACGATTCTCATTTGCGACGAATCATCGCCTCATATGAGACATCCAGTGCCTCGGCGCTCCGGCCATCCCGCCCCTCGGCCCACCGGTGTGGTTGGATTCCATCTCCGGCGGTCGGAACCTGTCCCGGAAGCGCTCACTCCTGCCGGCATCGTGCGCGCCATCGAAGTGGGCCTGCCCTTCTCCGAACTCGAGGCATTGCAGGCCAATCTCGGAATCCCGCTCGAGCGGCTGGCGCTGCTCCTGGGCATCTCCAAAGCCACCCTGCACCGCCGCAAAGCCCAGGGACGCCTTGATCGGACTGAATCAGACCGGGTGGTGCGGTTTGCCCGACTTGCCGGCCGCGCGGTTGAGGTTCTGGAAGACGAAGAGAACGCGCGCCACTGGCTAATGTCCCCACAGCACGGCCTCGGCGGGGCCGCCCCGCTTGATTTTGCCACGACCGAAGCGGGCGCCCGTGAAGTGGAGGATCTGCTCGGCCGGATTGAATTCAGTGTCTATTCCTGATGACCACGGCCTGGCGGATTGTTAAGGCACGCCACGCCGGCAACGCGTTCACGGGCGAGGGAGCGGCCAAAACGGGGGGGCGATGGAACTCACGGGGAACCTGGTTGGTTTATGCCAGCGCCACCCAGTCGCTCGCGGCTTTGGAGCTGCTGGTTCACCTCAACCCACCGGTCACCTTCCAACTGGTGGCGTTCTCCGTGACCTTCGAACCCGCCCTGGTCGAGGACCTTCCGCTGGTGGGCGTCCCGCCCGGATGGCAATCCCAGCCGCCCTCTCCTGCCACCCAGCACCTCGGCGATGCGTGGGTGATGAAACTGCGGTCCGCCGTACTGTCCGTCCCCAGTGTGCTCGTACCCGAGGAACGCAACTTCCTCTTCAATCCCGCCCACCCCGACTTCCGCCGCATGCGCATCGGCCCGCAGCAACCCTTCAGCCTGGACCCCCGACTCGTACGCACCCCATGAACCTCCCGTCAGTTCAAGGCGACCTTACGCGGTTGAATCTCTTCCTCATCCCCTGCCCCGTGCACCAATTCCACGCACGCCAACCTTGTGTAGGGAACCCGGTAAATCCGCACCGTCTTGCGTACCTGCAGGGAGATCACGATCAGCTCCGGATCATTGAAGTTGATCACGAGGTTCGCGCGGTGACCGGCCACCTTGGGACCGCCATCGATCCAAAAAACCAGGCGCATCAGCTTGCGGGGAACGTAGACTTCCTCCCCTTTGTGGTGCCCTATCGGTTCCGCTTCCAGAAACGCCGCCAGCTTCTCCTTCCACATCGATCGCGTCATAGAACAAATGCCGGCACGGACCGGCCTACTCCTGCAAAGATCGTTGATCGCCAGGCACCCGATTGTCCATCCGCGTTCTCAGCGAAAATTCGTGATCGGCTCGCCACCATCGCTCCTGTACTCTCTTCCCCATGCGTGCCGCACTGCGCGTCGCCGTTATCGGCACCGGGTCGCTTGGGAAAGAACACGCCCGAATCTATGCCAGCCTGGCCGCGTCGGGCCAAATCGCCTTTGTTGGCGTCCACGACTCATCCCCGGAAGCCGCCCGCGCGGTTGCCGACCGTCTCCGGGTCCCGGTGCTCGCCAGCCTCGAACAGGCGGCGGAGGCGGCGGATGCCTTGAGTATCGTCACGCCCACGTCGTCCCACTTCGCCATCGCCCGGGATCTGCTCCTTCGCGGGCGCCATGTCCTCGTCGAGAAACCGATGACGGACAACTCGGACGATGCTGCGACACTGGTTGAACTGGCCCGAGCCCATGGCTGCGTTCTCCAAGTGGGCCACGTCGAACGCTTTAATCCAATCTTTCAGAGGCTTCAGGAAGTGGCCCCCGAACCTCGGTTCATCGAGGCCCACCGGCTTTCCCCCTTTCCCGCCCGAAGCACCGATGTTGGCGTCGTCCTGGATCTGATGATCCACGACCTCGACATCATCCTGGCGTTCGTCAAATCGCCGGTGATCAGCGTCGACGGCGTCGGGATCGCCGTGCTCAGCCGTGGCGAAGACATCGCCAATGCCCGCCTTCGGTTTGCGAATGGTTGCGTAGCGAACCTGACCGCCAGCCGGGTCAGCACCGAGCGAATGCGAAAGATCCGGGTGTTCTCGGGCGGCCCCCAGCCCGCCTATGTCTCGCTCGATTATCGAGCCCAGTCCGGTTACACTCTTCGCCTCGCACGTACCGACGAGAAGGAAAGTTCGCTGCTGAAGAAGTTGCTGCACGCGAAGGATGCCTCGATCGTGGTGGAGTTCGCAGGACGCCGCATCGTGCGTGAGCCGGTGCCGATCACCCAGGAGGAGCCCCTCAAGCTGGAACTTACCCACTTCATCGAGTGCGTCCGAGAGCATCAGACCCCCCTGGTGAGTGGCGAATCTGCCAAGCTCGCCCTGGACCTCGCCTTCGAGATCACCCGCCAGATCTCCTCCCAGAAGGAGTACCTCGCCGATCCCAAGAGCCTATGACCCCTGTCGATACCGTCCGCCAGCGGGAGAAATCCCGCGGGTGTCGTCCATTGACGCCGTTGATTCCTCCGCCATTCTCGGGCTCGTCCATATGATCAACCGCCGCACCGCCCTGAAGGCTGTCGCTCTCGTGCCATCCGCAGCCGCGCTCGCCACCCAAACCGTCCGAGCCCAGGCCGCCCCCGCGGCGGCGGCCCCCGCGCCGACCGGGCCGCATCAACTGGCCCCCCTGCCGTATCCCACCGACGCCCTGGAACCGTTCATCGATGCCAAGACGATGGAGATTCATCACGACCGGCATCACGCCTCCTACGTGATGTCCCTCAACCGCGCGATCGCCGGGCAACCGGATCTCGCGGGGAAATCCGCCCAGGAATTGATCTCGAACCTCGCCACGGTACCCGAGGCCATCCGAACCCCCGTGCGCAACCATGCAGGGGGGCACGTCAATCACACCCTCTTCTGGCAGATGCTCAAACGCAACGGCGGCACTACGCCCTCGGGCCCGCTGATGGAGTCGATCGTCCGGAAGTTCGGCACCTTCGACGGCTTCAAGGCCGAGTTCACGCGCGCGTCGCTCTCGGTCTTCGGATCGGGATGGGCCTGGCTCAGCCGCGACCGCTCCGGGGACGTGCTGATCGAAACCACCCCGAATCAGGATTGCCCTTATATGGCGGGACGGGTCCCGCTGCTCGGCATCGACGTCTGGGAACACGCGTACTACCTCAAATACCAAAACAAGCGTGCCGATTACGTCGCGGCGTTCTTCAACGTGGTGAACTGGGATTTTGTCGCTTCCCGGTACACCAAGCCTGTCTGACGTTGAGATGCTTGCAGGCCCCACCAGGGCCCCCTGTACACTCGCGCATGAGTTGGTGGCATTCCTCCCAGTCCCGTCGCGCGGTCCTGACCGCATGCGTTTCGTTCGTCGCAGCCGGCTGCAATACCCCTCGCAAGGCGGGGGTTCCGACGCGGAGTTTTCAGGGAAGGACCCGTGTCGCCTGCGTGGGTGATAGCATCACCGCCGGCTCCGGGCTCGCCCAACCCGAACTCAGCTCGTATCCCGCGGTTCTCGGCCAGTTGCTCGGAAATGCCTATGAGGTCCGCAACTTTGGGGTCAGTGGCGCCACGCTCCTGAAGGATGGCGACCACTCCTACGCCGCAACCCCCGAATTCGAGGCGGCCCGTCAATTCCTGCCCCAGATCGTCGTGATCGCCCTCGGAACCAACGACTCCAAACCGCAGAACTGGCGATTCCGCAACACCTTCGATCGCGACCTGTACGCCATGGTCCGAGCGTTTCTTACCCTCCCCAGCCAACCCACGGTTTACATCGGCACACCCCCCACCGTCTTCGAGGATCATTGGGGCATCACGGCCGAAATCACTTCCCAACAAATCTCACCCGCCATTCGCAAAGCCTCCGCCCGTGAGGGTTGGCCGCTCATCGATTTCGAGATCGCCACACGCGCCTCCGGCTCCGCTTTCCCCGATGGCATTCATCCCGATCCCGTCGGGGCCGCCAATCTCGCCATGACCGTCGAGGCCGCGTTTCGCGGACGGTGATCGGACCGCTTTTGTTGCCGATGCGTTACACTTCGAGTTGTCGCCGTTCCAGGATCTGATAAGGCATCCGCCCGCGTTGATCCATCCGGACACGGAGTTTCGATTCGTCAACCATCCCCGGCAAACCCATCCCCGCGGCCCTCTAGTGCAGGGTTTCGAGCTCCCGTTCGAAAACCCGGTAGGCCGTCCGGGCCATGCCACGGCGTCGGTAGACCTCCTGCGCGTTTTCGTTCTCCTCCTCCACATAGAGTCGAAGAGCGACGACGCCCTGATGCACGGCTGCCTGGTGAACGTGCTCAAATAGGCTCCGGAAAACGCCCTGGATCCGCCACCCGGCTTCCACGTAGACGCTCTGAAACCACCAGATGTTGCCATTCCTCCAATCGCTCCACTCGTAGGTCACGCAACACTGACCGACCACTCCCGTGGCGGCTCCGGTCGTCGGCGCAACCGACGCAACGCCGTCCGTATCCGCCACGAAATATTCACCCTTCGTCCGATCGCGGATCAGGGCTTCCACACCTCGCCGCACCACCGCCGGATCCAGCCTCCGGTGTTCAGTCTCCCAGGCCAGCCGCAGGTTGTACTCGGCAAGAATCGTCACGTCTCCCAGCACCGCTTCCCGAATCCGAAAAGGACGGTTCATCGACCGAAGCCTGCCCGTGGCCCCACGTCGTGGTCGACCCCGGGATTGACAGCGACACACTTCTCCGTTGGCCGCGACCGCGTCATCTCCCCCTGCCATCCGTACGCTGGGCCTCCTCCTGGCATTGGGCCATCCCCGGACCCTGCCCGCCCAGCCCGCACCCCGTGCCGAACCGCTTCGATGGACGTATGGCCGGCAGCTGGGTCTCGAGGCCCTTTGCCGGCTTGCTCCACACGCTCGCCAGGGATTAACACCGGACGTGCACCGCCTTCAGAGGATGACCTGGAAACCCGCCGTCGTGCTGGCCATGTGGCTTGCCGTCCTCGACGCCCGTGCCGGAGAGATTTTCGACGTCCCCGGACACGAAAAAGAATTCGCCCGGATCGAGGAGCTGTTTCGCCTGCACCGCGTTGTCGGCCCTGACACCACCCTTTGGGATCCATGGGTGCCCATGTCCGTTCTCTGGCTCGACACGATGGCAGCCCCATCCACCGGGACGATTCGTGAAACCTATCGGACCCGACTTCTGCAGCGCAGGATCGACGCCGAGGGCTACGTCTCCACCCAACAGCACGAAGGACTCGCACATAGCCAGGGCTGGCCTTTCCCGCTCTGGACCCAGGCGGGTGGCGTGGGCTGGCATTTCAGCCTTCAAGGCGTGCCGTACAACTCCGGGTACGGAGTCCTCCTCTCCACCAATGTCGATGCCTGGACCCTGACCGGCGCCACCACCCTCTCGCTCAATCCCAACGACGGCTGGTCCGTCCAACTCGGGCAACCCGGCTCCGAAAACCCCAACGAATCCACCCTCGTCTCGCCCGTCATCCGTCTTGACGCTTCCGTCGCTCCGTTCCTCCGATTGAAATGGGCGGGACGCCGCTTCGGCCCCGGCACGTCCATCCGCCTGGATTGGCAGACCGCTGGCGACCCAGACTTCCAAGCGCACCGCAGCTTTTTCTGTAATCTTCCCGGCAGCGACGGCGGAGTCGAGGATACCGATCTTCCCCTCTTCCGTCATCCTCAGTGGACCGGTCGCATCACCCGCTTGCGACTCACGTTCCTCAACGTGCCAGCCGACGCGGAAATCAGGCTCGTCCGCTGCTTCTCCGCCATCGACAGCCGCCACAACATCAACAACGCCGTCTACCTCCAGGCCTGCGACGACTACCTCCGCTGGTCCGGCGACCTGGAGTTCCTCCGTCGCAACCTCCAACGCATGCGGCTCGCGCTCGCGTGGGCGATCCGCGAGTTCCAGATTGCCGAGAAGGAGGTCGTCTTCACGCCGTGGATCGGACATGACGGCCGAAGCGGTCACTCGGTCGAACCCGGCGGCAAGCGCACGCTGAAGCCCGGGGTCGGTGTCGGAAACAACTACTGGGATCTCCTCCCCTTCGGCGGCGAAGACGCTCTCGCCACCATCTACTACTTCGACGCCATCCGTCGCATGGCCGCTCTGGAGCGTCAGGTCGAGCGGCATCCGGAATGGAATCTTCCGCGTGGCCCTCTCGGCTTCGAACCCGGCGAACTGCTCGAACTCGCCCAAACACTCCAGCGCCGCGGCAACGAGCGATTCTGGGACAAAGCCGCCGGACGTTTCGTCGGCTGGCGCGATGTGGACGGACGCGCCTACGATTACGGCTTCACCTTCGTGAACAACGAAGCGATCTACTACGGCTTCGCTTCCGAAGAACACGCCCTTGCCATCCGCGATTGGATCGATGGCCGCCGCGCCGTGCCCGGAGACACCTCCACCGGAGCCGATATCTATCACTGGCGCTTTGGTCCTCGCGCCACCACCCGCCGCAACGTCGAGACCTATTTTTGGGGATGGTCCGACCCCGCCAGCATTGCATGGGGCGGACAGGTTCAGGATGGCGGGGCGGTCCTGGGATTCTCGTTCCACGACATCATGGCCCGCCTCGAAACAAACGGTCCCGACGACGCCTGGCCCCGGTTCCGCGAAGTCATCGCCTGGTTCGAGGAAGTCCAGAAGGAAGGCGGTTATCGCGCTTACTACGCCGACAAACGCCGTGGAAGCCTCCAAGGAGGTGGAACCGCCGGGGGTCTGGGCCTTGATGCGGAGTTCTTCGAGAGCGCCTTGGTTCCCCAAACCGTTTTGTACGGCTTCCTCGGATTCCGGCCGCGTCTCGACGGCTGCCTCATCGCCCCCAACCTCCCCGTGACCTGGCCGTCGCTCACCGTCCGAGGCATCCGACTCCACGACGTCTCCCTGGATGTCACCGCCGAACCCAACCGGATCCGGGTTCTGGTTCGCGGGCAGCCCAGCCGCCCGTTGCGCCTATTCACCCCAGGCACGGACGATTCGAAAGTTGAGATCAAGGACGGTCTGATCGAAATCACCACGGCACGCTAAACGGACCTTCCGCCAGCACCCCGCGATGCGCTCCCTGCCCGCCGTCCCTTGCAGCCGGATCCGGCACCTGCGGAACGCAGTTCAGGTCGGTGTCGGCCGTGGCCGGACGTTCGACTTCCACATCCGGGAGCCCGGGGTCTACCGGATCGAGGGCTGGCTGTTGCTGGACGGCGAAGAACGGGCGTGGGTCCTTTCCAAGCCCATCGACGTCCGCTGAGATCCCCCGACTCCCGCCTTGCGTCCCCCACCTTCTCTTCCGCATTTTTACGCATGGCAGCCACGCCACACCCGGTCGACTCCGAATTCTACCTTGCAGCAGAACAGTTCTTCCCCGCCCAGCGCCATGTCGCCCTCACGTACGACGACGTGACCCTGGCCACCCAGTTCTCCGAGATCCTCCCCCGCGACACCCAGTTGGCCACGTCGCTCGCCGAGGAACTCACCCTCAACATCCCCATCATTTCGGCGGACATGGATACCGTCACCGAAGCCCGCATGGCCATCTCCATGGCGCTCAACGGCGGCTTGGGTCTGATCCATTACAACATGCCGGAAAAGGACCAGCTCAAGGAGGTCAGCCGGGTCAAGAACCACGTGCATGGACTCATCCAGGAACCGATCCAGGTGAAGCCTGAACAGCTCATCGGTGACGTCCTCCGCATGATCGAGGAACGCCGCTTCTCCTTCAGCACGTTCCCGGTCGTGGATGCCAAAAACCAGCTCGTCGGGCTCCTCCCAGGGCACGTCGTCAAACAACGCTACGCCAGCAAGCTGGTCTCCGAAGCCCTCACCCCGCGGTCCCAGGTCCATACCCTCAACGTCAGCGAACTCGGGAACGATCCCATCACCCGCGCCGACAAGTTCTTCTCCGACAATCCCGGCATCCACAAGATTCTGATCGTCGACGACCAGGATTGCCTGCACGGCCTCTTCACTCTCAGCGATATCGAGCGCATCACGCTCGAACGCCGCGCCCAATTCAAACCCGCCCGCGACAACAAGTTCCGTCTCCTCTGCGGCGCTGCGGTCTCCGCCACCCGGAATCCCTTCGGCGAACTCGATCGGGAACGACTGCTCAACCACGTCGGCGGGCTGGTCGATCGCGGCCTGGACGTCGTGGCGGTCTCCACCGCCCATGGCTTTAGCAAGGGAGTGGGCGAAGCCGTTCGCATGATCCGCTCCGCGTTTCCCGCGCTCCCCATTCTCGCCGGCAACGTGACCAGCGCCGAAGGCGTCGAATTTCTCGCCGCCGCCGGTGCCAACAGCATCAAGGTCGGTCAGGGACCGGGCTCCATCTGCACGACACGCCTGGTCGCGGGCGTCGGCATCCCCCAGCTCACCGCCCTCTACGTCTGCTCACGGGCTGCCGCCCAATCTGGCGTCACCCTCATCGCCGATGGTGGGGTCAACAAATCCGGCGACATCGTCAAGGCACTCACCCTGGCGGAAGGGGTCATCTGCGGCGGCCTGCTGGCCGGCTGTCCCGAAGCTCCGGGCGAAACCCTCGAGATCGGAGGCAAGCTCTACAAACAGTACCGCGGCATGGGTTCCGCCGCCGCTATGAAGGCCGGCGCCGCCGCACGCTACGGGCACACCCGCGATAGCGCCCAAAAGGTCGCCGCGGAAGGGGTCGAAGCCCTTAAGGAACTCTCGGGCTCCCTCGACCAGGTGCTCGCCCAACTGATCGGCGGCATCCAGTCGGGATTGGGTTACCTCGGCGCCTCGGACCTCCGTCACCTGCGATCCCGAGCCCGCTTCATCCGGGTTACCTCCGCCGGCCAGCGCGAATCCGCGCCGCACGATGTGATTGAGGTCAAGACGACCAAATAGACCGCCAAGCTCAGCCCTCCACTGGCACCACCAGGTTCGCCATGATGTACTCACGCCGCTCCGGCGTGTTGCGTCCCATGTAGAATTCCAGGATGTGGGTCGAGTCGGGCTTCGGTTCGAACTCGACCTGGCTCAGTCGCATGTCCGGCCCGATGAATTGCTTGAATTCCTTGGGCGAGATTTCACCCAAACCCTTGAAACGGGTGATCTCCATGCTTCGTCCCAGGCGCTTCGAAGCGGCGTCTCGTTCGACCTCAGAATAGCAGTAGATCGTCTCCTCCTTGTTGCGAACCCGGAACAACGGCGTCTCCAGCACCCACAGGTGCCCGTCATGGACCAGGGGCTCAAAAAACCGGAAGAAATACGTGATTATCAGGTTCCGGATGTGCAAGCCGTCGACGTCGGCGTCGGTGGCCAGAATCACCCGCTCATACCGGAGGTTCTCGATCGTATCCTCGATGTCGAGGGCGCGCATGAGGTTGTACATCTCATCGTTCTTGTACATCACGTCGCGCTTCAGATCCCAGACGTTCATCGGTTTGCCGCGCAAGGTGAAGATCGCCTGGGTCATCACATCCCGGCACGAGGTGATCGACCCCGCGGCGCTGACTCCCTCGCACAGAAAGACCATCGACCCCTTGCCCTTGCCCTTGGCCTTGTCCAAATGCACCCGGCAATCCTTGAGCTGGGGAATCCGCAGGGAGATGGCCTTGGAACGCTCGCGTGCGAGCTTCTTGACCTCCTGCAATTCCTTCCTCATCTGCTGGGTGTCCAGACACTTGCCCACAATCTTGTCCGCGATCGCCTTGTCCCGGTTCAGGAAATGCAAAACCTCCTCCCGAACCCGGTTCACCAAATCCGTGCGGATCTCCGTGTTGCCAAGCTTGTTCTTGGTCTGGGACTCGAAGACCGGATCCTTCAGACGGATCGCCACCGCACCCACCATGCTTTCACGGACGTCATCGCCTTCGAACTTCCCACCCGCGATCTCGTTGATCGCCTTGAGCAGGCCCTCGCGAAACGCACTGAGATGCGTGCCGCCGTCACTCGTGAACTGCCCGTTCACAAACGACCAGAAGGTCTCACCAAACCGGCTGTTGCTATGGGTGAAGCAGAATTCGAGCGTCTTCGATGTGTAATAGAGCGGCGCGTAAATCGCCTCTTCCTTCACCTCGTCCAGCACCAGTTCCAGCAACCCCCGGCGCGATAAGAACTCCTGCCCGTTCCACAACAACTTCAGGCCGCTGTTCAGATACGCGTAATGCCGCATCCGGTGCTCGATGTGCTCGGACTGAAAGGTGTAGACTTTGAAAATCTCCGGGTCCGGCGTGAACCGCACAAAGGTGCCGTCCGGTTCAGTCGTCTTCCCCTTCTTCTCTCCCGCCAATCGCCCGCGCTTGAAGGTGGCTTCGACGAACTGGCCTTCCCGATGGCTGCGAACCACGAACATTTCCGAAAGCGCATTCACCGCCTTCGTGCCAACTCCGTTCAGTCCCACCGAGAACTGGAACACCTCGTCATTGTACTTGGCACCCGTGTTGATCTGGCTGACGCACTCAATCACCTTTCCGAGCGGTATCCCGCGCCCAAAGTCCCGCACGGTCACCTGGCCGCCCGTCTCAGTGCTGATCTCCACCTGCCGGCCATGCCCCATGATGTACTCGTCGACAGCATTATCGACCACCTCCTTCAGCAGGATGTAGACGCCATCGTCGTAATCGGATCCGTCCCCCAGGCGCCCGATGTACATGCCAGTGCGCTTCCGGATGTGCTCGATGGAGGACAGCGTCTGGATTTTGCTCTCGTCGTATTGATGCGGCTTCGATTCGGCCATGGTTGCCACCCCAAGTGTCAGGACCACACCTCCCGATGCCAAGCGATTCCAAGCCGACTTCCACGAAAAGCCGTTTGCGCCCGCACCGCTCCAGACCGAAAGTCCCCCCAGCGATGCAGGCCGCTGCGCCCACCCGGTCAAACACCCGTCGAATCCCCCTGCCGACCTCGTTCGGCGGGGTTGCCGCCGTTTCCGAGGGCCCCGGCTCCTGGCTGCTGGTCTGGCAATTCCTCTTCGCTCTCGCCACTGCAATCGTCGCTGACTGGGCCTTCGACGTCGCCTGGGGCCGCGGCCTCGACCGCGCCATCTCCGCTCTGCCCGACCAAGGTCGAATCCAGGATGGAATCCTCGAATGGCCCGACTCCAAGCCCCAAATCCTTCACCAGGGACCCTTCATCGCCGTTGTCGTCGACCCCGTCGGACTTCGGGAAAACGGGCTCGCCACGGATGTCACGATTTCGTTGGAGTCGGATCGGCTAGCGATTCGATCGTTTCTCGGCTGGACCGCCCTCAGCTACCCCACCACCTTCCGCTTGTCGCTGACCCGCGTTGACATGACCAGCATGGTTGCCGCCTGGAAGACACCCTTTTTCCTCACTCTCGGCCTAGCCACGATCATCGCGTTGTTCGTTTCATGGACACTCCTGTCCGTCGTCTACGGCATCGTCGTCTGGATTGGCGGATCGGTGCTTGGGCGCCCCGTTCGGTTCCGCACCGCCCGACGTCTGGCGGGTGCCTCCCTGCTACCCGGCTGTCTTCTGATGGCGACCGCCATCGCGCTTTACGCCACCCGCCAACTCGGGTTGGAAGGTCTGTTCATTGCACTGCCCCTCCAAATCGTCCTCGGTTGGGTCTACTGCGCCGGCGCCTGGACGCGTCTGCGACGCCCGGATGACCTCGACGATTCTTTTTCCTCCAACCCCTTTTCCGATCTTCCTGCCGAACCCGCGGATTCAACCACCTACCGCCCTGGAGCTTCCGCGAACCCTTTTCAGCCACGAGGATGACTTCCCACGATCCCACCGATCCAACGCCCGAACGCGCTTCCCGCTCGTCTCCCGCTTGGCGAATCTTTGCGATCCCCGGAGTCCTCGCTGTTGTCGGATACGTCGTCTTCTACAATCTCGACGCCCACCTCCGCTCCGTGAAGGGCTCGTGGGAGGTCACCTTTTGGCGTGAATCCGGCGGCATCCCCGTGCTGGCGATTCACCAAGCCCACCTTGGCATCAGCAACGTCACGGTGCGCTTGGTGGGCGAGACAACCACCGCGAATCTGGAGGTTCCCGTCCGCGTGCGCTTTGACACCCCGTTGGCGCCATTGCCGTTTGGCAACACCGCGTTCGATGACTTGATGTACCTGCCGGGAACCGTGGTCCTCCACTGTTTCGGCCACGAAATCCAGATGCTTCCCCGAGCGTTCTTCCTCAACCGCAAAGAGTTCGCGTGGTCGAACTCGCCCATCTACGAAGCCCGGCCGGAAGACAAACTCCCGACCCTCGATCCACCCAAGAAATACCTCAAAGGCCCGAAACCTAATTGACCAAGGAGTCCCGGTATTGCCGATATCCCTCGTCGCCCAACGCCTTGCGGATGCCCATTTCCTTGGATTTTTCGATCTCCTGCAAGGCCAGCTGCCTCTGTTCGGCGTTCATGGTCGAATTGTTCAGAACCTCGCGGCGCCGGCTCTCATGGTGGTTGAGCACTTCGTAAAACGGCAGCACCGTCGAATCCGCAAGCCCGGCGCGGCGCATCGCCAACTGGGCCTGCCGGAACAACGGATACCGCCCGACCAAGTACCGCTGATAGCGCTCCGCGGGTAACACGGCTCGAATCGCTTCTTCTCGTTGTCGCTCAAAGTCTTCCCGTTGCCGGGCGCTCAACGAGTCGACCGCACCAAATTCCAGTTGAAGACGATGCTCCAGGGCATCCACCGCCCTAAAAATGGTACGAAACTCCTCCGGGGTCGGTTCCAAGGCTGACAACTCCGTTCGCAATCGATTCGCGTTGTGGGAATAACGAAGCAGGAACTCCTCCAATTCCTCCATCGACAACACCACCGCCAAGTCCGTTCGGGTCTGTTCGCGCAATCGAGCCAGATCACCCTGGTTCAGGAAGATCCCCTCATTCTGGCGGTTGTTGAAGTAGCCCTGATGCCGGTCCAGCGAACGCGCACAGATTTCCTGAACAGCGTTGAATTTTTCCCGTGGCAACGCTCCAAGGACCGGCCCGGCCAGATTCACGACGATCGGTACCTCCTGAGCGAGCGTTGTCGGTTCGTCGGGCACACCCCCTAACAATTTGCGCACCAAATCATTCCGTTGGGACCGGAATTGTTCAAACTTGTCGTTAAGCGCATCGCCGGCTCCGGTGATCGGCTCGGCCTTCCACCAGGGAAAGTCGTTCGCCACCGCCTGCGAGACCCGTTGCTGCAACAACCACTCATCCGCGTCCGCCAACACGATCAACCGTACTCGATCCTCAGGGCATCCTGCCACCCTCAGGCGATCCAGATATCCCGGATACTCCGGCTGCGCCAATTGAGCCCAGCCGACTCGATTCGTACCTGCGCTCGATTTTACACCGCCAGCCCCGTCCTTCGTCGCCGCCTCCGCAACCCCCGATCCGCCCCGGCTGGGCAGGTCGAATCCAGCCGTCAGCCCGAAAACGACCCAGGCCAGCCCCCAATTTTTTTTCCGAGTCCAACTTCTCACGCACCCAAACTCCCTCCGTGGTGTTCCACAGGCAAACCGATTCTTTGGACGCCGACCCATCGGCCGTTCAGGTGAACCGTTTGACTTGGATTTCCCCGAAACCTAGAGTGAGTGCGATGTTTGTCGCAGAAACAGCGACCCCGGGGAAGCCGACTTCCCCTCCGCTCCCCGATTCCGCGCTGTCCGCAGCGTGGCGCGAGATTTCGGAACCCGTCGCTCCGTTTCTCGAATCGGTCCGCATCTTTCTGTCCGAACAGATCGACCTCTTCGAGCCCGAGGTCGCTGAAGGCGCACGTTACGCCTTGTCCGCCAGCGGCAAACAGTTACGGCCCGTACTGGTCGCCTTGGCAGCCCAAGCCGCCGGAGGACTCACCCCAGCCCACACCACCGGCGCCGCCATCGTCGAACTGGTCCACCTGGCCACCCTGGTTCACGATGATGTCATTGACGCCGCAGGGCTTCGACGACAGCGCCCCACCGTTGCCGCCCGATATGGCAATCGAACTGCCGTCCTCCTGGGCGATTGCCTCTTTGCTCACGCACTGCAACTGGCAGCATCGTTTCCGACCACCGACATCTGTCGCGTGGTCTCGGCGGCCACGAAAGCGGTCTGCTCCGGCGAGATCCTCCAAACTTTGCGGCAGGGTCGCCTGGACCAACCGCTCGACGAGTATTTCCGGGTCATCCGCCTCAAAACCGCCGAACTCTTCGCCCTTGCCTGTGAGTTGGGCGCCCTTCTATCGGCGGCTCCCGCCATCCATCGAGGCGCCTTGAAACGCTTCGGCATCGCCTTCGGCACCGCGTACCAGGTGTTCGACGACTGCCTCGATGTGTTCGGCAACGAGACGGTGGCGGGTAAGACCCTCGGCACTGATTTCGCCAGTGGAAAAGTCACACTTCCGCTGCTCTTGGCCCACCTGAGTGCCAGCCCGGCCGATCGCACCCGCCTCGAAACGCTTCTGAATCGACGGGGGGCCGGCCACGCCGAGAGCCTTCGAGCCATACTCGACCAGTACGATTCAGGAGCCCGAGCCCAGGGAGTCGTTGGTTCGTATCTGGAAGCGGCCTGCGACGCGCTCCGCCCGCTCGATGGCACGCCCGGCACTGTTCCTCTGTCGGCCCTTACCCATTACCTCGGGGCCCAGGTTGCGCGCCTCGGGGCAGGCTGATCCCATGGCCTTACCCATCCTCGCCTCCTCACCCCCCACGGAAACCGCTCCGCAGGCAGAACCCGAGGATACTTTGCTTGTCCTGCGATCTCAGGGCGGTGACCTCGCGGCGTTCGATCAACTGATCCGCCGTCATCAGGAGCGGGTGTACGCCACCGTCTACCACATGACCGCCAATCACGAAGATGCCGCGGACTTGACCCAGGAAGCCTTCATCAAGGCCTACAACGCCCTGCCGGGATTCAAGGGCGATTCCGGATTCTTCACCTGGCTTTATCGGATCGCGGTCAATAGAACCTTAAACTTCCTGAAGCAACGCAGGAACCGGATGATCCATCTCAGCCTCAATGACATCGATTTCAACGCGGAACACGATCCCGACCTGGTCGCGCTGACCTCCGAGAAGACTCCGCGTCGCGACCTCAATCTGACGGAACTCCAGGAAAGGTTGAACACTGCCCTTCTGAAGCTGTCCGAATCCCACAGAATGGTCGTGGTGCTGCACGATATCCAAGGCGTGCCCCACGAGGAAATCGCCCGAATCATGGACTGCAATACCGGGACCGTGCGTTCACGGCTCTTTTACGCTCGGCAACAATTGCAGGGACTCCTTTCCGACTATCTGAAATGACGTGCATGCAACCGCCCGATGACCCTGAACAACGGCTGGTCCGACTTCTCGCCCTCAAGCGGTACGAAACGCCGCCGCCTGGTTTCTTCGGTCAGCTTCCAGTTCGAATCCTGGTAAATCTTCGTGCCGGAAGCGTAGTCGTCGATGTTCCGTGGTGGACCCGAGTTTGGCGCGTCCTCGTCCACGAGCCGATGATCGGCCTTTCGTATGCCGCCCTCGGTCTGGGTGCCGTTCTCTTCGGCATCAGTGTTCTCGAAACCGCCATCGATGTTCAAAACCCACCGATTGGCCTCACCCAAGGGCTGTTCCCCGCCGCCAGCCCCGAGTTGGTGCTTGCTGACCCACAGGGCCCCACTCCCGGGATGATTTATCGGGTCGCCGAACCCACGCCGGCCATGTGGTTGCAATCCAGTCTGAATCCTTTGGGCCAATCCTCAGCCGCGACGCCGGTCTTCCGCTTCGAGACCATCGAATTCATCCCGGCCGGAACAACCTCCGCCCGCTGATGCCTCGGAGCAAATTCCCGCTTCGAGCGCCCGTCCCGGCCTCCACACAAAGATTCGAGTGGGGAACTCCGGCTTTGGCCGGCACCCAAACTCGCATAAACCGCGGGATTCGAATGACTTCGAATCCCTTGACTCAGATGCGATCAAATACCAGAACCCGACCCTCCAGGCGGGCCACCAACTGGTTCTCTTTGACCTGAACGTCCAGGGCCAATTCCTTGCCCTCCCCACCGAAGGTCACCTTGTAAAATTCGCCCGCTTTTGCCCAACCGCCTTCGCCATTGGACATCAGTGGCCCAAGGGCGGTCGTGGTTGGAGCCTTAGCTGGCGCCCGTGGAACGACGCCAGTCGTGTTTGCCAGCGGTTGGCCGCGTTGCGCTCCGCCAGCCCCTCCGGCCCCACCCGTAACCCCATAGCGTGACCGAAGAATATCAGCGGACGATTCCGTTGCCTGTTGCTGGGGAATGGCACGCGCCGCGATCGACCTTGCCGACAGCCCGTTACCCGAGGAGCCATCGTCCGAGACACCACCACCGCCGGCTTGCGGCGCCGCAGCGGCAGAAGCGCGCCCCACCGTCTGCAAAAGCTTTTGCTCGTCCTTCGCCTTGACCTTGAGAATCGCCTTGTTGTCGGTGGTGAACCCGATCGTCATTTCGTCCAGGTAAACGTTCAGGGCTTTCCGAAGGAGGTTGAACTCCACCGCAGGCAGCTTGGCGGTCCCCACGATCTTCATTTCGGCGACGCTCCGGCGCACGTTCAGCCGCCACCGTCCCAGAATAAGCTCATCCTTGTATTTCTGGGAGACACCGGTCCTCAGGTACCCATCAAGGTCGCGAAAATCCAACCCCAGCAATTCGTTCACCAACTCCGGATTGTCCGCCACCGCGCGAATGCGCGCGTGTTCAAGAACCTGCGAGAAACCTGCTCGGGACTGGATCAGCGAGTTGACCTCCGGATCCTTGGCGAGTTCGGCGATCTCTGGTTTCTCGGCGAAGCCAAGGAAAGGCGGATAGCTCGCCAAGCGGCTGTGGATCGCGGGGTTGTTGTAGACGAGCCCAAGAATATCCGAAGCCAGGTAGTGATCGTCGCTCGCCGGTTGGAAGTGCTCCACAATCCGGTTCAAGCCCGTGGACTCCGCCCCGTGGGTCAGTGCATTGACCACCTTGAGCCCAGTCGATTGCTCATTCTCATCAGCCAACTGGGTGGTCAGGTAACCCGGGACGTAGGAGACAATCCCGATCAAGACCAACCAGACGGTCCCCAACACCCCGCCCAGCGCCACCCCGCACCGACGGTTCAGCCGCTCCCAGCGCGCGAACGTGTATTCGTCCGTATTGTCCCGGTAGTGACGCTGCACCACGTGATGCACGATGAATGCCACCACCGAGAACAGAATGGACAGCACCACGAATCCGACGAGCGGCGGCAAATAGAACTGCCAGATGGGGTTCGTATACCCGACCAGCGGCACCACGCCACCCAGCCAGCCACCCACAGTTGCCGCAAACGCCGCCGCCACAGTGGCGCCGATCAAACACACCGCACTGCGAATCGCTCCAAAAAAGAATCCGATCGCGGCGGCCAGCAAAACCAATACCGCGCCGAGAACCCAAATTGTCATGCCGAAAAGTTACGCTTTACCACGGCCAAGGCACGCCGAAAATTGCCATAAACCACGAAGCCTTTGCCACGGTCCGCACCCGATGGAAGGAACTTGCCCTTCAATCCCAGGATTCACCCGCCTCGCCCGTGGACGGCCTGGAACCCGAATCGCCGTTCGAGTCCGCGACCGTGTGAATTCTCCCTTTCCCCACCGCCGCGCCACACCCATCATCCGCCCGCCGTCCGAACCCGAACCCGGCAGAATCGAAGAACAAGGAATCCCATGGGTGCTGACACGTCTGTCGTTCAAAAAATCGAAGCTCCGCCTCTCCAACCCCTTTCCCTTCCGTCCCGCCTGGCGACGGCCCCCACGCGACCACCGGCCTTCCCCGCGTCCATTCGCAATGCCGCTGGAACGACCCTCACGGTGGGCGATCCCCGGGCCACCCGCGCGCTCGTGGCGCTGATGGACGTCCACGCCGTCGTGGGAGGTGCTGCATGCCATTGGGGCGGCCCGGCTGCGTTCGCGGAAATCAACGCCGCCATCCACGGACTCCTCTTCTCCGAGCGCAACCGCGCCTGGTACGACGCCTACAACTTCGTCAACGACGCCGGCCATGCCGAAAACGGAATCTACGCTCTTCGCGCCAACCTAGGCTTTGACGACCTCAAGCTCGAGGATCTCCAAGGCTTCCGCTCCCTCCAGTCCAAGCTCACGGGACACGGTGAATCACACTTGAATCCCGAGGGTGTCCTGCTCTCGAACGGTCCGCTCAGCTCCTCCATGGGACAGGCCCAGGGGCTTGCCATGGCCGACAAAACCGCCGGGCACGATCGCGTCACCCTCCTGGTGGTCTCCGATGGCGCCTCGATGGAGGGTGAAGCCAAAGAGGCCTTCGCGGCGATTCCCGGGCTCGCCAGAAAAGGGCGTGTCAATCCGTTCGTGCTGATCGTTTCGGACAACGACACCAAGCTGTCGGGACGCATCACCCAAGACGCGTTTTCGATGCAGCCGACGTTCGAGGCCATGGACGACCTCGGCTGGAGCGTGGTTCGCGTGCCCAATGGACATGATCTCCAGGCGGTCTATCTCGCGCTCGAGAAAGCCGTCGCCGACGCCAAGGCCAATCCCGATCAACCGGTCTGCCTCTGGGTAAAAACCATCAAGGGTTACGGCATCAAGGAGACTCAGTCGAACAGTTCGGGAGGCCATGGCTTCCCCCTCACCAGCGGCGAGAAGATCCAGGCTTGGATCACCGAACTGTATGCCGGCGACACGCCTCCCCAGGCGCTCGTTGATTGGGCCGCCAGCCTCCGCGCCGCGTGGGAAACCAAAGAAGCGGAGAAAAAGGCCAAGGCGGCCGCAACCAGCACCCCTCCGGCTCCGGCACCCAAGAAGGACAAAGTCCAGGCCGGGCTCGCCAAGGCCGCCATTCGCGCTGCCGCCGACGGTTATCCCGTCTTTTCGGTCAGCTCGGACGTCCAGGGCTCCACCGGCATCAGCCCGTTTCAAAAGACATTCCCGGATCGCTTTGTTGAGGTCGGCATCGCCGAAGCCAACATGGTCAGCGTGGGCGCCGGTTACTCGAAGGTCGGGTTCATCCCAATCGTCGATACCTTCGGCCAATTCGGTGTCACCAAAGGTAACCTGCCGCTGACCATGGCTGCGCTGTCCCAGGCTCCGGTCATTGCCCTCTTCTCGCATGTGGGCTTTCAAGATGCGGCCGACGGCGCGAGTCACCAGGCGACAACCTACTTCGCCGCCGTCAGCGCCATCCCGCACACGGTGGTGATCGCACCCAGCTGCAGCGATGAAGCGGAAGCCTTGATGTACGAGGCGATCCGAAGGCAGGCCGAGGATCGAAAGGCAGGCCGCGACGGCGAAAGCTATGTTTTTTTCGTCGGCCGCGAGAACTACCCGCTCGCCTGGGTTGAGAAGGCGTCTTACCCGTGGGGCAAGGCTCAGGTGCTCCGCGAAGGTTCCGACATTGTGCTGGTGGGCACCGGCGTTCTGGTCAACAAGGCCATCGAGGCCGGCAAGCGCCTTGAGGCCGCTGGCATCCAGGCGACCGTCATCAACAATCCCTTCGTCAATCGCCCGGATCTGGAGACCATCGGAGCCGCGGTGACCCGATGCGGGGGTCGCCTCGTCACCATCGAAGACCACCAGATCGTCGGTGGCATGGGCGCGCAACTTTCCCACGCCCTGAGCCGCCAGGGCATCGCCCACCGCGTTCGGACTCTCGGGATCGCCGGCGAATTCGGACAGAGCGCTTACCTCGCCGAGCACCTGTACGACAAGCACGGCCTTACGGGGCCCAAGATGGCCGAAGCCGCCATTCAGCTGGTCCGCGGCTGAGCCTGCCCTTCCCGCCACCAACCAACCCGGCTCTAAAGAAACTTGAGCTGGGTCGTCGGTTCGGAGTCATCCCAGTTGCGGGGCTTACGGCTGTGGATCGAGGCCACGTCCTTGATCGAAACCTGATGGCCCCGTGCCTTGGCATTTTTCACCGCCAATTCCGTCGGCTTGGCCGTCTGCTGGCTCACCTTCTGGTAAGGCGCCGCCTTGTATTTGATGTAAACCAGCTCCGGTGTATCGGCCTCAAAGAGCAGGATCTTCGCCTTGGGCTCCGGGCAAAGCTGATATTCCTTGTCGAGAATGGTTCCACCAAAGGTGAACCTCTTGATCCAGGTCGCCTCGCGTGTGCTGTAGGCCAGTGTGAACACCCGGTCCCGCTCCGGCGTCAGGCAGTGCATCAGATCCTGCCCGATGAACAGTTTTTCCGGCAACTCCACCACCTTGTACCGTCCGTCTTTGAAGACCAGGAGCAGCTTGTCGAATTTCGAGCACATCAGGGAGAATTCGTCGCCCCCAGCCTTGTACCCGATGTATCCGCTCTCGCGGTCGTAAGTCACCTTGAAGGTCTTGAAGGCAACGTCCTTCGCCTCGACTTCGTCGAAACGCCCGGAGCGGGTCTGGCGCGGGTACTCGGGACCATACTTGGCGATCAGACCTTTCAGGCGACCCATCGTGTAGCCCGTGACATTCTTCAGGTGCTTCAACGTTTGGTTAAGCTCCGACTGGAGCTTCTCCATCTCATCCCGATGCTTGTGGATGTCGAAGAGCGAGATCCGCCGGATCGGCACACGCAGCAGCATCTCGACGTCCTCATCGGTCAGGTCCCGCCGCATCTGGTTGCGCAACGGCTTGAACCCCTCGTGAACCTCTCGATTCACGGATTCCGCGGTCTTGGCGGTCTCGATCCGCTTGTAGATCCGGTTCTCCACAAATAACTGCACCAGCGTCTTCTGATGCAGTTCAAGGTCGAGTTTGTCGCGCTTGATCTCCAACTCGCGGCGCAACAGATCCACCAGTTGCTCGGTATTCGCCTGCAACACCTCCGACACCGTCATTTCCACGGGCCGATGGTCCCGTATCACCACAATGCGGCTGGTGATCGACTGCTCGCATTGGGTGAACGCATACAACGCATCCACGAGCGCCTTCGGGTCCACGCCCTTCGGCACGTCGACCGCGATCTCCACCTTCTCAGAGGTGAAATCGTTGATCGCCCGGACCTTGAGTTTGCCCTTCTTCGCCGCGTCCTCAATCGAGCCAATCAAGGAATCCGTCGTCGTGCCCGGGGGAATCTCCGAGATCACCACCGTGTCTTCATCCTTCACCTTCACCCGCGCCCGCACCCGAACCGAGCCGCGGCCGTCCGAATACTCCTTGGCGTCCATCAAGCCGCCCGTCGGAAAATCGGGAACCAACTTGAAGGTCTTGCCCTCCAGGATCGCGACCTGGGCCTCGAGAAGTTCGATCAGGTTATGCGGCAGAATCCGCGCCGAAAGCCCCACGGCAATCCCCTCCGTCCCGAGCATCAGCAACAGAGGCAGTTTGCAGGGCAGCGTGACCGGCTCCTGATTGCGTCCGTCGTAGGTCGGGACGAACTCGGTCAGTTCGTCGTTGAAGAGTTCGCTCCGCGCAAGTTCGGTCAGGCGGGCCTCGATGTAACGAACTGCCGCCGGAGGGTCGCCGGTGAAGATGTTCCCAAAGTTACCCTGGCCCTCGATCACGTAGCGCTTGTTGGTCAGCACCACGATGGCGTCCCCAATCGACGCATCTCCATGCGGATGAAATGGCATCGTCTGCCCGACAACGTTCGCCACCTTGTGCAGCTTGCCGTCGTCCATCCGGTGCATCGCCCAGAGGATCCGGCGCTGAACCGGCTTTAGCCCATCAGCAAGGCTCGGTATGGCCCGATCCCGGATGACGTAGCTCGCATACTCCAGGAAACATTGATCCATCCGCTTGTGCAGCCCATGGGTGGGCCGGTGATGGGCGGGATGGATCGGCTGAGGCGCCGGAGCCGGGGGGTCGCCCGGCGTGGGTTCGGAACTCATGACGTTCGGTCTCTAAAGTCGTCTCCAGGGTAGCAGAGCCTAAAGGCGCCGAGTCCTTGTTCCCAAGCGCCCGCAGATCCCCTGCACCCGTCTCTACTCCCACTCGATCGTACCCGGCGGTTTGCTGGTGATGTCCAACACGCACCGGTTGATGCCCTTCACCTCGTTGACAATGCGATTCGATAGTCGCTCAAGCAGGTCGTACGGGAGTTTCGCCCAGTCGGCCGTCATCCCATCCTGGGATTCCACGGCGCGGATGCAGATCGTGTAGTCGTACGTACGCTCGTCCCCCATCACCCCGACGCTCCGCACTGGCAACAGCACGGCAAAACTCTGCCAAAGCTTGTAGTAAAGCCCGCTCGCCTTCATTTCCTCCACCACGATGGCGTCGGCCGCACGGGCCATCTCCAGCTTCGCCGGGGTGAGCTCGCCCAGGCAACGCACCGCCAATCCGGGACCCGGGAACGGCTGGCGATAGACGATCTCGCGTGGCAGTCCCAGTTCCAATCCAAGAACCCGGACCTCATCCTTGAAAAGGCACCGCAACGGCTCCACCAGCTTGAACTTCATCCGCTTCGGCAACCCGCCCACGTTATGGTGGCTTTTAATCAGCGCCGCGGGATTGCCTGCGATTGGCACCGATTCAATCACGTCCGGGTAAAGCGTACCCTGGGCCAAGAACTTCGCTTTGCCTGCGCGCTGGGTCGCTGCCTGGAACACCTCGATAAAGGTCCGCCCAATGACCTTGCGCTTGCGCTCTGGATCGGTGATCCCGCGCAGCCGCTTCAGGAACAGACCGCTGGCATCTTCGTACTGGAGCCGGATCTTGAAATGCCTGCCGAAGACTTCCTGGACCACCTCCGCTTCGCGGGACCGCAGCAGCCCGTTGTTTACGAAGATGCAGGTCAATTGGTCGCCGACCGCCTTGTGGATCAAGGCCGCCGCAACGCTCGAATCCACACCGCCACTCAAGCCCAGCAAAATCCGATCCTTCCCAACCTCGGCACGAATCGCCTCCACCGCCTGGTCCACATAGTTGCGCATCGTCCAGTCGCGGCCGCATCCGCAAATCCCATGCACGAAATTCTTGATGACTTCACGACCGTGGGTGGTGTGGACCACCTCAGGATGAAACTGCAGCCCCAGAAAACGCCGCTCACGATTCTCGATCACGGCGTAGTCCGAATTCTCTGTCGTCGCAACAACCGCGAAATCCTTCGGAAGCCGCGACATTCGATCCCCGTGGGAATTCCAAACCTGCAGGGTCGAAGGCAGTCCTTCAAACAGCGGGCAACTGGTATCCAAGACCGTGAGCGTCCCCTTGCCAAACTCACGCTTCTGTCCCTTCTCCACCTTCCCGCCGAGGAACTGGGCGAGCAACTGGACCCCATAACAAATACCAAGGATCGGAATCCCCAGCTTGAAGATCGCCCGGTCCGGCATCGGCGCATCCTTCGCGTACACGCTCGCCGGGCCACCCGATAGGATGATGCCCTTCGGCTGCATGGCCCGGATTTCGGCGGCAGGCGTGTCGTACCGCAGGAGGGTCGAGTACACGTTGCACTCGCGAATCCGCCGGGCGATGACCTGGGTGTACTGAGAACCGAAGTCGAGAATCACGATCTGCTCAGGCATGGCGTCAAAGAAGTCTTTTGCTCATCACCGGCGTGGGAAGCGAGCGAATTCGCGTCGATTTGAGAATCCCACCCGATGATCCTTGTAAAAACGGCGGTCGGCCACGGGTGGAACCTCTCAAGTGCAAGTACCACCGGTTACCGACGACCCGACTCCAGTTCATGGGACCCGGATCTCAGTTGCTTCGCTACACCTTGGCTGGAAACCAATGGTACAGCATGAAATAGATCAAGACCCCGGTCACCGACACATACATCCAGAGCGGCCACGTCCAGCGTGCGAGACGCCGGTGGGCGTCGAATTCCTCCCGGATCGCCCGCCGAATCGTCACCAGCGCCATCGGAACAATCACGATCGCCAAAAGGATGTGCGAAATCAGCATCGCGTAGTACATCCCTTGAATCCACCCGTCGGCACCCAACTTGGTGTGAACGCCCCGTACCAGAACCTTGTGGGCTACGTACGTCACCAGAAAAACACACGAAGCCGTGAATGCTCCCGTCATGCACCAACGGTGCGCCAGCTTGCGGCCTGTCCGGATACATACGAAACCCAGGGTCAAACAGATCAACGCGATCCCGTTCAACGTCGCATTTACCGCCGGAAGGTCGCTCACCTGCATGGTCATCGCTCTCGTTCGAGTTCCGCCAGTATCTCCAAAACCCTTCCCGCCGCCCCGAGCTCGAGTCCCTCCACCGCGTTCCGCACCTGCCCCTTCCGGTCCACCAGAATGATCAGGGTGCTGTGAAGGAAGAGATCGTCTGGCGTCGCCCGTTGGGCTTCGGAATTCTCACGAAGGACCAGCATGAGGTCTTCCGTGGCGAGTCTCTGGATCGCGGCACGGGTGCCCGTAACAAACTGCCACCCCGCCTGATCCGCACCAACCTTGTCCGCGTACCGCGACAGCACCGTCGGCGTATCAAACTCCGGATCGGAGGTCAGGGAAAGCAACCGGGCCTCCGATCCCTTGGGCAATCCCGCCTGCACCGACCTCATCACCCCGGACAATTGGGTGCATGGCCCCGGACATCGGGTGAAAATCAGATTCACCGCCCACGGCCTGCCCGTGAGGTTGGTTCGAACAAAGGCCAACCCTGAATGATTCGTCAGAGAGAAATCGCGGATCGCCCGAATCGGAGGCAGGGCGCGGTTCGCGGCAATCGGGAGTGAATCCGTCGAGGTTGACCCGCCGAAGAGGGTCAAGAAGATCATGGCCGCGAGCAGAACCGCGCCCGAGCTGATCAACAACATGAAGGACCGTGACATGGGCAATGGGCCGGCTCCGTTTGCCTCCGGCCTGGCAACCCGGTCCGAACAACCAACCTACTCGAACGACGTGGCCGCTCCACCGCCGGACGCCTTCGACGCCATCCAGGTCTTGAAGTCCTCTTCGGTGTTGACGACCACGATTCCATTCGCCATCGCCGCATGGCCGTTGCCGCAAAGCTGGGCGCAGATCACCTGGTACTTCCCCTCCTTCGTCGCTACGAAATGGATCGGAATGTTCAACCCGGGAATACAATCCTGGGTCACCCGCAGCGGCAACACCTTGAAGCTGTGAATCACGTCTTTCGAGGAACAGTTGATGATCACACCCTTCTTCAGGGGCACATGAGCCTCATTCAACACCGTGAAGTTGTCCTTCGTGTCCGGGTCGGTCGCATCAAACCCAAAGGGGTTTTCCGCCGTCACCAATGCCAGGTCCTGGCGCCCGAACTTCCCATCCACACCCGGGTAGATGAAATTCCAGCCAAACTGCTCGGCCACGACCCGGATGATCGTGGCATCCTTTTCGGGCGGGTATTCATCCACCGTCTTCGCCCAAAGCGGAATTGCGAATCCGAGCAGCAGGATCGCCTCAAAACTCGCGATCCCAATCTCAAGCCAGGTCGACGCATGGCCTCGCACGCCGTGGTAATCGGCCTTGCGACCCGGCTGGGCTCGGAACCGAAACAACGTGTACAGGAAAAACAAAGTCCAGCCGACCAGAAGAATCCCCATCAACCAGTGGACGAGTTCCACCAGCGTGTTCACGTCGTGGCCATGCTCGGAGGCAACCACCGGCAGGTTCAGAATTTTTTCCATCATGAGCGTTGAGGCAGAAAGAGGTCAGTGAATCTCAGTGGCCGGCGTCGCATCGCTCGCCGATCGCTCGGATTCCAATCCGTCTGCGGCTTCGACCGCCATCGAACGTCGCACGAGGAACACCGCAAATGTCCCAAAGGCTGCCAAGGTGACGAACACGAATCCCAGCAAAGCCAGCACTCCCCAGTGAAGACCTTTGCCGAGAGGGGAATCCGTGCGGCCGAAACAGACCGCGCAAGCCTGGACGGCAGGCGACGCGAGGACCATCATCATGGCCGCAACGGCCGAAAATCCACAGCGACGAGGGTTCATTTCAGAGGTAGTCGATGTTCTTCAGCTTCTTAAGGAAGTAACGGCCATAAACTAGCAGTCCGAGGGCCGCAATCAACGAGAGAAGACCAAGTATCAAGTCCCCGATCCGCCTCGATCCCGTTACATACTCGTTCAGGCTCCAGCCCCCGAGAAACACGGAGAGCAGAAAAGCCGAGACGATGAAGAAAACGTGGAACGATTTGAGCGACATGATTTTCTCCTAAGGGAATATGGGTTTCGGAGTGTCCTGCATCGCCCATATAGTCAGAAACATCATTACCAGAAAGAAGAATGCCGTGAACCCCAGGATCGTGTAGATCATCCGCTGCTCTGAAGCCAGGTGCATGAACCACCCGGCCACAAGCGATGCCTTCACGGACGCGATCGCCAACGCGAGGGCGATGGTCAGGAAGATCGTGTCGAAATGGATGAAGTACGCCCCGACCGTAAGCGCCGTTCCGAGGATCAACGCAAAGAAGACCAGCCAATAGGTCTTGCTGTGATCGCCATGTCCGTGATGGGCCTTATTGTCGCTCATAGTCAGTTCAGAGGAGATAGAGGATCGGGAACAGGAAGATCCAGACGAGATCCACAAAGTGCCAGAAAAGCCCCGAGACCTCCACCCGGTTGGTGTACCGCTCGGGATCCGTCTTCCACATCGCCGCTCCGGGGCCCCAGATCCAGCCGATCACCAGCGCGCCCCCGATCACGTGCAACGCGTGAAGACCGGTCATGGTGAAATAGATGGCCAGGTAGGTGTTGTGCCAGGGTCCGTAATTCTGAACCTTCTTGGTATCCGACCAGGGAATCCGAAACTCCTTATGTTCCAGGTGATGACCGGATGCCTTCTCCAGGTTGTGGAGCAAGGGGACCTTGGCCATACCAGCCGCTTTCGCTTCCGCCGGAAACTCGACCCCGTGAATGACGATTGCCTCGGGGGGCTGACGTCGTCCATCCACCATCTGACCACCTCCCACCTTTTCGACAAGGTGGCCGTCAATGACCCGGCCATCCTTCAGAATGACTTCATAATGGGTGAACTTGTCGTAGTACTCGTAGCTCTTGATGCAGCAAAACATCGCCGCACAGGCGAGTGTGATCGCCTGGATCTTGCGGTACTTGGCAAACTGATTCGCTTTCAGCGCCGCCCAACCCAGCACCACCGTCACACTCGAACAGATCAACACCAGGGTGTTGACGGTTCCGACCGGAACATTCAGCAGGCCGTGCGGCCAAACCCCGGGGTAGGAACCCACGCGGAGAAGAATGTACGAGGAAAACAACGCCCCGAAGAGCATCACCTCGGACGCCAGGAACAGCCAGATGCCCAGCTTGGCATTGTACAGGCCGGTGTCCCGGCGCGGCATGACCGTATAAGGAATGTCCATGGATGTAAGATTCTTGAACGGTGTCCGCTCAGGCTCGTGACGGCTGGTTCTGGGGCAGAAAATCCCGCGTCGCTCCCGGCACGCTGTATTCGTACGGCCCCCGGTAGACCTTCACCGGCCCGGGGAAGTTGCCGTGCGGCGGCGGCGTCGGCGTCTGCCACTCCAGCGTCGTCGCTTCCCACGGATTGTCCGAGGTCACTTTCTCCCCACGAAAGAGGCTCATGAAGAAATTGATGATGAACGGAATCTGAGCAACCCCGAGCAGGAACGCAGCCGTCGAGATGCCGATGTTGGCGTCGATCACGGACTTCGCAAGGCGACCGACGACGTCCGCTGTGGCATCATTCACCATGTAGGACGCACCACCATCGGACATCCGGCGGGACATGCCCGCGATACCCTGGGCGAACATCGGGAAGAAGATCAGGTTCATGAACACGAAGGAGCCGGCAAAATGAATCTTGCCGAGCAGTTCGTTCATCTTTCGCCCGGTCGCCTTCGGGTACCAATGGTAGATCCCCGCGAACAGGGCGAAGATGCTGCCCGGCGCCACGACGTAGTGAAAGTGAGCAATGACGTAGTAGCTGTCGTGGAGATGGATGTCGCTGAAATTGAAGCCCAGCGGCAGCCCGGTCAGCCCCCCAATGCCGAACATCGGAAGGAATGCCAACGAGAACAGCATCGCCGAGTTGAATCGTATCGACCCCCCCCAGAGTGAAAGAAAGAGACACGTCAGAATGATCACGGACGGCACCGAGATGATCATCGTCGTCGTCTGGAAGAACGTCGAAATCTTGGTGCCCATCCCTGTCAGGTACATGTGGTGCGCCCACACGATGAAGGAGATGAAGCCGACCGCCAAAACCGAGTACACCACGGACCGATAGCCGAACATTGGCTTGCGCGAGTTGTTGGTGATGATTTCACCGACGATTCCCATCGCGGGAAGGATCAACACATAGACCTCGGGATGGGCCAGGAACCAGAACAAGTGCTGCCACAACAACGGGCTGCCTCCACCACTGATGTCGGCCAGTTTGCCGCCGGAGATCAGCCCCGTCGGAAGGTAGAAACTTGTGCCTGCCACCTTGTCCATCAACTGAAGCACCGCCGCCGCTTCCAGTGGGGGAAACGCTAGCAAAAGGATGAAAGCCGTCACGAACTGGGCCCAGGTGAAGAACGGCATGCGCATCCAGCTCATCCCCGGCGCACGAAGTTGGATCACCGTCGCGATAAAATTGACGGATCCGAGCAGGGACGACGTGATCAGGAACACCATTCCGATGATCCAGTAGGTCTGGCCATCGGTGGGGATGGTGGTCGCCAGCGGCGAATAGGATGTCCATCCGCCTTGGGCCGCGCCACCCGGGACGAAGAAGCTCACCAACATGATCAGCCCGCCGATCAGGAAGGACCAGAAGCTCGCCATGTTGATCCGGGGAAAGGTCATGTCCGGAGCGCCAATCTGAAGCGGCACCAGATAGTTGCCGAACGCGGCGAATCCCAGGGGCACGACGCCGAGGAACACCATGATCGTGCCGTGCATGGCCCCGAATGAATTGTAGAGATCGGCTCCCATCACGCCACCGGACGCCGGTTGGCCAAGGACCGCTTCCAGCAGGCCGCCCACCACCGGAATCGGCTGGTTGGGCCAAGCAATCTGCCACCGCATCGCGAGCATCAGCAGGAACCCCAGAAAGAGGAAGATGAGCGAGCTCACCCCGTACTGGATGCCGATCACCTTGTGATCCGTCGAGAAGACGTAGGTCCTCCAGAAACCGGGATCGTGATGATCCCCGCCGGAGTGATGCGCCTCGTGTGCAGGGGCGTGGGCCGTTTTGGTCGAGTGACTCATGTTGCTGGAGCTGTTCAGAAAACCGGTTTCAAAAAATGCTCTGAAGCACGTTGTCCGCCATCAGCAAGCCGAGCAGCAGCGGCAAATAAATGATGGACGCAAAGAAAACCATGCGCGCCCGCTGCCGGTCCAGATCCATTGTGAATCTCCACGTGGCCCAGGCGAAAAGTATTCCCAGAGCGAGCGCTCCACCTCCATACGCCAAGCCGGCAACCCCCACCCACATCGGGACGAGACTCGTCACCAGCAGGGCCACCGACGACACGAACGCGATCCAACCGGTTGCCCGTCCCTCCGGGTCCACCACCGGCAGCATTCGAAATCCCGCCTTGGCATACTGCTCCCGATAGAGCCAGGCAATGGCCATGAAATGGGGGATCTGCCAGAGGAACAGGATGCCGAAGAGTCCCAATCCACCGGCACCCATCTCGCCGCGCGCCGCGGTCCATCCCATCAGCGGCGGAAGCGCACCTGGAATCGCGCCGATCAACGTGTTCAGTGGGGTCACCCGCTTGAGCGGCGTGTAGACCAACACGTAGCTGATCAGCGCGACCGCACCCAGGGCCGCGGTCAGCACGTTCACCACCCACGTCAGATAAACCAATCCTCCCAACGAAAAAACCAAACCCAGCGTCAGGGCAAACCCAGGTTCCACCTGCCCCGACGGCAGCGGGCGTGTCGCGGTCCGTTCCATCAACCGATCCAGATCCCGCTCCCACCATTCGTTGAGTGCTGCCGCCCCGGCCGCCACGAACCCGGTCCCCAGCAGGACGTGCAACCCCGCGAGCCAGTTCGCCGACCCCGTGCGCGCCACGAAAAACCCGGTCAGAGTCGTGATCAAAACCAGAGCGGTCAGCCGCGCCTTCGTCAACTCGTTCAGAATGCCCACCAGCGCCCATATCGGCGTCATTGTTTCCCTGGCGGCGGCGAGTGCTGCTTTCATGCGTTTACGAAATCTAACCTCATCTTCAGGCCGCCGAAGCGATCCGGGCCCGGTCACCCGAAGTGGTGAGCCCCGGTCGGACCCATCCCGTTGCTTCCACCCGGGTGCGGCCTGCTGCCACCCGGCTCAAAGCGGCACTCCATGCCGCGACTCCGAGGCACAGTGCGCCCACCACCACATGCAATGTCGCCACATCCGCGGCTTTGTTGGTCCACACCGTCGAAGCTCCCAGGCCAATCTGGATCCCAATCAGGACCATCCATAAGGTCCCGAGACGCCCCGGGAACGACCCTGCTCCAAAAGCACGCCGCACTCCCAGCCACGCGAACACCACCACCAAGGCAGTCGCCACCCCGAAAAGGCGATGGGCCATGTGCAGATGGACATGCCCGGACGTGATCGGATGAAAATCGCGAGTGTCGGTTCGCAGGGCATTGACCCCTTGGAGGAAGGCCTCATCCGTCGGAGGCCACAACTCACCGTAGGCCATCGGAAAATCCGGAACGGCGAGACCGGCGTGCTGGTGACGCATCGCAGCGCCCAGAACGAGCTGCAAAAAAATCATCCCCGTGGCGACCCAGACCCACCGAGCCACCCCCTGTTCTACCACCGGTGCCTCGTGAACCCACCGCTTCCACCCTGGGGAAAGAAACACCGCGATCAAAACCAGCAGGACCAGGAATGCCTGGGCCAGGGCGGCGTGTAGAACGCCAATTTGATCCTTCATCAGACTGACCCTCAATCCACCGAGCACCCCCTGGACAACCACCAACACCACCGCGATCCACCCCAGGCGCGTCAAACCTCGAACCTCGCCGCGGGCACGGATCTGAATCCAGACCGCCAGCACAACCGTCAGCAGACCAATCCCGGACGCGTAAAGGCGATGGGTGTGCTCGTAAAAGACGCCCCCGACCCATTGCGAAACCGGGAAGAGAAACATGTTGTACCCATACGTCGTCGGCCAGTCGGGAACCGCCATGCCCGCACCGTGCGACGTCACCAATCCCCCCAAGGCAATCAAACCCAGCGTCGCCAACGCCGTCAGCCACGCATAGGCGGGCAGCGCGGATCGACGAGGATTGGAAAAAATCGCCATTCTCTTTATGCGAACCGCCGAGGAAAGATCCACGGCGGCCTGATTGGGAAGATGTTGGGGAATGCGAGATACGCAAATCGAGCGGCGTGATGCGCCGGCTCAATTTATGGCGCAGCCACTTCGACCGTGAAGTTGGCCGTGACCGCCGCGTCCTTGACCTCGATCTCCTGAACCGTGGCCTTGTCGTCCGTCACGTGGGTCTTGCGGTGAAAGCCGACCAAGTTGTACTTGCCGGCCGGAACGCCTTCGATCTTGTACTTCCCGTCCTTGTCGGTCACAGCGAAGTACGGGTGCGGTAGGACCCCGACGTAGGCGAACATCCACGGATGCACGTCGCACTTGAAGCGCACCATCACCTCCACTTGGTCGAGCGAGCGCTCGATATCCTTGCCACCCGCCATTTGCGCGAGATTGAACTCCTTGTTGATCTTCGGCGTGGCATGCACGTTGTGCAGCACAGGGTCCGAGTTTCGCACCAGCAGCTTCTGTCCAACCTGGAGCCCAAGGATGTACGGGGTGTACTCGCAACCCTTCTGGTCCAGCATCGCCGGCTTGGTCGAAGGCGCCTGGGTCGGAGCCTGCTTGAGATACACGAAAACGTCGGCCAGACCGCTGTCGGCGCCAACCGCGTAGAACCGGGTCTTGGGCTTCTCGTTCGGCCACAACTTCCCGCACGCGGGATCCAGCGGCAGGTCCTTCTCGGCGGGGGGAGTTCCCTTGAGGCTGACTTTTCCAACGATGTCGACGGCGTGAGCGGAACCCATTCCGAAAACCAACAAGGCGCCAACCACGGCTTTAAGTGTTCTCTTCATGATGAAAATTTTTGACCAGTCAACGAACGTCCAGCGGACTATGAAAGTGACGCAGTCGGCCGCAAGTTCATTCACAGCTTCTGCAGGAGATAGAAGCGAGGCTTCTCTCAGGTATCGATCGATCGCTTTTCCGCGCCCCGACCCAGCCGTGTCAGCAGTCGGATCATCGCCAGAGCGGTCCCCGCGGCTTCCACGCCCCGGTTGTGTCCGGGGTCCAGGCATCGAACATCGGCCTGGGTTCGGCTCGCCACCAGCAGCACCTCGTGAACGACCGGCAAACGGTGCCGCAACCCAATCTCCATCAAGGCTTTCGTCACCGCTTCACCCACCAGATCCGCATGCGCTGTTTCACCTCGTATGATCACGCCCAGGCACAACACGGCCGACAGGTTCCCGTGGGCGGCGACAATCTCGGTCGCCAGGGGAATCTCGAAGGCGCCCGGCACCCGCACCACGTCGACTTCCACCCCGGCGTCCCGCAAAACCCCCAACGCCCCATCCAGGAGGCTGTCCACGTGTTTGCGGTTATACTCGGACGCCACCAGGGCAACCCGGGTCAACTTTCCCTTCAACGACGACTGGGGAGTGCGGACGCGCTTCAGCATGTGCGTCCGGCAACCCTGCCTGATCGCACCGGTTCAGAGCAAGTGACCTAACTTGAGCTTCTTCGTCTTCAAATAGCGGCGGTTGTGCGGGTTGGGCCGCACGCGGATCGGCACTTGTCCCACGATGCGCAGCCCGTACCCCTCCAAACCCACCACTTTCCGCGGGTTGTTGGTGAGCAACCGAATCGTCTTGAGGCCGAGGTCCACCAGGATTTGCGCCCCGATTCCATACTCCCGCAGGTCCATCGGATATCCCAACTTGAGATTTGCCTCCACCGTGTCGAGCCCTTGTTCCTGAAGCTTGTACGCTTGGATCTTCGGCTCCAGACCGATGCCCCGCCCTTCCTGACGCATGTAGACCAGCACCCCGCATCCCTCGTCCGCAATCTGTTGCAGGGCATGCTGAAGCTGGGGGCCGCAATCGCAACGCAAGGACCCAAAAACGTCCCCGGTCAGGCATTCGCTGTGGACCCGAACCAGCACGTCCTTGGAGTTCGCCACATCCCCGCACACCAGCGCCACGTGGTTCTTCCCATCGGTCTTGGCCCGGTACAACGACAACTGGAAGTCGCCGTACATCGTCGGCATCTGGATCGTTTCCACCCGTTCCACCAGCTTCTCCCGCGCCCGCCGGTACTGGATGAGGTCCTCGATCGAGCAGATCTTCAGACGGTGTTTCTTGGCGAAACGGCGCAGCTTCGGAAGCCGCATCATCGTCCCGTCGTCGTCCATGATCTCGCAGATCACCCCCAACGGCCGGCAACCCGCCAATCGCACGAGATCCACCGCCGCCTCCGTATGCCCGGTGCGTTGCAGCACCCCTCCCGGCTTGGCTCGCAATGGAAACACATGACCCGGCTGCACCAAGTCCGCGGGAACCGCCGTCGGATCCGCCATCACCCGGATCGTCTGCGCCCGATCCGCCGCACTGATCCCCGTCGAGATCCCTGACGCCGCGTCCACGCTGACCTGGAAGTCAGTCTGAAAGCTCTCACGGTTCTGCGTCACCATTCGGTCGATCCCCAACTGCACCAACCGCTCCGAGGTCGCAGGAACACAGATCAGTCCCCGCCCGAACTTCGCCATGAAGTTGATGGCCGCCGGCGTCACCTTTTCGCCCGCGACGATCAGGTCTCCCTCGTTCTCGCGGTCCGCATCGTCGACCACGATGACCATCCGCCCCTTCCCCAGATCGCTGACCACCGACTCAATGGAATCAAACAGTTGCGGCACGGGCCGACCTTACCCGTCAACGATTCCCTTGGAAAACAAAGACCTTGAACCGTGGCCCGATGCCGAAGGCGCCCTTCCCGCGATGGGACCACGTGTCTCCCCGCCAACCCGGTCCCTGAGCATCACCCCTGGTAGATCGTCTCGTAGGCCGAGCGCGTCCGGTCCCAAGAAAAGTCCGAGGTCATGCCGTTGCGCCGATAAAACCCCACCCACTCGGGCTGCACAAACAACGCGAGGGCTTTTCTCATCGCCTTCGACAACGCCCGACTCGAGTAGCTCTCGAATTTAATGCCGTTCGCCCGCGCCGGATCGTCCCTAAAATCGATCACCGAGTCGTCCAACCCGCCGGTCCGCCGGACGATGGGAATTGTCCCGTAACGCAGGCTGTACATCTGGTTCAATCCGCACGGCTCAAAGCGCGACGGCATCAGGAAGAAATCACAGGCCGCCTCGATTCGGTGGGACAAACCGACGTCGAAACTCACACGGCTGCCGACCTTCTGGGGATGCCGTCGAGCCAATGCCGTCAACGCCGCCTGCAGCTCCTTCTGGCCGCTTCCCAACGAGACGAACTGAGTTGGGCCAGCCAGCATCTCTTCCAAAGCACCCAGCGCGATGTCGACGCCTTTCTGATCCGCCAACCGTCCGACGGTGCCGAACAGCGGAATCTCCGGGCGCGGCGGAAGCCCCATTTCCACTTGCAACGCCGCCTTGATCTGCGCCTTCCCGGCCAGATCATCGACACAGTAAGAGGCCGGAAGGTACGGGTTTCGAACCGTCTTCCACTCGTCGTAGTCCACCCCGTTCAGGATCCCGGTGAGCACGTCCTTCCGGGACCGGATGACCCCGTCCAAATGTTCACCAAACTCGGGCGTGGTGATCTCGCGGGCATACCGTGGACTGACGGTGGTGATGACATCGGCATAGACCACCCCCGCCTTCAGAAAGTTCACCGACCCATGGAATTCCGCCCCGCCCAGGTGAAAGTAGTCCTCGGGCAGGTTGGCGAGGGCATAGACCGATTTCGGGAACACACCCTGATATGCCAGGTTGTGGATGGTAAGCACGGTTCTTGGCGCCTCGGTCCAGCCACCGTTCAATCGTTCGTGACGGATCATCAGCGGCACCAGGCCGGTCTGCCAGTCATGGACGTGGACCACCTCAGGCCGCCACGGCAGGTGACGCGCCAGATGCATCACCGCCTTGCTGAAGCTCAGGTAACGCTCTCCGTTGTCCGAGTATGCCGCGTGCGAATCCCCGTAGACGCCGTCCCGGTCGAAATAGTCGGGAGCATGAACGAAATACACCGTCAGGTTCGGATGGGGTTCGAGGGTCCAGATCTCGGGCAGAAGCCGCTTGGCGCCCATCGGAAGGTCCATCCACCATTCCAGCTTCCGCGGTGCATGGCGGGCCCAGATTGAGCGATAAAGGGGCGTGACCACGCCCACGAGGTGGCCGGCGGCCGCCAGGCTTTTCGCCAAGGCACCCACCATGTCGGCGAGCCCACCCGTCTTGGAGTACGGATGCAGCTCGCTCGTCGCCAGGAGGATTCGCATGATCGGTAATGGGGGCGTTAAGTTGAGGCCGTCGGCGGCGCGAGCCGATCCGTTCCGAGATAGGGCCGCAAGGGTTCAGGGATGCTGACGGACCCATCAGCCTGCTGGTGGGTCTCCAACAGAGTTACGAAGAGTCGGGCCAGCGCCGTACCGCTGCCGTTGAGAATGTGCGGGAATCGGTTGTGCCCCTCGGAGTCCTTGAAACGCAGGTTCATCCGTCGCGCCTGGAAGTCTTCGCAATTGGAGCAACTGGAGACTTCCAGCCAACTCCCCTGCCCCGGCGCCCAAAGCTCGATGTCATAGGTCTTCGCGCTCGCGAATCCCATGTCGCCCGTACACAGGCCGATGACCCGGTAGTGCAGCCCCAGCATCTGAATTACGCGCTCCGCGTGGCCCACCATCGCCTCCAATTCGGCATACCCCTCCTCGGGCTTCACGATCTTGATCATCTCAACCTTGTCGAATTGATGCACCCGGATCATGCCGCGGGTTCCCACACCCGCGGCGCCTGCTTCCGCCCGAAAACAGGGGCTGTAGGCCGCGTAGCGGATGGGCAACTGCGCTTCCGGAAGAATTTCCTCCCGATGAATGTTGGCTACGGGCGCCTCTGCCGTCGGCACCAGGAAAAGCTTGCCCAGCGTGCTGTCGTCCAGCCCTTCGCGTGCCGCATAGGCCTGATCGCGGAACTTCGGGAACTGGCCCACCCCGACCATGCAATGTTCCGACACAAGGAACGGCGGGGAGACTTCCGTGAAACCGTGCTCACGGGTGTGCAAGTCGAGCATGAACTGGATCAGCGCCCGCTCCAACCGCGCGCCCCATCCCATGTAGAGCAAAAAGCCGCTACCCGAGAGCTTCGCCCCACGGGCGAAGTCCACCAACCGCAGGGATTCGCACAGTTCCACATGGGACTTCGGCTTGAACCCAGGCGTGCCTGGTTTTCCCCAGGTCCGGATGACGGGGTTATCCTCAGCACTCTTCCCCACCGCAACACTTTCATGAGGGAGGTTGGGAATCTGGAGCATCAATGCCTCACGCTTCCCGTCGACCTCGGCAGCTTCCCGGTCCAAAACCGCGATACGATCCCCGATGGTTCGGACTTCCGCCTTGCGGGCTTCCGCTTCGGCAGCCTTTTTCTGGGCCATCAGCACCCCGATTTCCTTGGAGGCAGCGTTGCGCTGGGCCTTGAGGCGTTCGGCTTCGCTCAAGCGAGCCCGCCGCACTTCGTCCAATGCCAGGATCTCGTCAATGGCCCGCTCGTCGCCCCCGCCACGGGTCGCCAGCCGCTCTTTCACGAAGTCGGCCCGCTCCCGCACAATCTTAATATCCAACATCGCGGGGGGGAGTCTTAAGAAGCCCCCCGGACCGACGCAAGACGCCGGGTGCTGAAAGCGGCAACCGACCTGGGTCCGGCTCAAGCCGTCCGACACCCCATCGTCAACAGCACGTTTGCCCAAAGCGACTGATCGGCCGTCTGAACCGTCAGGACGTGATCGGTCGACTCCACCGCCCTGTAAAAATCCCACTTCGGGATCGGGGTCAGCGGAATCTTCATCCCAGCCTCCCCCAGAACCTCGCGATAATCCTTCCAAACCGGCGGTTCACCCTGCTGGGCGTACGGATCATCGGGCGGAATCCCCATCGTGTTCACGTCGTCCACCGGCACCGCGCTCAGGATCGCCCGCAGCACCTGCGACACAGTCACCACCCCGGGAGACAGGTTCAGACACACCACCTCGGCATGCGGCCCCCGTTTCGTCGACGCCGGATAGTTCCCGTCGGCGATCAAGATTTTGGAGTGATGTCCCGCGCGGCCCAGGATCTCGTTGATGCGCGGATGAATGAGTTGATGCTTCAGCATGGTCAGCCGTTCGATCGGGTCTCAGGAACTCAGAAGTTCCAGGGCGTGGAGCGTTGGTCGTCGAGGAAGGGCAGCTTCGTCCGGTAGCTCCGCAGCGTCGGCACGTCCAGCAACGCTTCCGCCACTCCGACCGAAGGTCCCGCATCGGCGACGACCTCCCCCATGGGGTCCACGACGACCGAACGCCCGGGATACGCGTGCGAGGGATCGCTGCCCGTCCGGTTGACGCCAAGGACGTACGCCTGGGCTTCGATCGCCCGGGCCTGAAGCAGCTTCAACCAGTGGGCCACCCGCTTGTCCGGCCAGCTGGCGATCACCACGAAAAGCTCGGGGCGCCATCGGGCCGTCGCGTCGCGGAACAGTTCGGGAAAGCGAAGATCGTAGCAGATGAACGGAGCCACCCGAATTCCGTTCCAGGCGAATACCACAGGCTCCATCCCGGGAGCGTAGCAGGCCGATTCGCCGCCGGGTGAAAACGGGCGCTGTTTGCGATAGCGCGCCACCACCGTCCCGTCGGGTCCCCAGATGGCGGCCTCATTGGTGCTCCGCTCAATCTGACGTACTGCCACGCCGCCCAGGAGCCAGATCCCATGCCGCTGAGCCCACCCCGCCATCCGAGTTTCGGTCGGACCCTGCTCCGGTTGGGCGACCCTCGCGGGATTCATGGTGAAACCGCTCGAGAACATCTCGGGAAGCACCACCAGAGAACCCGCCTCGGGACGGCGCTGTTCCAACCACGATTCCACCGTCGCTTCGTTTTGCGGCGCATCCTCCCACGCGAGATCGAACTGGTAACCGATGACACGAGCCGATTGCACGGGCCTCTTTTCCTCAAACCCCCGCTCCAAAACAAGCCATCCCAGCGTTCAACGAAAACCTGGCGCCAACGCCATCGACCCACCGGGCCAACGCCTCATCGAGCGTCTGTCCCCTCAAACCACCCCCTGGCCAAATCCCCCGTTCCTAAGCGAGTCGGGCTTCCCACCCAGCGGGAAGCCCGAAATTCACGACTGTCCTTGTTTCAGAATCGCCAGGCTCCATCCCAGACGATTCTCAGCTACGGGGCGCCATGCGGCGCGGTCCACGGCCTTCGCCTTGTTGTCGTACACCACCGTCCCGAGGACCTCCCGGACATCCGCAATTCGGGCAAACTCCGGCTGCATCCTGTCCTCCATTCCGACCACCCTGCGGACCCATGCCGTCCCTGGCCGGACGCCGATCCGCGCGTTCCATCCTGTACGGGCGAGGCCCTCGGCCAGCCGCCATTTCCCGACGGTCATCCCGTTGGAATCCCCCCGGTCCCCGGCCTTGCCGTTCCCCACCATCCCAACCCCGGCCCGGTACCCGCCGGAACTCGCCGGCCTGCCAGTCGTCACGGCCTGGCCGATCCATCTGATCCGCCCGCTGGCGCATTCCCGGACGTTCCCCATCCGGACGGCCCACGGCGCCATCCCGTCGGCGTTCGCGCATCTGCGCACCTTCACCGTCCCGCACACGTTCACGTCGGGGACCGCCTTCGGGACGTTCCACCGATTCCTCCGTGCGCTCCTTGGAGTCGGTTGATGGAGTTGGGGTCACCGAACCGCTCTCGAGGCGGGACTCGCGCGGACGCACCACATCGCCGCCCGGTCCCCCGGGACCACGATTGCCAGGTCCGCGGCCCATTCCGCCTCCGGGTCCCGGATTGCCACGCATTTCGGAGCGTGCCTTGTTGAATTCGTCCTCCGTAACCGAGCCGTCGCCGTT
>Ga0105046_10000056_pt1 | contig 110276 bp, 113 predicted proteins | sample MAT03_FD_78385 | JGI IMG/M metagenome (GOLD analysis project Ga0105046, IMG submission 78385) | Freshwater microbial communities from Lake Fryxell liftoff mats and glacier meltwater in Antarctica - MAT-03 (megahit assembly) | ecosystem: Environmental > Aquatic > Freshwater > Ice > Liftoff... | reverse complement strand
CGAAAACCTGATTACTCGCCAATCCTTCGGTAGTGGTCAGCCGTTTGACTTTCAGCGTAGCCGGAAACTGGGCCATAAGCGGCCGGGTCAGTAATACCAGCGTCAGCATAACCCAATAGAACCATTTCTCTATCTGCATTTCCTTTTCTCTAAAATGTAAACTCTACTACGATTTGCCTACTCCCGCAGCCCGCCTTGCCCACGAGGTATAATTTGGCAATAAGTTACTACATTTCTCCATATCGGTAACGATACTATCACCGATATGGTTCGGATTAAATCGCGGGCTAAAAAGCGGCTCACTTATCAAGATTGGCGTTCAGAACCAATACACCGGGTGCCCAGCTTGCTTTGTTGCGCTCAACAAACTCCTGATGCTTTGGATGCTTGTGATACTGCTCGATGGTCGCGTCGTCGGTGCAAGTCAGGTAGTGCATCACGGCCTAATCTGGTTGGTTCAAAGGACAAACAATGCCTGAATGTTGCCACCCATAATCAGGGCTTTTTCGTCGGGGGTTACTTCTCCGTCGAGCAGGGCGTTGTACTTGGCTACTTCTACGTGCATGAGTTCAAACGGGGTATCACTGCCGAAACAAACGCGACCCGCTCCCAGCCGTTTTACCGCCCGCAGCAACGGTTGCGCCCGAATCACGCTTCCGACAATGGTCAGATTCGGCGACTGCTCTGCTATTTCAATGGCCGCATTGCCGAGATCGTGGAAGTGCGCGCCCCCCATGTGAACCATGAATATCTTCATGTCGGGATACCGCCGGGCTATCTTTCCCAGCCGGAACGGGTGGGTATGCTCCGGTGAGTCTCCGCCGATGTGAAAGGCCATCATCTTGCCCGTACTGGCTATGTAGTCAATGACCGGCAGGGATTTTTCGGGGTCATCAATGTAAAATTCATTCTGGGCACCGTTCATCTTGACTCCGTAAAAGCCATACTCTTCTACACATCGCTTTGCTTCGTCGAGTGCGTATTGCAGTCCGCAATTGGGGTCGGCCCAGCCAAAGCCCAGAATGCGGTCAGGATGGTCTTTGGTTGCCTGATAGACATACCGATTCGATTCCTCCGTGAGCCGCCAGTAGGGAGGCTGAATCCAGGTCAGCGCCTTCTCAACGCCTGCCCTGTCCATCCGGCGCAGCAGTTCATCAATTTTTATACTATTTCCGCCCGTCAGGTGGGGCGAGATGTGTACGTCAGCATCAATAATCATGGTAGTAAGTGGCAATTTGTAAGAAATGATGGCTTGGGTGTAAACTTAATCTTTTGGGCCAGTGCTGGGTTGATCCATCGTTCAGATTGCCGGTTTTGGACCAGCGGGAAGTCACCCGGGCTGGCTCCGGCCAAAATTCGCAAGGCCGTTTCAGCCGCCCAAATCCCCTGCTCGCGCGCTACTTTTGTTTGCCCATATACGGCAAAAGGCATCATAAAATCATCGCAGGCCACAACGGGCTTGCGGATGGTTTGCCGCACAAACTCACTCGCTTCGGCGGCATTCCAGTGCTGAATACCGCCATTGGTAGGCAGGTAGATTAAATCCGATGTGTCGTTCGCTCGCTCAAAAGCGGTTTTCCAGGCAGCAAACTCCTCCACTAATTCGTATTGGGGTTCAAAGCCCATATTTCGGTACAGGGTGTCGAGCAGGGCCGTATTCCGGCGTTCGGCGGGGCTATTTTCGGACAATACCGTCAAGCGACGCGCACGGGGGTAGTATTGGCGCATGGCCCGAAGGGTTTCCCTGATTGGTACGATTTCCAGCATTCCCGTTACGTTGGAGACAGGAAGCCCATAAACGGCTGCCGACCAGTTGACACCACAGAACACCACGGGCGTAAGCGTGTTTTTTAGATACGGCACCACAAACTCACGCACGGCATCATCGTCGGACGCGATAACGAGCTTCGGCTGGTCTGTATCAAAACGAGCTTTTAACGCTGCCGCCCGTTGCCCTACCCCTTCCGGCTGGCGTTTGGTATCGAGAAAAAAGACCGTTAAGTGTACCTTTCCAGTCTTTGCCAGCGTCTGCCGAATCCCGGCCATAACCGAGTCACTCGACCCGTAACCGTCGTGATAGGAGTTGATATACCAGACCGCGACCGGCTGTTGGGCCAGCACCGGATAAAAACCGGCCAGTAAGATTCCTGTAAACAGTAGTTTATAACACATAGCTTAGTCCGATAGTACCGGCCAGCCCCACCACGGCTACGATGGTTTCCATGACCGTCCACGACAAAAATGTTTGCCGTAGATTGAGGTTAAAATACTCTTTGAACATCCAGAAACCAATATCATTGACGTGCGAAAACATCAGGCTGCCCGCTCCCGAAGCCAATACCAGCAATTCGGGTTGAACCTGCGCTGAACCACCAAGGATGGGTAGCACAATGCCGGCTGAGGTGATGGCCGCTACCGTAGCCGACCCCAGTGCCAGCCGGAGCAAAGCCGCTACCGACCAGGCCAGCAACAGGGGTGATACGTTCAGTCCCGTGGTCAGTTCTTTGATGGTAGTTCCAACGCCACTGTCGAGCAATACCTGCTTGAAGGCACCGCCCCCCGCAATAATCAGCATCACCATCGCTACACTGCTCACGCCCACGCCCCCCAGCTCCATTAGCCGGGCCATACTACGGCCATTGCGAACGCCAAAATAACACGCTAACAACACGGCCAGACCCAGGGCGATGGTGGGGTCGCCGAGGAAATGGGCAATCTGGCTGACTGGTGAGCTCGGTTGCAGCAAAAAACCCAATACGGCAGATATAATCATCAGAAAGACAGGCAACAGCGTGCAGAGCAGGCTCTCGCCAATACCGGGCAATTCGGCTTCGGGTTTGGGCTTATAGGTAAAAAGCTGCGCTGGAATACGGGCCGTAGAGTGGCGAAAAAACCGCGAAAACGAGAGTCCTGCCAACACAATTGCCGGTACAGCCACCAGTAGTCCATACACCAGGGTGAGGTTGACATCGGCGCCATAGATGGCAGCGACCGAGGTGGGTGCCGGGTGGGGAGGCAAAAGCCCATGAGCGACCGACAGCGAGGCCGCCATCGGAATGCCTACATAGAGCAGGGGCAAACCCGTTGTGGCTGCCAGGGTATATACCAATGGAATCAATACCAGAAATCCGGCATTATAAATCATGGGCAACCCCACCACAAAACCCGTCAGGAGCAGGGCTATCTGCAACCGGTTTTTTCCGAAAAGATGGATAAGCCAGTAGGTGATTCGCTGGGCCGCTCCGCTGTCTTCGATAAGTTTGCCGAGCATGGCTCCAAATGCCAGAATCAACGCAATGCTGCCCAATGTACTGCCAACACCGTTCTGAATCGACTTAAGCGTCTCTGCCGGACTCATTCCTTCGGCAATACCTACCGCCAGCGACGTGATAATCAGGGCCAGAAACGCGTTCAGCTTTAACCCAACCATCAGAAAGAGCAGCAACCCAATTCCAACCAGTACGATTAGCAGTGTGGTCATGGCGGTTATTTTCCAAAAAAAGTGGTAACCGAACCAGCCGGTGCGTCATAGACGAGCGTTCCGTCGGCATTCACCGTAACCTCGCCAACCGCTTTGTACAATTCATAGGCAACATTCTGGTAGCGGTCTGCTTTTTCGGTCGTGCGAAAAGCGGTAAATGTTTTGGCGGTGGTTCCTTTAATGGCTACGGCCACCTTGCGGTTGAAGCCGGTCATGTTGGTGAGCACAAAGGCATCGGGGTTTTTGGTGCCATTGCCGGCAAAAGCAATCACCGGCATTTCGGAATCCATGGAAGCGGTACGGGCTACGGCCATACCCGGCTGTCCGGCGCGGCTCAATTGCTTATAAAAATAGTAGCCTCGCCGAACCTCAAACGTACCATCTTCGTGTACTGTAAACGCCGAACCAGGGTTTGGATCACCACCTACCCACTGAGCCGGTCGCTGAATACCCGCCCAGGGGATAATACCGTTGACTTTGGCCGTATAGATGTTGCCATGAAACTCCTTGATGTTTTTTGTGTCCATCTGACTCCAACTGGTCGAAGTTACCCAGGCTTTCAGCTCAGGCCGTTGTTCCCGGAGCAGATCGGTTCCTAAACTGGTGTGCTCGCCAAACCAGCGTCCGTAGTTACCGACGTAGAAACCATGTGAGGTTATCAAACCAATGTTCTTCATCGCTTCGGGGTCATCGGCAATGGCGTTGGCGTATCCCCAGTAACTCCAGCGATACCAGTTGGTGGTTTCACCGGGCGATACGCCCACGTCGCGAAGCCCTGCTTTGTCCAATTCGGTCCGCATCAGTTTGATATATTCCGTTACCAATTCAGGCGACCAGAACATATTATAATCCTGGCCCTCACCGATGTTTCCTGTTTCGTCTGTCACATCCCAGCGTGCCCAGTCTTCGCCTTCGTTATGCAGTGACACATAGTTGACGGGGAGGTTTTCTTTCTCGCGCAGGAATTTTACCCAATCCACCAAATAGGTGGCCAATGCCCCTTTCATAGCCGGGTCAAGGTCGCGACCCCGTATGATTTTTTGTTTAGTCATAAAGGCGGGCGGGCCATACAAAGTCGTGATGATGTTGAGATTAGTGCCGCGTTGCCGCGAAATTTTCAGCCCCTCACGGGCAAAGTAGCGCAGCCACTGGGTCGAACTTTCGTGATCAAAGGGGCCGCCCGCTGTTTGCTGATGATGGGGGTCATAAAATAGTTTCAGCAGCCCCACTTTAAGGCCATCTTCGCCGAAAACCATTTGCAGAATGCGCTGCCGCTCGGCTTCTTTGAGTAGGCTGAAACCGCCATACTCCTGCTTATCGGCGGTATAGCCAACGGCCTGGGCGGTCTCAACATAATTGAAGCCAAAGCCATCCCAGTGCCGGATTTTCTTAGAAAAGTCAACCTGGGCTTTGACGGCAGTAAAATTTTCAGACTGCCCCATCAATGTTTTGGGCTGAATAAACAAACAGGGAAATAGTAAAATACACTTTACAAAGGCTCGTATCATGGTTTGAATGATTTGGTTGGAGGTTCAAATACCAATAGATATTCAGGCGGGCTATTGATACTTGTCGCAAGTACCGTTATTGCCCTTTCTGTCTCTAATTCAATTGTCTCAAATAACAGTAAGACAATTGCCTGAATCACCGAATGACTGATTGCGCCCGTAACCAAGTATCCAATAAGTGGGGCAAGCTACTCAATAGTGGTTCGTGGGCAGGCATTCCGAAGGCGTGCCTGCCTCGCTCAAACAGGTGTAACTCTACGGGAACTCCGGCTTTTTTCAGGGCCAGATAATACACGGCGCCATTAGCGGGGGGCGTTGTGGTGTCATTTCCTCCATAAAAAATCAGTGTCGGCGGAGTCGTGGGGGCAATCGTCTGTTCAGCCGACAATTCTACCGCCAGTTTCAGCGAGTCGGGATTGGGGCCAATCAGGTACCGCCGGGAGCCCAGGTGCGCAAGGGCGGGGTCGGTTAGGTTAATGACCGGATAAAACAGCACGGCAAAAGATGGGCGACTTGTCTGCCGGTCAACAGGGTCAGGTGCATTTATCTGACCTTCATCAAAGCGCGTAGAAGCCCAGGCCGCCAGATGCCCGCCTGCCGAAAAGCCGATGATACCGATTTTCGCGGCATCGAGCTGGTAGTCTGTCGCGCGGTGCCGCACCCACCGCAAGGCCCGTTGCACATCCTGCATCGGAGCCGGATAGTGGTAGCCGTTGCCGCCATGCCGGTAGCGGAGGTAAAACACGGTCATTCCTTTTTCAACCAGCCATTTTAGCACATTTTGCCGCTCGTTGTTAAACGATAGCTGGCTATAACCCCCGCCTGGACAAAATACTATGCCCGTACCGGTTGCTTTACCCGCTTCGGGCCGATATACCGTCAGGGTCGGTATGTCATTGTCGCTGGTACCTTTGGCACCCGGTGCGCCGTTGGGAAACAGCGGAATAGCTCGTTGAGCCTGCACGTGAGCAATGCAGCAACCAAATAACAGCAGGTAACAGGCTAAAGCACATCGCATGGTTATCGCCAGTTTTTGTTATCCAAATGATTGAGGACGGCCTTTTCGTCCAGTACCCCTAAGGCTACTCCAGCGAACGTAAATACACGGGTTCGCGGCTCCAAATGCCCGCCAAGTGCCCCTTTTTCGTCCGAAAAGACGATGTGCGCGTGAACCCTTCCCTCAATGACAAACCCCGAGATAGCCACAATGTCAGTAGGGCCATCGGCTTCCAAGAACTCATTTTTGGAGGGGAATGTGGTATTATCCACCGAATGAACATGATGCCGTACCAGCGACCCCATTCCGGTCAGGATAACAGCGTTCTGAATGCCTTCCTGCTCAACGGCCTTGCGAATTCCTTCCAGCAAGTCGGTCTGATAGCGGAAACGTAACACCACGATGCGTGTAAACTGCCCCGATAGCAGATAGCCCGATGAAACCGAATCAGAATTGAAGGTGCGGGCCAGCGAATCAGTGGGCGCACTCATTCTGATTGGCTTCCAGTGGGATATCTCAGCTGATTTGGGTGGGTCGGGGTTAGGAACCACTGGCCGCTGCGCCAGCACTGGACACAGTGCCACGAGCCAGACAAGACCCGTTCGAGATAATTTTATGAAGTGCAGCATATAAATTGTTGATAATGAATACTATAAAAAAACAAGCAAGAGACAGCACACCTACGCTTACTGCGGTGGTCGGCCAACGGTAGCCAGCAGTCCGCCATCGACATAAATAATCTGGCCATTCACAAAATCAGATGCGGCTGATGCCAGAAAGACAGCCGCTCCCACTAAATCTTCGGCGTTGCCCCAGCGATTGGCTGGTGTTCGACTCACGATGAATTCGTTCAGTGGGCTGCCCGGTATTCGGTAAGCCGTATTGATGTCGGTGGCTATGAATCCCGGGCCAATGCCGTTGGTCTGAATATTATCGGCGGCCCACTCAGTAGCCATGCTTCGGGTAAGCATTTTGAGCCCCCCTTTGGCGGCTGCATAGGCACCAACCGTCTCGCGGGCGAGTTCACTCATCAGGGAGCAAATATTGATGATTTTGCCCTGTTTTCGATGTCTCATCCCTGCCACCACCGCTCGCGTGACTAAGAAGGCAGAGGTCAGGTCAGTAGTTAGTACTTCGTTCCATTCTGTGAGCGACAGCTCGGCTAATGGGGTTCGACGAACAATGCCTGCGTTATTCACCAAAATATGGAGTTCATTTTGGGCGAGCCAGCCGGGATTCAGGGCGCTGGTAATGGAGTGTTCGTTGGTTACGTCAAAACAAAGCCCCTCGGCTCGCAGCCCCTCGGCCCGCAATCCGGCTACGGCCTGTTCGAGTTTGTCAGGGTTGCGTCCATTCAGCACCACGCTGGCCCCCGCCCCCGCCATGCCGCGTGCCAGGGCCAGCCCTACGCCCTGCGTGCTGCCCGTAATCAAGGCTCGTTTTCCGGTCAAATCGAATTGGCTGAGTGTCTGCATGTTATTTCGATTCTGTTCCAACGGGTTTTGTTAGTTCAGCCCGTTTATCGGCCTGGGAACCGGTGAGCGATTCGTCGAATGCCAGGTCACGGCCAAAGGTTTCGGGCAAATTATAAATCATAATTCCGGAGAAAATAACACTGCCAATGCCCACCAAAGCGGCACTGTTGACTAATCCCAGGGAGGGAGTCAATGCCTTGAACGTGAAGGATAAAGGAATGAAAAATGCCCGGATAAAATTGGGAATCGCGGTGGTAGCCGTAGCCCGGATGTTGGTACCGAACAGTTCGGAAATGGTCGTGATGAGTACGGCCCAAATACCAATGCCCAGGCCGAGCCACGCTACCCGAACGTAGAAACCCGTTAGCGATTGGGCCGGAAAGACCAAATAAGCCACCATTCCCGACAAAAGTATGCCCAGAAACACCGCCATCGCCTGCCGTCGGCTACCCAGCCACTGACTCACTACGCTACACAGGATATCAGAAAGTGATACAAAAATGTACAGTACCAGTATGGCCATTTCGGCAGTAGGGCGTTCGGCCATGCCAAAAGCCTGCCCAAACTCGGGTGCGCCCGATACCAGGATGCTGATGGTGTAAAAGGTAGGTGCACCAATAATAATACACTGCAAAAACCGACCAATTAACCGGGGTTGGCGCAGAATAGCCAGGAAATCAGCCCGATGCTCATTGCGCGCCTTCGCTTTTTTGAATATGGCCGATTCACGAACGCCCACCCGGAGCAGAAGTAGCACAAGGCCCATGCCTCCTCCCAGCAGGTAGGCCGTTCGCCAGTCGAGGTGCATTCCGACGAAAGCGGCAAACGAAGCCCCCAATACCCCGATAGTAGCGACCAGCATGGTGCCGTATCCGCGTTTTGCCGGGGTCATAATTTCCGACACCAGCGTAATGCCGGCCCCCAGTTCACCCGCCAACCCTACGCCCGCCAAAAATCGGAGCAACGCATACTGCTCTACTGTTGTGATGTAGGCGTTGGCTACGTTGGCTACCGAATACAGGAGAATAGAGGCAAACAAAACCGACAACCGGCCACGCTTATCGCCCAGAATGCCGAATCCAATACCGCCGATAATCATGCCAATCAACTGATAGTCAAGGATTTGTATGCCAACATTCAGCAAATCAGCCTCGGCAACCCCTAACGACAGCAGACTCTGCCGCCGAACCACATTGAAGAGGATGATGTCATACATATCCACGAAGTAGCCCAAGGCCGCCACGGCGACCGTTATCACAACCACCCGGTTTGATGCCCCTGTGTTCATAGACGGTCTTGGAAAAGGGTGAGGATTTGACTGTTTGTTTCGTTGTAGGCTGCCAGTAGCGGTCTGAGATGGGTTATAGCCTGCCGGGCGGCCGTTTCGGGGTCAGGGATTGGGAGAATTTCAACGGATACCCAGCCCTGATAACTCGCGCTTTTCAGGTGCCCGAAAATGTCGTTGAAATGCGTGTGGCCGCAGCCGGGGGCCCGGCGATTTGAGTCAGCCAAATGAACATAGCCAATGTCGCTCACCCACCGGGCCAACTCTTCTCCGATGTGTATGTCTTCAATGTTCATGTGAAAAACATCAGGAAGCAGTTTCATATTGGGCTGGCCTATTTTACGCATCAAGGCGGCCCCTTCTTCCACCGAGTTGATAAAATCCAACTCGTAGCGGTTGACGGGTTCCAGCAGCATGGTTACTCCTTTCGGCGCGGCATACGCACACAATTCCTGGGCGAGGTCAATAAAGAGGCCTTCCGCTTCAGCAACGGGCCGCTGGCCGATGCCGCCCCGTACCCGGCCAATATTGACTTGTTGCCCAAATTGGGCCGCCAGGTCAATTAACTCCCGAAAAATGACGCGCACTTTCTGACGGCTTTGCGGGTCGGCATCGGTGAAACTCAAACCACTTTCCGCATATATTTGTCCCGTAGTCAGGCACGAGACTACTACTTGGTTCTCTGCCAGCAGTTGCTGTAAAGAATCAGGCTTTATTTCATCGGCCCGTTTCAGGGCCAGTTCAACCCCATCGTAGCCCAAGGTAGCTGCCAGTGGAATAGCTTTCTCAAAATCCCGTAATACAACGAACGCACTGGGCAATGCCTCCTTGTCGGCAATGGCAATGGCTAATTTTAAGGCTGTCATGTCAAATCAGGGCTGCTTGTTAGGGTCTTCACCTGTTACATTCAGATTTCGGAAATAGGCGTTTCCAGGGTATCGGTTGCGGACATACGTATGCGTATAAAGTCGCAGAATCACTTCCTGCCCGGCATACTTGGACAAATCCAGGTGAATTTTTTCCCACTTCCGGGCCTTGGTGCTGGCTACGTATTCTTCCGTTGGGGGCGGGAAACCAGCGTCGGGTATATTGTCCCAAACCAGGGCATCGCCACCGCTGATTAGTTTAGACAGTGCTATCTTATGGTCAACCAGAATCTCTAATTTCCAGGCCCGCCCTGGATCAGCGGCTACCTCTACGTCGAGCATGGGTGTTTGGCCGAGCTTGACAGGCCGGGTCAGCAGCGCACCCCTGGTCTCGTCACGCGGAAAGATTGACAGTACCTCTCCATCCAGAAATGTCCCGCCCCGTAACCCCCGATGCCCACCGCCCGGTGCACCAAACCCGGCTCGCTCAAGCGTCCAGGCTGGGTTCCAGTACTTGGTAAATTCATTGGGTGAGAAATTCTCGGAAGGGCGGGCTACCAGCCGCGCAGCGGGAAGCGTCCAGGAGTCGTTTTTAAGGTTTATGCCATGAATGGCCAGTACTTTCTCGCCGATTTCGGCAGTCTGTCGGGCCAGCTCCGATACGGCTATATCTACGGGTGGCGTAATTTCGACCGGCCCCACGTGCGTTCCTTTCACCCTGTCCTGCACCACATCGAGCAGCCGTTTGGGAATGATGCCCAGGCCATAAATTGAGGCCAGCATAGCACCAGCGATGGCACCATTGTTGTCGGCATCTGTAAAATCACCGCCCTGATAGGCCAGATTAATGGTTTTGAGGAAATCACTATCGCCGTGCAGCAGCGACGCGATGATAATGCCCATATTCCCGACCGTATTGTTCGTAGCCGGATATTCGATGTGCCAGCGGTCTTCTACGGCGTTGCAAATGGCTTTGTGCGATTTGCCGGCGGCATACATATCGAGTACCATCCGAATACACTCGTAATGTGGCGCATCTTTTGGCAACACATCAAGTGCCGTGACTAAGTTCTTTTTCAAATCTTTCTGGATAAATCCCAGACTGACCATCGCCGACACATAAACGCCCCCCTGCGTTCCTTCCGCATAGGAACTTACGTGGCCGAGTTCGTGAGAAAGCTCAGCCGCAAGGTTTGGCATACCGGGAGCCAGCAAGCCGTAAAGTTCGCCCCGGGCCTGATTGCCCATCGTAAACCACATTCGGTTGTAACGCGGATGCCCCGACATGGGTGCCTGAATACCCCGTTCGAGATTGATGCGCGCCCACTCACCTGCGCCCCAGGACCCAACGCGATTTTCGAGCCATTGCTGGCCCAGTTGCTCAATCGTTACCTTGGGGCCGTATTTCTGAAAGGCCCGCAACGTACCCATTTCATAGTACCAGTCGTCATCGAGCCGGGCACCGCCGTTTTTGCGGTACTCGTCTTTGATGGCTTCGGGGTAGTCGTCCACCCACTTCACGGCTGCTTGTTTATGTTCAAACTGCCAGCCCATACTGGCCCCCACAATCTGGGCCATCCATACGGCATATACTTTTTCGCCGTATTCTTTTTTGGTTAATTGGAAGCCCCTGGGCGGCCCCTGCTTCGCTGGCTGGCTGGCTGCCAGTAGCGGAAGGGTAACTACGACCACAAAGCAGATAAAAATTTGTTTTCTCATTGACATAGGCTTGCCCATCCTCGCAAACGGGATTTTTGAAAAGTGACACAAAAAACAAGGTTGAAGCTCAACATCGCTACCTCTGATGTCTCAACTTAACGTGAGACAGTGAGTAAGTGGTTGTAGTGTACAAATTTGTTATTTTAAAATGATATAAATAGTTGATAAATAGGCTATTATATCTGTATTTTAAAAATAAACTAACTTGTAGGAATACCAAATAGGTGGACTGGCTTATTGACGGATAGCCGAGTTGGAGACACAACACAGTTTACGAAGACAAAGGCTCAAAATCACACGAAGGGGCATTACAAAAGGCCGAAAAATTTTTACGAGAAGTATGGGGGCCAGACTGTTTCGATAAAGAAACGCTCGCCACGCTTGAAGAAGAATACCGTAATTTGAGGAGAAAGTGCTGTTATAGCTAAAACTTACCTTCCGTGATTATCACTTTTGCCCCACTTGTTGCAATAGTAGTAGCTTTAAAAGTGCCGCTGGGCACAGTCTTACCGCCCGTTGTATTGATGGCCGTACGATTACTTCGCCGTCTTCCCAGCCCGAGTGAATAAGGGCTTTGCGCGAAAAAAGAAATCCATTGCCCGTTCGACCTTTTATTTTGCAAATACCCGTTATTAGTTACTTTTTCAATGATAATACCCACCGTTTCTTGAGCGGCAGCGGTAGCATTGATGGCATTCACTACTAAGGTTTCATTGTCAATCATTTGGGCGGCCACTTGGCCTGTCCAACTTAAGCCATCTACTTTCATCGAAACACCCCCCTGCTCGGGAAGTACATCTTCTGTTTTTTTGATACAGGCAGTCGCCAAGATAGTCAGACTAAAAATACAACGATTCCTTTTTTCATTTTTTTTTAGGTTTTAGGGTTACATTTTCACAAACTCAACCCTTCGGTTGTTGGCTTTTCCTTCGGGCGTGGTGTTTGGGGCAGCGGGTTGGCTTTCGCCTTTGCCGTCGGTTTGAAAACGGGCAGCTTCAATGCCAAACTCTCGGCTCAAATTGTCTTTCACGGCAGCGGCACGGCGTTTGGAGAGGTCCAAGTTTTTGGCATCGTCGCCGTCAGAATCCGTGTGTCCAATGATACGCACCTTTACTTCCTTGTTTTCTTGCAATACTTGGGCTATTTGCTTGAGCGTTCCATACGATTCGGGTTTTATTTTGTCGGAATTACTATCAAACAAAATGCCCGTCGTAACAAACCGCCCGTCGGTTATGAGCTTGCTGCGGGTGTCGGGCAGGCCTTCGGCCAACCGTAAATCTGAAATATAATAAGGCCCCTTGCCAAAGTCTTGCACCCTAAAAATCACTTTTTTATAACTACTACCTTCCTCGAAAGCCCTTGGTATATCCCACAGTTTTTGCTCGTCGAGATAGACACGAAGGCGCGTTTTTTGCCGCCAAACAGACACCTTCACGAATGTTTTTTGAGGAAAAGCAAATTTGTCGGTCTCGGCTTTGTTTCTGACCACAAATTTGGCATCTGGCCCAAAAGTATTTAGATTGGAGAAGGCTTTGCCACGGTGTGGATATAGCTGAAACACCACGTTGAAAGCCGCCAAGCTAAGGCTATTGAATTTAAAAATTTTGGCAGGCGCGCTCTCGGTCGTAAACACCACATTGAAATAGTGCAGCGGATATTTATGAACAGGGTCGGGGTTGGCGGCCAAGTTAAACTCCAACGTAAAATTTTCGGGCAGATTTTTAATAAACTCTGGAAACGCAATGGTAGCATCGTTGAGTTGGAGCCATTTGCCCGCTTGGCCGTCGATGGTTACTATTTCACCGCTGCCGTTGGAGTTCCACTTGGCAGGAAAATCGCCGATGGCTGCTTGCGCAAAATCTTCAAAAGCTACCACTTTCTCGCCCGATACAAAGTCAAATTGGCTGTATGACTTGAAGGTGGGTGTTTGGGCTTTCAGATATATCGAACTAAAAGTAACAAGGAATAACAAAAACGCCAGCAGTTTCATGTTTTTATGAGGGTTGTTTATTTCTCCAGCAAAATCTGAGCGCGGGTATTGGCGGCGGGTAGTTGGGCAACGTACTTTGCGTCGTTGATTAGAAAAACATTACCAAAGCTAATTTCTTCAAGCGTGAAGCCATTGGCAGTAAAATTTACAATCCCGAAGGCAGGAACCTCGGTCGTTTCGGTGCCACCCGCCGTATTAATCGTAACGATGGTTGCACCCTCCAAAATCGTGACGAATTTGATCCCTTCCTTTTTATAAAGTGCGATGACCGCCGCAATATTTTTGGAAGCTATGGTGATATTATTCCCAAAAAATAGTTTCAAATCAGCTTCTACCAGCGGTTGCGTTTCTTCAATGGGTATTAGTTTGTAGGCAGAGTTACTTCTAAACCGCAGGTACTCCGTGAGATTATCCGTATTTTTGTAGTTGGCAAAAGGCTGCGTTTGGCTTACGGTGTATTTTGTACTCGTAAACTCAATGGTAGAACTGGCCTTGGCCGTTAGGGTGCTAGTCGATAGGTTTTTAGCCGTTTTGATGGTCCATTTTCCCATCAAATCTGGTGCTACTTCTGGGGTTACATCTTCTTTTGTGGAACAAGACAAGACGACCAAAAATGTGATGGCAAAACAGGTATTTAAAAAAAGGGTTTTCATTGTTTTTTGGGTTTTAATGAACAAAATACAGTAGTTGAAAGATAGGTTGTACAGTCGTCTTGATTTGTTTTGCAAAGAAAACGGCTTGCGGCACCACTATCAATAACCCTTTGGGGGATTTTTTTGGAGATTTATTAAGCGGTTATCAAAAAATAGTTTTTTGTTGAAACGTCCCGAATTTTATTTTTAACTAAAATTAAAAATGTGTTTAGTTGCTGGTTATCAATTGTTTATTGTTATTTTAAAAGACTTACCATTGATAAATACAGGAAACAATGAGTAACCCGCACACAAAAATATTGCTGAAATAATAACCATTTAGGGTACTTTTCTGTATTTTTGAACAAAATAGATTTCGCTTATTTTTTATGGATTCAGACAATCACTCGTTTGAAGAATTGTACTTTCATCAAGATTATGTGCAGTTGTGGAAAGAAGTCAATCAGAAAACGGCTGACGAACCCATCAATGCCAAATACCTGCAATTGTCTGAGATATTGGGGCAATATGCTACGCTCAACAACCAATTTATTTCTATTTTCAACACCAAAAGCCAACGGGTGCTGTATATGAGCAGCAACTACCTCGATGTGATGGGCTACAAGTGTACAGAAGAAGAATACAAAAAATGGTCCACTTTTTACTGGATGCGCGACTTGCCTTTTGCCCAGAGTTGGTTTTTTATGCAAATGACCCTGTTTTTTAAAAATACCGTTCAGGCCAAACTGCGCGAGGCCAAAGAAAAAAAATCGTTGAGCTGGTACATGCACAATTTTTTACTGCAACCGCCTGGTTCGGAGCTGCGCCATATTGGTCTGCTGGGTAGTGCCTTGGAACTAATGCCCGACGGCGGAATGCCCATTATGCTACTTATAATCAAAGACTTAGGCCCTTTAATAAAAGACGAAGGGGCTTGGTGGGCGGAGTTTTGTATCAACGGGGCAGAGAAATTTTATTTTCACCAAGACCAAAAAAAATTCATTAAAGGCAGCATTTTATCCGACCGCGAACGGGAAATTTTGCTGCTCATAAGAGAAGGGAACGAAACCAAACAGATTGCCCACAAGCTCAGTATTAGCCCGCACACGGTGGACAAACACCGTAAAAATATGCTCGAAAGTACGGGCGCAAAAGACATTTCGACCCTCATTCAATTGTGCGAAATGGGAAAGATAATTTAATCAAGCCCTGCCTCTTTACCGCACCACCACAATTTGTTGGGTTGTTTGGTACACCCCCGCCGATAACCGCAGTACGTATTTACCGCTGGCCACCTGAGCCGTATTTAGTTCAAACTTTTGTTGGCCAGGTTTGATTTGACACAATACCCGCCCGCACACCCGCCCCGCCAAGTCTATTAGTTCGATGGTGCCGTTCAGTATTTCGGTAGCCTCAAATTGGCATGAAATCAGGTCGGTAGTTGGGTTTGGGAAAGCCGTCATTTTGAAGATAGCGGGCATTTTGATGCCATTAACGAGGCTATTGCGCGGAAACTTGCACAAGAACACCTCACGGCCAGTCAGGGTGATGGTTTGCTGCCAGTTGCCGTAATTTACTGATATTTGCTTGGTTTCGGTGTCGGAGTTGGCATAAGGATTTTGGGCCGCAATCAGTATTTCATCGTCTTTTGCTACCCCGCGCCAGATGGGGCTTTTGGCCTTAGCCGACTCAACGGCGGGCGTTGGAATAACGAGTTCGTAGTTGCCTTCAAAAAAAATTTTAAACTGCGAAAGGCGGTACAGCGCGGCGATAAAATACTCGTAAGTAGCGTAGTTGGCAGTTATGGATTCGTTGGGGCCGTCCCAAAGCCACAGCCCTTTGGCTCCCGAAAAAAACGGCATAATGGCCGTAGCTTCGGCCACAAAACGGGGCACAAATGGCGTAGTGGGGTTGAAGGCATCGTGGTAGCGCAGCCACACGTAAGGAATAACGGGCTTGTCAGACCAGGCGCGGTTGGCCTCAATTACAAACAAAATATAGGCCAGGTAGTCGCGGCCCAATGGGCTGTTGAAATAGTCGTAATAGTAATAGCAAGAAGGCGTTAAAAAATCCATTTGGTTGTAAAAAGGCCCGCCTACGCGCCCCGAGGTCGAGTCGCGCATGACGTGCAGCACAAAGTTGGGATCCGTAGTCCAGTCGCTCCACGGGTTTACGGTCATGCCCAGCCAGTTGTTAAAATTGCCCCGAATCATCACGTCGCTGTAGCTGCCCACTTTCATGGTGCCCCCTTGGGCTCGCAAAAAATCAATAGGGGCAGTGTACAGTTTTTGGATGTCGCGTTTGTAGCGGTCGGTAAACTGCCCGTCGGTGAGGCTACGATACACAGCCGGCACGCGGTCATTGTTTTTGATGTTCAAAATCTCGCGGTTGGTATCTTGAATGCGCTCAATGTCAAGGCCTAAGATGGCTACGTTGGGCGTATTTTTGCCGTGCGAGTCGGCAAAAAAACCGGCAAGGCCACGCAGTTGTCGGTCCCAAGAATTACGAAACAGGTTGAGGTCATTGCCCCAAGGGCTTTCCAGGGTGCGGTCGCCCCAAGGCTGGTTTGGTACGTCGGTAGCAATGTGGTACCAAGTTAGGGCGCGTTGCCCAACGGGCAGCGTGTTAAATTCGTTGTCCGAAAATTTGGCCAAATGACTAAAACCCCGCTTTAAAGGCTGCGACTTGGTATCGTTGAAGCGAAGCCCTTCGTAAACAACCGTAAAGGGCAACGAAAATTCGGGAAATTTTTCCCATTCGATGGTATTATTGGTTTGAACAGGCGCAAAAGCCGCCGCAGGCGGACAATCTTGCGCCCGCGCGGCAAAACCCATGCACAACAAACACCCCAGCAGCACGTTATGTAATTTGCTCATAAATGGCTATTTTTGCAAAGATAAAATAAGAATGCTAATTTTAGCAGTTCATTTACTAACCCGATACAATGATTATGAAAAAACCAACCCTATTATTGCTCATCAGTATTGTTTTTTGGGGGGTCAGTTGCACCAAACCCGAAGAAAACACCGACCCTGTAGCCAAACTACAAACGACCACCCAAGCCCTAATAACCAATCCGTGGAAGATTGACCGAATTACAGATGTGAGCGGCAACATTATCAATACCAGCAACTTACCTGCTGAATCAAGGGCTATGTTTGGCGTAAATATTCAATTCAATGAAGACAAAACTGTGCGCGCTATTGACCCTACTTCTAAGGTGGTAGTAAACGGCGGAAGCTGGGGATTTTTGGACGACCAAAAAATATTGGACATTGACGTAAGCCAACTGAAAGGCAAATTTCCTGTTATTAAATTGGAACGCAGCCGCATGATATTGCGCAATCAAATCGTTTTCCAGGGTGTTGGGTTCGATGTCAATCTGGAATTAATACCTGCGCTGTAATTTGACCTGAATGCAAGCACAAACTGTTCGTTTTGAAACCGAAGCCAGTTTTTTTATTGCGGGCGAAGCCTGGGGAAAACCTTCGGCTCCGCCCGTTTTGCTGCTGCACGGCGGCGGCCAAACCCACCATTCTTGGGGCGACACGGCGCGCTGGCTGGCCGAGCGCGGCTACTACGCCGTAGCCTACGACGCACGCGGCCACGGCGACAGCAGTTGGTCGGCCTCTGCCGACTACCTTGCCGAAGCATTGGTGGCCGATTTAAAAAGCATTATTGCCCAAATAGGCGGCAAACCCGCCCTCATTGGCGCTTCGATGGGTGGTATCACGGCACTTTTGGCCGAGGGCGAGTCGGCGCAGTCGTTGGCTTCGGCCATTGTACTGGTGGACATTGCCCCCAAAGCCGAACAAAAAGGCATCGAGCGCATTTTTGCTTTTATGAGCGCTCACTTAGACTCGGGCTTTGCCTCGCTCGAAGAAGCCGCCGAGGCCGTTTCGGCATACCTACCCCACCGCCCCAAGTCGGCAGACAATTCGCGGCTCGAAAAAAACCTTCGACTGCGCAACGGTCGCTGGTATTGGCACTGGGACCCCAATATGCTCCGCCTCTGGAAAAACACCACACCCAGCCAGCAAATTGACCACGAACAGCGGCTTTTTAAGGCTGCCCAACAGCTACGAGTACCCACGCTGATCGTACGCGGGGGCATCAGCGACGTAGTGAGCGAACGCGTCATGGCCGAATTTCTGGACACCGTGCCGCACGTGCGCAGCACCACCGTAGCAGGTGCAGGCCACATGGTAGCTGGCGACTCTAACCACTCTTTTACCAAAGCTGTTATTGCGTTTTTAACAGAAGTCTATTGAAAACCATGAAAAAAAATGTACCCGCTATCTTAAATGCTTGGTGTATGTACGACTGGGCCAACTCGGTTCATGCACTCGTAATTGTTTCGTCCATTTTTCCAATTTATTTTAGCAATACTGCCCAAAACGCGCAAGGTGGCGCTGATGTTGATTTCTTGGGGTTTACGGTCAATAATTCGGCTCTTTTTTCGTTCTCGGTGTCTTTTGCATTTTTGTTTATTGCATTGGTCAATCCTATTTTGGGAGCCATTGCCGATTTCAGCGGCAAGAAAAAAACCTTCATGCAGGGTTTTGTTTATTTGGGTGCGGTGAGCTGCGCTTCGCTCTATTTTTTTGACAGCAACCACCTCATCTTCGGCGTATTGGCTTTCACGCTTTCGCTCATTGGCTGGTGCGGCAGTTTGGTGTTTTACAATGCCTATTTGCCCGAGATAGCCACCGAAAACCGCTTCGACAAACTCTCGGCGCGGGGTTTTACGATGGGCTACTTGGGCAGTGTGCTGCTCCTGATTTTCAACCTTACCATGCTCCTCAAACCCGAGTGGTATGGCAATATTGACTCGGCCACGGCCTGCAAAGTGTCGTTTATATTGGTGGCGGTTTGGTGGGTGGGGTTTGCCCAAATCCCGTTTTATTACCTGCCAAACGGCAAGCCATCGGGCGATATACAGGCGGGTACGGGTTGGATTTGGAACGGTTTTCGGGCATTGAAACACGTGCTGTCTGAATTGATGCAACTGCCCCAAACCAAGCAGTTTTTGCTGGCCTTTTTTTGCTACAATATGGGCGTACAAACGGTGATGTACATCGGCACTATTTTTGGCAGCAACGAACTACACTTGCCCGATAATGCCTTGATTGTTACTATTTTAGTATTACAAATTGTGGCCATTTTTGGGGCTTATTTCTTCGCTATTTTGTCGGGCAAAATTGGCAATACCGACACCATTTCAATTACGCTTCTTATCTGGATGGGCGTGTGTGTGGGAGCCTATTTTGTACAAACCGAAGCCCAGTTTTATGGCTTGGCGGCGGGTATTGGTTTTGTGATGGGCGGCGTGCAGTCGCTTTCGCGCTCTACGTATGCCAAGCTACTTCCCGAAAATACGCCCGATACGGCCTCGTATTTCAGCTTCTACGATTTTTGCGACAAAATGTCCACGTTCTTGGGAACAGTTATTTTTGGCCTCATCACCCAGCTATCGGGTATGCGCAATAGTTTGTTGTTTTTGGTGGTTATTTTTGCCGTTGGCCTTTTAATACTACGGCGTATCCCCTCTCAAAAAATCTATAACGTAAATTTGGCAAGCAAATAAAGGCGGGCAATAAGCCACAGCGAAATTAAAGACGTAAAAGCCGCCTTATTTCTGGTTCAATTTCCAGAGATTAATTCCAAAATACACCATTGTAGCACGCGGAGCATGCATATTGAGCAGACCGCTGAAATTACTAAATCCAATAAAAGCAGGACCCAAACGCAACGAAAACCCCACCGTGGGTGAGCTATTGCCCGCTACCCAACTGATGGGAATGGTGAATTCGGCATCTTCGTCTTCAAATCGGGGGGTGATAATGAGCGCGTCGGGCTGCTGAATGTAGCTGGGCAATACCCCCGTAGCTTGGTTTTTGAGGTAACTGGCATTGATAAAAAACGACCTGGCAAACTGCACGTCTGCGTCTAAATTAAGGGTTTGGGGCAGCGTAGTAGTGAGGTCGTAAGGTTTGGCATTGGTTTTTGGAAAAATCGTTTCGAGGGCTTTCACGGAGTTGTCGCCCATGGCAATTATTTTTTCTTGGTCAAAGGTGGTTTTGGCCAACGTGCCCCGGTATATTTTACCGCCACCGCTGGGATAGCTGATGCGGCCAGCGTCGGTGAGGGCCACCCCGAGGCGTACGATGTAGTTTGAGCGGTAGGGCTCGTGGTGCCTAATTTGCCCCAGTTCTACCGTTGCACCCAAGTCGTAGGCCATGCCGCTGCCATAGTTGCCCGAAAACAACGCCCCCAAACCGAATGGCTCTACGGGTTGGGTGTAGCCATATTCGTAGTTTACGTTCGACCAGTCCATCAACGATTCTTCGGCGTTTAGCGCACGGACGTTGTAATTGGCACTGTTTATTTTCAAAAACACGTTGCGCCCCGCCGAAAGCCACTTTACCGACCCGCCCACTTTTAATTTGATGAAGCCTTCTAAGTGCAACGGCATGGCGGCTACCACGAGAGCGGTTTCAAAAAAAGTTTGCTGCCCCACCGTAAAATCCTTAAAACTCCCCGACGAGGCTTTTACGTCGCCAAAGTCGAGCCGTTTGGTATAAACCTCCGAAACAATGGGCGGCACGCCCGTACCCTGCACAAAACCCCGTAGGCGCGTTTGAACGCCCACGGCAAACTGCTGCTTGCGGCCAAATGCCAAAAAACCCGACGGCATACGCAGTTCGGACAGCACGTTTACGCTCGGTATTTCGGTGAGCGTACCCGTGAGTTTTGACTTGCCGTACATATCATTGACCGCGTAAGGATTGCGAAAGGGGTGAAAAAGTGCGTCGCTGCGAAAATATTTAAAATAGCGGTTATTGACCGTAGCGTTGAAGCTCATCAGGTTGATTTGGTAGCGGTAGCGCGTGCCAACAATGGCCGATGGGTTAAAAGTAGCCCTGTACAAACCTGCATAATTGCCCGTGTGCCGCCCTACCATTTGCTGCGAAAAACCCGTGATTGGCGCAATAAATAAAATGTAAACGGCCACGCGCAAGGCTATAATTTGAAAAAATTTGGCAATAAAACGAAGCCAATGATAGAAAATCATACAAATTGGGAGCTAAATAAGTCTTGCTATGTTTGTAAATAAAAACCGTGCCAAAAAATCAACGGTTTTTGTGCTTAAAAAGCACATTTGTTTGCCAAAAAAATACGATTATGTACCTTAGAACCGAACTCACCATACCGCCTTCCAACTGGAAAATCACCCAAGATACCCGCGTTTTAACGCTCGGCTCGTGTTTTGCCGAGGTCATGGGGCAGCAGTTGCAGCATACCAAACTCTCGGTTTTAAACAACCCTTTTGGCACTATTTTTAACCCGGTTTCTATTGCCCATTTACTCGAACAAAGTATTGAAAATCAAGCAATTGACAATGTTTTGTTTGTTCAAAATCAAGACATTTGGTTTCACTACGATTTTCATTCGTCGTTTTGGGGTAGCACCCAAACGGGCTGCCAAACAGCGTTGCAAGCCCAAGTTGCCGCCGTTCACGCGTGCTTAAAAGCCACCGATTTGGTCATCATTACGCTCGGAACGGCCTTTGCCTATCGGCATTTGGCAACGGGCAAAATCGTGGCCAACTGCCACAAAATGCCCGCTCAATTGTTTCAAAAACAATTGCTGACGGTGGCCGAAATTGTGGAGGCGTTCCAAAAGTTGCACAAAACAATTAAAATCCAAAACCAAAAACTCAAAATAATTTTTACCGTCAGTCCCGTGCGACACACCCGCGACACGCTACCGCTCAACCAAGTGAGCAAAGCCACGCTGCGCATGGCTTGCCACGAACTGCCGCAGATACTGCCCGACTGCTTTTATTTTCCAAGTTACGAAATTATGCTCGACGACCTGCGCGACTATCGTTTTTACAAACCAGACCTGATACACCCCAACGAAGTAGCCGAAGCACATATTTTTGAGCAATTTGCCAACACTTATTTTGACCAAAAACTCAGTACGTTCGCCGACGAATGGCGAAAAATACGCCAAGCGATGGCCCACACGCCGCTCCAAGCCAACACCGCTGCCCACCGCCAATTTTTGGAAAATCTCTTGCAAAAATTAGCCCACTTTGGCCAACAAATAGACACGACACACGAGATAGCAGCGGTAAAAGCCAAATTGACCTCCTCCTCCTCCACGACTACTTAATTTCAGATTATCCCAACGCCACACTTAAAATAGCCCCCACAATTCGTTCGCGGTCGGCACAAGTAAGGTTGGAGCCAGAAGGTAAACAAAGCCCATTTTCAAACATTTTTTCGCAGATATTACCGCCAAAATACGGCGCATCTTTAAAAATCGGCTGCAAGTGCATGGGTTTCCAGAGAGGCCGCGATTCAATGTTTTGTTGTTCGAGCGCGAGGCGCACCCCTTCGCGGGTAAGTCCGTCCGTATATTTGGGGTCTATTAAAAAACAACTAAGCCAGCGGTTGGAAAAGCTCCCCGTGGTTTCGGGTTGATACGTAAAACCTTCTATTTTAGATAGTTGAGATACGTAGAAGTCAAAATTAGCGCGCCGCTGCGCCACGCGTTCGTCCAGCACTTGCATTTGTCCGCGCCCAATACCCGCGCATACGTTGCTCATGCGGTAGTTGTAGCCAATGTGCGAATGCTCGTAGTGCGGCGCGGAGTCGCGGGCTTGGGTGGCCAAAAAACGCGCCTGTTTGATGGGGGCCTCATCGTCAGAAAGCAACGCCCCGCCCCCCGACGTAGTGATGATTTTATTGCCATTAAAAGACAGTACGTTCAACGCCCCAAAAGTACCCAATTTTCTCCCAAAATAACTGGCTCCTAAGCCTTCGGCGGCATCTTCTATAATTGGAATGTCGTATCGGCGGCTTATTTCGAGAATTTCGTTCAGCTGGGCGGGCATTCCGTAAAGGTGTACCGCAATGATGGCTTTGGGCTGCTGGCCTTTTGCCACGTAGTGTTTGATGGCGGTTTCGAGTGCTTCGGGGCAGATATTCCAAGTACTTGTTTCGCTGTCAATAAAAACGGGCGTTGCGCCTTGATAAACAATGGGGTTGGCACTGGCCGAAAACGTGAACGACTGACACAGCACGATGTCGCCCGACTGAACGCCCAGCAATACCAATGCCAGGTGCAACGCCGCCGTGCCAGAAGACAACGCCGCCGCGTGGCTCGCCCCCGTGTATTGGCACAAATCGCGCTCAAAATTATCTACGTTGGGCCCAAGCGGCGCAATCCAGTTGGTGTCAAATGCCTCTTGGACATAGTTGATTTCTTGCCCACCCAAATGCGGCGAAGACAGCCAAATTTTATTCATTTTTTGAAAATTAAGCCGTAAAATTGCAAAAAAACGCCCAACTCATCATGCTTGCCCTCACCAATACCCGCATTTTTACGGGCAAAGATATTTTGCAAAACCACGCCCTGCTTTTACAAAATGACAAAATAAAGGCGGTATTGCCCCAAAATCAGTTGCCCGCCGATTGTCAATTGCTTGACTTGGAAGGCCATGACCTCACGGCAGGCTTTGTCGATATGCAGCTTTACGGCGGCGATACAGGCTTTTTTGTGCAAGATTTATCGCTGGAATCACTCCAAAACATTGTCGAAACGCACCTGCAAGACGGCACTACGTCGCTCATGCCTACGCTCTACTCTACTACCCAAGCGCGTATCTTACAAGCCATTGACACCACCAAACAATGGCTGGCAGCGGGCAAGTCGGGCGTGTTAGGCTTGCACATCGAAGGCCCCTATCTCAACTTTGCCAAACGCGGGGCACACAGTGCGGCGGTGGTGCGTGTGCCCATTCGGGCCGAACTGGAAGCAATAATCGCCCAAAGTCAAGGTTTATTGACACTCATGACCATTGCCCCCGAAATATGGCCCGCAGATTTGTTTCAATTGCTCAAAAACAGCCATTTATTGGTTTCGATGGGACACACCAACGCCACTTATCAGCAAGCCAAAAGCTATTTTGAAGGCGGAATTACGCTCGCCACGCACCTCTACAACGCCATGCGGCCTTTTGAAAGCCGCGAACCTGGCGTGGTAGGAGCTATTTTCGACGCGCCAAATGTCCACGCCAGTATCATCGTCGATGGTTTTCACTGCGACTTTGCGGCGGTGCGCATGGCCAAAAAACTGCTGGGCGAGCGGCTTTTCTTGATTTCTGACGCTACTTTTGCCAAATACAAACAGCCACGGTTTGCGTTTGAAGGTTTTAGTGCCAATTACGACGGCAAACGGTTCGTAAACGACGACGGCAACTTGGCGGGGTCGGCCATTACGCTTTTAGAAGCCGTTAAAAATTGTATCTTGCACGTGGGAATCCCCAAGGACGAGGCGTTTAGAATGGCAGCTGCTTATCCCGCTCAACTGCTCGGTTTGGGCAGTCAGTTGGGGCAAATCAAAGCTAACTACCAAGCCGACTTGGTGGTTTTAGACCAAAAATTGACCGTAAAAAAAGTATTTGTAAAAGGACAACTCCAAATAAACAACAACTAAACCCAGGCTAACATTGACACGCATTGGTCTTCTCTCCGACACCCACAGTTATCTGGACGAACGCCTGTTTGACCATTTTAAAGATTGTGATGAAATTTGGCACGCAGGCGACGTAGGCACCCGCACAATCGTAGATCAACTTCAAGCCTTTAAGCCGTTGCGAGCGGTACTGGGCAACATCGACAGCCGACAAATTGACCTGCCCGAACACCAACACTTTAAAATAGAGGGCTTGCGCGTCTGGATAACGCACATTGGCGGTGCGCCCCCGCGCTACAACCCCAGCGTAAGGCCCCAACTAAAAGCCCAAACCCCCGACGTGTTTATTTGCGGCCACTCGCACATCTTGCGCGTCCTGCGCGACCCTGCCCTCCACAACTTGCTCTATATCAACCCCGGCGCGGCGGGCAAAGAAGGTTTTCACAAAGTCAGAACGGCCCTGCGATTTGGCATTGACAACGGCAAAATATTAAACATGGAACTCATCGAACTGGGAAAACGCGGTGCTATTTGAGGTTATTTTTTTATCTAATAAACTGACAATCAATGAAAAGCAAAATTTTAACGGCCCTATTTCTGATTCCGTGTTTTGCCTTCGGCCAACAACGCAATTTATCAAAAGATACCTTGCAACTCAATGAGGTGGTGATAGCAGCCAGTAAGTTTGAGCAAAAAAAACGCACGCTTCCCTTTCAAATTGAGCAAATTACGGCCTCCCAAATTGCCTTTCGCAACCCGCAAAATGCCGCAGATTTGCTTATGCAAACAGGTCAGGTGTTTGTGCAAAAAAGTCAAGGCGGTGGCGGTAGCCCAGTGCTGCGGGGCTTTGAGGCCAACCGCGTGCTGCTGGTCATTGACGGTGTTCGTATGAACAATGCCATATATCGCGGGGGCCACCTGCAAAACGTGCTTCGACTTGACCCCGCACTGCTGGAGCGGGTGGAGGTGGTTATGGGGCCAAGCTCGGTGGTGTATGGCAGCGAAGCCCTGGGGGGCGTTATGCACTTCCGCACCCGTGATCCGCGCCTGAGTGGCAGTAAAAAAACGGCAATAGATGCCAACGCTTACCTGCGGTATTCATCGGCCAACGAAGAAAAAACGGGCCACGTAGATTTGAGTTGGAGCCACAAAAAATGGGGCATCTTGACGAGCCTTACCCGTGCTACTTTTGGCAACTTACGGCAAGGAGGCAATCGCTCGGCAACCTATCCCGATTTTGGCAAATTGCTTTTTTATGCCACCCGCCAAAATGGCCAGGACGTAGCCACCATCAACCCCAACCCTAACCTACAAGTGGGCTCGGCCTACCAGCAAACAGATTTTTATACCAAGGTGCTATTCCAGCCCTCAGCTACGGTTAAGCATACGCTCAATGTGCAGTATTCCACTACCTCAAACGTGCCGCGCTACGACCGCCTGACCGAAGTAGCCAACAACTTGCCACGCTTTGCCGAGTGGTATTATGGCCCCGAAAAACGCTTCTTGGCAGCTTATCATGGCGAAATAAGTCGCCCAACTAAGCTTTACGACCAGCTACTGATAACGGCAGCCTACCAAGACATCGAAGAAAGTAGAATAAGTCGCCGCTTCAAAAACAACACCCTAACCAGCCAAGTAGAGCGCGTGCAAGTCTATACTCTCAACCTCGACGCGCTCAAACAGCGCGGCTTGCACGAGTGGAAATACGGCCTCGAAGCCATGTATAACGACGTAAATTCAACTGCTTTTAGGACCGATATTACCACCCAAAACGTAACGCCTTCTAACACCCGCTACCCCGACGGCGGCAGCCAAATGCAGTATTTTGCCATTTACTTAACCGACCAAATTAGTTTCTCAGATAAGCTATTCTTGCACGCAGGCTTGCGCTACAACGCCGTCGGCTTGAAAGCCACCTTTATTGACAAAACCTTTTTCCCGTTTCCGTTCAACGACGTGCGGCAGTCGCCGAGTGCGCTATCGGGCAATCTGGGTCTGGTGTTTTCTCCTACGCTTAAAACCAAGCTAAATGCCTTATTTTCAACGGGTTTTAAAGCCCCGAACGTAGATGATTTAACGAAAGTTTTTGATTCGCAACCAGGAACGGTGATTGTACCGAATCCCAATTTGGGCTCAGAGTTTACGTACAATTACGAACTCTCGGCGAGCCAATGGGTAGCCAAGGTGCTGAAATTAGAAGGGACTGTTTTTTACACCGATTTCCGAAACGCCATCATTACTGAACCATTTTTGTTTGACGGCCAAAGCCAGATTCAGTATGCGGGCAAACTCAGCCAAGTAACGGCCAATCAAAATCGCCGACGGGCTACCATACAGGGTTTTAACGCGGCGCTTACCATAAATTTATCCAAAAATACGCGCATTTATAGTACTTACAATCAAACGATTGGACGTATCAGAGAAGAAAAAGGCGGCACCTCGCCGCTCGACCACATTCCGCCGTCATTTGGCCGTACGAGCTTCATTTATTCGGAAAATAAATATCAAGCCGAATTTTTTATGATGTACAACGGCTGGAAGCGCATTGCCGACTACAAGCTCGATGGTGAAGACAACCAACAATATGCCACGCCCGATGGCATGCCCGCTTGGGTTACTTTCAACTTGCGGGCAGCCTACAACGTGTCCAAAAATTTGACCATACAAGCGGCCTGTGAGAACCTAACCGACCAAAACTACCGCCATTTTGCAAGTGGTATCAGCGCGCCAGGTCGCAATTTTGTGGTAACCGTGCGAGGGAAAATTTAAAAACGTAAATAAATGGCTAAAGGTGAGCTATTTAGCAGTCAAAACTAAGCATGGAGTAAGATTTGAAAGTCTTAACTCCATGCTTAGTTTTGGGCAATGGGCTTTTGGCCAGACCGTGTCAATTGTCAAAAGGCGGGCGTTAAATTAAGTGCTTCCACTCTTTTTATTTCGGGAACAGCCTTTAAAATAGCCTCTTCTAAGCCCGCTTTGAAAGTCATCGAAGACATGGGGCAAGAACTACACGAACCCACCAACTCCAAGCGCACAACCATATCGTCGGTTATTTCGTGGACGTTTACGTTGCCCCCATCGGCTTCTAAATAAGGACGAATACCATCTAAGGCGCGTTCAACTCTTTCTTTTAAGGTAGTTTCCATTTGTGTTTAAAATATGCGCTAAGTTGCAATTTTTTCTTGAATAGTCCAATTTTCACCCCTTCATTTCTACGGCTTTTGTTTGCGCCTGCGAGGCATTTCTAATAGCCACCTGCTGCGCCAGTGCCTCGGCAGTTTGGCGAAAGGCTTCGGTGGTAAGGGCATCGTCGCTCAAAAAAGCGGGTCGCCCCTCGTCGCCACCTTCGCGGATACCCTGCACGAGCGGAATTTGCCCCAAAACCGATACCCCAAATTGATTGGCAAGGGTAGCACCACCCCCTTTACCAAACAAATAATATTTATTGTTGGGGAGCTCGGCGGGCGTAAAATAAGCCATATTTTCTACTACGCCCAAAATAGGCACGTTGATTTGGGCTTGCCTAAACATAGCCGCCCCGCGCACGGCATCGGCCAAGGCTACTTTTTGCGGCGTTGTTACCAACAGTACGCCCGTTACGGGTACGGCTTGCACCAGTGTCAAGTGTACGTCGCCCGTGCCAGGTGGGAGGTCAACGAGCAGGTAGTCAAGGTCGCCCCAATCCACGTCGCTAAACAACTGCCGCAATGCTTGACTGGCCATTGGGCCACGCCACACGGTGGCGCTGTCGGGCGGAATCAAAAAGCCCATTGAGATAATTTGAATACCCCATTGCTGGATAGGTTTCATCAGGTTGCGTCCGTCTTTTTTGGAAATAAGCGGCTGCATATCTTCTACGCCAAACATCACGGGCATCGAAGGCCCGTAAATATCGGCATCTAAGATACCTACTTTCGCACCCGAACGCTGCAAAGCCACCGCCAAATTGGCCGTTACGGTGGACTTGCCCACGCCGCCCTTACCCGAAGCGACGGCGATGATATTTTTTACGCCAGGCACCATTACCCCGCCCAAACGAGTCGAAGTTACGTCGGCAGTAAGATGAATATCAACCCGAATATGGCTGCCAAAATGCGCATGAATGGCATCGGTGCAGTTTTTACGAATCAGCTCTTTGAGCGGACAAGCTGGCGTAGTCAAAACCACCGTAAAGCTCACTTGGTCAATGCCTACCGCCACGTCGCGCACCATATTGAGCGTTACCAGGTCTTTTTTCAAATCGGGTTCTTGAACCGTGCTGAGTGCTTGGAGTATTTTTTCGCGATTGATGGTTAGTTCACCCATTTTTTGTGCAATATAATTGATGACAGTTGTGCTAATAAACACAAAAGTAGCTTGACAGGTTTTGCCAAGCTACTTTTGTGAGCAAATTATGTAGTAATTAATTTCTCTGCTTTGGCTCGCGGGCTGCCTTCCCTGGCTCTTGGTCTTTTTTCTTGCCAGTACGGAAACCCGCTGGATACGACGAACGCAGGTCGTTCATGGGCATAATCTTAATTTCAACGCGGCGATTGCGATTCATACCGTCCGCCGATTTATTGTCGGCAATGGGTCTTAGCTCGCCGTAGTATTCAATGGTGATTCGGCTTGGGTCTTGCAAACCATTGCGAATCAAGAACCGTTTGGCAGCTTCAACGCGGCGTTTAGAGAGTTGTAGGTTGTAACTGTCCGAAGCGCGGGCATCGGTGTGGCCTACTATCACGATTCGGCAGTTGGGGCGCAAGTTAAGCAAATCAACGACTTGCTTCATGGTTTGTTGCGACGCTGCCGTAGTGATGGCTTTGTCGGTGTCAAATTCTACGTTCCCAAACATGGCTTCACACTCCTCTTTCGGAAGATTGTTTGCAATAATGTCTTTGATATATTTGTCCAAATCAAGTGCAACACCACCACCCGATACGATGCTGTTGGCGGGTGTGCCGGGTTCTTTGTCAAACAAATCGGCTACGCCGTCGCCGTCAGAGTCGGTAAAGAGGCGGGGGTCAAGTGGCTTGGGTTGATTGGCTTTAAAAATCGAGTCGGCATCTTTGGCCGTAGGATTGTAGGGCGGAGCCACCAAGTCAAGTGGATTGGTGTAGCGCAAATGATAACGACCAGCCTTGGGGTCATATACATATTTGCCGTCTTTACCTTTTTTAGCCATCACGGCGTTTTTGCCCAGTTTATAAGTCAAAGACAGACCAATGGATCCCCATTTGTCTTTGTTAGAATCCCCTTTTCTAAACAGCCAAATCTCTTGGCGCGCGTATTGTTCTCCGCCACCGTCGCCGAAAGTCATGTCTAATTTTTCGGTATTAACGTGGTTGACCGTAAAATCTAAACCAATATCAATGCGCGGCGAAACTTCGTAATGAAATGCCATGCCCATTGGAATGACCAGGTCGCGGGTGTAGGTGGATCCATCACGCTCCCATTCGCCGGCAGTTTTGGAGCTTGCCCCCGTGTTGCTACGTATCAGCTCCCTAGATTTATTTGAACCAAGTTGGTAAACAGTTGTATTGTACCACATGAATCCAGCGCCGCCGTAAATGTCCCATTTCCAGCGCTTTAATTTGTTGTAACCAAATAAAATTGGCTTTAAATTCATGTGGGCATTGAGTGTTCCTTGCAAAAACCCCTTGGATTCAAAGTGTGCATTGTAAATACGCTGCTTAGACCCGTTCAAGTTGCCTGTCCAGAAATTGGTACTCAACCCAAAAATGGGGGAAAGTTGTTTGTGAATAGAAACGCCCAAACCACCCGTAAGGTGCTCTTCGGGCCCCATTTTGAAATCATACTGGCGTAAATCGCCATAAAACTGCGTAATGGCGGGCGTTAACGATACAGACCAAGTGTTGAGGCGATTGGGGCCGTCGTATCCCGCATTTTTGGGAGCTGGAACTTGCGCCTGGGCTTGAAATACCGCCCAAATCAACAAAAACAGGGAGAAACCGTAGCTTATTTTTTTCATGGGCAATGAAGGTTTGTTCATTCTTAGGGGTGCAAAAATTGTATTTATTTTCAAACGTAAAAAAAAATTAATAGCGAACCGAAACCGATAAGCCGGATTCTGTACCTCGGCCTGCGCCGTGGCTCTTATCATTTCTCTGGGACAGCAGTCGCCTGCTGCCTCTATCAACCTACCCACGTTGATTTTTTTTGAATTTCTCCAAAATTTGGGAACGAGCCGCTCCACTCTCAACGCCTATTTGGTCTTTCAGCCCGTAAGGTTTACCGTGCCTTGTCTGTCGCCAGCCAAGCGGTAGGCTCTTACCCTACCGTTTCACCCTTACTCAAAAGTACAAAACCCGAAGCACAACTCAAAAGAATACACTTTTTTATTGATACTTCTTTGCTCCATACCTAACAGAGCGGTCTATTTTCTGTTGTACTGTCTGTCAGCAATTAGTCGCCTGCTTGCTGCCTTCCCGTTAGGAAGTACGGTGCTCTGTGCTGTCCGGACTTTCCTCTCTATTTATTGGGCTTGCGCTTGTAAAATAGAGCGATAAGATAATTTCGATGCGCTATTTGGCACAAATCTACGAAGAGTTATCGCTCTTCCAAAATCAAATAAACAGAAAAAATCGTAAAATCGAAAATTAAATCTCATTTTTTGTCTTTTACAGCAGCCCATCTATCTTTATTTCGAGTTGTCCTTTGGCCATTACAAGCGCCACCAGCGAGGTTGGAGTCAGGTACACTTGGTGGGGTACAAGTGCGTCCAAGCTTCCAGACATCACCACTCCCTTGGCTACATTTCGGGGCATTAGTTGCTGTCGTATATTTTTTTGGGCATCGTCCATTTGTGTGCCAATCGGAAATACAAACTGCTGCTGCATTTGTTTGGCGAAGCGGCCTTGCAGAAACCAATTTGCTGTTTTAATCAGCAAATTGCGCGTACTAAGGTCGTAGTCTATGTTTTGCAATGACAACATGCGCGTCAGGGGGTCGTAATAAGGCGTACCTTTCAAATAGATAACGCCGTTTAAGCTGCCTTTTAAACCTGCCTTAATGACCAATTTGTCGTTTTGGCCGTAAATATCTACGCTGGTTATGACCACCTTGTAAGCCCCATTCTGAAACTCGTACGTTTGGCCCACAAATTGAGCGGCGGCCAAACGGGCCGCTTCTTCGTGGGGCATTACGCCAATCAAACCCACTTGAAACCCCTGCGGCACATCACTATTTATTTGTAGATTTGGAATTTCAGTAGCAGGTTTGAGCACTGGCTTGTTGCCAATAATGGTCTGCGTAAAGCCACGAACGCCGATATTTGCTTTTATTTTACCGTTGGCCATGCTAAATGGACTCATTAAAATATCGGTGGGTGTAATGAGCAGCCAAGTGCGGTACAGTTCTGAAAGCAAGCGTGGTTCGCGCATGATGTTCCAGGCCCGCAGCACGTGCGTTTTAATATCAAAATTATTGCGCACGTTGTCGTCTATGGTGTGCGCAAATTTTTCTAAGTTTTCCGAAATTTTTCTACTCACAATACCCGTAATCGGAATTTCAACGCCCGCTACGCGAATCATGGGCTTGGTTACCCAGTCAAAACCAGCCGAAGCAGTTTGGGTATTGATGCGCCAGTCAGGGTCAATGCCCAAACGAGTAAAAAATTTTAGATTAATGGCAAATTCGGTAGCCTGCGAACCTGCAATTTTGAAGCCCAAGGGGCTAATACTGTACGATTTTTCGGCCCATACTTTGAGCGGAACGGTATAAAACAACAAAGAATCTCGGGTTTCAACAGTAATGGGAGCTCTTTTCCAGACCTTGGTTTTGAAACCGTCGTTGTTGTCGTCTTCAAAACTATTGTCTTCGTAAATAATTCCCTGCACTTGCGCATTGAGTTGTTTGGCCACGTCGGCCAGCGCAAGTTCAACGGGGACATTTACCACCGAGCGGTGCTGTTCGTTTTGAATTTCCATGTTGGTGTGCAAATAAGCCTCTGTGGGTGCTTTGGGTTGGGCGTTGCCGCTGGTGTTGTTTTTTTGGCAACTCATGAAGAAGCCCAACAAGATAAAAACGATTGCTAATTGTTTGCTAAAAGACATACTGGGCAGACAAATTTGGCGGGTCTGTGCGTATTAAACTCATTTTTAAAACAAAATATTGCATTCGTGCGGTGGTTATTCAGACCAACAAATTTACGATACTTTTACGCAGCTTCGCCACTTTGCACTTAACAAAGTTTTGAATGACCAAAGAATAAGAATTCAGCGAAGTACTATTTTCTATCACTTAACTCATTGATTAAAAAACCATTACGCACTTTTCAGTTCTACCTGAGTATAAAGAATACGCTTGCCTTGATAAAACAATTGATAACCAGCTCGAAGATCTGTGTTCCCAAAAATAGAGATTGTATTGTTTGCCTTTGTTTTTCGATTGCCAATAGCAGCTATCGTATCAAAATCGGCATGGACAGCTGTTAAATGTTTAGTTTCACCCGCTATTTTTCCTATTTTTTTGCAAACTCACTGGCCAATTCGTTCAGGGTTTTGTCGGTGAGCGACTCAGACGCAATGACGACGCGGTACCGAAACGTAGTGCTTTGTCCGTTGGCGAGTTTTAGGTTTAATTCTTCTTTGCCATTGCTAAAAATCTTCTGTCCCAACGGGTTGGCCGCAAAAAGCCCGTAGCCGCGCGCGTGCCAGTAAGTGGGGTATCCCACATTTTTGGGGTGGTCTATGATGGCTATGTTTACCGTTTCGGCACCCATTTGGCCGCGCAGGTTGCACCAGCGGGCGCGTTTGCCCCAAGCCGCTTCGCCTTCTATGCCTTCACTGTTGCGGTAGCTGCCCGTTACAGCTGCATTGTCCATTACGGGCACTTTGGTGGCTGCCCCGCTGGCATCGGTGAATACGTCGGGTTGTTTCGAGGGGTGTTCGAGTTGCCGCGCTACCCGAATGGCAATCATACCGTCTTTTACGTCTTTAAACAACACCTCGGTTTTGGCAGTGAGCGTGGTGATACGGTCGGCGATGTAGTAATGTTTTTTATTACCCGAAAACACGTAAGTGGTGGTTTCTTCGAGCATTGGTTTGCCGTCTTTGTCGAGCCAATTGGCCGTTACTACCAATTGACCACTTTTTTTGCCGCCTTTCATTTGCTTCACTCCCGTATGAACGATGGTGCCATAAGTGGCTTTTGGGTTGGGCGGCGTGAGCGAATTGTTCCAAAAATCGTGCCCGTTTACGTCTTCGTAGTTGAGCCACAGGCCCACGTGGTGCGGGTGGTCAATGCGCTCGTTGGGGCGCGGGTTGAGCGGCCAGCCGCGCGTAATGATGGTGCCTTTGGGCGTGCGTAGCGGGTACAAAACCGTCTTCTTTAAAACCTCCTGACCCCGGGTAGAAATAGCTCGTAAAAGGCTGTCCATCAATGGTTACATCAATTTTTTTGTCAGTAATTCTGTCCGTAAACTGCACCCCTTTTTGGGCAAAAACTGGCAAGGTAGCAAACATAAAAAAAGCAATTAGGGCGGGTCTCATCGGCGGGTTCGGTTTGGGTAAAATTAAATCTAAATACCGCATAAAGGCAATCGAACCGTCTTTTTACCTTATTTTTGTGGCATGGCGAGAAAGCAAAAATACTACGTAGTGTGGCACGGGCGGCAGCAGGGCGTTTTTACCGACTGGAAAGACTGCGAAGATCAAATCAAGGGTTTTCCGGAAGCAAAATTCAAGTCGTTTGAAACCCTCAAAGAAGCCGAAGAAGCACTTAGAGGGCGTTATTGGGATTTTGTAACGCCCAAAACGGCCAAACCCAAACTGCCCGAACCGCCCGCCAACATTGGGCAGCCCATCGCCGATAGCATTGCGGTAGATGCCGCCTGGAACACCGCCACGGGCGTGGTAGAATACCAAGGCGTGCACGTCAAAACGGGACAGTTGATTTTTCATCAGGGGCCTTTTCAGAACGGCACCAACAACATCGGCGAGTTTTTGGCCATTGTGCACGCGTTGGCTTATTTGCAAAAACACGACAGCAAACTCCCCCTTTACACCGACTCCAAAACGGCCATTGCGTGGGTAAAACGCAAGCACGCCAATACCAAATTGGAACTAACACCTGCCAACAAACCACTTTTCGAACTGCTACAACGCGCCGAAGAATGGTTGGCAAACAACCGCCACACCACGCCCATTTTGAAATGGGAAACCCAATATTGGGGCGAAAATCCCGCCGATTTTGGCAGAAAATAAGCAGGATTTTCGCCTACAAAACCGCTACTTTCGTTACATTATCGTCCGAAATTCGGTCTATGAGTTTGTTGTAAGGGTCAATGCCCCCTTTGATGGGTTTTCCTTTTACTACCAACTCAATGGTGTGCTGGCCTGGGGCGAGTTTGTATTTTTTCAAATACAACGGTACTTTTATTTTTCGGCCCATTTTGTTGGTACTTTCTTCGGCAAAAACCCCAATATCAATGTAGTTGGCGATTTTTCCCTGTGAAGTTTCTTTCCCCGTTTTGTCGTAATACAATTTCTTGGTTTCTACCATCAATTTCACCTTGTATTGGTCGTTTTTGAGCTTTGTGGCCTCTACTTTGGTTACCTTATTTTCATAAATCACAATCTTTTTGATGCAATCTTCCACAAAGTATTTCAACGAATCGGGAGTTTGTTTGTAAATGCTGTCATACCATTCGTCGGTGGTAGTATAAGGTGCTTTTTGGCGGAATGTGGTCGCTTGAGCGTAGTTTTTGAGCCATTGGTTGAGGTTTTTCTCGCCCACCATGTCTTGCAAGGCATAAAAAGTCAGCGTTCCTTTTCCGTACCAAATATACGAGCCGTTCTCGTTGTCCATGAGCGGTTGCTCGCCTTTGCTCTCGGACGTGCGGCCCCGCAGGTAGTCGTCGAGGGCGTATTTGAGGCGGTCTTGCATGCCGTCTTGCCCATACGCACCCTTCAAGACCATGTGCGAACTGTACTCGGCCAATGCCTCGGCAATGTTGTTGCCACCACGGGTAAAGCTCGGCATCACTTGATGTCCCCACCACTGGTGCGCTACCTCGTGGGCGGTAACGTAGTAGGCATAATCGGTCTTGTCGGGGTCAGAAAAATCGGCTAAAAAACCAAAATTTTCGGAGTACATAATCGTATTGGGAAACGACTGGGCAAAAGTGGCGTAGCGAGGAAATTCCAAAATTCGCATTTGCTTGAACTGATACGGCGTAAAATTTGAGGAGCAATAACGCAGCGCGTCTTTCAGGCCGTTCATAAAATGGCTGATGTTTTTGTTGTGCGACGCATGGTGAAAAATTTCTACCTTAATATCCTGACCGTCCGTGTTTTTAACGGTTTCACGGTGCACCGAATATTTGGCCGATGCCACATTATAAAACATATCCATCTGCTCGCTTTGCTTGTAGCTAAAATACTTTCGGCCACTTTTTGTCCATTCTTTTTGCAAATAACCTGGCATGATGGCAATTTGGTCAGGCTCGGTGCTGACGGTTCCTTCAAACGTAATCCAGTCGCCTTCTTGGCTAAATAAAAAGTTTTTCAAACCCACCGAATCTTTGCGGCTGGGCATATCAAACTCACGAATGGGCAGTTTGTATTTTTTACGAAAACGCTCAGAAGACAGTTCATTTCTTGTGCTGTAACCAATACCCGGAAACAAATCGCCGTTGTTCAAAAAGGTGCCATTGTCGGTTACAGTAAACTGGTCTTCGCCACCTTGCCTAAAACCTCTAAACTCGCCGTGGGCCGTTATTTCCATGATTGCCGTGTCGTTGGGCATCAGGGTTTTGGGTAATTTATAAATGTAAAAACGCTTTATGGTGTCGTTCAATAGCTTTTGCGGCTCAACACCATTGATTTTCAATGTCATTTTATAATGGGGAAAACTGCTGCCAATGTCCAAAATCAAAGAATCTAAGGGCCGATTTTCCTTATTTTTAATCACAAATCGGCCACGGGCATCGGCCATGCGTTTGTGCGGATACAAGTCCACCTCAATTTTTACGTCCGTGATTTTGGGTTGTGGTTTGAGGTAGTATTTTCGGTATTTTTGTTCGTATTCTACTTGGCTCAAACGGCTTTGCTCGGCGGTACGGTAGCGATTTAATACGTTTTGGTTGTAATAAATATAACCTGCCGAACCAAGCCAAATTGCCGTAAAAATGGTCAATAAACCACCCGTAGCTGGCGTAAAACGCTGTTTTAAGATATTCCAACGGTTTTTGAAATTGGTTTCAATGCCCCTCGGCCAAAACAAATTGCCAATGACTAAAAACACCGCCGCCAAACCACCCCAGCACATCAAATGCCAAAAAGTGTTGCTGGTATAGCCAAAGCCGTTCATGTCAGAATACGCCCCCGTGGGTACTGCATTGAAATACAACAGACTATGCTTGAATTCGGAAAATACCCTTGTACCATATAAAACCGCCCAAAACGCAATATTGACCACGTGTCCCGTCATTTTATTATTGACCAGCACGTGAATCAAAAACGTAATCATGGTCAAGAAAATCCATTGTAAAACGGGTACTAAATAACCTTGTAAATACAGCAAAAGGTTGTAGTCGTGGTAGCCTTTGATGGTTTGCCAAGCCACTCCGCACAAAATACCGATGAGCGGAATAAACAACATTACGCCAATCATGGCCAAGAATTTTGAGCCATACACCAACCAATTCGGTATCGGCAAAGCATCGCTGATGAGGTTGAAATTGACCGTTTTATCGCGATGCACTACCTCGCCCGTAATAAAAATAATGAGGATAATGACAATGAAATAAAACGTACCATCTTTTGATTCTAACATCAAGTAAGTAGTTGGCAATGAGTTTGTTCCGTACATAACTCCCGCGTATTGCATATCTAAAAACAAGAACAAACCCGCCGCCAAAAGTATGGCAATAAAAAAAGGCTCGCGCAAAACGTTACTAAATTCGAGCTTGGCCATGGAGAATAAACGGCTCAGGCCTCCAAACAGACCCATCGGGCCGCCCCGAAGGGCGCTTTTGTTTGTGGGTTTTATGGATAAGATTTTGCTTAAATCAACTGTTGAAATTATGTTTGTTGGAACAGTGTTTTTTGTTCTATTTTCAAATAATCCAAATAGTCCCCTCTGGGGCAGTCCGATGGGTCGGTTGGGGGCTTGACTCAGAAACCGCTGAAACGTAAACCGCCAAAGCAAATACACCAACGGCAGCAGTCCAACACCAATCCAAATCAAACGATTCCACAGAAAATCACCTTCGAGGGGTAAGTAGCGGGTGTTTTGTTCTGAAACCGTCCAATAGCGCGTGGCGTTATCAATGGCATTGAGTCCGAATGGGTCGAGGAGTGAAGCGGTTGTTTTATTGTCAATATCAGACATCAGCGAACCAGCAATCAGATAGCCTACCAACAAAATGACACCGCCTGCATAAGTAACAAAAACCCGCTTGGTGAGTGCTACGAGGCTAAAAAATAGGCTTCCTGCAAAAAACATATTGGGTACACCAATCACCAAAAATGGCCACAAATAATGCAGGATATTGAGCGGCCCAATGCGGCTGCTGTTTTCGCCCACTTCAAAAGTTTTGCTAATCCAGCAACCAATGATATGCCCAAAAATCATGCCCGAAGCGATGAATAAAAGCATCAGAAACGACCCCGCAAAACGCCCCATGAGGTAGCCTTTTTCGGTAATGGGGTAGCTAAAAAAGTAGTTTTGGGTTTTGTGTTCAATGTCCCGATAAACGGGTACACCCATGACCGCCGTGGCAATCAACACAATGAAAACGCACATTACCGCAATGAAAACCGCAGTACTCGCTGGGCCATTGAGTAATACTTTTTCTGAAGTGGCACCGCCAACGCCAACGCTACCAAAAATGGCCAAAAGACCAGAAAAAAGTGCCAAAACCAACCAGTATGCCCAAGTTGCTGGGCGTTTGAGGCGGTATTTGAGCTCGAAGTTGAAGATTTTTAGCATGTTAATTGCTGTTTTTTTATGTTTTATAATTTTCAATATCTTGTTACTCTGACGTAGGAGCATTTTGTCACCTTGACGATAGGAAGGGTTTAAACCTATTCCCTTATTTCTTGATTCAAAAACTTCCAATTTGGGTTGAAATCATTGATAAGGGTCTCTTTTTTGGAGCGTCGCCAGTGATTTCTTTTTCTCGTTCAATGGCGTTATTCACGTATTGATGAAATTCCCAATAAACCAAGTAGAAACAGTTGTATTTGGCAGTAAATGTGCTTACACCTTGTTCGTGTTCACCCAATCTTCTGACTAAATCATTCGTAACACCCACGTACAAAAGCATCTTTTTAAAAATGGTCTTTCATGGAGTGGTTTTTTTTATGTTGTTACCCTGAGCTATTTTTGTCATTCCGACGAAGGAGGAATCTAAAACCGCAATTGATTTAGACCCTTCCTGCGTCAGGGTGACAAAAAAATATGACAAAGAATCAAACCGCCAAACCTTGCCTTGCCGTGATTTCTGAAAAATATACATCTTCCAAATCGGGCGTAGTGGCTTCAAAACTACTCAGCGGCTCGTCAGAAACGACCTTGATTTGGGTTTTGCCCATTTTCAACGAAGACGAAATTACTTGGTATTTTTCACGGTAATCATTCAGTTCAGATTTCTCAATTAACTTCCTAAAAACCTTGCCTTTAAGTGTATCAACCAGCGCATTGGGATTGCCTTTTGCAACCACTTCGCCCAAGCAAATAATGGCCATGTCGGCACAAAGATTGGTAACATCTTCAACGATGTGCGTAGAAAGAATGACGATGGTGTTTTCGCCAATTTCAGAAAGAAGGTTATGAAAGCGGTTGCGCTCGGCGGGGTCGAGGCCAGCGGTTGGCTCGTCCACAATAATTAGTTTTGGGCTGCCAATGAGCGCCTGAGCAATGCCAAAACGCTGTTTCATACCACCCGAATACGTCCCAAGGTTTTTCTTGCGCGCCTCAAAAAGATTTACTTTTTGGAGCAATCCGTTGACGATTTCTTTGCGCTCGCCACGGTTGGCAATGCCTTTGAGGTCGGCAATGTGGTCGAGCATGGTTTCGGCACTGACACGCGGATACACGCCAAATTCTTGGGGCAAATAGCCCAATACTTTGCGAACTTCTTCCTTTTGGTTGAGTACGTCTAGCCCGTCGAGGCTGATACTGCCGCTATCGGCTTCTTGCAGCGTGGCGATGGTTCGCATGAGCGAAGATTTGCCCGCACCGTTGGGGCCGAGCAACCCAAACATTCCTTGTTTGATGGTCAAATCGACACTTTTGAGTGCATTTACCCCGTTACTGTACGTTTTGTTGAGGTTTTGGATAGTTAGCTGCATAAGTAGGGTTTATATTTTTTACAATATTAACCCTATTTATGCAATTATTCCACACAAAAAAGTACGAGTAGAACTTACTGATTGATAAATGGTTGGAAACTAATTGGCCTTGATTTGGGCGCAACCCAATTATACAGACGCAGGCTCCAATATTACTTTTCCTTTTATGAGGCTTCGTTGGCCTGTATATTCGGCAAAGAAGGCGTTGCGTCCGTGAATCACGCGGTCGTCGTGGAAGAACACAGCTTCGCCTTTTTCCAGTTGGCAAGCCGTCGTAATGCCCGATGCCACAATTCGGGTTTCCAAAAACTGGTGAAACCGTTCGCACAAATCGAGTACTTCTGCCGAATTTTCTTGGCGGTCAATGCAGTAATAGTTCCAGTTGGCCAAATATCCTTCGGCATCTGTGTCCAATATCTTACGCACTTTACGCGCGCCTCCCTTTGAGAAAACCACCTCTGTACGCATCAATTCTTCCAGAAGGGCATCTTCGCCATCTAATTGCAGGCACGTTACAAGGTCGGGTAGGTCAAAAAACGTGGTAGCTCCGCCAAATTTTGCCCGTGAGTCGCAGAAGAAAAAGTTCACGGCCACCTCGCCGTACAGTTCAATGTACGAGTCGTCGGTGTGGAGTGGCTGGCCCGTTTTGCTCGAACGATAGCGGTCAGGAATTTCGGGATTATAAGTAATATCAATCCAACGGTTGCCCGTCAGTTTGCCAGTGGCCAAGTCTTCGTCTGCCGCCTGAATTCGCCCGATGCTTTCAGATAGTTTGGCATAAAACTCTTTCACGGGCATTTCTTCCCGAAAATCGGCCAAATAAACCAATTTATTGTTCAAAACGGCCTCCCGCACCTTCTCGATGGTTTCTTCGGGCGTGGTATAAGCTACTTTCTTAAAAAAGTTCATATTTTTACAGTGCTTTTATCTTGCCCAAAATTAACTAAAAATTGAAAACGGATTACATTTTTTCTTTTAAACGGTAAATCATCAGCGCAAAAAAACTGTATATCCGTAGCAAAGCGGGTGGCACGATATGATCTCTGACAATCTCATTGCGCCTTTGGGGTTCTGGTTTCCCGTATTTCAAATATTTTACGGCTATTGCCGCCTTTGCCAAATACGTGTGGGCATATTGTTTAGAAAATAACATCTTGTAAAAATACCGCGCTATGTTTTTGCGCAGGGTGTGGTTGTATTTGTACGCCAATTCGCGGTTAATGCCTTCGTAAAGATTGATTCGATTCCACAAAAAATTGGCATCTTCTTCTTTGTCAGTAAAACTTGTTCCATTTTTGTTTTTGCGATACACCGACATTACATCGGGTAGGTAGCCAATCTTACCGTGCTTGGCAAACAAGACGTAGCGCGGAATATCGCCGCTAACCGATTTATAAAACCAATCGGGGTATTCTTTGATAACGTTCCAAAACATAACGCTTGAGGTGGCCATGAACCAAATTTCGTCTTCGCCAATCAAATCTTCAAGCGAATATTCCGTTTTTTGATCGGGTGTGTTCAATAATTGCGACGGTGATTGGTCTTCAAAAGTAATGAGTGCGTTGTGAAAACAAGTTGAAAACGTAGGATTCGCGTCTAAAAAATCGACCTGTTTTTGGAGCTTGTTTGGGTCGGTCCAGTAGTCGTCGCCGTCAAAAGCGGCAATGTACCTGCCCTTGGCGCGGGCGTAGGTTTCGTTGGTATTAAAAAGCCCGTTTTGTCCCAAGTTTTTGGTTTGTAAAACAGGAATAACACGGCCTGGGTATTGCTGCGCGTAGTGCTTGACAATATCTTGCGTGCCATCAGTGGAGCAGTCGTCGCCCACCAAAATTTCAAAATCAAAATTGGTTTTTTGATTTAAAGCACTCTCAATAGCCTGACCAATAAACTTAGCTTGGTTGTAAGTAACTATGCAAACCGACACTTTCATCATCAAACGCCCTCGTGCTTTGTTAGTTTCAATTTGATTTGCCATATTGCCCACACGCTACACACAATCATGAGCGGGTAAGCGGGCAAAAAGTAACGTGGTTCGGGCATTCGTAGTATCAAACTAAATATAAAAATAGAGTACAACGCCGCCAGCGCCATAAAATGCGGCATTTGCCAATTATTTTTTAATAAAATAAATACAATACCTACTGTGCCAAACACAAGAATAAAGTAATAGAGTGTCGCGCAAAGTTGCTTCGCGGCGTATTTTAGGTAGTATATTTTTCTACCCGAAGACTCAGGAGCTTGGGCGGGCAATTCGAATAGCCCCCCTGAATACCACGAATTTTTGTAGTCAAAAAAAAGCAACGCATGGCGCAGCGGTGCTTTTACATGGTACAAAAACGGCTTTTCTGCTCGAATAGAAGTGGTATAAATGGCCAATTTATCGCGCAGTACGCGCTGGTACTTTACTTTGGTCAAACTATCGGTTTTGGCTCCCCAAGCTATGTTCAATATACCGCGCAATTTGAGCAAGCTATCTTCCGAAAATTTGGAAGTATAAATGTCATCTGGCAACGAAATGGTAGCATTGGGCGGGCCCGACACGTAAATCCCATTTTGCATCTGAATGCTCGCCACCCCAAACCAGCCAATTAGCGAAGAAGGTTCGATGAACCCCCCGCCAAAAGACTGAATAAAAGCCAGCAAATTAACCATGCCACTTTCGTACGAGGAAGTGTACCAAAACACGGGCGCAAGCGGCACTATTCGCTTGTGAATGGGGTAGTTGCGGGCAATCCAAACGCTGTCTATTGCCAAAAAAGGCAACAAAAAAAGCAGCGATATTTTGGCAAACTGTTGGAATGTGTGCCTTTTGAGCAACCACTGCATACCCCAAAAACCAACGGCGATACCCCCAATTGGCAAATAAACGGGTCGTAAAAATACCATCCACGCCCAAAATGCCCCCGCTACCAGCAAGTACTTATACTGCGGTTTTTCTTGAAACAATACCAAATAGTAAAACATCAAGATAGTGGCCGAAACCGCGAAGCTCTCGGTCAAAAATAAACTACTGTAAACCGAACTATGAAAACTAATCAATGCAACGCCATAAACGCCGTAAAATATAAAGTGGCTCTTGAAGAGTTTCTTGGCCAAAAGTGCCAACGCATAAACGGTGATGACATCTAAAACATATTGCGCCAATACCACACAATCAATTGCCGTGGCTTTGTCGAAAAGTAGCCTAAAAAAAAGATAAACTGCGCCGTAGCCGGGCATTCTATCATCGGGGGTGTAAGCTCCGTTTTTTATCAGATTTTCGATGGGTTGCAAGTAGCTGATGGCATCGCCGCCAAATACTGCCCAGGTGCCTGAAATATCAGAATAATGCGGACCGAGAATGGTTACAAAAAACTGAATTCCTTTCACAAACAACGCGACACCCACCCAAAATGGCCAGTTGGAAACGGCGAATATATTTCTTTTGAGCAATCGGCTACGCATCAAACACCTATTTTGGTTTTATTTATTGAGGGCGGCAATCATATCCGACTGACTCGGAAATCCAGGCACAAGCACATCGCCATCGGGCCGGTAGTTGAACGGGCTCGGAAATCCGCGCTCAATAAAGGTGGGTTCGTGGAGGTTGTTGTAGCGGTACTGCACCGACCAGCGTACGTCGTCTGTGCTATTTAGGCCCGAGCGGTGTACCAGAAGGGCGTTAAAAAACAGCACATCGCCCACTTCAAATTCAAGTTGCACAAAGTCTTCGTCTTTGAGTTCGCGCTCGTTTATTTCGCCGTAATAGCCGTACTCAACCGTTTTTAGCAACCCAAAATAGTGGCTTTGGGGCATCACTTGCAAGGCCCCCAGCTTGGTGTCGCAGTCTATAAGCGGAAACCACGCCGTGATGCTATCCAGCGAGCCCTGCGAAGGCCGCCAGTCTTGGTGCGCCTCCATTTTCCAATAGTCTTTGCGGGTGGCCAAATGTGGGCTATTAAACAGCAAAGTGGGCCGATTGCTGATAACGGGAAAATCAACCCCCAATGCGGCGGCGGCGCTGGTAAATGCTTCGTCGGTGCCAAATCGGTGCAACGAAAGCAGGTGGTTTACTTGCTTGCCACAATTTATAAAGCTTTTTAGGTCTTTTTCAAACAGCGCGTACATGGCTTTCTCAAAAGCCGTACGGTCTTCAATATCAACCGTTTGGTGAAGTACCCGCTTTATTTGTTCGGCAAAAACCTGGCGGGTTTCGGTATAAATTTGCGTTACAAGTGCCTTGTCCAAGTAGTTGCGTAGCACAACATAACCCTGTTCTCTATAAAATTCTGAATCTATCATCATGGCAATATTCATTAAAATTGTAGAAAAATCTCGCAACGCATCGCACTGATTTCCAGCTGGTTCGGCAGCATACGTTACCTGTTTTATTATTTATTCGCAATAGCGGCAGGGCCTTTCACCATGTAGGGGTCGGGTTCGGCCCAGGGGTCGTATAGGGGCAAAATAGCCACCCAGCGGCCGCGCTTGCTGTACCAGTCAAATTTTTCGGCAGCGTCTGAATGGCTAATCCAATGCGGCACATCATACCGGAACAGCGTCATGTCACCAATATTGTGGTGGCCTTCTGTTTTGACAATCTCGCCGTCAATTTCAAAATTGGTATTGCTGCCACTGCTATAATCAACGCCATACTCAGACAGCGACAAGATAATGCCCACGTACTGCGGAGCGAGTGCGTGCCAATGCCGACCAAAGAACGAACCTCCCACGGGATAGTGCGTAATTTGGGGGTGAAAATAAGGGGTTCCTTTGGGCACGGGGTGCTGGGCAAATTCAAGGTTGTGCTGCGTCAAATTGTTCCAGAATTTACGCAGTGGCTCATAAACGCCCACCATAATGGCCCTAAACTCATCGTCCAAATCGGCAAAATTATCGAATGTATGGTCGTGAAAAAGGTACGGGCTTTGCTGTATCTTTGACACCAAACAGCGGTGGCGGTGTTTGTTGCTCACAAAATCGTCGGCCTCCGAGAGTGGCGTTTTTTGGTTCCATGCCCAAACGGCATCGCGGAGTTGAGCGGCCATTTCGGCAGGAATGGCATTTTTAACAATTGTGATTTTTATATCATCAAGTACCAACTTGCGCAGTTCATCGAAACTGAGTTCGGTCGTAATTTCTCCGTTTTGAAAATTACCGGCTACTTCAACGAGGTGTTTTTGATTTGTCTGTACCATTTCTGGAATATCGTTTATTGTGAATAGCGCAAAATTAAGCAACGCGAGCTTATAAAAAATTTAAAAACACTTTTTTTACTAACTTTTCTCGTTCTAATGGGCATTTTGGCTAACTTACTGCCTGTTCTATAAAAACTTATCAATCATTCAGTTCAGTCTATTTGTCCCAAATATGCGCTCAAATTCTCAAATTGTACTTGTTTCGCACCCACAAGGTATGGTAAAAAAAAGCGATATGACGCTCCAAACCACTCCCCTGCCCCACCACTTGCCCGAAGGCCATATTTTGGTTGAAATAGCCTACATATCGCTCGACCCAGCCATCAGAGGCTGGCTCAATCCTGGCACTACTTACATCAAGGGCGTGCAGATTGGCGAGGTAGTTCGCACGTTTTCGGCAGGAAAAGTAATTGAGAGCCAAAACCCCAATTATCAAACCGGTGAATACGTATGGGGCTTATTGGGAGCGCAGCAATATGCCCTTCACGATGGGCAAGGTTTGGTAAAAGCCGACCTCAGCAAAGGCCCGCTGTCGTGGCATTTGGGGATACTGGGCATGCCCGGCATGACGGCCTACTTTGGCTTATTAGAAAAAGGACAACCCAAAGCGGGCGAAACGGTGCTTATTTCGGGCGCGGCGGGTATCGTGGGCACCACCGTGGGCCAAATTGCCAAGCGCAAAGGCTGTCGGGTGGTGGGTATTGCTGGTGGCGCGGCCAAATGCCAATTTCTGACCGAGCAAATGGGCTTTGACGCGGCCATTGACTATAAAAACGAAGATGTATTGGCGGCGATTCAACGCACTTGTCCCAACAAGGTTGATATTTTTTATGACAACGTGGGTGGCGATATCCTCGACGCGGCATTGGCGCATTTGGCACTGGGGGCGCGCGTGGTGCTGTGCGGGTCTATTTCGCAGTACAATTCAACCGACCCGCGCGGCCCCAAAAACTACATGAAAATTGTAACGGCACGCGGCTATATCACGGGTATCATTGTTTTCGACTATATAAACCGCTACGCTGAGGGTATGGCCGACATTGGCCAATGGCTTGCTGCTGGTCAAATGGCCGTGCAAGAAGACATAGACGAAGGCTTAGAAAACTTTCCATCTACGCTTTTAAAACTCTACACGGGCGAAAATTTCGGAAAGCTATTGCTGAAAATTTAACGGCCAAAATTATTTTTTTTCGGAAACGGAATAATTAGTTTTTCGCCACGCTCCGAGGCATTTTTGGTCTTTTTGTTGGCAGCCATCAATTGTGCTACCGTAATGCCGTATTTGGCTGCTACCACGCGCAAAATATCGCCTGCACCAACGGTATGCACGGCTTGGACTTTGATTTTGATTTTAGTAACCCCCGATTTTACGTCTTTGGCTTCGTCGCCAATCTGTGGATTGATAGATTTCAGCGTGTTTCTGTTGAGATTATACCGATTGGCAATGCCATAAAAGGTTTCGCCCGCTTGCACGGTGTGCGTTATCTCCACTCCGCCCAAGTCGAGAACTGGCTCGGGTTTATTCGGGCTTTCTTTGGGCGGAGTTATTTTTTTTACGGGCTTTTCGTTGGCCAATTCGTCGGTGGCGGGTTTGGGGGTGGGGGTGGCTATTTGGTCTTCGTCAGCCGACACTTGGTCGGTTACTTGTTCGTCGGCCGAAGCAGAAGGGACTGGCGCAGACGCTGCGGCGGGCAATTCATCACTGCTTGGAATAGGCTGCAGTTCGCGGCCTGTGCTGTCGAGCGGCGTGTTTAGGAGTTCGTCCACATCGGCGGCATCATCGGCAATGTATTCGTAGCCCACGTACAGTAGCCCTGCAATGAGCAGCACCAACACTCCCAACGAAATATAAGGCAATTTGGAAGATTCTTCGGGGCGGCGATTTCTTTTTTCGGTTTCTGACATGGTATTTTTAATGCTGAATAATAAATATTGAATGATACTTACCCACTGGCACAAGGCTCAAAATTTAAGACTATTTTGTACTTCTTGGCTCATTTGCTCTACTTTTTGTTTCAAAGATAGTTTATACATTTCCAATTTTTCGGCCACGCTTTCGTCAAAAGTACCCACAATTTGAGCAGCCAAAATTCCCGCATTTCGCGCGCCGTTGAGTGCTACCGTGGCTACTGGTACGCCCGAGGGCATCTGCAAAATAGACAACACCGAGTCCCAGCCATCAATAGAATTGCTACTTTTGATGGGCACTCCCACAACGGGCAAGGTAGTCAGTGAGGCCACCATACCAGGCAAATGTGCCGCGCCCCCCGCCCCCGCAATGACCACGCGCAAACCCCGTTTTCGGGCGTTTTTGGCATATTCTACCATTTTTTCGGGCGTGCGGTGCGCCGACACAACGTCCAGCTCGTAGTTTATTCCAAAATCTTTTAAAATATCGGCCGCCTCCTGCATGATTGTCAAATCTGAAAGGCTTCCCATGATGATTCCTACCATGATTAACGCCGCCCAACGGCAGCTATTATACGATTAATTGGTGATTTTCTGCAATTCATCAAACGGTTTGTTTATTTTTACAAATTGTTTGTGCCACAAAAATAGTATAAAAAAAGGATATGCCCACCAATGTTGAACACATCGGAATTGCCGTAAAAAGCATTTTAGAATCCGATTTATTGTTTGCGAAGCTCTTCAACGTGCCACCCTACAAGCACGAAGCCGTCGAAAGTGAGGGAGTTAGTACTTCATTTTTTAAAATTAACCAAACCAAGATAGAACTCTTGGAAGCTACCAATGCCGAAAGCCCGATTGCAAAATTCATCGAAAAAAAAGGGGAAGGCGTTCATCATATTGCCTTTGAAGTGGCCGATATTGTAGCCGAAATGGCTCGCCTCCAACACGAAGGATTTACGCTTTTGAGCCCAACCCCCAAACGCGGAGCCGACAATAAGCTGGTGTGCTTTCTGCACCCCAAAGGCACTAACGGCGTTTTGATAGAATTGTGTCAGGAAATAAGTAGTGAAAAATAAACGGTGGGAAGGAGTTGGCCTGGCCAAATTTACACCATGGTTTCAATCACTCCTACGCGCTCATTGGGTAGTAAATCAAACCCCCTGTTGTTGACCAAAGTATTATTAGGAGTCGATTGAGCAACGTTCAACGTATCGTTTGGCGTTTGGTATTTATTTACGCCCACCATAATTTGCGCGTTGCTTTCCACATTTTGCCGCTTGCGTTCATACGTTTGCCGTATCTGCGCTTGCACGAAGTTTTGCTCAAAAGCGGCCACAAACCCACCTTTTTTTTCTACTTCCAACAACAATTCCCAGGCCGCGTCTATGAGTTGCAGCGTGAGGTTTTCGATAAAATAGCTACCCGCTGCCGAATCGGTGGTTTTGTCAAAATGGCTTTCTTCTTTCAACAAAACCGACACGTTGCGCGCAATTCGGTCGGCAAAGTTATCGGGCAAGTTGGTTATTTCGTTGTAGGGCAGTACAGTTAGCGCGTCGCAGCCGCCAATGGTGGCGCTCATGGCTTCGGTGGTGGCCCGCAACAGATTGGTGTAAGGCGCGGCGGCGGTGTTATAAAAAGTCGAGGTTTGGGCGTGGACAAAAGCCCCGGGTGGGTGGTAGTTGGCAGGCATTGGCCATTGCTTGCTTATCATGGCCCACAAATACCGCAAAGCGCGTAATTTGGCCATTTCCATAAAATAATTTGTACCCACCGAAACCGAAAAATAGAGTTTAGGAAGTATCTTTTCGATGCCAAGTCCCAGGTCGGTGAGTTCATCTAAATACGTTACGGCCGAGGCCAGCACAAAAGCCAATTCTTGTACGGCGTTTGCTCCTGCATTATGAAAAGTGTGGCTCTGCACGCAAAGCGTTCTAAAAAACGGCGAGCTGTCTGTGCTTTTAATCAGCGAGGCTGTTTGTTGGGCCCAGTGCTTCGGCAAATGCCCCGTTTGGGTCCAGTGCGCGAGTGCGTCGTGCGCCAGCCCTCCTTTCATTTGGTATGGAATAAACTTTTGCAGTGCCGCCAGCAGTTGTGCTTCTTGCCCATTGGCTTGAAAAACCACGGGCGTATCGCTCAGTTTGAGGCCATTTAGCAGCTTGGGTAGGCCAATGTCGGCAATTGACGTATTGCCAAAATCCAGTAAAACGGCATCAGCTCCTTTTTGTAAAACACTGACAATCTGAGCATTGGTATAACGTTCGTTTTTCTCAAAAACAACAAGGGGCTGATTCAGCCACCCCATTTTTTGGGATTGCACCGCTTGCAAGGCCGGCAGCCGCTGGTTGTCCAAGTTTTCGGGAGTACAATAAGGCCATACCGCTATTTCTTCGGGAGTTTGCCAAAGCAAAGTAGCATCGAAATCTTTTTCTTTTAAATCTTTAACGGCTTGCTTTTTCCAGGCGTTGAAGTTGGAAGCTGCAAATTCAGAAAACAAGGGTTGGGTCATGCGCCAGCTACAAACTTGTGATAAAAAGGCTATTGTTGGGTAAAAGTAGAATTATATCAACGCTGTTCAAAATTATCACACCGATTTGTTGTTAATTTGTTGTTGTTGAATTGCTTTTGGCTATTTTTGCAGCCCCTTGATGAAAAACCGATCGATTTCTGCCAAATAGTTGCGTTTTTTAGGCTATTCTTCTTGTGGTTTAAATCGAAATTTCCAACAAATACAACCCCATAAAATCGGTGGAAAACGTCTTACGACGCGAGGTAGATGATGTATGGGAAAAGTGCCTGCAAGTAATTGGGGCCAATATTCCCGAGCAGAGTTTCAAAACCTGGTTTGAGCCAATCGTTCCGATGCGGCTCACGGGGAAGACTTTGACTATTCAAGTACCTAGCCAGTTTTTTTATGAGTGGTTAGAAGAAAACTACATTCACATTTTGCGCCGCGCGCTTGATATGTCTATTGGCCGCGGAGGAATGTTGGAATACTCCATCATTGTGGATACTGGCGGCGACCGCCAAGCCCCCATTAAAGTAAACGTACCCACCACCAACTCGCCCGAAGCAGCAGCGGCCAGGCAGCAGCAACGCCCCAACGATTTTAAGAAAAACACCTCCCACACGCCCCCCAAAGACCAAGACTCGCTGGCTTTGGATTCTTATTTAAACCCCAATTATAAATTTGACAATTACATAGAAGGCGACTGCAACCGTTTGGCGCGCTCGGCAGGCCACGCCGTGGCGCAGCGGCCGGGCATTACGTCGTTCAATCCGTTGCTTATCTACGGCGGCGTAGGTTTGGGCAAGACGCACTTGGTGCAGGCCATTGGCAACCAAATAAAAGGCCAATACCAAAATAAATTTGTGCTTTATGTATCTTCGGAGAAGTTTACCAACCAGTTTATCAACTCTATCAAGAGTAATACGCTCCAAAATTTTACCGATTTTTACATGAAAGTAGATACGCTCATCTTGGACGACGTGCAGTTTTTGTCGGGTAAAGAAAAAACGCAGGACACATTTTTTCATATTTTCAACCACCTGCACCAGTCAGGGAGGCAAATCATCATGACCTCCGACCGCCGCCCCGCCGAACTGCAAGGTTTGCAAGACCGCCTGCTGTCGCGCTTCAAATGGGGCCTCACGGCAGACTTGCAAACCCCCGACTTAGAAACCCGTATTGCCATTATTCAGCGAAAACTCCAAGCCGAAGGCGTTAATATTGACTACGGTGTTATTGAGTACGTGGCCCACAGTGTCAACACCAACGTCCGCGAATTGGAAGGCGTTATTATATCATTGATGGCCCAAGCCTCGCTGGTACGCCGCGAAATTGACCTCGAACTGGCCAAAAGTGTGCTAAAAAACATCGTTACCTCGCACGAACGAGAAGTAAACATGGACACCATTCAAGCAATGGTAGCCGATTTTTTTGATGTCAGCATCAGCGATCTTAAAAGCAAAAGTCGCAAGAAAGAGTTGGTTTATCCGCGCCAAATAGCCATGTATTTTGCCAAAGAACTGACCCCACTGGCGCTCAAATCTATTGGCTATCACTTCGGCGGGCGCGACCACAGCACCGTGATTCATGCCATTCAGACCATCAACGACCTGATGACCCAAGATGAGGTGGTAAACGAAGCCATTCAAAAAATCAGGAGCAACTTTGGGCGTTAGCTTTTATGGTTGCGTTTTGTTGGCTTCCTTTGCGTTCATTTGTTTTCTAACTCTTCTTGCGTGCCGTGGTGGCAATATCATTGAGGGCATTTACGAGCCTGTCTAAGTCTTTGGGCGTATGATAAACGTGCGGCGTTACGCGCACTCCCTTGATGTTTTCCCACTCAATGCCCACGGTGTGGATTTTGTGCTTGGTATAAAGCTGCCCATCTACTTCCGAGGGTTTGAGGCCCTCAACCGACACCAGCGCGATAGCGCAGGCATATTTGGGGTCGGGCGAGGTATGAATTTTGACCCCTGGAATTTGGCGGGCTTTATCAGTCCAGTAGCGTTGCAAATAATGCGCGCGCGCTTGCTTGCGGGCGTTGCCAATGGCATTTTGGAAGTCAATGGCCGTGCCAATGGCCATTTCGGAGGCAAAAGAGCGCGTACCGAGGCTTTCAAATTTGCGAATATCTGGGCCGTCGGGTTTGTCATTGGAGAGCAATGCCCACACGTTCGAAATTTTTTCTTTTTTAATGTACATCAGCCCGCTGCCAAAGGGCGCGCAGAGCCATTTGTGGAGGCTGGTGGCGTAATAGTCGCAGCCCAAATCGGGAATTTTGAAATCGAGTAGCGCAAAGGTATGCGCCCCGTCGGCAATGACCTCGATGCCGCGCTTGTGGGCCTCGTCGGCAATCTTGCGAACGGGCTGAATCTGCCCAATCCAGTTGATGATGTGCGTGATATGTACCACCTTTGTGCGCGCTGTAAAAGCATTCACAAACTGCTGCACAAAATAGTCGTCGTCTTCTTGGGGAAGTTCTAAGTTGAGCCAAACGAGCTTGATACCGTCGCGTTTTTCGCGTTGTTTCCAGGCATTTATCATGTTTGGATAATCCTGCTTGGTCAGCACCACCTCGTCGCCAGGTTTTAAATCGAGGCCAAAAATAACGGTGTTCAAGCCCTCGGTGGCGTTGCGGTTGATGGCAATCTCGTCGGCAGAGCAGCCTGCCAAGTCGGCCAGTTTGCTGCGCAATGCTTCGCGGCCTTGGTCCAAAATCCGCCACATGTAGTAGCTGGGTGCCTCGTTGCAATATTGATAAAACCGGATGTGGGCATCTTGCACCGCGCGTGGCTGCGGGCACACGCCGCCGTTGTTGAGGTTGAGCAAATTGGGCGAAACCGTGAATTCGGTTTTTACCCAGGCCCAAAAGTCTTCATTTTGGGCGGCTTCGAGGGGCAATAGATAGGCCGTTTGGCGGTTGATGGCCGCCGCATCGAAAGCCAGCGGGGACGTTGTAAAAGACGGCAAAGTAATGGCCGCCGAAGCAGCCCCAAGCGAGTTCAGAAATTGGCGACGGTTGGGCATGAGCGTAAAGTTGCATTTTTGACAACGTAAGGTAATAACTATGCAGCGATTGTGCAAATATTTGCGGAGTAGTGGTAAAAATATGTAAATTTGCGACCTCACAACAGCACCGTGCAGAACCAATTATGTCCTATTTGCCCCTTTTTTCAAGAAATTATCTACTTTTATTTTTTCTAATTTTACTGCTCACTTTATCCAGCGTTTATGTTCCCCAAGTACTGGGCGAAGACCCTGGCACAGCCCTGGCAGCTTGGCAAAGCATGGTACTTGGTGGCCCATTCAACAGCATCAGACTGCCCAACCCGCAAGACATCAGCCAAGATACTTACTTGTTTTTAACGTGGTGGACACCCGGGCAATACTTGCTACCTGGCTTGGTGAGCAAGTTGGGGGTTTCGTTGGGCACGGCAAGTTTGATACTCACCGTTTTGTTCTCCGTGCTGGGGTTGGTGGGCTGGTATAAAGTGTATCAACAATTGGAAGTCGAGGCCAAATGGATTGCGTTTTGTCTTATTATGATTGCCTCATCGCGCTTATTTACGACCAATTTTACCAATTATACGGGCGGCGAACTGCTCATCTTTGGCGGGCAGCCGTGGAGTATTTACGTTTTTTTGCGGTGGCGGCACAAGCCCTTGCGGCTTTTTATAAACTTACTTTTGGTTGCTTTTTTTTGCTTTTTTCTCAAGTCTTCTTACACCATTGGCTTTGCCGCTATTGGCGGGTGTGCGGGTTTATTTTTTTTACAAAACTGGCGCAACGTTGAAGCCAGAAAACGTGATTTTAGGAGCACAGGAGCCGTATTGTGTTGTTGCGTTGTTTATTTTGTTGCCACCAAATGGGGGTTCTTGAAGCTGGGAGCCGACCCCACTTCCAGTCAGGGCAGCTTTAATTTCAACTTAAACTCTTACGAACTACTCAATTATCCATTGCTTCAATGGTTCAACATTGGCGATTTATACCAGTTGTTGCCACGCTATTTCCCAACCTTCGACTGGAGCAATATCGCTACGTTTTATCATTTCGTTTCTATATTGGGCATATTCCCGTTGTGGTATATTGTCTGGAAAGCACCTAAAAGCCCTTTGAAAACCCTATTTTTAGGATTCTCGTTGGTGTATTTGTCCGTTTTTTTGTACTTTTTTAACACCAACGCCGATATTTCGTTGGAGTATCGGCACTTAAAAATACTGGCATATCTTTTTTTACCTTTGTTGTGTATATGTTTGGATAAATTTTCAAACACAGGCAAAATAACCATCATAGCTTTGGCATTATCTAACTCTGGGTACGGTCTTTTGAGTTATATCGTAAAAAAGTGGGAAGTAAATCAAGATTACGCAATTGGCAAATCAGGTTATGCCATTAAAGATGTTGCTGAGTCGGATTTAAACTTTATTCATGCCAAAGACGACCCCGCGCACCCAGAACGAATCTGGTTTTTTGCACCTACTTCGCCCAATGTAGAAGTAGAACATGGCCGAAAAATATTGGCGGGGCTTAATATAACATCTGCAAAAGTGGGTGGATTCATGCACAGTTCTTACGCACTAAAATCTGAAAAGATATACTGTTTTTTCGACCGTAACTTTGATGAATCAACCAGTAGCTTTAAAATAGACGCAATGTTTCCCGCTTATCATTTTGAATTAGTTCACAAAAGTCGGAAAAATGTAATTTATGAAGGTCTGCCCTTACCGTGAGGTAACGATAATCTACAACGAACTTAAAACAAAGAATAGCTATTTATTTATCCATCAAATATCGCCGCCGCATTGACAAGGTAAGTACAACTGTATTTACTTCAATATCAATACTATTTGTAGTGCTGAGTCTATACCAATTTTTACAGCTACCGTTTCGAGTCATCACTGGGATTTCTACCTTGGCAGGTTTATTTCTGATCGGTATTTCTTATTTTTTTTTCCAGTTTGCGCGTCGTTCCGATACCCAATATTGGGTTGGTGTCATATTCTTAGCTGCTCTTGGTATTCGCCTTTGCATCATTTTATTTTCACCCTTTACCAATTTGTTCGTGGATATTGGAATGTACCAAGATATGGGTCAATTGGTTATAAATGGGGCTAATCCTTATGACTTTAACAACGAAACAGCACTCAGAGCCATTTTAAGAACAGACGAAAGGGCTTACGTTGCTTCTACTTCCGCGACACAAACTCACTGGAATTACAACACTTCAAGCCAGTTGCCATTTTTTGAGTTATTCATGGGTTGGATTGAATTACTTTACCCTCACTTATATACGTACCGTTTGATTTTTGCGTGGATTGATAGCCTCACTTGCCTTTGTGTGCTATTGATTGTAACCCAAAACTGGGTAAAGCCTATTTCCTATTTTTTTGGTAAAAAAATAGGATTAACCAATCTAAGTATCAATCATTTCTTGATAATAACTGCTGTTGCTATTTCGGTTGTTTCACCAATCTTTCTTCGTTCTGGCACACTCATACCCAATATAAAAGGCAATTTAACTTTTTTGATATTGGCGGCGGTATTTTTATCCTATCAGCGACTTAACCGCGAACGTATTTGGTTGTCAGCCATTTTTTTAGGCCTTTCCGTGTCTTTTATGGCCTTGGGAATATTTGTAGTGCCGCTAATTTTACGCAACCTATATTCAAAATCTGTCAATCACCGCGCTTTTTTCATTGATGCCTCTCTCTACATCACCATCGCGCTGTTTAGTTGTTTTTTCTGGTTTATACCTTTCTATGAAGGCTTGTTACACATGATTCAATACCGCCTGAAAGCAGGCACTACCGTGCCATTGCATGGTTCAATTTGGCGGTTTGTGGCTGCCTCCACCCCCGCTTTTTGGCAAACCATCAAAACGGGAGCCATTATCTTGTTTGTTTTAGTACATTTGGTGGGCATTTGGCGCAAAAAATTGTCGTTGGAAATCATTACTGCCAGTTTATTTTTGTTATTTGTGCAATTATTAACCACCGACGGCAGCATGGACCGGCTCAACATTTCTTTGATGGTTTGTGTTTGCTTGTACGGCTTTACCCAACAGTGTGCGCACAGTGTGCTGGTGCCTTTGTACGTGCTGGGTGGTGCTTTGAGCGTTAGCGTCAGTTTGGCGGTGGGTGCATTTGAAAAAATAGCTGGCTACCAGCCTTTTGAGTACAGTCTTACCGATTCTGTATTTAATGCGCTATTTTTGATCGTCTATTTATTTTTGATTGCAAGAATAAGTTGGAAAGGAGATATCGTAAGTTGGACAACGCCGCCAATCAATAACTCAATCTTAACAAAATGACCCTACCCCGCAAACGAAATATCAATGCAACCATCATCTGCGCTTTGCTGGTTGGCAGTTATTTTTATTTGTGGGACCACTACGCCCTCAACATTCCGAAATGGGACGACCACTCGATCAAGGCTACCATTTTGAATTACGCCAAATCAGTTTCTTTTGACCAAAAACTCTACGAACTCTACCGCCAGCACAACGAACACCGTATTTCGCTCACACGACTGGTGGCTTTGGTTGATTTTGGCTTGTTTGGTACGCTCAATTTTAAGCATTTGATGCTGTTTGGCAACTTGGCCCTGCTACTCATTAGTTGGCTTTTGGTGCGCTTCTTTCGGGCTACGGTTGCGCCTGTTTGGTATGCCTTGCCGGTGGTGTCGTTGTGGTTTTCGTTGGCATTTTGGGAAAACGCTTTTTGGGGCATGGCTGCTATCCAAAACCTGTGGGTGGTGGCGTTGGCCATGTTGGCATTTTGGTTTATCAGTCAGCCTTACAAACAATGGGGCTGGGCCATTTTGTTTGCTTTTTGCGCTACTTTTACGAGCGGCAACGGCCTGGCCGTTTGGCCCATTGGCTTGGCCATATTGCTCATTCAGCGCAACTGGCGGCGCACTACCTGGTGGTTGGTAGCTGCAGTTGGCTGTTTTGTGCTGTATTTTTACGATTATCAGTCTCCTGCCGATATTGCCGTTGGTACGGCCACTTTTGGCGACTCGCTGCGGGCGTTTGTGCTATTTAGTGGTGCTTTGATGGAGGGTGTTTCTATTGGCAATGACCCTTACCAAATGCCGCTGTGGGTGGGTCGGCTCAATTTATTTGTGAGCGTTTGCTTACTTATTTATTTGGTTAGAAGCTACTTAAAACGCCATTTTGAGCTTAGTCCCAACGATTATTTTTATTTGGGCGGTACGCTTTTCGCACTGGCTACGGCCGTGGTGGTGGTGTATAGCCGCGCGGGACACAACGACTACGCCGTTGCGCTCACCAGCCGCTACAAAGTGTATTCGGCTTTGTTGTTGAGCTTAAATGTGGCCTACTTGACATTACTGGTGAGCGAGCGGTTTCTTCGGGAAAGCCTTCACGTTACGTTTTTGGTGGCGGCAACTTTTATTTATGTTTGCAACCAACATTACCACCTTTACGAAACCATCATGTTTCGTAAATTTTTGATAACAAGCTGCTTAAATGATGAATTGGGGGTTGTGCCTTTGCTCAACGGCAGGCCCATTTACAGCCCTCCGGCCTTGTTTATTGACCGCCTCCCTCCTACCCCAACCGACAGCCTCCAAGCGCAGCCCTGCATGCTTCAAGCCAACAAGCTGCAATTGAGTCGCGGCGATTATCGCCTCCGCGACTTGCGAGATGGGGGCTTATACTTGTTTTTGGAAAACAAAAAGACCCTCAAAAGATACCTGTTTCCTACCCAGCAAGCCCGCAAACATTCATTCAGAAATTTGCTGAATTACAGTCAGTTTTTTATCAAAGGATCTACCGTAAGTGTTGCCAGCCCTGCCCAAGAATCGGGAATGTATCGGGTGCTTTGGCTCAACTACGACTCAGGGATAATATCCTTTAAACCAGCGAATTGCAGTGAGGTAGTATTTGCAGAAACTCCCCAAAAAGTAGCAAAAACCAATTGGTGAGAATCGAGAAACGAGAAGCTATAAACAGAAAACAAGAAACCAATAAAAGTGGTAGAAAAAAGCAAAGATTACCTTGTTCAATTAGACGGGCTGCGGTTTGTGGCGGTGGCATTGGTATTGTGGGACCACTGGACCCCCGAGCCGCACTTGCTACCGCTGGGGGCTTTGGGCGTTAATTTGTTTTTTGTGCTGAGTGGCTTTTTGATAGCCCGTATTTTACTCACCAGTAAAGACAAAAACTACGGGCAGACCAATGGACTCAAAAACTATTTGAGGAAATTTTATATCAGGCGTACGCTGCGCATTTTTCCTATTTATTACCTGTCTTTGTTGGTACTGTGGCTTTTGAAAGACCCTTCGGTGCGGGGCAAAGAGTGGTGGCACATTTTTTATGCTTCCAATATTTATATTGCTACCAAAGAAACCTGGTTTGGCATCACCGACCATTTTTGGTCGTTGGCTGTTGAGGAGCAATTTTATATCTTTTTTCCCCTTTTGATTTTTTTTATTCCACGGCGGTTTGTGGTGCCCTTTTTTATAACGCTACTGGCGGCCAGTGTGGCCCTGCGGGGCTACTGGTGGTGGATTCACAAGCCTTGGTTTGTGTCGTATGTGAGCATGACCACGGCCTTAGATGCCTTTGCTTGCGGGGCCTTGATGGCCTACGCCCAACTCTACCACAACGCACTTTTTCAAAAAATATACCGCAATCGGCTCTATTTGTGGGTCAGTTTGGCGGCATTGGCGGGGCTTTTTTGGCTGTCTATTCAAATGGCCGACGGCGGCACGCTCAAAAGCCACAACGTATATATCAATGTCTGGGAGCGGCTTTTTGCCTCTATTTTCTTTATGTTTTTGATTGGCGGGGCTATTATCGGCTACCGAGGCTGGTTTAAGTGGTGTTTAGAAAACCCCCTAAGCAACTACCTCGGCAAAATCAGCTATGGGCTTTACGTGTATCACAATTTTGTGTTTAATCAATACCACTCCCCGCTCACGCACCCCGTGGTGCGGCTGCTTATCAAGCTCAACCGAAATATTGAGCATTTTAATCAAATGTACGTCTTGCGGGTTTTGGTACTCTTCTTGATAACCACCGCCATTGCGGCGTTTTCGTGGCACTTTATCGAAAAACCCATCAATGACCTAAAAGACAAATGGACGGCCTGAACATTGCCCCAGCAACCGCCGCCGCCGCCATGTCGGTTCGTTTGTTTCGCCGTGCCGAAATCGTTGATGCCATTTGGAATGACTTTGTAGCTCGGTCGCCGCAGCAAGTTGTTTACGGGTATAGTTGGTACCTCGACGTGGTGTCGCCAGAGTGGGCGGCTTTGGTAGCTACCAACCACAATGGCCAGTGGGTCAGTGTATTACCCATACCTTTGCGACGCAAACTTGGCTTTGAAGTAGTGCAGCAGCCGCTTTTTTGTCAGTTTTTAGGCATTTTTGACCTGCCCAATGTCGCCACAGCAGCGTCCGATTTGTTGGCAAACTTATCCCGTTTTTTCAAATATAATGCCGTGTACGCGGGTCGCTTTACGCACCACACGCGTTGGCTCTCTTTTTTTGAGGTTCAGTTTTGCCAAAATTTTTTATTGCCCCTCCACAAGCCCTACCAGCATATTCGCAGCGGTTACTCGCCCGACCGACGCGCCAATTTGAAACAGGCGGAGAAATTTGGGTGGCAAATTGAAGAGCAGTCTGATATCCAACCGATTATTAACTTGTTTGTAAAAAACCACGCTGCCCAAATTGAAGGGGGCGTTTCGAGCAGTGCTTACTCCTTACTGGTGCGTTTGTACGGGGTTTTGCAACAACAAAAAGCCGCCAAGTTGCTGTATGCCCTCAAAGATGGTCAAATAGAAGCGGGGGCTTTGTTTGTCATTGACCAGCACCGCATCATTTATTTGTTCAATGCTGCATCGGCCTTGGGCCGTCGCCAAAACGCCCGTACTTTACTGATTGACAGCATCATACGGACGTACTCCCATCAAGATTTGTGGTTTGATTTTGAAAGCCCTCAACAGCCTTCAATTGCCGCTTTTTACCAAAGTTTTGGCAGCCAAGCAGAGCTTTACGCACAGTTTAGGTACAATTGTCTGCCTTTTGGATTGCGGCAACTACAAAAGTGTCGCTTGGCTTTGCTAAAAATTTTCAATCTTTCACTTTCGACCAGCCCAAAGTAGCCACCATCCAATCGGGCAGCGGTTTTTGTGTTTTACGATTTTTGAGATTCAAAAACAACCCCAATTTTTTGAGAATCGGCACTTTGTGGGTTTCTACAAACTCAATGAGCGTGCCGTCGGGGTCTTCGATGTACGAAAACCGACCAGCGGCCTCGCCCATGTCAAACGAATCGGCGCTGTCCACCGTAAACGGAAAGCCATTGGCTTGACACTTGGCTTTGAGCGCGTCCATATTAAGGGCATCAAAACACAGGTGAATGAACCCCGTATCGCCCCAGTCGCGGTTTTCAAAAATCTGGCGGGGCGGGCGGTCAAGTGCCTGAAAAAGCTCTATTTCGACATTGCCCAATAGCCGACTAAAAGCCCCTGTTTTGCCCATTTTTTTGCGTAGCAGCACTCTTCTAAACTGATTTTTGTCGGCGTCTACGAAAGCCAAATCCTCAAAAACACCCGTTTTATCGTACACTATTTCGTCTATTTGGAGCGTATCGGCGTAGAGTTTGAGCGCATTTTCGATGTTGCTTACTCCTATCAACACGCCACACACACCGCCCGTAAGGTGGCCATTGGGTTTGAACCAAGAGTTGTCTTCGATGATTTGCAAATGATTTTGGCAGCAATCGTTGAGCCAAAAGTAGGGTTTCTGGTCGGGGGAATTTTGTATTTTTGATGCCTGAAAGGCAGTGCCTTGGCCGTAAAAAGTGGCAATATCTACACATTTTATTTTGAGGGCAAAGATGCCAAGGTCGCCCAGTTGAGGCTCAAAAGCAGGTGCCAATGGCACGCGGTTTGTGTATTGCCAAATTTCGGCACCGCCGCCCCCCGCCATGTTGAGTGCCATGATGGCGTGCCGCCGTCGCACTTCGCCCGAAGTGTAGCGCGTCATGAGTTTGGCATCGGCTTCGTCGTTAAAAATCGGGACATTCATACCAAGTGTTTTGCGGTACCAAGCCCAGGCCGCGTTGGCGTTGGCTACACCAATACCCACTTGTTGAATCCCACTAATGAGGTCGGACATTATCAGTTCAGGTTAATTCGGAGTGTCAGAATAGAACTATTTTTGGGCAGGGCTCGGTTTTATATTTCTGCCAAAACTCAAAGTAAGCAAGAAACCGACACGTAAACAACTTTACGGCTTTAAAATCAAAAACAAGTTGAAATACATTGGATTAAAACCACCTATCATTCAGATTTATCCGCTCAACACAAACCCACCCCGAGGCCCAAACCATTGTCTAATTTTGTTGGTATATCATTGTAATAGTTGTTTGCTAAATCTTTCATTCATCATTTATTCATTCAAAAAAAATATGTGGCAGTTCATGAAGTACGTCTTTGCTACCATCGTGGGGCTTTTGTTGTTTACGTTACTCAGTTTTTTTCTACTCGTTGGCATCGGTGCGGCCGTGGGTTCGTCAGATGAAGAAACAAAGCTCGAAGCCAATTCGATCTTAAAATTAAGCCTCGACGCGCCCATTCAAGAAGTGGCCATTGAAAACCCCTTCGCCGAGTTTATGGGCGGGCAGGGCGATGTGCTGGGACTCATTGACATCAAAGCAGCCATTGCAAATGCGCAATTAGACCCCAACATCAAAGGTATTTATTTAGATGTGCAATACCCGCAAACGGGTTGGGCTTCGTTGGAAGAAATCCGTGATGCGTTGCTTGAATTCAAGAAATCAAAGAAGTTTATCTACGCTTACGGCGAAATAATGACCGAAAAAGCCTACTATTTGGCCTCTACGGCCGACAAAATCTACCTCAATCCTGCTGGTGGTATGGAGTGGAACGGCCTCAGTGCCGAGTACGAATTTTACAAAGGAACGTTGGACAAACTGGAAATCAAGCCCGTTGTTTTTCGGGTTGGTACTTTCAAAAGTGCCGTTGAGCCGTTTTTTCTTGACAAAATGAGCGATGCCAGCAAAGTACAAAGCAAGGCGTTGGTGGGGGGTATTTTTGAACACGTATTGACCAAAATTGCACAATCGAGAGGCTTGACCGTAGCCCAGCTCAACAACCTGGCCGACTCACTGGCGGTGGACTCGGCGCAAGAAGCCTTGAAAGCCAAGCTCATCACCCACGCGGGCTACTACGACGAGGTAGAAACTGCCCTGAAAAAAGAACTCAGTTTGGCCGACGACAAAAAAATAAACTTCGTGGGTATGGGTAAATATTTGAAATCCAAAAAACACGTTAAAGAGGGCAATGCCAGCAATAAAATTGCAGTGATAGTAGCCGAAGGCGACATTGTAAGCGGCAAGGGCACGGAGGGGTCTATTGGCTCAGAAAAAATCGTGGAAGAACTCGAAAAAGCCCGCAAAGACAAAAAAATTAAAGCCATTGTGTTGCGTATCAACTCGCCAGGCGGCAGCGCGCTGGCCTCCGACGTAATGTGGCGGCAAGTGCAACTTACCCGCAAAACCAAGCCTGTCATTGCGTCTATGTCAGACGTGGCGGCTTCGGGTGGCTACTACATGGCCATGGGCTGCAACAAAATTGTGGCCCAACCCACCACCATTACGGGTTCGATTGGCGTGTTTGGAGTGTTGTTCAACATGAGTGATTTTACCAAAAACAAACTCGGCATTACCTTCGACCGCGTAAACACCAACGCCCACGCCGACGCACCCACTGCCACGCGCGACATGACCCCATTTGAGATGAATAAAATGCAGCGCAGCACCGAAAATATCTACGAAACCTTTACGCGCAAAGCCGCCGAAGGGCGAAAAATGCCGCAAGAAAAATTAAAAGCCATTGCGTCGGGGCGCGTTTGGCTGGGCAAAGATGCCAAAGCCAACGGCTTAGTGGACGAGTTTGGCGGCCTCGACAAAGCCATCGAAATAGCCGCCCAAGCCGCCAAACTAAAAACCAGCGACTACCGCGTACGCTATTACCCCGCCAAAAAAAGTATCTTCGACCAGTTTATGGATAAGTTTTCGAGCGAGGCCGAGGAGCGTATCATTGCCAATCAACTCGGCGAATTTGGCCCTTACCTAAAAATCGTAAAGAAGCTCCGCCGCATGGAAGGCGCGCAAGCCCTGATGCCTTTTGAGGTGACTATCAAATAAGCAGTACGCGCAAAACAAAACCACTTACCTCATTGCTACAATTCTTTAATCCGAATATTGCGGAACCAAACTTTGTCGCCGTGGTCTTGGAGGCCAATTTTGCCCTTGGCGTTGTATTTGCCAAAACCGCCCCAACCTTTGAACTTACTGTTGGCCACCAGTGCGTCCCATTCGGGGCCATTGGTGGTATATTCTACTATTTTTTTGCCGTTTAGGTAATGTTCAGCGCGGCCATTGTTAATGATGAGCCGCGCTTTATTCCATTCGCCAGCAGGTTTTACGGCGGCCAAGTCGGTAGGCGGCAGCATGTCGTAAAGCGAGCCTGCTTTGTGGTTTCCGGCCTTGCCCTCAAATGAGTCGGGGTGCTTTGCATCGTCCAAGACCTGCACTTCGGGGCCAGTCATGTAGGGTGTTTTGTATTTGGGGTCTTCCAATACGCCAAAGAAAATACCGCTGTTGCCCCCAGCGGCAATTTTCCATTCAAGTTCGAGTTCAAAATTGGCAAACTCCTGGTCAGTTACCAAGTCGCCCGCGCCTTTTTCGGCCAGCATCATGGCGCCATCTTCGATTTTCCACTTGCTCGATACCTCTTTTTTGAGGTAATTGTGCCAGCCCGCAAAAGTCTTGCCGTCAAAAAGTTTTTTCCATTTTTTTGGGCGAGTGCTACTGGTCATTACTACCAAAGCAAATGCCGTAAATAAAACAAGCACGCGTAATTTCATAATAAATTGAGGGAGTTTTTGTTAAAAACCAAATACGACAAACAAAAGCCCGCTGGCGCGGTGATTCTACTTTACTTGTTTGCAAACTTTACAAAAAATAGCGGGTTGTTTTTATAACTTTTTCAAAGTGTCGGCATAGTTGCTATCTTGCTACCATAAACCCTTTTTTTGCAGTTCTAAAATCACCTACTCGCTCTCCATGATTACCTCCGATGCCGTTGTTCTTGGACTTTTATTTGTTGTTTTAGCCTTCGTTTTTCACACGGCTTCGCTCGAAAGCGGCTTTTGGAAAAAGTTTTACACCTTCGTTCCGCCCTTGCTTTTGTGTTATTTTATTCCAGGTTTGCTCAATACTTTCGGGGTTATTTCGGGCGAAAAGTCGCAGCTTTACCCCGTTGTTTCGCAGTATTTCTTACCCGCTTGTTTGGTTTTTTTTACGCTGGGCATGGACTTCAAAGCCGTAATGAGCTTAGGGCCAAAGGCTTTACTGGTGTTTTTGGGCGGTACGGCAGGCGTTATGATAGGCGGCCCGCTGGCCATTTGGCTCATGAAACTCATCAGCCCCAGCACCGTAGGCGGCGCGGGAGCCGATGCCGTTTGGCGCGGCATGGCCACCATTGCGGGTAGCTGGATTGGCGGCGGAGCCAACCAAACGGCACTCAAAGAGGTGTTTCAACCCAGCGACCGCCTATTTTCGCAGGTGGTCGCCGTGGACGTGATTATGGCCGAATTTTGGATGGCCGCCCTCATTTATGGTGCGGGCATTGCTCCGCGCATCGACCGCTTTTTTAAGGCAGATGCCAGCAGCATTGACCTGCTGCGCGACAAACTCGCCCACGCCCAAAACGCCTCGCAACGCATTCCAAGCCTCAACGATTTGGTGCAGATTGCGGCGGCGGGTTTTGGCGCTACTGGCGTGGCCCATTTTTTAGCCAATTTGATGGTACCATTTATCAAAAACAATTACCCATCTCTCGAAAAATTCAGCCTTACATCGCCGTTTTTTTGGGTGGTTTCTATAGCTACGCTCATGGGCATTGGGTTGTCGTTCACGCGGGTACGGCGGTTGGAGTTTGCGGGGGCTTCCAAAATCGGGAGTTTGTTTTTGTATGTTTTGGTGGCTACAATTGGCATGAAAATGGATCTTTTTGCCGTAGCCGAAAACCCCAAGCTTTTTGCCGTAGGTTTTATCTGGATGGCTACCCACGCCGCCGTTACGCTGCTGGTAGCCAAGTGGGTCAAGGCACCGTTTTTTTTTACGGCCGTAGGGTCGCAGGCCAACGTAGGCGGGGCGGCTTCGGCTCCAGTGGTGGCAGCGGCATTTCATCCTTCTTTGGCTTCGGTGGGGGTTTTGTTGGCCATATTGGGCTATGCCTTAGGCACTTACTGCGGCTATCTTACGGGCTTAATGATGCAGTGGGTAGCCGAGTAAACATTTGCGTAAAAGTAGGGTTGTTGTTGGTGGTGGGTAAAAAATAAAGTCATTCGCATTTTATCATTGGCTGTTTTGTTTTGAATTTCTAAACCAAATTATATTTTTTTACGCATGAACTACGCCAAATTTCTCGCAATAGGCCTGTCATTGACTTTTTTTGAGGCCTGCCAGTCGCGCCCAACCGCGCCTGCACGAACGCCCGAACACCAAAAAGCCGTGGCTTCGTTTGAGGTTATGGACGGTTTTCAGATTGAAATGGTAGCTGCCGAGCCGCTCGTGCAAGACCCCGTAGCCATGGAAATAGACGAGCGCGGCCAAATGTACGTGGCCGAAATGCCTGGCTACCCGCTTGATTTGGGTAAAAGTGGGCGAATCAAACTCCTCCAAGACACCAACCACGACGGCTACCCCGACACCAGCGTGATTTTTGCCGATGGCCTTACGCTGCCCACGGGCATCATGCGTTGGAAAAAAGGAATTATTGTAACCGACGCACCCGACGTGCTCTATCTGGAAGACACCAACGGCGACAACCGCGCCGATATACGCCGCAAGCTCTTAACGGGTTTTGCCCTTTCAAACCCGCAACACAACCTCAATTCGCCCGTTTTGGGCGTGGACAACTGGATTTATTTGGCCCACGAAAGCCGCATTACGCCTTTTGTTTATAAAAAAGAATTTGGCGACGAAGGCACCCAGATACGCTTCCCAGACCGTGCCAACGCGCCCCAATTGGACCCAAATGCCAACGGGCGCAACGTGCGCTTTCGGCCCGATACCTACGAACTCGAAGAACTGTCGGGCGAAACGCAATTTGGCCAAACTTTTGACCCGTGGGGGCATCATTTGCTGACGGCCAACGCCAACCACCTGTTTCACGAAGTGCTGGCGGCGCGGTACATCAAGCGCAACCCCAACCTGCTCGTGCCCGATGCCACCCAAAATATTCCCGATCACGGCGATGCCGCCGAAGTCTATCCGATTACCGAAAACCCCAACCACCAACTGCTCACCGACGCGGGCGTTATCACCTCGAGCTGCGGCGTAACGTGGTACACGGGCGGCGCATTTGGCCAAAAATTCAAGAATGTAACGGTCATTGCCGAACCAACCCATAACCTCGTGCACGCCGACGTAATCAAAGACCAAGGCGCGAGTTTTGTGGCCAGTAGGTTGTTAGAAAAAAAAGAGTTTTTGGCCTCCAAAGACAGCTGGTTTAGACCCGTCAATTTTTATGTCGGGCCCGACGGGGCGCTGTACGTAGTTGATTATTACCGCCAAAACATCGAACACCCCGAGTGGATGTCGGAAGAAATGGTAAAATCGGGAACGCTCTACAACGGCAAAAACAAAGGCCGAATCTACCGCATTACTCCCAAAAATGGCTTGCCCATGGACTGGCTGGGCGCGCTAAAAATCAATGAATTGAGCAGCAAAGATTTGGTATTTGAGTCGCTCGACCACCCCAACGGCTGGCACCGACGCACCGCCCAACGCTTGCTGCTCGACCGCAACAGCCCCGCCTCCGTTGCGCCGCTCAGCGCATTGGTGGCCACTGCCAAAAACCCCGAAGCCAAAGTGCAGGCGTTGTGGCTGCTGCAATCAATGGGTAAATTGGACGAAAAATCGTTGCAAACGGCACTACAAGACAAAGAAGCGGGCGTGCGCGAAAATGCCATAAAGCTGCTGGAAATCAATGCCTTAAAAAGCAACAACTTTGCATTTTTGGCCAAACAAACCGCCATTGCCGCCGCCGACCCTTCGGCCAAAGTGCGCTACCAGTGGCTTTGCAGCCTCGGCAACCTAAACACCCCCGAAGCCGAAGCCACGCGCATGGCCATTTTAGAGAAAGACATCGAAGATAAATGGGTGGGGCTGGCCGCCATCTCTGCCGCCGCAGGCCGCGAACTGGAACTGCTCACGTTGGCAAGCCGACGGTTTGGCAATGCGCCCTCCGAAGCCAAGGGTACGTTTTTTGCTTATCTGGGCGCAACCATTGCCAACTCGGGCAACGAAAACAACGCAAAAAAGCTACTCGCGCTAACCACCCCACCCGACCGCAATTTGAACGATTGGTGGAAAGTAGCGACTTTGTCGGGTGTTAGCAAACTCTGGCAACATCGGGGCCTTACCGTACCCATTGGCGAAACCCAAAAGGCGCAATTATTGGCCAATTTTAACGAAAAAACGACTCCTGAGCTGCTGCTAACGACGCTCAACTTGTTAGAAATAACTGGATTGCCAAAAAATAATGCCGCAAAAACAGTTCCGTTGATAAAGACGGCCCAAAGCTGGGCTACCAACGCCAAGCTGCCTATCGAAACCCGCACCGCCGCCGTTAAATTGCTGGCACTGCACAACCCAAAAGGCTACCAACAACTCTTAGAACAACTGACTTTGGCTCCCCAAGCCGACCCCATACGCCTGGTGGCCTTTGAATCGTTGGGCAAAAGCAATCAATCCAAAGCCTGTGCGTTTGCCTTGAAAGAATGGCAAAAGCTCTCGCCCACGCTCAAAAACGAGGCCGTTCGACTCTTCATGCAAACCCCCGCCCAAAGCCACGCGCTGCTGGCAGCCATTGACCAAAAGGCCATCAACCGCACCGATTTGGCCTGGCCGCAAATGGTAAGTCTGATGAATTACTACGACACCGACGTACGCGAATACGCCCGTAAGGTGTTGGCTTTCAACGAAAACAGAAAAGTAGTGGTGCAACAATACGAGGCGGTATTGACCATGAAAGGCACAAAAGCCGCCGGCCAAAAAGTGTTTTCGCAACTGTGCAGCAGTTGCCACCAAATGGCCCAAACTGGCGGCATTGCCTTCGGTCCCGACCTCTCGTCGTTGCGCAACCGCAACAGCCATTCTATTTTGACCGAAATTCTGCACCCCAATAATTCCATCGCCGACGGCTACGATTATTACACCATTACCTACCACAATGGCAAACAAGTAGCGGGTATTTTGAAAAACGAAACCAACGCTACCCTGACGCTCCGCCAAGCAGGTGGCAGCGAGTTGGTAGTGGCCCGCGCTGACGTAAAAAGCCTCGAAAAATCGCCGCAATCGGCCATGCCCAATGGCTTTGAAAGTGGCATCTCGCAACAACAAATGGCCGATTTGATTGCCTATATTAAGAATCAATAAATGCGCGGCCCGACCTGCGCGGCCCGACCTGCGCGGCCCGTTGAATAAGGCGGAGCCGTCATACCGCACAAAACACCTTTGTATGACATTCGGGTGTTTTCACCCGAATGAATGCCAAATTTACAATATCAAGTTGCTATTCGGTCGGCAACTATCGCATGAAAACGCCCAACAGCACTACAAAGTCTTGTTTAAAAAAAATTGCTCATTTATAACCTTGTAAAACTTGACATTAACAAAATTTGTTTTGTCATTAAAACTGGGATACTCAACAGCTACTTTCTCCCTGTGTTTCATTCTACCTTGCTGGCCATCAAGAGCCAGTCGTAGGTGTTTTGTGGCTCGGGCAGGCCGCTGGGCAATAATTGCAAATACATCAAGTGCAGGTGCGTGCCAGAGCGGGGCTTGGCGGCATTGAAGCCACTGCGGCCCACCTCCGCTATTTTTTGGCCCGTTTGCACCAACTCGCCCACTTGCACCACCACTTGGCTATTGTGGGCATAGTAAAACAGCCCGTCCATGACGGGGTCGTATATCCACACAAAATTGCCACCTCGGTATTCGCTTTCGGGCTGCCAGTTGGTTTCGGTGGCTACCACCACCCCAGCCCGCATGGCCAGTACGTCCACGGCTTGGTCGGTTTGGTCATCGCAGTTGTCTTGGTTGCGGTCGTAAATAAAAATGTCGTGGGCGGGGTGGCTACCCCGCACGCTGTGGTCAAACCAGTTGAAGCCATCGGGCCGATAGCCCGACCCACGACCGCCTATCTGCTGGGTCGAATAGCCCTTTAATGGAAACGTAAATTGCAGCGAGTCCTTGCGCCATACTTGCCTTAGGGAGTCGGTTTCTTGGCGAAATGCCCCCACTATTTCTAAAAAGCGCAACTGCGCCGAGTCTGGCGCAATGACCTGGGTGCGAATCTGGGCGTTTAAATCTTGAAAAGCCTGCCCCAACACCACAAGCCGCTGATTATAAACAGGTTTGCCTAAAAAAATTAATGAAAAAAGGAGTACTTTGGTGGTAGTCATTGGCTTAATTTTTCAGAAATGTAAACTCCAGCTTTGTCGTGGGTTTGTGTTGGCTTTCTTTTCGTTCAATAATTTGCCACGCCACGCCATCGGGGCCTACAAATACAAAACTGTTTTCGCCAAATTCGTTTTTTACTATTTTGCTGGTTTTAATACCCTGTTTTTGCACCAATTCATGCACCATTTGCAGTTTGGGAGTCCAAAACGAATGCAGTGTCATGCCCAGTTCGCCAATGCGCTGGTGCGCGGAGCGGTCGGGTTTAGGGGCGCGGGGCGCAAAAAATTTAAGTTTGCCGCAAATATTATTGGGCGACACAAACCCCCGATAGTCGTGCGAGTAGCCATCGGGCATTTGAAAAACCTGCTTGGGGCCTTTGAGCCAGTCGCCATCAATGCTGTGTTCTTTTTGCTCGGGTTTCATGCCCAATGCCTCTGAGTAGTATTTGGTTACGAGGTCAATGTCGCCCTTAATCACAAAATCGTGGTGGGTAAACTCGCTCGTTTGCAGGGGCGCGTTGGCGGTTATGGTGCCGTAGCCGTTGATGGTGTAGCCGTAGCGTTGAAAAAACACGTGCGTAAAAAAATCGCCATAGACAGCTGTTTCGCGTACGCCCACGGGGCGGTTGAAAAACGTTACTTTTTGGTTGGCTTTTATTTTGAGCGGGTCGTCAAAAATAGGTTCAATGGGGAGCCACTTTTCGCCGTTCTGTCGTTCTATTTTATAGACATCCATCAACCGAACGATGTCATTGGTGAGCATTACGGCCATGCGCTGGCCAATGGTTTCGGGCTGCACGTAGCCTACGCCCTCGCCGAGGGGTTTTTCCCACACCAGCACCCGCAGCAAGCCGTGCGCGTCTATGGCTCCGTTTTGCAACCGATAAGCCGTTAGTTTGGAATCTACGCCGTAAAGTTCTTTGGCTTGGGCGGCAGTGTAAGCCGCGCTGTCGCGCAGGGTGTAGCCAAATTCACCAAAATACCGAATGACATACTGCGGGTCTTTGGTGGCTACCATTGCCTCATACACACCGCTGATGCCCGTTTCGGGCAGCGATTGGGCAAACGAGCAAACCAAAAACTGAGAAATGATAAAATAGATAAGTAGCGGCTTCTTCATTGTTTGAGCGGGTTTCTTCGCCAATACTATTAAAATATTTTTGAAAATACACCATAACGACCGCAGTTGGGTCAAAAAAAATGCCACTTGGCAAAAACTGCCCGCCGAAATTCGAAATCATGAATGAGTAATTCTCTACGTTCAAAACCAATATCAAAGTATGAAAAATCTAATCATTATCTCCGCCTTTTGTTTATTTTCGGTGATAGTAAGGTGGCCACCGTAGCCTATAACCCCAAGAAAACCAACGTCGAAAAAATTAAAAAGGCCATTGCCAAAGTAGGCTACGATGCCGATGAACTTGCCGCCACCACGAAAGGCTACAACAAATTGCCTGCTTGCTGCAAAACAAACGGACACAAGATGGCGCATTGATTTCTTATTTGTAATTATTTTAAATAAAATTTGTAGAACCCATCTTTTTGCCGTAATCTTGCGTACTCAATCGTAAAAAGAACGAATCTAAGATGTCTGTTTCTCAAATAGAGGCATATCCGTACCAAATCGAAGAGCTGTACCGCAACCACAAAGGCTGTACGTACCAATGCGATTTGACCAACCGCGTTGTGGTGCAATTTGGCGACTACGTTTCGGCGTTTAAGTTCCACGATTTTAAGTCTTTCTGCCAAAAAATCAATTTGGTCAATATCCACGAAATGATTTTTAACCTTTCGGACGAATACGATTTTCAGGCCATTCAAACGCCTTCTTGCCAACAAACCTACCGCTTGTCTTTGTGCGAATTGGTGCAGCTCCGCGACTTGCTCAGTGGCACCAAGTTTATCCTCGACCTCAACTCACTGCTGCACGAGCGTATCTACAACGTGGGCGTTTAGTTTTGTTTGGACTTATTCCAAATTTTGTTGTTTTAAGCATTGCCGCAAACCTTTCTGGGTTCTTGGTTGTAATATTGTAGCAGTATTACAACTGACTATCTGACAGGTTTTTAGATTGATTATAAACAACCCAATAAAAAATGAAAGATTTAGCAAGACTCCGCACATCGCTCAAAGAAGAAATAGAAATAGTTCTCAACGCCCAAGTCAAAATCGAAGCCGAGGCTTCTTCCAAGTATTTGGCCATGGCCTCTTGGTGCGACCGCAACGGCTACGAAAACTGCGCAGGCTACCTCTACAAGCAGTCGGCTGAGGAGCGCGAACACATGCTGAAAATTTTCAAGTTTATTTCGGACATGGGTGGCACGGCCATCACGCCCGAAGTGCCGATGGTGCAACAAGATTTTCCTTCGTTCAAAAATGTGTTTGAAGTAGCCCTCGAAAACGAAATTGCCGTAACGCTTTCTATCAACCGTATGGTGGCCAAGTGCCGCCGCGAAAACGACTACGCCACCGAGAGTTTCTTGATGTGGTTTGTGAAAGAACAAATGGAAGAAGAAGAAAACGCCCGCCGCGCCTTAGAGCTCTTTGATTTGATTGAAGAAACAAGCACGGGCAAATTTGTACTCGACAAAGAAATTGCCAAGTTAGGCAGCGAAAAATAGACAAACAGAACTCTAAAACTCCGCCCTGCAATCGATTTGCGCGGCGGAGTTTTTTGTTCATTATTCCATTTTTTTTACCGAAACCAGTGCTTCAAAAGCCTGGTGCGCTTGCCCAAGAGTCATTTCAGTAAACCATTGATTTTGAGGCTGAAAGCACACAATAGGTGCTTGTTTACACCTGTCGAGGCAGTCGATTTTTAGTACACTTATTTGGTCTTTCAAGCCCATATTTTTTATGGTGTCTTTAAAATAACTTCTGATTTCTTTGTGCTTGCCGCACTTTGACCCCGCGCAAACAAATATTGATTTTTCGGGAAAAGATTCTTTACTCATATTGTGTTTTAATTTTGGCACAAAGATAAGAGAATGCTTACTTTGCGGCTTCAATAAAGTAAAAACAATTTGATAATGAACGAAATTGTACTGGGTGCCTTGGTGTTAAGTCTACTTCACGCCCTCATTCCGAGCCATTGGTTGCCTTTTGTAACCATCGGCAAAACCGAACGCTGGACCCAACGACGCACGTTGGCCGTAACGGCTTTAGCGGGTTTGGCACACACCGTTAGTACCACACTTTTGGGCACAATTGTCGGTTTGGCAGGCTACCAGTTGTCCGAAAGCTACCACGAACTGGCCGAAAGTGTCATTCCTGCCGTTTTATTGATGCTCGGTCTTTGGTATTTGATGCAGCACTTGCGCCACTCGCACGCCCACGACCACATCAACCCCAACGACGTAAAAGGCAAATCGTTCACGGCCTTGCTGCTCTCACTGTGTTTGGGTATGTTTTTGTCGCCTTGCATGGAAATCAACGCCTATTTTTTGAGTGCGGGCGCGCACGGCGGCAGCACCCTGCTGTGGGTGGCTATTATTTATAACCTCGTTACGCTGTCGGGAATGTTGCTGATGGTGTGGCTGGGAAGCCACGGGCTGCGCCGCATCAACGCCCATTGGTTTGAACACAACGAAAACCTCATCACTAGTTTGACGCTCATTGGTCTGGCCGTGCTTAATTTTTTTGTAGAATTTTAACCGCCAATACGCGCCATACAATTATCAAAAACAACAAGGGTAGTAGGGTTATAGAAACGCCAAAGAGCTGATTTGTGGCCACATTTACGACAACGCCCAACGAAAAAAACAAAATGATGAGCCAACGCACTTGGTTTTTTCTACGCCACTCAACACCAGAAACCAGCGGGTATTTCTTAGAAGCTATTTTGGCAGAGTCCACGCAAGCGTCAATGAGCAAACCCGTTAATTGTGAGGGCTTTATCTGTCCATTGGTAAGGTTGGACGAAAAAGCATTGTAAGCCCCCATACCCGCAAAGAGCAACCATATTTCCCAAAAAGAACGAACGGAAGTGGAATGAACTTGAAAAAAAAACAGCACCGCCACGTTAAAAATAATGGGCAACAGTAGCAAAACTTTAGGCGTTGTGCTGCGTTGTGTTTCGCCCAATAAAGTTGCCCCAAAAGCGCCCAAACCATACACGATGACACCGCCCAACAGCCACAAGCCAAGGGGATAGTCGTGCTTTAAGAGCTGCTGCAAAAAAGCACCAAAATGCCCCGCGACGTTGGTAGTTACGACCTCAAAAAATTGCAGCCCCATGCTGTTGACAAGTCCCGAGACAAATGGTAATAGGCAAGCCAATAGTAAAATATCTTTTCTTTTCATGCAGGCAAATGTAGAACTTATCCAACAAATTACTTTTTTTGGGTTTTCTTAAAACAAATAAATCAAATTGCGAGTTGTACTTAATATCCTATTTGACAACCAAGTTGATAAATAGGGCACAATGCCTTTTTTATTGACCAGCCAAATACAACCGCAATATTATGTTTGATTTAAGTCCCGAAACATTTTGTAATTCATTGGTCGGCGTATCGATACGAACACCGCTCTTGATGAGTTTTGAATTTATGCCCCGAATGGCTCCCCTTAGCAATGAAATTCAAGCTGATTTTCAACAAATTGCACGACTATATAAACAGAATAGCTGGGACTTTGATTTGTCAAAAATTCGACAGTTTATCAAAAACCCTGCCCACGCATTGGTAGTTACCGACAGTTTAGAACGGATAGAGTGGGTCAATCAAGGGTTTGTGAGCATGACAGGCTACGAAGCCAAAGAAGCCTTGCGCAAATCGCCCAAGTTTTTGCAGGGAGGACAAACCAACTTGACCACCAGACAACAGATTCGGAGTAAAATAGTAGCAAACCAGACCTACGACGGCGTTATTTTGAATTACCGCAAAAGCGGAGAACCCTACTGGTGCAAGGTTGAGATAGCACCTATTTTCGATAAAAGCCAACAATTAGTGAATTACATTGCCTTTGAGCGTGAAGTATTAAAAAATCATCAAAACTGATAGAGTAACTTAAACTCACCGCCAAAATTATTGCCTGATTTTTTGTAGGGCGGCCTTCGGGTCTGCACCATCCCATAAGCATTTACTTGTAAACCCACACGCCCCAGTCGTTTTTCAAGTCCTGCCGAAAATACAAAATTGTTGAGTGGCAAAACTGGAAACTTGTCAATATTGATAATTTGCTCAAATTCGGAGCGATTTGCCCGCAAATCAAATTTTACGCGCTTCGACCCGTAAATATCTACGTCTGTCCCAACGGCACCGGTGAGCCAAAATCCACGCTTCAAGGGTTGATAATAATTTAACCTGATGGGAATTTGCACCAACTGGACTCGCTCCGAAATATTTAAGATTTCTTGGGCAGGCGGTGCTTTTGGAGCGTGCATTTTTCGAAAATCTAACTGCTTTTTCTTAAAAAACTGCTCGTCTGTAAAATATTTTTCAGGGCTAAAATAGCCAATTTTTAGGCCACTACTCACGCTTACTTGCTTTCCAATGAAGAGTTCGGTAGTGAAACTGGGCACAAAATACCCCGCCGCAACCCCTGAGCCAATGCCCGCCCTGGCCGTAAATTGAGGCCAAACAAAAGGTGTTTTTGGGGGCTTAGGCGCCTCATAATAAGCCGTTTGGGTGTATATTTTGGGCTCGGCTACTTTCATTCTATTGCCCGAATCAATGCCAATAATTGTCAGCGGCTCAATGTGAAGATTACCAACTACGGGCGGGGTAGCAGCCAGTTGGTGGTTTGTTGGCTCGTTGCCCCCTACTGGCTCCGCCCCCCCCACCCCGTTTATCGCCGATCCACTCGTATTGGTTCGTTGTGGGGTATCGCTGCTGCGCGCACCAAAAGTGGGCTGGATGTGGCGTTTGTTTGCCAATAGTCCGCTGGCAAATTTAGGCTCGGCACCAGACTTATACGCAGTGGTGGTGTTATCAATCGACGACGGTGATTCTGTTTGTGCGTAATTTAAAGATGGCGTGGTCTTGCCAGTGGTCAATTGCAGGGTTTCGTCTTGCAACTTGTTGCGCAGCGTTTTTTGCGGGGCATCAACGCCCACAGGCATGGCCAAATAACGTGTTATGTATATTGTATCGCGCTGCGGTGCGGCTGGCTGCTGGTGTTTTAGGTTGTCTATTTGTTGGGCGAGGGTGTGTACCTTTTGAAGTAAAGATTTTTGGGCATAATATTGGTTTATGTTGTAAATAATGAGGCCAATAAAAGCGGTAGTGCCTACGGCATACAGGGTGGCTTTACCCCAAAACGGAATTGGCTGAGTGCCTGCAAAAGCCGTAAATCGTTGCCAATCGGCCTCGTGGAAGATAGGCTCAATGCTTTCGATTTTTTTTCGTAGCGTTTCGTCAAATTGATCAGTTTTCATTGATTTTTTTGGTTAAACTCACTGTATATAGGTGTGGGTAATTAATTCTAATCATTTCTTGGAGTTTGCCGCGTGCTTTCAGAAAATTGGAACGCGACGTACCTTCGTTGATGTGCAGCAAGTCGGCAATTTCGCGGTGGCTGTAGCCATCTACCACGTACAACATAAAAACCGTGCGGTAAGAAGTAGGTAGCTTTTGAACCATGACCAGTATTTCGTCGGCGGCGATTTTATCCAATACATTTTCTTCAAAAACGGGACTTTCAACGCGCTCAATGTCAAGCTGATAGGTGTATTTGTCGCGGCGGCGGTAGTAGTCAATGCACGTATTGACCAAAATAGTGCGTAGCCACGCTTTAAAGGGCTGTTGTGGGTCGTATTTATGAATATTGTTGAATACCTTCAAGAAGCCGTCGTTGATTACTTCTTCGGCTTCTTCTTGGCTGGCCGAATACCGCAAACAGATACTTTTGCCGTACGAAAAAAACAATTTGAACAAAGCCCGCTGCGCGTGCGGATTTTGCTCCTTGCAAGCAACAACGATGCTTGCAAGGTCGGTGTCGTTGAATTGGGGTTGTTTTTTAAAAAATAAAGACATAAGTGCCAATGCAAGTTTTAGCATCAATAGCCTATTACGCAAAAAGCAACCGAAATGTTGCCTTGCCCAAAAAAATAGCTGCTTTTATTTGCTTCGTGCGATGGTAAACTGCACCAGGCCGCTCAAAGAAGTACGGTAAGGAGAGTCAGGGAAGGTGTCTAAGATATTTTCGGCTTCTACAACGAGTTTTTGCATGGCTTGGGTGGCGTATTCTATGCCGCCCGAATTGCGCACAAACGCAATCACTTCGTTTACTTTCTGGGGTTTGTCGCTCTGGTTTTTAACAATGTTGATGATGTGCCGCTTGTCGAGCCAACTGGCTTTTTTGAGGGCGTAGATGAGCGGTAGGGTCATTTTTTTTTCTTTGATGTCAATACCGAGCGGTTTCCCTACTTCGGCCTCGCCAAAATCGAAGAGGTCGTCTTTGATTTGAAACGCCAGCCCTACTTTTTCGCCAAACTGCTTCATTTTTTCAATTAAGTGAGGCGGGGCGTTTACCGAAGCAGCTCCTACGGCGCAGCACGAAGAAATGAGCGAAGCTGTTTTTTGGCGGATAATTTCAAAGTAAATTTCTTCGGTAATATCCAAGCGGCGGGCTTTTTCGATTTGGAGCAGTTCACCTTCGCTCATTTCTCGCACGGCGTTTGATACGATTTTCAATAGTTCAAAATCTTGGTTATTGATAGAGAGCAAAAGCCCCCGCGAGAGCAGATAGTCGCCTACCAGCACGGCTATTTTGTTTTTCCAAAGGGCGTTGATCGAAAAAAAACCGCGTCGGTAGTTGGCATCGTCCACCACGTCGTCGTGTACGAGCGTAGCGGTGTGCAGCAGTTCGATGAGTGCCGCTCCTCGGTAGGTAGGCTCGCCAATTGGGCCACACACGCCTGCTGTCAAAAAAACAAACATGGGCCTAATCTGTTTTCCTTTGCGGCGCACGATGTAGTTCATGATTTGGTCGAGCAGCATGACGTTGCTCTTCATAGATTGCCGAAATTTGTGCTCAAAAGCGTTTATTTCGGCATTGATGGGCACTTGAATTTCTTTTATGGATAATGGCATTGGGTATAAGTACCAATTTTGTTGGTGAAAACGAACGACCGCTCCAACGAATGAATAAACAAAGTGTAAATATAGAGACGGAAAAACTCTGTTTGTCAAATTTGCAGCTACTTTTGAGCAAGCCGATATTTTTCGAGGGCCAATGCCACCGAATCTGTGGGGTATAGGGTGGTTTCTTGGCCCCACGTATTGGTAACATAGGTGATAATTTCGGCTATTTCAAGTTCTTGGAGTGCGGCATTGCCTGGCATGGGTCGGACGTAGGTTTTGCCGTCTATTACTACTGGGTTTTGTTGCCCAAATTTAATCCAGACGGCCATATTACGCCTATCTTTCAGGTACTTAGCATCAATTTTTGGATAAAGTCCTGCCAAACCTTTGCCGTCTTTGCCGTGGCAATTGGCGCAGTGGGTCTGGTACAAGCCAAAACCTTCGGCCAAATATTGGTCGCGCTTCACAGTTTGCTGGTCTTGGCAGCCTGTTAGGGCACAGAGCAGTAGCGATAAATAGCAGATTTTTGAGTTGTGAGTTTTGAGTTTTGAACGAAATTGGGAAAGTAAAAAGTTGAAAAACCAAAACGCAGCGTGAGGGACAAAAAAATGGCTTCTCGCCCGCTTCTCATTTCTTTTGGTATTCTTTTCGTAGTTTTTCAATGTCTTTGATGAGTTGGTTTACGCCTGCGTCGGTGGTGCCATCGTAGCGGGAGAGTAGATTTTTGTTGCCGTCTTTGTCAACAATCGTGTAGGGCTCGTTGGTGGCGCGCACGCGGCCTTCTTTGTCAATCAAAATAAACGTGCCGTCGTGCACAAAGCCGCCCGCTGCGGTGGAGTCTTTCTCGGGTGTTTGGGCCACCAAGTAGCTGTTGCTGATGTCGTAGATTGCCTTGCGGTTGCCCGTTAAAAACTGCCACTGCTGTCCAGATACGCCCAGTTCGTCGGCGTATTTTTTCAAAACGGCGGGGGTATCGTGGTCGGGGTCAATGCTGTGCGATAGCAATACAATATCGGGGTCGCCTTTAAATTTTTGATATACTTTCAGCATTTGTCGCTTCATGATGGGGCATATCGTTGGGCAGGTAGTAAAGAAAAAATCGGCCACGTAGATTTTGCCTTTTACGGTGGCTTCGGTTATGGTGTCGCCGTATTGGTTCACAAACTTAAAAGGCGGTATAGTGTGATAGACCGTGTCTATTGTTTGTGTGCCATTCACTATTGTAGAAACGGCATCGCGGTTGCCCCAGATTGGCAACCGCGCGTCGGAATTGGAGCTGCACGAAGTCAAACCACCTACCAACACGCAGAGGAGGTAGCACAAGGCGATTACTCGTTTTGGGAAAGCCACCTTGCTTTTATGGTTTTTCATTGCTTTGTTATTCAAGGATTAGTGTCCAAAAGTTTTTGGGCGCGGTTCATGCTCTCGAGCATTTTGTCGCGCACGGTATTCATTTTGATTTTTTCGGCTTCCAAGTAGGGCATTGCAGCGGCTACTTGAAGGGTTTTGAGTGAGTCGGCTTGGTAGTTGTGCATCCAATCCATCATGGCGGTGTCGGCATCTTTGAGGGCTTCGGCAATTGCCAGCCCGTCGGCTTTGCGTTTTTCCAGGGTGGGGCTTGGTGTGCGTTTAAACAAACTGTCGGTAGTAGCCACGTCTTGACTGATTTGCTCCTGCAATTCCATGAGTTTGCTGCTTTGGGGCATCACTTCGTCGTGAATGGCAAATACTTCTTTTTCGAGTTTGTCCACGCTGCTACGGTCTTCCGAACAAGCCACTAAAACAACGGCCAATGATAGTGCTACGAGTGTTTTTTTCATTGCAATAAAAAACCTATTTGTGGGTTTTAAAATAATTTTGTTTGTACTTTAACGGCATTTTGCGACAGCTGCTGCTGCAACATCTCGCGGGCGTTTTGGACAATGGCCTCCGATGGTTTTTTGCCCCCAATCATCTGCGACAGCTCCATGACCCGCTCCTCAAAAGATAACTTCTTGATGCGGCTAACTGTTTTGTCGGCGGTGTTGTCTTTATACACAAAATAGTGCGCTGTGCCTTGGGCGGCAATCTGGTGCAGGTGCGTTATAGCGATAACCTGGTGATTTTGAGCCATATCTCTCATCATATTCCCCATTTTGATGGCAATTTCGCCCGAAACACCCGTGTCTATTTCGTCAAAAACAATGATAGGCAACCTGCGCTTATTGGCCAAAATATATTTAATGGCCATCATCAACCGCGAAAACTCACCGCCCGAGGCCACGCTTTTGAGCGGCTGGGGCTTGATGCCCTTATTGGCACTAAAAAGCACCGACACGCTGTCTGTGCCATCGTCGGTGGGCGCAATGGCCCGGTGCTGAATCTTTAAAACGGCGTTTGGAATACCCAGTTCTGACACGTAGCGCGTTACGGCTTGCTCAATGGCGGGCAATACTTTTTGGCGGGTAGCCGAGAGTTTTTCGGCACTTTTATTGAGTTTTTCGAGGTGTTTTTCTACGTTGGCCTTGGCAGCGGCGATGGTTTCGCCGAGGTTCAAGACACTGCTTACTTTTTGTTCTAAATGGGCTTGAATGGTTAGCAGTTCGCCCACGCTTTTTACTTGGTGTTTTTGTTGCAACACATAAATCAACGCCAATCGCTCCCGAATAAGCTGCGCCCGTTCGTCGTCGAGTTCTACGTTTTCTTGCTCGTAATTTATTTCCTCGGCCAAGTCGCGCAGTTCAATCAGGCTACTTTGGGCGCGCTCGCGCAGTTGGGCATATTGCGCCGCAAACTTGCTGATACTGTTGAGACTGGCCACGGTGTTTTTGAGCAAGTCAAGGGCCGACTGCTCGGCGTTGTTGAGGTATTCGTGCGCCAGCTGCAAGCGTTCGCGTACTTCGGTAGCGTTTTCTAAAATAACCAGTTCTTGCTCCAATTGCGTTTGTTCGTGGGCTTGCAGACTGGCCTTTTCGAGTTCGTCGTACAAAAAGTGGTTGTAGTCAAACTCTTTGCGGAGCTGCGCGGCCTCGGCTTTGAGCTGCTCGTATTGTTGGTTGCTTTTTTGATACGTCTGAAAATCGGTGCGGTATTTTTTGAGCGGCTCGTCGTTTTGGGCAAAAGTATCTACAATTTGCAACTGGTACTCATTAGAACCCAGCAGGAGCGTATCGTGCTGCGAATGAACGTCCATGAGCTGGCTCGTAATACGCCGCAGGCTTTCCAGGTTTACGGGCGTATCATTGACAAATGCCCGCGATTTGCCGTTGGGGCTAATCTCGCGTCGAATCAAGCACGTGGGTGCGTAGTCGAGCTGCTCTTCCTCAAAAACGTGTTCGATTACATAGCCTGCCACGTCGTAAGTACCCTCAATGACGCACTTTTGGTCAGGGTTATAGAGTACTTTGGTGTCGGCGCGGTGGCCCATTAGCAGGCCAATTGCGCCCAACAAAATGGATTTCCCCGCGCCCGTTTCGCCCGTGATGATGTTGAGGTGCGGGTCGGGAGTGAGTTCTAACTGCTCAATGAGCGCGTAATTTTTAATCAGCAAATGAACCAGCATACACCGTTTATTTTTGGGAGTGCAAATTTAACGAAGTTACGCCTCAAAACCCCGCCGATTGGTCATAAATCACTTCTTCGATTTGGGTGAAAGCCAAAATATGTTGGTGAAAACGCTGGTCTTTGACAAACAGCAGGTGATTTTCTGCTTTTTCAAACTGGCCAAAAATAGTATGCCCACTTTTCAAAATCACACTGATGGGGCGGTCGGTTAATTCTTTGGTACGCTGTTCAAGTTGGTCATTAAAAATCCGAACCAATCGTTTTCCCATGATTATTGTTTTTAAGTGCTGCCCAAAGAAAGGGCAAATTAGGCGGTTAAAAAAAGAAATATTGGCCGTATATTTGGAAAAACCAATATTTTAATAGAATATTTGGCCTCAAACTAACCCCCTTTACATATTATGAGCGCATTTGATGACGCATTGGCCCTTTACAAAGCACAAGTAACTGAGCTAAATCTGGGAATTAGCGACGAATTGTTGACCAAGGTTGCCAAGGGACTTGGACCTTCTATTTACAATGCCGACTCGTCGAAAGTATCTGCTTCTGATGCCGAGGAATTGGCACGCGTAAAAAACAATTTTCTGATCAAAAAATTGGGGCTGGCCGACGATGCCTCGCTTGATGCGGCAATAGCCAGCGCAGTAGAGGCCATGGGCAGCAGCAACCGCAACAAATACCGCGCGGTATTTTATGCTTTTCTGGTAAAAAAATTCGGCAAAGAGGGCGTTTACGCTTAGTATTTTACACTTCCCAAAAAGCGTGGCGCCAATCTTTGGGCCGCGCTTTTTTTATAATTTTGACAGCAGCACCAATTTCCCTTGCATTTCTTTGAGTTCATAGCCAATACTGCGCGTGCCGCCAGTGGGCTGGGCGTTGGCATCGCCCGGGCGATAAACGGGGAACTTACGCGCCAAAAAACCATTTTCAATGCGAAATGCGTCGTGGCCCATGTAGCCTTCGGCTTGGGTAGCAGTCAGGGTTTCGGTGCTGATGGCACCAAAAGAGTCGGGAAAAAACTGAAACGCATACACGCGCCCAAACGACCCACTGCCGTAGGTGCAACTGTACAGATAAACCTCGGGCGAGCCGTTGCGGTCCAAGTCGGCTACTTCGGCGTTGAGGATAGTGCCGTCTATTTTTTGACGAATCGTAATCAAAAGTTGCTCATTATCAAATACTTTGAGCACCAACTCCCGCACCGCACCGGTGGCACTGGTAACGGCCTCAAAACGGTATTTTTGAAAGGCAATCGTTTTTTTGAAAATATCAAGCGGCGATTTAAACACAGGCTTGCGGGCAGAACTGTTCAGAAACAATACTACCACCAGCCAAACCTGCCATTTTAACCTTCGCAACGCCATCAAAGTACCCAAATTATGTTTTTTTAACCTTATGCTAACGTAAACAACAAGCAAAAATTCTGCCACAAGGGATTTCTAAACAAAAAAAGAGCGGCCTGAGGCCACTCTTTTTTTGCATCGCTATTTTGTGCTACGCCACGCCTTTGTCGCGTTGATTGGTAAAATCTCGAAACCGCCGTATGACGGCCATCATAAAACCAACGATGAGTACCAACGTCCCAATCCAGAGCAGATTGATAAGTGGCTTCTCAACTACTTTTAGCACAATGAAGTCGCGCTGTTTGGAATTGGTAGTAAAAGTAAACTGGCCTGTTTTGGGGTCAATCTCAAAAAACTGAATGCGAAGCCCCAGTGCGTCGTTTACTTCGGGTTTGCGCAGCACCATGCGGTCTTGGTTGATGGCAAAGGTGGGCGAAATGGTGTATTCGCGCTCGCGGTCAAAAATGCGAATGTTTGCTTTTATGGCAATGTCATTATCGGCCAGTTTTACGTTTTCTACTTCGTTGGTACGCGCTACGTTTTCGAGAATAGCCACGTAGTCGTTGATAAAAAACGTATCTTGAACAGCTACCCGATGCTGCTCTGTTTTGCTCCATTCTTCTTCATCAGGATTGTTGGGCACCATCGAAACAAACGAGAACAGGTCTTTATTGGCTTCTTTTTTTATGTCGGGCGACACGACCGTTCCCATGGTCTTGTTAATCTGAACCCGTGGATAAAGCGTAACAATGCGTCCGTTTGGCTCGCGATATTCTACTTCATAAAACACGTTTTCGGGATATACCGCCACGGTGTCGCCTTTTTTATGATACACTTTACCGCCCGTTTCGATGTCCTGCAAACAAACTGCGTGAAAATCGCCTTCTATGAGCTCTACCCACGGGCGCGGCACGTACTGCGGCACGTCCCTGATTTCGATGCGCGGCCCGCGATAAGTGAGCATGTACTCGCCCATGCGCGTAGGCTGACTGAGCCAAAGCAACACATTTTCTTTGTTTTCTTTGTTGTCGTCTTTCTTGAAGGCCTCATCGTTTGAAATAGCCAATCCCGAGTTGTTCAAAGAAATTGTTTTTTGATAACCCGACGAAAACAAAATACCAATGAGCATCAATGCCACGCCAATGTGCGTAACCGCTCCCCCCGACAGGCGGTAACTACCCCGCAAAATACCCAAAATAATGGTGGTGTTGGCCACCAACGCAAACACCGAGGCCGTGAGCAGTACCATGTATTCGGGCTTGTTTACTTTGGCAAAAGTAATGATGATAGCCGAAATAAAGAGCGCAATCCAAGCAGGCGTAACCAGGTCTTGCATTTTGCCTTTTTGTACGCGCTTCCACCAAAAATACTGGCCCACGCCCGTCAAAATGGCTACTGCGGCAAAAAACCAGAGTTGAAATTTGGAATAATAGCTGGCGGCATCGGTGGGTGGTGCCAAGTTTGAAACGCCCCCGAAGCCTTCCACTATTTTGTTCCAAACAGGAATAGAAGTAGGCAACAATACCTGAAAGCTGGCCAAACACAGTACCGTAGCCCCCATAAAAAGCCAGAACTCGCGTGAATAAGCAGACACTTCGTCTTTGTCAACGGGAAGCAGCTTCCAAACCCGCGCCGATACCAGCACCGATACGCCAATGAACGTAAAGAGATAAATCAGCAACTGCCCCGAAAGTCCCAAATCGGTAAAAGAGTGAACCGAAGCGTTGCCGAGTATGCCGCTTCGGGCCAAGAAAGTAGAGTACAAAAGCAACACAAACTGCGCAATAACCAAAATAATAGATGCTTTGAGGGCGGTGGCGTTTTTTTTGGCGATGAGCATGGTGTGAAAAGCCGCAATCAGCACCAACCAAGGCACATAAACGGCGTTCTCGACGGGGTCCCAGCTCCAATAACTGTTAAAACTCAGGGTTTCGTAAGCCCAGTAGCCACCCATCAAAATACCCGTTCCCAGCACTACACCCGCCACCAGTGCCCACGGCAAGGCAGGGCGCAGCCATTCAGTCAATCTTTTTTGCCACAAGCCCGCCATCAAATACGCAAACGGAACGGAGGCCAGCGCAAAACCCATAAATAAGGTAGGCGGGTGAATAACCATCCAGTAGTTTTGCAACAAAGGGTTTAGGCCAGTACCGTCTTTGGGAACAAAGTCGGGATTCATTTGCAAAAATGGCGCGTCGGGCATGGCTTCGCGGAGCGTCAAAAATGGCGTACTGCCAATCTTGAAATCAAGGCCTGGAATGACAACGCCCAAAATCATGGAGGTCAAAAATACCTGAACCAAGACATAGACAGTCATCACTGGAGCTTCCCAGGAGATGCCTCCGTTTCCCGATTTTGCGTCAGAAAAACGATTGAGCCGAATCAACAACAGCCCTAAAAGTGCCTGCCAGAGCATCCACAGCAGAAAGCTGCCTTCTTGGTCTTGCCAAAAACAAGAAACCAAGTATTGAATAGGCAACGACAGCGAAGAGTTATCCCAGGCGTAATGATAATCGAAACGGTGGTTATAAATAATAGAAAACAGCGTAATTACCACCGACAAAATGGCCGCCGCGTGTACGTAATACGCCACCCGGGCGAAGTGCTTCCAACTTTGCGCTTCAAGTGCATTGTCTTTGGCCACAGCAGCTTTATAGTAGGCAAAAGTGGCCACCAAAGCAGTAATAAATGAGGTAATGACGGACAAATGCCCGAAGTTTCCGATGGTCATATCTAATCAAATTTTTTGTTTTTTGTTTTTCAACTAAACCCCTTTCTTGGTGCTGGCTTCTTGGACATCAAATTTGCCATTTTCGTATTTTGAGGGGCACTTCATCAATATTTTTTCACACTGAAAATAGCCACCCTGCATTTGCCCAATTACCACTACTTGTTCAGATTTGTCAAAATCTTGCGGCTTTGGGTTGCTATACACTACTTTTTGTTCACGATTATTGTTGTCTATCAACAAAAATTCAAAACGGTTTGCGTCTATTACGGGGTTGTAGGCCATGCCCACAATTTGCCCTGCGGGGTCTTTTTTTAGTTTTCCTACTACATGAATAGACTTGGCGTCGCCGTCTTTGGCCATTACTTCGGCCTCGTTGAAGGTAACGTAGGTGCTGGCATCTCCCGCCGTCGAAACGATAATGCCTACCGCAATGGCAATGACAATAAGTGCAATGATGTGTGTTATTTTCATTTTTTTAGTTGTTTTTCTAATCCCAAATTCTTTTCACGTTGTACTCATCAAATATTTTTTCTTTCGAGATAATGATTAAATCTTCGGATAATGTCTGAGCAATGAGCGTGCGATCAAAGGGGTCGCGATGATGAAAAGGTAGCTGAGCGAGTTGAAGTGTGTGGTCAAAATTAACGCCCATGGTCTCAAATCCGTTATCGCTCACTTTATTGATAATTTCGGAAAAAGGCAATGTTAATTCGAGCTTCCCAAGACTTACTTTTATAGCTATTTCCCAGAAAGAAACCACGCTTACAGCTACGCGTGCTGTGGACAATTCAATCGTTTCGAGTGCTTTCTTAGCTAATTTGGTGTCGCCATTGATAAACCAAATCAGCGTATGTGTATCGAGCAAATATTTCATGGATACATATAATCTTTAAAGTCGTCCAACGGTGCATCAAAATCATCGTGCATTACAAACATTCCAGAACTGCTGCCGAATAGCGGTTTTTTTTCTTTACCAGGCGCACTTTTTTTGTCTAATTGACAACTCAGCTTGCTAACCAAAAAGTCTATAAAGTTTTCTACTTCAACCTGTTTTTCGGGCGAAAGTTTTTCGAGTTTAGCAACTAAATCTACAAGGCTCATTTTTTTAGTTGTTTTTCCAATCGGGTCAATTTTCGGTCGGTATTGATTAAAAAGGCGATAATCCCCGAAAAAACAACGGCGATAACCACCACCACTATCCAAATTTTACCATCGGCCCGCATTTGGTCGGCCATCGGCACTTGTTCTACAACAGTTTGTTGGGCAAAGAGGTTTAAAGATACAACCACAAAAAAAACCGTTAATACCAATTTTAAAATACTACTGCTCATTTTGTCTAATTGATTTAAAGCCTACCATTAATTTTCTTGCAATTGGTCTTCTATTTCTCTGATTCTAAGTCTTAGGCTAACAATCCAAACGCCCAATAAAATCCAGCCGATTATGATTGGATAAAAAACCCGACGCACCTGGTTGTCCATGTCGTATTGCCCAAAGGCAGGGTTGCCGCCGTTGCCAGGGTGCAGGGTGTCGGTGAGGCGGGGCAAAATATAAATGAGCGGCACAAAAATAGCAAACGCAAAAATATTATACACTGCCGAAATGCGCGCTTTGCGCTGAGAATCGTCGAACGAGCTGCGCAATACCAAGTACGCAAAATACATCAACATGCTGATAGTTACGCCGTTGAGTTTGGGGTCGTTGGGCCACCAGTCGCCCCACGTAACGCGTGCCCACAACGACCCCGTGGCGCAGCCCAGCATGCCAAACACCAACGCCGCATTGGTAAACTCTACCGCCTTGGTGTCGTCTTGGAGGTTGTTTGACCGTAAATAGCGAATCGAAAAAATGGCCGATGTGAGCAAAAAAACCGTTACCGCAAACCACATTGGCACGTGAAAGTACACGTTACGAATGCTTTCGTTTAAGATATTGCGCCGGGGTACTTCGCCCATCAAGCCAAACCCAAAGCCGTAAACCAACAACAAAACCCCCAGGACTTTCCACCAATTGCTTCTCATTGTATTCCATAATTAAGGTTCTAAAAAAAACAATGCTATCTACTATTAGCTCCGCCACAAATAGGGGAACAAAATAAACGACAAAGCCACTACCAACATATCTAAGGCCAACAGTACCATGATTTCGTCCAAACTGGCACTGCGATCGAGGCCATCGAGGGCGTTTTTGGCCAATTTCATGACCATCAATAACGTGGGCAAAATAAGCGGAAAGCTCAAAATAGCCATCAACGCGCCGTTGTTGTCGGCCTTGGAGGCAATGCCCGCCACCAGCGTGAGCGTAGTAGCAAAGCCAATACTGCCAAGGACGATGCTCAACAAATACATGGGCAGGTCGCCTACGGGGTTGCCCATCACAAAGGCATAAAACGCAAAACCCAGCAGTGACAAGACGAGCATCAACCCCGAATTGTACAAAATTTTGGAAATAATAATACCCTGCGGACTGGCCAGCGTGTAGTAGTACAGCAACCGCCCCGCGCGTTCTTGGGTGAAACTTTTGGCGATGGCACTTACGGCCGTAAAGAGCAAAATAATCCAGAAAAGGGTGTTCCAAGTAACTGGATTTAACTGACTGGCTTTGAGCCGAAAGCTCAAATAACACACAAAAACCGTACTCACAATGTACAACACCATGCCGTTGAGGGCGTAGCGTTGCCGCCATTCGAGGGTTAGTTCTTTGTTGATGAGTGTTTTGATTTCGTTCATTCCACAAAATTACTCCACAAACCAACGCAAGCGATTAGAAAATCTGTTTTTTTTACAAAATATATTGACTTAAATCGCGATTTTTTACCAAGTGGCTCAGCCGTTCTGTTACAATATCGCGGGTGATGACTATCTCCGAGTCGGCCTTGATAACATCGGGAATGTCAAACATAAAATCGTTGAGGAGCGTACTCATTACTGTTTGTAAGCGGCGCGCGCCGATATTTTCTACTTCCGAGTTGATGGTAAATGCCAAAGCCGCCAGTTCGTTGAGGGCATCGTCTTCAAAGCGCAGCGTTACGCCTTCGGCTTTCATCATGGCTTCGTACTGCCGCGTGAGGGCGTTGCGGGGTTCTTTTAAGATGCGGCAAAAATCGGCTTCTTTCAAACTCTGCAACTCGACCCGAATCGGGAAGCGCCCTTGCAACTCAGGGATTAGGTCAGAGGGCTTAGAAACGTGAAACGCTCCCGCCGCAATAAACAGCACGTGGTCAGTTTTGACGGCGCCGTGTTTGGTGTTTACGGTGGAGCCTTCTACGATGGGCAGCAGGTCGCGTTGTACGCCTTCGCGGCTCACGTCGGGGCCGCCGCCTTTGCTACTGGCATTGGCTATTTTGTCAATTTCATCAATAAAAATAATGCCCAAATCTTCGGCCTTGCGAATGGCTTCTTCTTTTACTTCGTCCATGTCAATGAGCTTAGCGGCTTCTTCTTCGAGCAGTATTTTTCGGGCATCGGCAATTGACATTTTGCGCTTTTTGTTGCGTTTGGGCATCATACCGCCCAGCATATCCTGAATATTCATCATCGAAAGGTCGTCAATGGCACCACCCATTACGCCAATATTGGGCGTTTGCGACGACTGCATGTCAATTTCAATTTTTCGGTCTTCTAAGTCGCCGCGCCGCAATTTATCTCTGAAACGGCTACGGGTGCGCTCGTTGAGCTCTTGGTCAGCCACTCCTCCAATGTCTTCGCCCTCGGCGGGCGGGGTATTTTTGGAGCGGTTGCGTTTATTGGTAGGTGCGGGCGGAATCAGCACGTCCAAAATCATATCTTCCACAATTTCTTGCACTTTGTGTTTGATTTCTTCTTTTTTGGCAGCCTTCACCATATTTACCGACTGCTCTACCAGGTCGCGCACCATGCTCTCTACGTCGCGGCCTACGTAGCCTACTTCGGTAAACTTGGAGGCTTCTACTTTCACAAAGGGTGCGTCGGCAATTTTGGCCAGTCGGCGGGCTATTTCGGTTTTGCCTATGCCCGTGGCTCCAATCATCAAAATATTGTTGGGAATAATCTCGGAGCGCATTTCCTCGCTGCTATTCATGCGGCGCCAGCGGTTGCGCAGGGCAATGGCCACGTTGCGCTTCGCATCGTTTTGGCCTATAATGTACTTGTCTAATTCGGCGACAATCTGGCGCGGGGTTAATTTTTCGAGGTTAGATGGCAACATGCTGTTGTTAAATTGATTGAATAGTTTGGCAAAAGAACGTCATTATAGGCAGATTTTAACACATAAACTGATATTGCCCCAAAAATCTTAGAAAAAGTCAAGAAATCATAATGCCAATCGTTGGCAAATTGGAAACGTGGCGTTACTTTTGTGGAAATTTAAAAATTGTTTGAACGCATGAAACGCAATATATCACTGTTGGGAAGTATTTTGGTAATGGCTTCGATGAGTGCTTGCACGTACCAAAAAAGCAATAATATCGAACAAAACGACTACCGCGAAGGCGATAAATACGTGTATGGCATTCACCCCGACTCGGCAGCCGCCCAAACCAAAAACGTTTATAAGCCCAGACCCGAATTGGACGCGCGCACCGCTGCCATTCGCGAAAAAATGTTTGGCGCGGGTTCAATCAACCAAGGAAACTAATTTTTTGGACAACTACTTTTTAGACCTTGCGAGTGCTGGCCGCCCGTAAGGTCTATTTTTTGTGCCAATATGCGGGTGCGTGGCACGTTTTGCGGGGTTTATTTTCCCATTAAGCCGTTTACTTCTTTTTGGAGGGTCTTGTTGTCGGGAAATTCTTGGGGAATCCAGCGGCGGGCTACCTTCCCAGCGGCATCTATTAGTACAAACGGATAGGGCATTGTTCCCCAGTAGCTGCTTTTCAACTGCTCGGCTTCTTGCTCGGTAGCGTAAAGTTGCTGCGTACCCGGGCGAGGTGGAGAAATGATTCGTTTCCAAGACTCAAAAGAAACATTGGGCGTAACATTGACGTACAAAAATACCATGCGACGGCCATACCGCTCTTCAAGGGACTTCATAATCAACTCGTGTTGGCGCAAATTATAGCAGAACAGTAGCAAAACAGGCTGGCCTTTCATGCTACTCAATGCCACCTGCACACTGTCGCGGTTGCGGAGGATGAAATCGGGGGCCAGCTCACCCAAAACCAACTTTGACTTGGCCGCCAAGGTCTTGTCAAAATAGGCATTCAGCGTTGATTGGGGATACCGCTGGCGGTAGTTGGTCAGCAGCGCCGGGGCGGTTTTGGTATCGTTGGTGAGCGTAGTGGCGTAGTCGAGCCAGTACGTGAGCAGGTATTCGCGTTGGCGTGGGTAGTCGCGCAGTAATTCGTCGCTTAGTTGGTAGGCGTATTGCAACGCTTCTGGCCCCAACTCAAAAGGCGGTGCGGTATTGAGCGGATATTTCTCAACCGTTTGAATGGTTACGTACTGTTTTAGCTCGCTGCGGTAGCCTTGGTAAAGTAGCGCGTCGTCGGGCAATATTTTAAAATTGTCGAGGGTACGGCGTCTGAGGGTTTGATCTTGGGCTTCGGTGAGTCTTAATTGACCAACCGAGTAGGTTTCTTTGGCTTCTACCAAATTTTGAATCTTGTACGGTTCAATCATCAGCATTGCCCGCACGAAGGTGTCAAAGGTGGGGTCGATGCTCGTGCTGTTTTTTAGAATAGCATACTTTTTTTGGCGCGCCTGCTGCAAGCTATCCATGACCTGTACCACCCGTGGATTTTTGGCTTTGCTGGGATTGTAGCCCAAAGCTGGTAGGTAGGCATAGATTTTTTCGGAGAAATTATCTTCCAAAAACTGTTGATAGGCCGCTGTTGGGCCTTCAAAAGCAGGGCTACCGTCGGCTTTCAGCAAGATTTTGAGTTGGTCGTCGGGTCTTAAAAAAAGCTGTACTTGCCTAAAGCCAGCACCTTGGCGGCGGGGCAACACCAAGTTAACAAGTTGCGCCTCGCCAACAATGGGCATCAGCAGTGTTTTTCGGTTTATTTGGTATTCGCCCAGTTGCACATCGCTCAGGCCAATACTGGGTGCGGGTTCGTATTTGACTTGTACGCTGTTCAAAAAAATGTTGTCATTCTTAAAAACGCTGTCAATTTCAAAGGTGAGTCGGGCGGTTTTTGGTTGGGCGGCTGCGCCCCAGGCGGCCAGCAGGCCAATCGAAAAGAGGATGATTTTTTGCATAATAATTGGGGAGTTTTACCATTCGTTTTCATCTTCCAGTGCTTTCAGTGCGCGTTGAAGTTCTTGAAAAGTCTTGGTTTGTTGTTGTTGTAAGGCCAATTCCATGCCTTTTTTGTACAATTCTTGGGCGCGTTGAACTTGCTCCAACTGGCCATACAGGGCTGCGGCATGGTAGTAGGTGGGCAAATAGTCGGGTTTTTTTACCAATAATTCGTCAAAATACGCCTTGGCCGTTTGGGGTTGCTGGTTTACGTATTCAATGGCCAGCGCGTAAGCATTGAAAGGATCGTTTGGTTCTTCTTCGTAAAATTGCCGCAGCAGCGTCAGTCGGTTGTTTGTCATAAAAAAAATTCAGTCCCAGCACTCCATGATGAGCAAATCGCCCAACGCACAACTTATTTTCACGAATCCGTCGGCGGCAGCTTCGTTGCTGTTGCCGCTGCGGTAGCCCAGTTTGAGGGTTTCGTTTTGCAAATCGTACTTTAAGCCCTCCGTAACAATGCCCGCCGCCTCGCCCACTGGCACCAGCGAAATGGGCGTACCGCCGGCGTACCACTTCTCAAACGAACCAACCAATGGAAAAATTTTAGAGTGGTCGTCAAATAACACAATTTTTAGCGCGTCTTTGTAACGCACCAAGTTGGTTATGTTGGCAATGGAGTGGTCGGCGCGGCGGCCCGTGGCCCAAATAATGTTCACGGCAGGAAACCCCCGCGCTACTAAAAACTCAATTCCTTTTTCTAAATCTGTTTTATCTTGGTGGGGAGCGTGCACAATTTCGAGCGGATACTGCCGCGCCAAAATATCATCAATATGAATATCACGGTCAAAATCGCCGAGTAAAACGTCTATTTTAATTCCCAAATCCAGGACGCGGTGAATGGCCCCATCAAGTACTACCACAAACGGCGACCACTCCAACAACTGCCCCAATAGCTCCTCGCTACACGCCTCGCCATTGGCAATGAGCAGGGCAGGTTCTTGTTTGTCGCGAATAATGTGGTGAGAAGACACGGCAGGGCTATTTAGGAATGCTTAAACACTGGCGGCCGCGCTTCGTTCGCGTGCTTTGGGGAGCTGCCACCAAGGCAAGTACGGGTAGGCGTGGTGCTCAAAATGATACCCAAAAAAATAGCAACTCATAAAGGCTTTAAAGTGGTTGAGCGACTGGCTACGGGCGTTGTGGGGCGGGTTGTGGTGCTGGCCACGGTGGGGCAAATAGGTGCCAAAATAAAACAACTGAAACGTACTCAAAAAGGCGGGAATCATCCAAAAAACGATGAGGTTTTCCATGGGGAGCCCCAGTTTCAAGATGTTGTAGGTAATGGCCATCATCAAAACTTGAACAATCGAAAAGTATTCTTTGGCAAAGGCCAAAAGCCACAAAAAAAAGTTGGCGTTGCCGTCGTGGTAGTCGGGGTCGTCGGCAGTGGCTGAGTGGCGGTGGTGCAGGTGGTGGTTGGTGCTGAGTGTTTTGAAATTGTTAAAAGCAAACAAAGCCGCTGCCAAATAACCAAATGCACGGTTTAGTTTGGGGGCGTGCGGGGCTACCACGCCGTGGATTGAGTCGTGGGCTGTGATAAAAACGCCCGTGTAAAGGTGCATTTGCAGCAACACGAAAGCATAAACGAGCGGATTGCGAAACTCAATTTGGTAATTCAACAAAAATGCCAGCGATATCCCCCACGCACCAATAACGGCAATTGCGATCCAAATACCTTTATTTCCTATTTCAACAGGTTTCATTTAGCAACAAATTTGCAGTTGTCGAATGGCTGCATTGGGCAATACTGCCTACTTATTTTCCTTGTTGCGCGGCTTGGTCGCGGGGGTCATAGCCTGGCGCAAAGAGTGGATATTGGTCAAAAATAGTCCGCACTACCGTTCGATAGTAACTATTGGTTGAATTTGGATTTCGAAAAATACCCGAAGCGTAGCCCCGCCAAACCACTTGGTCTGACTCGGCATCGATGAGCGAAATGAGGAGCGTGCCTTTGTCAAGCGAGTAGCGCACTGGCTCATACTTGAAAGAGTCGTCCTCGGTGTCCACCCAGTTTTTGATAACCGGCTGCATGTATCCTTGGTAACGGAGATTGTCATAAAAAATGCCGTAATTTACCAACAGGGTAGGCTTGTTGGTAGTAAGGCGGTAGCCACGGGCTTGCATTTGGCGGTGAATGGCATTATAAACTTCGGTACAAATATTACCTGTGTCGCGCTCACATTCTAAGAAAGCGTAAGTACTATATATTTTAAAATTTGTTTCGTAGCTATAGTCATGCTCTACAAAAATTTTACGATTACTGTTGCAGCTTGCACCCCAAACAACTACACCCGCCAAGAATAAAAGTTTAGCAAACTTCATATAGAACAAGATTTAAAGGGTAAAATTTTAAAACGAAAGCATAAAATTACGAATTTTTGCAAATTATCAAAACTATTCTCCTGAATAATACCGAACGGCTTGTTTTATTTCGGCTGGGCTCACTATCACGTCATGGCTACACTGGCCTATACCGTTCAGTAAGGCAAACCTTAGTTGTCCATTTTTATTTTTTTTATCTTGCTGGGCCAGTTTCACCAAATCTGCTGCGTGTGCTTGTTTGATGGGGGCTTTGCCATATACCGCAAATATAAACTCTTCTACTTGTTCTAATGTTTTCAGGTTTACCATTTTTTGGCGGTAAGCCAAGTAAGTTTCCATGATCATACCTGCCGCAATGGCCTCGCCGTGCAGCAATTTACGCTTGGGGTCTTCCAAAAAATAAGTTTCGACGGCGTGGCCGAGGGTATGTCCAAAGTTCAAAATCTTGCGTAATCCTTTTTCGGTGGGGTCTTGGTCTACAATTTTCGATTTAATGGCTACCGAATGCGGTATCAAATCGGCCCAATTTTGTTCTGATAGTTCTTTCTGACGAATTTCGTCCCATTTATCCGCGTCGGCAATGAGGCAATGTTTTATTATTTCGGCAAAACCTGACCTTAGCTCCATGTACGGTAAAGTTGGCAAAAAGGTTGGGTCTATCAACACATTTTTTGGCAACCTAAAAACGCCGATGTGGTTTTTGAACCCTTGGAAGTCAATGCCCAGCTTGCCGCCCACGCTGGCATCTACCTGCGAAAGCAGCGTGGTGGGTATTTGTACAAAATCAATGCCGCGCTTGTAAGTAGCGGCGCAAAAGCCACCCATGTCGCCCACTACTCCACCTCCCAAATTGACGACCAATGCGTGCCGGTCTAGTTCGAGCTGGGTCATTTTGTGCCAAATCTGTTCGCAGGTGCGCAGGTTTTTGTGCGTTTCGCCCGCTGCAACGCTGATGAGTGCGTGTTTGGGCAGGCTGTTTTTTAGGAGCGGGTAGCAGTATTTTCGGGTATTGGTATCGGTCAAAACCACAATTTGGGCGTAGTTTTTGTCCCGCAAAAAAACGGGCAAACTTTCACCAACAGGCGCAATTACAACATTTATCATGCCTTTTTTTCTTATCGTTTGGATACTTTATTGAGCGAAATGGTTTTTTGGCGACTACACCTGAAACGCGCGTCTTCTACCTGACTCAAAGCGGTGTGTTTGGTGCTGCGGCCTTGCACCCGCGCGCGCCAGCGCCGCCACGAAAGCGGCTTTTAGCGCGCGGCGCATGAGGGCTATCACCGCTTGCTCGGCCAACCCAAATTGCACTTCAATGGCATCAAAAGGCGTGCGGTCTTCCCAAGCCATTTCGATAACGCGATTGACCTCGTCGGGCAGTAGTGCCAGTATTTTTTCGGGAGTTTTCAATGAGGTATGCGGTGTTTTACTTCTACGTTGTGGAGTTCGATAAGGGGCTTCAAAAACTCCTCTAACAAGCTGATATCCAACTGGCTGGCGGCATCGCAAAGTGCTTCTTCTGGACAAGTGTGCGCTTCTACAAACAGTCCATCTACGCCTGCTGCTATGCCTGCTCGGGCCAATACGGGCAGGTACTCCCGCGCGCCACCTTTGGCATCTTTAGACGGAATTCCGTACTTTCTGATGGCGTGGGTTACGTCAAATACTACGGGGTATCCAATGTTGTTGAGGTGATAAAAGCTGCGCGGATCTACAATCAAATCGTTGTAGCCAAACGAGTATCCGCGCTCTGTCAAGATGATTTGGTGGTTGCCGCTGTCTTCTATTTTTTTGACGGGGTGCTTCATGTTTTCGGGGGCCAAAAACTGCCCGTGTTTTACGTTTACCACGCGCCCAGTTTGGGCAGCAGCCACGGCCAGGGTGGTTTGCATGCACAAATAAGCGGGTATTTGCAGCACGTCCACTACTTCGGCTACGGGCGCGCACTGCTCGGGGTAATGTACGTCGGTGAGCAACGAAAAACCAAACTGCTCTTTGACTTTGGCCAAAATTTTGATGCCCGCGTCGAGTCCTGGCCCCATGTAATAATCCAGGCTGCTGCGGTTGTCTTTCTGAAAAGATGATTTGTAGATAACTTTGATACCAAGTCGTTCCGAAATTTCTTTGAGTCGCTCGGCTACGGTCATCATTATTTTTTCGTCTTCAATGGCGCAAGGCCCCGAAATGAGAAACAACTCATCGGCACCACATTCAATATCGCCCACGCGAACAATTTTTTTGTTTTGCATTTTTATAATAGATTCAAGTACCGTTATTTTGATTGGTTTTTAAGTAAGCGATTGCAATGCGGCCCAAAGTATGCCTACAAAGGCCATGTTTATTTCACAAAGTACTATCTTTTTGTTTTAAACAACAAATACAACTCCTAATGAGCGAGGAATTGATGAGGCATATTGCCAAACGCAACCGACGGTTTTTTGCTAGTCGGTCGGGCAAACTTCCTTCAAAGGTAACGTAAAAAACACACTGGGACTTGTCACAGCAATTCTAATCTGCTAAATTGCGCCCCAAAACCAATTGTATGAAACAAGCTACGCTGTTTTTTGTGCTTATTTTGGGTTATTCCAATTTACTCATCGCGCAAGATCGTTTTTCGGTGAGCCTTGCGGCGGGCAAAAGCCTTTCTTTGCGTGAGCTGGCCACCCAAATTACGGGTAGCCAACGGGCGCAATTGGCGGGCGATGGGCTGGCGGCGCAAATTGGGGCTGGGGTGCAGTTTACCCGCCACTTGGGACTGACGGTACGCTTGAATTATAACGAAAACGAAACCCGAGAAGAAGGTATAAAATCTTACGCAGCAGCAGCTTATGACATTACCAATTTGACGGTGGCGCGTACAGAAAAATGGCGGGCTGTCAGTGCGCTGGCGGGGCCTACTTTGCGGGTATTTCTGGGCACGGTTTCGCTGCAAGGCCGCCTTATGGCGGGCTATGCCTCCATTACGGGGCCGGCGTTTTTGGCCAATGGTACTTTTGCCAACCGTGACGTGTTTATAGATAGCAAAACGGGGGTTACCCAGAGTTTTGCTTTTGGTGCGGGCAGCACCTTTGCCGTTGCGCTTGGCAAGCACCTTAGCCTTGCCATCAATGCCGACTACACCCAAACCAAAGCCGAATTTACGGGTGTACAAAACATAATTACAGTGTCGGGTAATGTCATAAGTCCTATTACTCCTACCATTACCCAAGACATGGGCATACTCAACATAACAGCGGGCTTGGTGGTGTCTTTTTAAGCATTTCTACTGGTTTTTTGCCAAAATTAACTTTCCAAACGCCTTATTTTGCTTTCTGTAGAATGCAATATTTGCGGTATTGGGTACAAATGTTTTGCCAAATTGAACGTGTTTTTTAACGCCCGCTTCGAGTGATTCTACCTCGCCCAAGGCTTTCATGGCCAGCAATATAGCCCCCACGCAGCTACTTTCGTTGGTTTCGTTTATTTTAATGGGTATTCCGAAAACATCGGCGATGAGCTGCACCCAAAAATCGGAGCGCGTAAAACCACCGTTGGCGTGAATGACCCGCGTGGGCGCAATGCGCTGCTCTAAAATGGTCTTGATTTGGTTCAAATTCAAGGCCACGCCTTCGAGCGTGGCGCGGGCAAAGTGCGCTTGCTGGTGTTGCCAAGCCACGTTGTGGTAGCTGCCGCGCGCTTCGGCGTTCCAGATGGGGGCGCGTTCGCCCAGCAAATACGGCACAAAAAGCAGCCCTTCGGCACCCGCAGGCGCGGTTTGGGCCAAGGCCAACAGTTCGGCAGGTTCTTTTTTGAGCAAATGCTGCGAAAGCCACTCCAACACATTGCCGCCATTGTTGGTCGGCCCGCCTGACACGTAATGGGTTTCGTCTAACACGTACGTAAAAAGCCGGTGTAGTGGGTCAGACACGGGCGTAGGCGTGGTTTGGCGCACCGCGCCGCTCGTGCCAATGGTAAGCGTGGTGATGCCTTTTTCGAGCGCACCCGACCCCAAATTGGCCAAGCAAGCATCGCCCGCGCCAATGACAAAGGGCGTGCCGTTTGGCAAACCCAACACCTGACAAACAAAGGCATCGCGGAGGTACTCGACGTGGTAAGTTGGCACTACGTCAGAAAGCTGCGTGGCCGAAATACCCGCGTAGGCCAAGGCCGAGGCACTCCACGTCAGTTTTCGGTTGTCCAACAAGGCCGTTCCCGAAGCCAGCGAGTAGTCTATTTGCCATTTGCCAAACCACTTAAACCACACGTATTCTTTTTGCGACACAAAACGGGCGGCTCGTTTAAATAGCGCAGGTTGTTTTTCTTGGTACCAACGCATTTTGGTAGCAGGTGCGTAAGGATGCGCTGGAATACCCGTCTGGACGTATAGTTTCTTGGCTAATTGACTCCTTTTTAATTCATTGGCCTGGAATACACTGCGGTTGTCGGCCCAAAGTATGGCTGGCGTAAGTAATCCATTTTGGGCATCCAATGCAATGACGCTGTGCATAGCCGAACACAAACTGACGGCCTCGACTTGGGTATTTTTGGCGCGCAATTGGTCGGTTACTTGCCGAAGGGCGTGCACGCAGAGATAATAAACCGCGTCGGGATTTTGCTCCATGCGGTGTGGTTTGGGGTGCTGCGTTTGGCAAGCAAACGACGCCTCGGCCACCAACTCGTTGTGGGCGTTGAGGGCAATTGCTTTTACGTTGGTAGTGCCAATATCGAGGCCAATCCAGGCTTTCATGTCAATTTGGTTTTCATTAAATCGCCCGATTTGAGCCAAATGGTACTCATTCTACATCTTCAATTGTGTTGTTTGGTAGATTCAGATCTGCAAAAAAGTCATTCAATGATACTTGATGTATAGCTAATAATTTTACCAACGTTTTTAAAGTAATATTCGTTTTCCCTTTTTCTATGCGCCAATATTGCATTCGGGCAATATTATGATCTATCGCAAAATTCTCATGGCTTGTATAGCCTTTTTGTTTGCGAAGTTCGGCCAGTTTGGCACTTACTACCTTCATTATTTCTTCGATAGAATGCTCTTGCGTCATATAACACAAAAGTCTGTTTTTACCTCAAAAAATATTACCACAAAAAAATATACAACATTTTTGTTGTGAAAATAAATTTTTGTTTGCACCTTTGTAGAGTTCAATCTTTTCTTACCTTTAAACTATGAAATCATGAAACGTGCAAAAGTTTTATTGTTAGCCACCCTGCTGGGAGTAGGGACTTTAATGCCTGTACCTGAGGCCGCCGCTTATGATTTGCCTACGGTTTCTATCAGATGTCACAGAACAACTTTTTCGTTGTGTTTAGGTGCTGTCGCAACCATCTGTCTGAATTTCTATGAGATTACTTGTAGTAATGGGTTTCATGATTGGGGTAGAATTTAAAAATCAGGAATTGGTTTGAACTGTATAACTTAAGGCAAAACTATATATATAGTCAAATCCGTATCTTTATTCGTCTATGTCAATTGTCAAAATACAAAATTTAACCGTTAAGATTTCTGGGAATATAATTCTCAGAAATCTTACTTTGTCCATTGATAGTGGAGAAATATGTTGCATTCTTGGGAAAAATGGGGCTGGTAAAAGCACTTTTTTAAAATCCATATTAGGTATTGGTGAAGTCGAGGGCGAGATAAGTTTACTAAACCAAGCCATTAATCTTAAAACAAGGAGAAATCTTTTAGAAAAAATTGGCGTATTGATAGACAGACCTTTGTCTTATAATCACTTAACAGTATGGAAAAACCTTGAAATTGTAGCTATGCTGCATGATATTAAAGAAGAGGAAATATTAGTTAATACCCTAAAAATAACAGGGCTGTACGAAGAGAAACAAAAAAAGGTATCTCAACTTTCTTCTGGAATGAAACAGCGCTTAGGACTAGCAATCGCTTACGTCCATTCCCCACAAGTTTTAATTTTAGATGAACCAACAACTGCATTAGATCCACAGTCAGTAGTAGAATTCAGAAATTTGATAAAGCAGATAAATAAGCAATTTAATACTACCATTATATACTCTACCCACCATTTAGAAGAAGCCATGAAAATGAGTAGTCGAATTCTAATTATTAAGGAGGGAGTAATTGCTTTTGATAGTAAAATTGAAAAAATTGAAGAGTTAAGTGTAATCCGCATACCAAGAGAACATTGCACTGATATAAGAATAGAAGAATTTGACTATTTTGAGGAAGACAATACCATCAGTTTTCTTTTGAATAGTCATAGCCATAAATTAAAATCTTTTCTCATTTTCAAACCCTATCTAAGACCTGCTACGCTTGAGGATATTTATTTGGCTAAACATAAATCTATTGTATGACCTCATATTTTATGATTGAGCTATATAAATTGAATGAAAAAAGCAATATTATATTATTGGTAATCCCGTTCATTTTTAGTTTATTATATTTTTACGGCTTTTATGTGTCTTTCAACGATTCATACTCTGCTTGGAAATATGAAATATCTAATTTAACGACATTTACTTTTTTTAACTTCAATGTTATAGATCAGCTTTCAATTAGTGCAGCAATATTCATTGTACTTTTTGCTCACCAATTAGTTGCAATAGATAACATGAACTGGGAAATTTTTAATTATTTACCCGTTCAGAATGTTTTAATTCATCTTTCAAAATTGGTATTGGGTATGATCTCTACTATCATAGTTTGTTCTTTCTTGTTGTATTCAACGCATTTGCAATTCGCTTATTCCGAAGATAATTTATTTGAAAAAAGTGCAAAACAATTGGACTATAAAATATTGTATTTTTATGGTGAGCTGTCCATATTTTTCATTTTTGCATATTCATCTTGTTATCTAATGAGATTCAAAAAATCCATATGGATATTATTCATTGCCTCAATAATTTTTTTTCGCCATATCTTCGAAATACTTCCAGGTTCACATATCTATCACACGATTCGGTGGAGAGAAGATTTGTTGTTTTTTGAACCTAAATATCTTTTTTTCTGCTCAGCTACCTTTCTATTGTTGATTAAAACTTTTTTACCAAAACTATATAAATGAATGACTTTTTGCGGGCTTTAAGCTATAACTTGCAAGTGTATAGTTCCCATAAAAAAATTAAGAGTGTTGTAACCGCAGGAATATTGGCACTTTTATTCGGTCTATGGATTGTGTTATCTTCTATTCAATTACAAAGTAGCGACATCGCACCCTACTCAGCAGGAGTATATTCTATATGTAATATGACTACGATTGTTTTTTACTCAATATTTAATTTTAGTGTTTTGTTTTGCGCTTATATTTTTCAAGAAATAGAAACAGAAAGTAATTTTGAAATCAAAACATACATTTTCCCTATTACATTTATCCACTTTTTCTTTTCTCGATTAACTATAATAATATTTTTAACATTCATCTTTGGAGTTATCTATTTAATTGCATGTAATTTACTTTTATTCACAAGGTTCTCTATTCCAAAATCCTTCAACCTTAGTGATTACATGAAAGTTTTTATAGTGTATTGGAGAGCTTTTTTTTTAGCTTCATTTGGGTATATATCTATTGTCGTCCTTTCCAGTTTTTATATAAAAAAATCTATCATAGGCTTCATTGTCATATTCGTCTGTTACATGCTCAGTTTTTTCAAAGAGTTCTCTATACTACCATTTAGTTTTGCTTACAACAATTTAAGAATATTAGATACTTTAAATTTATATCCAGAATCATTTCTAAAAAACGAGTCCAACAATTACTTACTTTACAGTAATATAATAGTACTTATTGTTATTGTCGTAGTTTACTTCAATATCATAAAATATGATAATATTAAACTTAAGCCTTGATAATGAAAGGAAGTAAAATTATATTAGAAATATCTCTTAAAATCTCCTTGATATTAACAATTATAGTCATGTTTACAGACATAATTCAATATATCACCTTATACAATTTTTTTTTTAGTACTTGGTTTTCAATAGTTCAAATTTTGCTTAAAACAAGTATTATATTGGTATCAGCCTATTGTTTCTTTGAATTAAGAAACATATCATTTTTGAATAAATTCCTATTTTGCTTTTTCTCTTTGTATTTACATATATTCGCAACATCACTCTTTACAATATTCTTACATTCTTACGTTGATACGGATTATAAGGAGCGTATAGCTGAGAAAATTGTCGCATTAGTGGATAAAAAAATTGAAGAATACGCAAGAAAAAATAATTTTGAAATTGAGAATTCTGAATTAGATAAGAATTACGCGAGAAAAAACATTTCAAAGAGGTATATTACCTCTACAATAATAGAATCAATCCTAAAGAGTCTTCCTTTAATAGGGGTATTATCCTTAATAATGGCTTTTCTTATCTTTGAGGAAGACCATTAGTAACACTAACTTCAAGTTTGAATTCCAAGGTTCTCAATTACCTCAATTTCGTCTTCATTAAATCGCCCGATTTGAGCCAGACCCACGTTACCAGCACCATGGTTAGCGCACCGCCAAACAGCACCGATGGCACGGTTCCCATGAGTTTGGCCGCCACGCCCGACTCAAAAGCCCCGATTTCGTTGGACGAGCTCACAAAAACGCTATTGACCGAAATGACCCGTCCCCGAATGTGGTCGGGCGGAATAACCTGCATGATGGTTTGGCGCACCACTACGCTGATGGCATCGAAAGCACCCGTTAGAAACAACATGACAACCGACAGCCAAAAACTGGTAGAAACCGCAAAAACCAGCGTAGCCAGCCCAAAGCCCGCTACGGCAATGAGCATATTGCGCCAAGCATTTTGGGTAGGGTTGGCGTAGGCCGTGGCAAAAATAGTAAGCACCGCCCCCACCGAGGGTGCAGCCCGCAAAATACCCAAACCTTCGGGGCCTACTTTCAAAATATCTTCGGCAAAAACGGGCAAAATGGCAATGACTCCGCCAAAAAGCACGGCGGCCAAGTCGAGCGAGATGGAATACAAGATAATTTTGTTGTTCCACACAAAATCAATACCCTCGCGGATACTCGTCCAGATGTCGGTGTTGTCGTTGGCGGGTTCGGGAATGGGCTTTTTGGCAATAAAAGAAATAAGTACAAAACCTACCAAAAATAGTGCTATGGCCACCCACAACGTGCGCGAAAGCCCGCCGTAAGCGTACAAAAAACCCGCCACCCCAGGCCCCATAATAGCGCCTGTTTGCCAAAATGTACTGCTCCAAGTGGCAGCATTGCCATACACTTCGCGGGGCGTAAGAAAGGCCTTAAACGAAGACACCGCAGGCGAGTAAAAGCCTTTGGCAAAGCCAATTACGGCCAAAATACCATAAACAGGAAAAATGCGGTGCCAAGTTGGGTTTTGGTATATCAAAGCCAGGTTTTCGTCGCGCAATACCCACAGTAGCGCAAATGAACAAAGCACAATGAGGCCCATACTCACCTGCATAATAGTGCGCTTGTCGCGGCGGTCGGCGTAGTGGCCGCCAAACAACGCCAGCGAGATGTAGGGCAGAGCTTCGGCCAAACCAACAAAACCCAGCGAAAGCGGGTCTTTGGTGATTTTATAGAGTTCATAACCAATCACTACTTCTTGAATGAGCACTGCCACGGTGAGCAGCGAGTTGGCCGTAATCAACGAAACAAATTCGGGGTAGCGCAGGGCGGCATAGGGGTCGGTGGTGTTTTTCAAAATTAGCACAATTGGTGGCGCTTCAAAGGTAGAAAAAGTTTTGTTTTTTAATGCAATGCAAGCCCTCAATTGCCCTTTATCCGTGCAAAGGTGCGTTTATCTAAAAAAATAAAATAGAATGCCAGAGAATCGTATTTTTGGAGAATATTTTTTTTACCCATTCCCTCGTTAAATACGCTGCAAATGGAAAACAGACCGCTACCCGCTACACTTAATTGGACCAAAAAAGCCTTTGAAAGTACCACGCAAATTACCCACCAAGGCAAGCTGGTAGGCGAATTGAAGCTGGTGAAATCAATATCGTAACAAAAACCACTAAAAAATTATTTGAATCAATGAAAATTATCGAAACTACTGATATTTCTAAACGCTACATAATGGGTAGCGAAGTGATTGATGCCCTTAAATCGGTTACTATTTCGGTCAATAAAGGCGAGTACGTAGCTTTTATGGGGCCGTCGGGTTCGGGAAAATCAACGCTTATGAATATCATCGGCTGTCTCGACTCGCCTACTACAGGTAGCTACGTGCTAAACGGCAAAGACGTAAGCAACATGACCGACGGCGAATTGGCCGAGGTACGAAACAAAGAAATTGGATTTGTATTTCAGACCTTTAACTTGCTGCCGCGCATGTCGTCGCTCGAAAATGTGGCTTTGCCGCTCATTTATGCGGGTTTTAGCAAAGCCGACCGCACCGAAAAAGCCATGGCTACCCTCAAAAGCGTGGGCCTCGACAACCGAGGCGGCCACCGACCAAACGAGCTCTCGGGTGGGCAACGGCAGCGCGTGGCCATTGCGCGGGCATTGGTAAACAACCCCAGTATCTTGCTGGCCGACGAACCCACGGGCAACTTAGACAGCAAAACATCGTACGAAATCATGGATTTGTTTGACCAACTCCACGCCAAAGGCAACACCATTGTTATGGTTACACACGAAGAAGACATTGCCCGCTATGCCCACCGCATTGTGCGCCTACGCGACGGCCTCGTAGAGTCCGACACCGTCAATCCCAACCCTACAAAAGCTACCGTACAGGCCAAGTCTTTGGCAATAAACGAGTAGCACAATTTGTGAATTCAAGCCAGTAATTGGCAACATGGGCGCGACACGACCCAATAATTTTGAATCTGTGCTTTGATACCAGTAGTAAAGCCCAGTAACAGCAGCCAAAAGAATAAGTTGCGTTGAAGCATTGGACTGTTTTTGAAACTAAAAATAACCGTTTGATAAAAAACTTGCCGCTTGATAAACAACCCATTAAGTACACGAAGGTCTGCACTACTTTTGGACGTGCGGAAGCCGAAAAGCCCTTAATAGAGTAGGCAATATAATAAAAGCTATTCAACGATATGTTAGTTTCAAATTTTGAGCTGTTAGTCAGCCGTTTGGCACCTGGCCCTGCTACGCCCCTGAATCGCAAAGTGGTACAAGGCTACTTTTTGAGTATTACCAACTTAGACCCCGCCGAGCCACTGAACCTGAATTTTACGGTGGTTTCGTCCAAATTTAACGGTACCGACATTGACCGTGATTTTTTACCCGCTACCAACGCTCTCGTTATTTTTGATGGTCCAAACAACGACAACAAAGTGCTTACCTTGGTGGCAACCAACCCCGTGGGTGCAGCCATTAGTTCGTTTCGCTCTACCGATATGCCCGCCATTGCGCCGCTGCAAACGGCCCTGGTAACCATTCTTCCCAATATCGGTTTGGCTTTTAACTCCGCTACCAAAATGGAAATACGCGGCCACGTGCGGCTTTATCAACCCCCAAACCCAGACGGGTCGCCGAGTACGCCCAAAACAGTGATGCTGTCGGCGGAGTGTCGGGGTACTTTTTTGGATAACAATTTTGGGAGGACGGTGCCCGTATCATCTTACGATTTTGACCAAATTGCGTACGCCCTTCCGCTGGCTTCGGGCAAAGCCGAAAATGTGGTTGAAACCTTGATTCTTTGACCCACTCAACTGCAAAAAACAAGTTGGGGGCAGATTTTAGAATTTGTCCCCAATTTGTTTTTATAAAAAAAGAAATTTGTCTTGTTTTTTTAGACAAATTTCTTTTACCTTTGCTTCAAACAATCAATGCCATGACCCAAGCCCTTGTGCTACGCCTCAAAAGCTACGAACCGTATCTGAAAGACCCCATCAACTTGGTGCTTACGGCCCGACAAGGACTGGACGCGCAGGCTTTTTTTGACCTAACGGAGCTGTCGGGTTATTCCAAAGAGCAGTTTGCCGATTTATTCGACGTGTCGCTCAAAACCTTGCATCGCTACCGAGAAGAACAAAAAAAACTATCGGCGGCCAATAGCGAGCTGGCTTTGAAAATCATGTTGCTGTTTCGGAAAGGCTTTGTGCTATTTGGGGCCATTGATTCTTTTAAACGTTGGCTCGAAAAACCCGCTTTTGGGTTGGGGGGTCAGCTTCCTTTCGACTTGCTCCACACCTCGGGTGGTATTGATTTGATTATGGACGAGCTGACCCGCATCGAACACGGCGACTTGGCTTAAACATGGAGGTTTATCGCATTACACTCGCCAAATGGTCGGGGCAGCTTACAGCTTCGGGCGGTGCTGCCCGCTGGAACTCAAAGGGCAAATTTGTGATTTATACGGCTGCCACGCGGGCTTTGGCGTGCTTAGAAAACGTCGTGCACCGCAGCGGTGAAGGCTTAAATGGCCTTTTCAAAACCATGGTCATCGAAATACCCGACGCGTTGCTCATTCAAGAAATAACGACCCGCGAACTGCCCAAAAATTGGTCGGCTTACGAAAACTATCATCTTTGTCAACAACTTGGCAATCAATGGCTTGACGCTCAAAGAACCCCTATCTTGCGCGTTCCGTCGGCTATTATTGACAATGAATTCAATTTTTTAATCAACCCGCAGCACCCCGATTTTAAACAAATTGCGCTAAAACGAGTTGAAGACTTTGCGTTTGACCCGCGCATTAAACATTAAACAAGGATCAAAAATTTAAGTTGCTAACGGCTTAATTCATCACTACTTATCATTGATTTTTTTGAAACATGCCCAACCGCATTATTTACTGGTTCAGAAACGATTTACGTTTGCACGATAACGAAGGCTTTTTGAAAGCTACCCAAGATGCCGACGAAGTAATTCCTGTTTATGTTTTTGACCCGCGTCAGTTTCAAATGCACGATTTGGGTTTTGCCAAAACGGGTACGCGGCGGGCGCAGTTTTTGCTCGAATCGGTGCAAAACCTCCGCGAGAATTTACGCAAAAAAGGGGGCAACTTGGTAGTCTGCCTCGGCCAACCCGAAGTAACGCTGAGCGAACTGGCCCGCCAGTGGGAAGCCAAAGCCGTGTATGCCAGCAAAGAAGCTACCCAAGAAGAAACCGACGTGGAGTCGGCGTTGTCGAAAAAGCTAAAAAATTATAACGTTGATTTTGAAGCCTTTTGGACTTCAACCCTCTATCACCCGCGCGATATGCCCTTCTGGATTTCGCGCATTCCCGATGTTTTTAGCGACTTTCGGAAAGCAGTAGAGAAGCAGTCTAAAATCAGAGCAACCTTTGCCCAACCAGACAACCTGCGACTACCCGAAGGCTTGACGATGGGCAAAATACCCGAAATTTACGAACTGGTGCTGTTTTCGGAGCCACCCCTGCCCCACCCGCAGGCCGTGCTGCCCTTCAAAGGTGGCGAAACCGAAGCCCTCAAACGCCTCGACGCGTATTTTTGGCAAAGCGACCAATTGAAAGTCTATAAAGAAACCCGCAACGGCCTGCTGGGTGCCGATTATTCTTCTAAGTTTTCGGCTTGGTTGGCTTTGGGGTGTATTTCGCCGCGCCAAATTTATGAAGAAGTAAAACGCTACGAAGCCGAGCGCACCGCCAATGACTCTACCTATTGGCTCATTTTTGAGTTGATTTGGCGCGACTATTTTCGGTTTGTGGCACTCAAATACGGCACTCGCATTTTCAACAATACGGGCATCAAAAACGATTTTTCAATCAACTGGAACCACAACCAGCAACTGTTTCAAACATGGACACACGGCCAGACGGGCGTGCCATTTATTGATGCCAATATGCACGAACTCAACCGAACGGGTTTTATGTCAAACCGTGGAAGGCAAAACGTAGCCAGTTTTTTGGCCAAAGATTTGCAGGTTGATTGGACTTGGGGCGCGGCTTATTTTGAGAGCCAACTCCTCGACTACGACCCGTGCAGCAACTGGGGCAACTGGAACTACGTGGCGGGCGTGGGCAACGACCCGCGCGAGAACCGGTATTTCAACATTTATACCCAGGCTACCCGCTACGACGACCAAGGCGCGTACGTCAAGCATTGGCTGCCCGCGCTGCAAGCCTTGCCGCCCGCCAAGATACACCAGCCCTGGAATTTGTCGCACGGCGAGCAGGAGCAGTACCAAGTTTTTTTGGGAGGAAATTACCCCAAAGCAATCATAAACGCCAATAAATGGCTCAAAAACAACTGATTTTAAAAAAAATATACTTACTTCGAGAGTTCTTTGGCGCGTTGCTCGGCGGCCAGAATGCCGTTTTGAAGTGTCTGCGCCAGGTGTCCTGCCTCAAACTCGCCCAAAGCGGCCTCGGTAGTGCCGCCCTTTGAGGCCACTGCTTTGATGAGTTCGTCGAGGCTCTTGTCGGCATTATTGATGAGATGAAACGAGCCGAGCATGGTTTGTTTTACCAACAGCGTGGCCATTGACTCTTCAAAGCCCATTTGCTTGCCTGCCTCTATCATTGCTTTTACCAAATAATAAAAGTACGCCGGGCCACTGCCGCTGAGGGCCGTTACGGCATCGAGCATGGTTTCATCTTCCAAAAACACCGACCGCCCCGTGGCATTGATGAGGTTATCTACTTTGAGCAGTTGCGCAAAACTTAGTTCTTTGGCCGCCGAAAAACCCGTAATGCCCATGCCAATCATGGCGGGTGTGTTGGGCATGGCCCTGATAACGAGCTGGTGGTTGAGTTTTTCTTGAATGGTGGCAATCGGAATGCCCGCCATGATAGAAAGTACCACTTGCTGCGGTTGCAAAACATTCTGCAAGCCCTCTTGCACCGACGAAAAATCTTGCGGTTTTACCGATAAAATCACAATGTCGCACTCGGCGATGTGCGCACTGATGGTTTCGACCACTACGCCTGCTTTTTCTTCGCGCAGCACGTCGGCACGGTAGGCACTTTTTTCAATCAAAAACAGGTTTTCTTTTTTGACCAAATCATATTGCAAAAACGACTTGGCAAAGGCCATGCCCATGTTGCCGCAGCCCACAATGGCGATTTTCATAATCAATTGTTTTTCAGTAAATTAGACATTTGTAGCAGCTTTATTTCGGTGAGTTTGCGCTTGGTATCGAGCGGAAACTCGCCGTTTTGTATCCAGTCATAGTACGACGGTTCTTGTTTGAGTACATCAACGACGCGCTTGCCGTTGTGTTTGCCAAAGTTAAAGATAACCTCGTCTTTGGCGTTGTAGGCCATGCGTCCCGCAAAATCTACTATTTTGGCCGATGTTAGCTCGTGGAGCGCGTCCATGTCGTTGTGTACGGGTTCGTACAATTCGCCTTTTTGATTTTTGATTTTTACGCCTGCATAGCGTTCTATCTGGGCATTTAGTACTTCAAACGTAGCCAAGGTATCGAATAGGGCATTGTGGGCGTTTTCCAAGTTTTTGCCGCAATAAAACTGATAGGCCGCGCCCAGCGTGCGGGGTTCCATGAGGTGATAAATGCGCTGTGCGTCAATGAGGCGGCGGTTTTTGATGTCAAAATCTACGCCTGCCCGCAAAAACTCTTCTACCAAAACGGGTACATCGTAGCGGTTTGAGTTAAAGCCCGCCAGGTCGCAGCCTTCCAAAAATTTGGCCAATATTTTGGCAAAACCCTTGAAGGTGGGGCAGTCTTTTACGTCTTCGTCGTAAATACCGTGAATCAAACTGGTTTCTACTGGTATCGGTATTTCAGGATTAATCCGAAAAGTTTTGGTTTCAATTTCGCCGTTTGTTAGTGCTTTTACTACGCTTATTTCCACAATTCGGGCTTTTTGAATGTTCAAGCCCGTGGTTTCTAAGTCAAAAAAAGCCAGCGATTTTTTAAGTTTTAGGGAGTGTTTCATTGGAATAATTTGGTATCAGTTATTTTTACAACCGCCGTTTGGTTGATAGGCCCAAAAACGTGCGGAAATAGGCCGCTCGCGTCGGGGGCAGGTTCGTATTTGAGTTGGCAAGTTAGCTTTTGTTCGTCAATGTGCAGCAGCAGCAAGTTGGGTACGCCCGCATAAAAACGCGCCAATACGCCCGCCACTTGCGCTTCGGTGCTGCAATGAATAAAGCCTTCGGCTTGTAATGAATCGGCCACGTAAGCATCTTTATTTTCAAAATCTTGCCAATTTTCGGCGGGTACAATGTGGTAAATCATGCGATTTCTTTTTTGTAGGTGGCATCGCTGTAGCGGTGCATCCAGCGTTCGGGTTTGTCGATGGGCTCAAAACCATACTGCGCATACAAGCCGTGGGCATCGGCCGTGAGCAGCACCCAGCGGCGCAGGTCTTGCAGGTCTGGGTGAGCTAAAATACACTCCATGAGCCACTTAGACAAGCGCTGCCCACGGTATTCTTCTATCACAAACACATTGGCGAGGTAAGCAAAAGTCGCACAGTCGGTGATAACGTCGGCGTATCCTATTTGCTGCTCCCCTTCAAATATACCAAAATTAAGGGCGTTGTCGATGATACGCTGCACCCGCGCCTTGGGTATGCCGGGCATCCAGTACGACTGGTTGCTCACGTAATCGTGGATAACGTCTATCTGCATTTTGGCACGGTCGGTACTAATGATAAAGCCCCCACGCTGCCATTCTTGAATTTCCATGTTGGGTGGTATCTGTATGGATTTTACTGTAAATTGATTTTGTTTGAGAAACTTTACGCAATCATCATTTTAGCCTTGCTATTTCAACAGCAATTTCATCAAGAATTCCTTTATTTTTCACCTCCTTTTTGTTGCCAATTTTAGAAGAAAAAATGACAAAAACCTTGCCGCCATACTTTTCTTCAAACTACTGAAAGTTTGCTTGCATTCTTTCAGATAAGTTATAGTTGCCAAAACTTGAATTTGCTGTTACTGGTTTTATCTGTACGCCAAATGCTTTACCGCCCACTTTACCTATGTAATCTATGTCACCTGAATGGTCTAAGTCTGAATCAGATTCCTCAAATACTACTTCTGGAAATTTCTGTGCAAGGAAATCATTGATTACGGATTTCTCCGTTAAAAAGCCATCAAAAGTTCTTGGAACGGTAACTTCATAAACGTAGTCATAACAATCTTGTTTTGTTATCTGTTTAAATGCTTCCATCCATTCCGGGATAACGACTTCTGTTATTTTTTCGTAAAGCCTTTCGCCTAATTCATTTAAAATTTTAGGATTATTCTTTAATACTTCTGCAAGGGTGCAATTCAAAACTACAGATAAATTTTCATAACTAAGCAACTTGATAAAAAAACACGTAATATGACCAAGCAAGAATTTTTGGCTTTAGCCGCAGATAAATACGAATCACTTCAAAAATT
>Ga0105046_10000055_pt1 | contig 110792 bp, 106 predicted proteins | sample MAT03_FD_78385 | JGI IMG/M metagenome (GOLD analysis project Ga0105046, IMG submission 78385) | Freshwater microbial communities from Lake Fryxell liftoff mats and glacier meltwater in Antarctica - MAT-03 (megahit assembly) | ecosystem: Environmental > Aquatic > Freshwater > Ice > Liftoff... | reverse complement strand
ATCCCAGCCACGAGGGACCGCGGCCCGCCAGCGGAGTGAACGGGTTTAATTCAATCGTTAAATCTATTTCTATGAATGACTTCCCTATTACGTGCGTCTCTCTAGTGCGCCCAATTCGAGAGCGCCGCTCGCTTCAAGCGTTTGGTGGACCATCAGTTTGGTCACAGCGATTTTAGGGCGAGTGAAGGTGAAGGTGCGCGTGGCACGCTTGGCGTCCCAGATCGCCACGGTCGATTCCACCAGCGGGCAGGCTGCGTCGAGGCAGGCGACTTCGGAGACGGTGATGACGCTGGTTTCCGGCAAACCGAGGAGTTCTCTCACCCATCGTTTGATCGCCAGGGTGTGGCTCGGGTCGAGGGGAGATGCGACCCCCTCCGTAGGCGGGATGAAACGATGCATGGCGATTGGGTCGAACGGGTTATTCGAAGCGGTTCGTAGTGTCGGCACGTCGCCACTGTTTCCACTACGCTTCGCAGCGCAGCAGATAGAGCGCTCCTTTGGCGGTGCCGACCGCAAGGAGGCGATCGTCTTGCGACCACGAAAGTGTGGTGGCGGCCGAAGGCATGCGGACGGTCGCACGCAGGGGTTTGGCTCGTTCTGGGCTCCAGAGTTGGACCACGCCGTCTTCCGAGCCTGTCGCCAACAGGTCGTGGTTTCGCTGGTAGGCGAGGGTACACACTTTCATTTCATGGGGAAGCATCGCGGGTTCCCGGCCCTCGGGGCCATTTCCTTGGCAATCCCAGACACACGCGTCGCGCCCACCGCCGGTCGCCAGCCATCGCCCGGTGTGGTCGAAGCCGATTTGCTTCACTTTCCCTTCGTATCCGCTCATGTGAAATTCGAAGTCGGTTTCGGGAATCCACAGGTGCACGCTCGGGTCCTGGTTTCCGGAGACGAGCCATTTTCCGTCCGACGACCATGTCAACGCATGGATGCTGTTCGCGTAACTGTACTCCTTAAAGGCCGATAAAGTCGCAATGTCCCACAGACACACCCCGCCGAAATAGGCGACCGCGAGGAGCTTGCCCGAAGGTTCCCAGGCGAGTGCCGAGACCGTTTTCGGCGCTAGAGGGAAGGTGTGATGCACGCTGGCGTCGGGACGCAGGAGCGTCAATTGGCGGCCGGCGACCGCGGCCAGCAAAGGGTCGCTGCCGGGTGCGGAGGCCGCGTTGTTCGGACGCCAAGAAAGCTGTTCCACCCAAGCCCGTTCGAACGCGTGCGAGGCGCTGTTTTGGCCGGCGACCACGTCCCACACTTTCACTTTGCCGTCCTGGCCGCCCGAAACGAGACCTCCTCTGCCCCAGGCGAGGGCGTTGGTACCTTCTTCATGACCCGACAGGGCCTGAACGGTCGATCCTTCCTGCACCGAAAAAACCGTGAGGGGTCCGGCGGCGGAAGCGACCGCAAGTTGGGCGTTGTCCGGAGACCACGCGAGATCGATGATGTAGTCGTCGACGGCGGCGGCCCAGTGTTTAGTCAACTGCATGGCACAAGAAAAACGGCGCCGAGGCACGCGTCAAAGCCCCCGTCGAGGTTTCCGCCGATCGCCTCGCAACGGCCTCACTTGACCGTTCGGAGCTGAATGCTGTCGACGAGGTTGTTGGAGGAGAGGATGTCGGTCGCGATGACCAGCTTGTCACCCGGATCGATGCGGCCGCCGCGCACCAGAACCCCGATCGCCTTCGCGATGGTAAGGTCGGGGTCGGAGTCGAAGACCAGCAAAAACGGTTCGACCGCACGGAGGATTCTCATTTGGCGATACGTCTCTGGGAAAGGCGTGAAGGCGAAGATCGGGGCGGAACTGGGCCGCATGGCGGCGAGTCCGGAAGCCATGAATCCTCGGCGCGTGAAGGTAAGAATGCCGCTGCCGCCGATTTCGTTCGCCAGCTGCACCGCGGACTGGAGCAGTTTGATTTTGTCGCCGTCCATGTGGCTCGGCTCTTCGAAGAGCACCGGCGGATGACTCTCGATCCGTCCGGCGATTTTTTTGAGGATGTCCAAACACTCCACCGGATATTTACCGACGGTAGTTTCGCCCGAGAGCATGACGCAATCGGCGCGTTCGAAGACGGCGTTGGCTACATCGGTGATTTCGGCGCGGGTCGGCATGGGCGCCAGGATCATCGATTCCAGCATGTGGGTCGCGATAATCACCGGACGTCCATAGTGAAAACAGGCCTGCACCGCACGACGCTGGATGATCGGCAGTTCCTCGAGGGGACACTCGATACCGAGATCGCCGCGAGCGACCATCAGGGCGTCGCAGGCGCGCACAATTTCCTCGAGATTGGCCACGGCGGATTGATCCTCGATTTTGGCGATAATCCGTACGCGCGAGTTCTGCGTGCGCAGGAATTCGCGCAGCGATTCGACGTCGACCGCCTCGCGGACGAACGACAGGGCGATGAAATCGATGCCCGCTTCCAGCCCGACCATCGTATCCGCCCGGTCCTTTTCGGTGAACGACGGAAGGTTCACTTTGACGCCGGGGAGATTGATATGACGGCGGGACTTTAACTCGCCGGGCACCAGAACGCGGCAGCGGATGTGTGCATCCTCTTTCTCCAGCACTTCGAGGCGGATGAGGCCGTTGTCCACGAGGACCGTGTCGCCGACTTTGATGTCGTTGACGAGATCCTTGTAATTTACGTCCACGGAGCGCACCTCCTCTCCGTTGTGCGCCCCGTCGCGAACTCCCGGCTTCACAGTGAAATCGAACACCTCGCCCGCTTTCAATTCGATCGGAGCCGTGAGGTCGCCGGTGCGAATCTCGGGACCTTTGATATCCATCATGATGGCGATATCGCGTCCGACGCGGGCAGACACCTCGCGAATGCGCTGGATAATCAGGCGCGTCCATTCGTGTTTCGCGTGGGCCATGTTGATGCGGGCGATGTCCGCGCCCCCTTTGATCATCGCCTCCAGCATTGCCTCGCTTTCGGTGGCGGGCCCCAGCGTGAAGATGATCTTGGTCCGTCGGAAATCGGCGAGAGGATGCAGTTGGCTCATGGCACCGCTCTCATTGCCGGAATCGTGCCGCGGGCGCAAGCGAGGGCGTCACCACTCGTAAAACGGCGTACCGCCGCCCGGCGAGACGACTCGAAATTCGCAGGTCAGCTGGCTCCGCAGAGTCGCCAGCATCGTCTCGACCGCGTCGAGACTATTGCAGTCGCGGGAAAGGTGCGTGAGGAAAACATTTCGCCAACGCGGGCTGGCGACGGTCGACAAGAGCTCGCGCACCCCCTCGTTCGAAAGGTGGCCATGGCGTCCGCCGATCCGTTGTTTCGTCGACCAGGGCCGCGTCACGCAGGCTTTGAGCAGGGCGGGGCAATGGTTGGATTCGACGACGAGGGAGTCGCAATCCTTCAAGCGTTCGCGCACATGCTGTGGAACGTGGCCCAGGTCCGTGAGCCAGGCGAGCGATCTGCGCGGGGTGAAGAGGTCGTCGTCGAAGCCGGTGGAAAAGCGGAAACCGACGGGGTCGTGTGCGTCGTGGGGGACCGAGAAGCTGTCGATTTCTAGATCCTTGAAGCGAAAGCGGGAACCCGTTTCGAAAATCTGCCAAGAGGGCTGACGTGCGTCGGCGGTCTGCACTGCCCGGGCCGTCGCGGCGTTGGCAAACACCTTCAGATTCGGATATTTGCCGAGACCGCCGATCCCAGCGGTGTGATCGCCGTGATCGTGCGTGATAAAGACCGCGTCGATGGATTCGAGTTTTTGACCTGCCGTAGACAAGAGCTCGCGGATTTTGCGGATCGAAAATCCCACGTCGATGAGCACCCGTGCCCGATCCGTTTGCAACAAGGCGCAATTGCCGGAACTGCCGCTGCCGAGAATACAAAGCTTCATTGCCATCTACTGCGGGGGTTCAACGACCGACCGTGCGTCCGCGCAAGCGCGAAGTCGTCGGTCGGGCGGTTCGCGCTGTGAGAAAGAGAGAAGCGCGAGCGCCCACCTTGACCGAATGGCGGTTTGACCTATGCTCTCCCTTCATGCCTCGCGCCCGTCGAACGTCATCCCCGGCTCTGCCGCCCGTCCGCCCTTTGAAGGGGACGGTGTTCGTCACGCGGCAGGTGCATTTTAATGCCGCCCATCGTTTGCATAACCACTCGAAGAGCGCGAAATGGAATCGCGACCAGTTTGGCCTTTGCAATAATGCATCCGGTCACGGCCATAATTATGTGCTGGAGGTGACGGTAAGCGGCGAACCCGACCCGGCGACAGGCTATGTGATCGATTTGGGCGCATTGAAGACGATTCTGGAGAAAACGATCCTCGAGCCGTGCGATCACCGTAACCTCAATACGCAGGTACGTTTTTTGCGCGGCGTCATTCCCTCCACCGAAAACCTCACGATCGCCTTCTGGGAGCGGATCGAGCCGCTCCTCGGGAATCGTCGGCTCCACTGTGTCCGGCTGTACGAAACGCCGCGCAATTTTGCCGAATACCGGGGGCCCGACCGCGCTTAACCCGAGATCTTTGTATCTGCGCGGACTAAGGTTGTTATCGTCACCAACCGGACCCGCGACATTGGGAACCAAAAACGACCATGAAAACGTCTTCCAAAAAAATGTACCTGCATCGTGGTCCCAATGGGGCGGCCCCGGCGATCGCCCGGGCTTACGATGCGGGTTTCGTCCTGACTCCCGACTACCGCGCGGCTCTGCCCGATATGATGGAGGCCCAGGATGCCGTCCAAGGTTCGCCGGTGGCGATCCAGCAGGTCGGTGTATCTAACTTTCGACTACCCTTGCGTTTCCGTACGGCCCAGGGCGGCACGGTTACCTTGGAGACGTCGGTCACGGGAACGGTTTCGCTCGAGGCCAATCTCAAAGGCATCAACATGAGTCGGATCGTGCGTTCCTTTTACGAGCACCGCGAGGAGACCTTTGGACTCGCTCGCCTGAAATCGATTCTCGCGAAATACCGCCGGACCGTGAAGACGCTCGGCGCGCGGGTGAAGCTGACGTTTTCCTACCCGATGGTGCAGCGCTCGCTTCGGAGCGGTTTGGACGGTTTTCAGTATTATACGGTTTCGCTCGAAGGGAGCCTCGACGCTCAGGGCCGGTTTCGCTCCTTCATCGAGTTCGACTTCGTCTACTCGAGTGCCTGCCCGTGCAGTGCCGAGCTTTCCGAGCATGCCCGCGATGTTCGCGGTGTCTACGCGGTTCCGCACAACCAGCGTTCGAAAGCCCGGCTCAAGGTGGAAGTGGCCACCGGCGCGCGCCTGAGAATCGAGGACCTCCAAGCCCACTGTCTGGCGGCGTTGAAGACGGAGACGCAGGTCATGGTGAAACGGGAGGACGAGCAGGCGTTCGCGGAGCTCAACGGCGCGCACATCAAATTCGTCGAGGATGCCGCCCGTCTGGTCTACGCCCAACTGGCGAAGGACAAGCGCATCGTCGATTTTCAAGTCGCCTGCTCGCATCTCGAATCGCTGCATTCGCACGATGCGGTCAGCGTCATTTGCAAAGGCGTGCCCGGTGGCTTTTCGGCGGATTTCGGTGACTTTCGGTCGCTCGTTTGTTGAGCGGTTTGGGATCCGCGTTCTTCGTCTTCTCATGGCAAAACGGTCGATGAAATTGCCCCCGCCCCCGGTCCGTCGCCGGTCGTCGACCGAGCGAGGGCCCGTGGTGCTCCTGACGGGTGCGTCGCAGGGGATTGGCGCGGCGATCGCCCGGGCGTTCGCTCGCGAAATTCCGGGCCTGCGCCTTGCTCTCGTGGCGCGGTCGACGGCGAAGCTCCGCGCGGTGGCCGCGGAGTGTATTCGTTTTGGGGCCGAGGCCGAGGCCTTCACTGCGGATGTCTCCGACGAGGGTGCGGTGGAGGCGTTACGACTCGCGGTGGAACAGCGCTTCCGTCGAGTCGACGTTTTGATCAATAACGCGGGTGCATTTGTGCCCAGCGCCTTTTTGGAGACCACGGTGGCCGCGTTCGACGCAAGCATCGCCGCGAATCTCCGCAGTCAGTTCCTCGTCGCCCGCGCCTTCGTGCCGGGAATGGTCGAACGCAAGCGGGGCGACGTCTTCAACATGAGTTCTATCGCCGGTCTGCAAGCGTATCCGTCGAGCACCGCCTATTGCGCGGCGAAGTTTGGAGTCACCGGGCTTACGAAGGTAATGCGGGCCGAACTACGCCCGCTCGGCGTTCGGGTGTGCGCCGTTTATCCCGGTGCGACGGTTTCGCCTTCCTGGGCGGGGAGCGGGGTCGCGCCCGGTCGAATGATGCCCGCCGAGGACGTGGCCCAAGCGTTTGTGGATATCTACCGGCTGTCTCGACGGACCGTGGTGGAAGAAATCGTTCTGCGGCCCCAGGCCGGAGATATTTGACCGGTTCGTCAACGGCTCTCGACGACTATTTGGAGTGCGGTTTGTCCCAGAGTGGCTTGCCGGACTCGGCAGGTTTTTGGTTCGGGGCGGAAGTGTGGGGCGCGATCGGAGCGCGCGCGTCTTTTCTCTGTTGGGCGGCTTTCTCGGATTGCGCGTGATCGCTCTGGGATTCGCCGAGTGTGTGCTTCGGTACGGACGCGCCCCGGGCAAGCTCGCGTTCTGCCTCAAGCCAGATTTCGTCGTCGCGTCCGACGGGGCGCCCTTGGTTGTGCCAGAGAAGTTGTGCGCGCTGAGAGACTTCGTCGTGAGTGGGTTTATTCATGTGAAACGGGATTAAAGGCGTCGCGGCGGACCTTTGGTGGAGACCGTGCCGCACTGTCAACCGACCTTCACCGCAACGAGCGGTTCCGGTCGGTGTCCCCGACGGTCACACTTTCTCGGCCAGCCCGGGTTTAGGTTCCGACCGTTTCATTTGGCTCCACCGCCAGGAGTTTAAGTCGGCCCAGCGCCCAACCTGAAGACGAATGTCGATGCGATCGCCCCTTTCGTAAGATCGGCGGTCCGTGCGAAGAACCCGAAATCCCCAATGGGGGGCACGTCCGGGATCGAGCGGGCTGGAACCGAGTTCGAGGTCCCGATCGACGCGCGCGCGAAAGTACACCGCGTATCCATCCATCCTCCCAGGATGGATCACTGTGCGGGTAAAATTCAGATCGAGCGGAAGATCCGCGTCTGTGATAGTCTGTAAATCGAACGAAAGTGCGGGCTCGGGGTCGCCGAGGAAGTGTTCGACCAGACTTCGGTCGGTGCTGGTGAGGTGATAGTAGCTCATGTCCTGCGGGCGGTGACGCTCGAGGCACGCGTATTCGTAGCCCTGCACGGTGAGTTCCCAGATGAAGGGCACGACGCGTCCGTCGCGGATCTTGATCGGCTCGCAGTAAAAATCGAAAAGGCTGGGTAGGATGAGTCCACCGGGTTTCAGCACTCGGTCGCGCAAGTCGATGATATTTGCCACCATCGACTCGTCGAAGAGGCAGTCGCCCATTTGCTCGTGGAGAATGACGTCGACGCAGCGATCGACGGTGAAGGCGCTGCTATGCATGGCCACAAACTCGACGCGTTCGACCCGGTTCGCCGCCGCCAGGGTGCGGGCGTGGGTGAGGATTTCCGAGTGATCGATGGCGTAGACATGGGCGGCGCCGCGACGGGCGGCCAGCGCTGCGAGGATGCCGGTCCCGGTCCCCAGGTCGACGACGCGATCGCCAGGTTGGATGTGGCGAGAGATGGCCGCGTGATAGAAATCCATCCGCGGCCGATCGGACAGCATGCGTTCGTGTTCGTGGAAGTTGGCGAACATCTGCCCGTTATAGTCGCGGCGATCTTCCTCGGACCAACGGTCCTCGTCGGGGTAGATCCACGCCGCCAATTTCGGTCGGCGCTGAATCCACCGCCGAAGGCCCGCACGGAGCCGCCGAAAAGCGGAGAAGCCGCGGGTACTGAGACGCTGAAGGGAGCGAGAAGACATGGGTGCGTAGACGACAGCCCGAGGCTGGAACGGATCTTCATACGCCTCCCTGCGTGGGAACACGATGCGCATCTGCCGAGGCCCCCCGGACCTACCTGCCGCGGTGCTGGGCGGGTTCAGGGCAAACGCGCCGCTTTCTTTTCGTCGGCGAACAAATCGGATCGCTCGCAGAGCTGCTGCCAGAGTGCCTGCCAGGTTTCCCAATCGTGTGCCCCTGGTTGAGTGAAGAGGCGATCGCTGGGGAGGAGAGGAGCGAGGAGACGGTGACTCTCCGCAAAAGAATCCTTGTCGCCCCACGCCAGCCAAGTGGGCGGAAGGCTGGCGTTTTTTTTGCCGAGAAACGTCCAAAGGTCCCTTTCAAAAACGCCTTCCACGGGGGCGTGGCCCTTGGCCCAGGCGGCAGGACCTCCGGTCGCGGCGATTTCGGCCAAAAGCCGTTTGTTTTGTCCGAGATACGGCGCGATCAGCACCAATGCGTCGACCTTACCCGGCTGGTCGCGTTCGGAAAGCAGCGCGCCGAGACCCCCCAATGAAATCCCCACGATCACGATGCGCCGGTAGCCCCGGGCGCGCGCGGGGACGAGAACGTCCTCGTGCAGCCGGTCGACGACCGAGCGTTCGCGGTAGTAACCGGGATGGGCATCGACCGAAACCCAATCCGCGCGAACGCCCGCGCGGGCCATTTCCGCGATGAACCCATGGCGTTCGTAGGCATCCATCCGGTCCCAGCGCCCAGGGAGAAAAACCACAAGCGTCGAGGCAGCGGGCGAGCCCTTCCCCTGCGACCCTATGGTAGGCACCGGGCGTTGCGTCGCGCGCGGCAAGTAAACGCACCCCGCGAGGCCGAGAACGAGCAGCCCGAGCACAAGGACCCTTGGCGCTGGCCAAAAGAATGTCCGTGCGTGAGGGAAGGGTCGTACCCTTTGGTCACACTCAAGCATGGATCGGTCCTCTCCGCACATCCGAGTTCGGAGTCCGGCCTCCAGGCCGTTTCAACAAGCGTTTCACTCTCCGTCGGACAGGTAACTCGCATTGTCGTTGCCTAGAGACCGGTCTTTTTACCACAAAGACACAAAGGTATGAAGGCTGAGAGGAGAAATCCTGTGCGACCGAGACAAACAGATTCGCCCATCGGGAATCATCGCCGGCCAGCCCAGATTTTAACCGAAGGCCGCCCCTTGAGGTGCGGAGACGGGGGGGAAGGACCACGGAAATAGGATCGAAGAAATCGCGCTCTCCGCGTGAAACATCCGACTTCAGCTTCGGTTGGCCTCGTTCGAAGAGCTCGGGTGGTTTTCTTTGTGCGCTTTGTGCCGCCGCCCCGCCTCATTCGGGTTGCGGCCCCCCGCGCTTCCGTCCCACCCTCGGTGCCGTGAATCCCCTTTCTCATCGCTTCCATCCCGTTCGTCTTCTCCCGCTCCTAGGCGCCGCTCTCGCCCTCACCCTCTCCCCCGCGCGTGCCGAGATCGGTCTCGGTGCAAAACCCGCTCCGGGTGCCGATGTATTGATTGACGGTAGCCGCGCACTGCTCGACGCGAAGTGGATGTACTGGGAGGGGCCCCGCTTTGCGTCGGCGATGCCGATCAAGTGGAAGATTGTCCCGGATCCCGTCGACGGCGGCACCGCGGTGATGTCGGACGACCCCGCCGCGGCCGGCGGAAAATACGGCTCGGCGGATATCGTGACCAAAAAGGCCTACCGCGATTTCCGGCTCCATGTGGAGTTCCTCGTGATGAATCCCGGCGGCAACAGCGGAGTCTATCTCCAGAACCGCTATGAAATCCAAATCTGCGATAGCGATGCGACGACGCACGGGATGGGTGCGGTGATCAACGAAACGCCCTCGCCCTACTTCCTCTACAAAGGTCTTAAGCAGTGGAACGCCTACGACATCGTCTTCCGGGCCGCCCGCTTCGCCGACGGCAAACGCGTCGAACCGGCGATGGTGACGATGTATTTTAACGGCGTAAAGATCCACGCCAACCAGAAGATCGACCAAGTCTGGGGCGGCGCGAACTCCGGCCTGGACGGCGGGAACGACGGCGGTAAGGGCATCACCGATACACCCGGCGGCCTCAAACTCCAGTGCGAAGGCCACGATGTGCGTTACCGGAACGTCTGGATCAAGGAACTGGACCTGGCCAAACCCAACACCGCCTTCAAGGAATAGCCGGACCGGCTAAAGCCCGGACTCCAAACGCGACCGTCCCCTGCTCGACTTCTTTTACCGGAGCGCTTGGCTGATTTCCGCAGTGTAGTCGTCGGAGCGGCTTTATCGAAAGACGATCCGAGTTGGGCCTCACGGCATTTCACGCTTCTGTGGAGGCTTGCCCCGGGTGAGTTCGCGCGAGGCGAAAAAACGCTTCGCGCACCGCTCGCGTTTCAACGTCGAAAGACGTCCGCCGCTGCGATGCTCAGGCTCGGGAGGAGCGGCGTAGCGAATGTCTCGTCGTCTTCGACCAGTCTAACCGCTTTCGCCGGTTCGCGCGCGAAGTCGTAAAGGTGGATCTGCAGTAAAACCGGATTGACCAGCCACATCTCCTTTACTCCGGTACGGGCGTAGATCGCGCGTTTGCGTTTCTTGTCCAATTGGGAGGTCGCCACCGAAAGCACTTCGATCACGAGATCGGGTGCGCCGTGCAGCCCATCTTCGTGACGCAGATTCAGGCGGGCGTTCGCCAGGAAAAGCAGGTCGGGTTGCACCACGTCTTGTGCGGAAAGATACACGTCGTAGGGGGCGAGGTAAACTCGGCCAACGGGGTTTTGACGCAGGTAGCTCCCAAAAATTTGGCTCAAATTCCACACGATTTCTTGGTGGTAGGAATTTGGAGCTGGGGCCATGTGGAGTTCTCCTTCGATGAGCTGATAACGTCCACCGTCATTGGGCAAGGCCCGGTAATCTTCGGCGGTGAGCCGCACGGTCTCGGGAATCACTGACTGCATGATTGGTTCAGTGTGGGTTGAACGGCTGCGCTGTCAAAAGTCGAATCGGAGGCCCCTTTACGGGTGAAGTCCCTCGATTTTCATTGGGCCGGACTAGAAGAACTCGAACGCGTGGGTTTTCTCGATCGGGGTGAATGTCTATCCAGGATACTGCGCGAACTGGCTTCGCCGCAGACGCCCTTTATCGTGGCCACTAAAACAAAACCGGCGGCGGCGGGCATTGCCCGCTCGCCGCCGGTGACTGCCGGGTTGACCTCAACCCTTCTTTTCGCGCTTCGCGGCCTTCTTTTCGGCCGGCGTCTTCAGCGGCTTTTTCTTGTTCTGTTTCTGGGAGTTTTGCGTTTTAGCCATGGTAGCATGCAGTTGTGTTTGGAGGGAAGCACGGAGGCGCCACGGTGCGCCCGCGCGGGTGGGCCGTTACCGTTACTTCTTCTTGTTCGCTGCGGCCTTAGCTTTGGTCGCCTGTTGCGAGGTGATGAGCTCCTGCTTCTTCTGGCTCGAGTCGTTGACCTTCGACTGTTTTTGCGACGCCTGCTTCTGTACCGATTTCGGTGATCTATCGCCCATGAGGGTTTCTTTCGTTGAGTTATCTCACCGCCGGAATGTTCGTTTCTCCGTCGGTGTGCGGCAGTTGTCGGCGAAAATCTCGGTGCGTTCAAGCTCTCTCGAGTAAAATGCCCGTCGGAGTCGCTTTCGTCGCCCCGCAATTTTGCGCGGTGACACCGGCGGTTCGGGCAGCTTACCACGCGGTCGGCCGAGTTTGGGATTTTCGTTTTCGAAGACAGGCCGCTTTCCCGCAAACTGCGGCCCACCCCAGCGGTCAGAATTCGCAGCGATGAAAACAACTCTCCACTTTCGCGTCGTCGGTCGGCCGATCGCCCCGGCCGCCGTCTTTAGTAATCGACTGGATACCACCGGGGATGGCGGTTACCCGGTAAATTTCATTGCGCAAAATCGCTTCGTTCGGATGTGCTGGTGGGATGGCTTCTCCCCCCTATCGGTCGTCGCCCGAGGTGCTTGTGTACGCCGACCGGCGGTCCATGGGGGAGGCGGCGGCGCGCAATATTCAGTCGATCGTCGAAAAGGCGGTCGGGGATCGGGGGAAGGCACGGGTGATTTTTGCCTGCGCGCCCTCGCAGGACGATCTCTACGTGGCCTTGGTTCGGCTGGCGAAGGCGAGTCCGTTGATCTGGCGCAAAGTCGAAGCGTTTCACATGGACGACTACCTCGGTCTGGACGGAATGCACCCTCAAAGCTTTCGGACCTACCTGCGCACCCATTTTCTCTCGCAGGTGAAGGTCGCGGTCTTTCATCCGCTTCAGGGCGAGGCACCGGATGGCGATGCCGAGGCGAAACGCTACGACGCGCTCTTGGCGGAGGCACCGATCGACGCGATTGCGCTCGGGATCGGCGAGAACGGACATCTGGCCTTCAACGATCCGCCGGTCGCGGATTTTGACGACCCGGTCGGCGTCAAAACGGTCGAGCTCGACGCCATTTGTCGCGGACAACAGGTGAACGACGGTTGTTTTCCCCGGTTGGAGGATGTCCCGCGTTACGCCCTGACGGTCACCTTACCGGTCTTTGCCGCTGCCTTGAACCTTTCCTGCGTGGTCCCGACCAAGCGCAAGGCGGGTGCCGTGCGTGCCGCGCTCGTCGGACCGATCGACACGGAGTGCCCGGCGACCCTTCTGCGGAAGCATCCGCGGGCGAAACTTTTTCTCGATGCCGATGCCGCTTCGCTCCTTCCACCCGGGTTTTTGCGAGGTAACGGCACATGAGCATTTTTTTCGACCTTCAGGTCAATGGATTCGCGGGTGTCGATTTCCAGGCGGCGGAGTTGTCACGCGCGCAACTCGAATTCGCGGTTGCCGGTTTGCAGGCGCATGGAACGAGCCGCATTCTGCTGACCTTGATCACCGATTCCGTCGATCGGCTTGAGGCGAAACTACGGCATATCGAGGCGCTGCGTGCCAAAAGCCCGAAGGTCGCCTCCACGGTCGTCGGTTATCACCTGGAAGGGCCCTATTTGTGCGCGGAACCGGGATACCGCGGGGCCCATAATCCCGTTTGGATGAAAGCGCCGGATCGGGCCGAGTTCGATCGTTTCTGGACGGCCTCCGGTGGACGCTTGCGTCTCGTCACGCTGGCGCCCGAGCTGGCTGGTAGTACGGAGTTCATCCGTTACGCGGTGGGGCATGGCGTGCGGGTGGCGATCGGGCATTCGAACGCCGACGAGGCGTCGATCGACGCTGCCCAGGAGGCCGGACTCACGCTTTGCACGCACTTGGGAAATGGGGTGCCCGGACAACTGCCGCGTCACGACAATGTGGTGCAACGCCTGCTTGCACGCGACGAGTTGTATGCCTGCTTCATTCCCGACGGAATTCATCTTCCGCCCGGCGTGCTCAAGAATTTTGTCCGCGCCAAGCCGAGCGACAAAGTCCTCTTCACCACCGATGCCATGTCCGCCGCCGGCGCTCCGCCCGGCAGATATCCGCTGGGCGAGATGGTCGTGGAAGTGGGTGCGGACCGAATCGTGCGTCAGCCGGGAAGCTCGAATTTCGCAGGCTCGGCTCTGACGATGGATGACGCCTGCGGACGCGTTTCGCGCTACCTGGGTTGGAGCGAGACCGAGGCGCGCGCGGCTTGCGGGGCGCGGGTCGCCGCGGCTCTGGGCTACGCCACCGAGCCAACTTCGTAACGTTTACTTCTGTTTCCCATGATAATGTTTCCCGATTCGGTGACGGTTATTTCCGATGAAGTCAGTCAGGATCTCGATGCGGTCGCCGCCTTTGTTCGCGATCTAAAACTGCCGGGGATCGAACTCCGGAGTGCGTTTGGGCGCGCCTTCAAAGATCTGACGCCGGAAGATGTGAATCGAGTGGCCGAACGGGCCAAACGGGAGGGTTGGAGAGTCGTCGGTTGCTCCACACCGGTCTTCAAGTGCGCGTTGGGCGATGCGACGGCGATCGCGAAGCACCGTGACGACTTCAAGCGATCCCTCGATGTTGCGAGAACGTTGGAGTGCGGACTCGTGCGCGTTTTCACCTTTTTACGAGATGGCGCGCGGAACGATCCCAACTGGGTCGAGCGCGTGGCCGAAGAATTGCGCTGGCTGGAAACGTGCGCCGCCGGGTCGGGCATTCGCATCGGGGTGGAAAACGAGAGCTCCTGCTTGGTCGCGACGGCGTCCGAGGTGGATGCGGTGCTCGCAAAACTTTCCGCGGAGAGTTTCGGCGTGATTTGGGATCCATGCAATGTGCTCTATGTGCCGGAAGCCGTTCCGGCCACGCCTGCGGACGTGCGGCGACTCGCCGCGCGAATTTTCCACGTGCATGTGAAGGATGCGGTGCGTCGCGGTTCGACCGGCGTTGCCATGCCGGTCGGAGCGGGTGACGTCGGCTGGCGGGCGACATTGGCGGAGCTCGCACGAATCGGGTATCGAGGATGGCTTTCGTTGGAAACCCACTGGCGCCTGGTGGCGATCGCCGAGAGCGAGCTGCATCTGCCCGCCGGATACGCCTTTTCGAGAGGCGGCGACGAAGCCAGTCGCGTGTGTGCCCGGACGTTGCAGAGCCTGCTGGCGCTTACGCCCGCCGACGTGGCGTGAGGATAGGGCCGGATCTTTCGGATCCCGGCGCATGATCTCCGATGGAGGTCACGGTCCGGAGGCTGTCTCGCAACCCGTCGGACGTTTGAAACTTAGAGTTTGGAGTCCGGCCTTAAGGCCGTCCGGAACCGGATTGCACTCTCTCCGGACGGCCTTAAGGCCGGACTCCAAACGTGTTTGTAGCGAGGCGGGGCGATCTTTGCGCTATGGCGGCGGTCGACCCGACTTTGCTCAAGGAAGCGCATCTTTTCGATCCGACAGGAGGAACGTCATCAGGTCGCGCAACTGGTCGGGTGCGAGCGACTCGACCAAGCCTTCGGGCATCAGCGATTTTTCCATCGGTTGCGTCGCGCGAATTTGGCTTTTCTCGATACTTCGCGTATCCCCTCCAGCAGCGAGTAACGTCAGGCGGGTCGCGGTGTCGTCCGTCACGATTCCGGACGCGACGCTGCCATCGTCGAGCTCCACGCGGTAGCCCAACCGGTCTGGGTTGATCGAGGCGCTGGGCTGCACAATGTCTTTCAGCAGGGCGTCGTAGTCGCGATGGATCGAATTCGTGAGATCGGGTCCGAACTTGGCGCCTTCGCCTCGAATCGTGTGACACGCGGAACAGGCGGCTTGTCCGAAATAAAGGGCTTTGCCCTTTTCCCAATGGCCGCCGGCGATTTCCGGGATTGTCCGGGTTTCCACCACCGGAGGGGCCGGAAGTGCCCAGGGCATGAGCACTCGTCGGAGAGGCAGCGCGCGCGGACGCGGATCTTCCGCGGTGAACCATTCCACGGTAAGCTGGGGAGTGTCGCCTTCGACGGTCTGCAGACTGAGGTCGAACGGGATCCACGCGCCGTGCTGCGGGTTCTGGACCACGATGCGAACCGAACGCGGGTCGATCCGGGTGACGTTGGCGCCCTCGGGCGCGGCGACGGTCAAGGCGCAGCTGCTGGTGTAGACCACGGTGACGGTTTCCGGCGCGTAGTCGAAATCCAGAGTCGCTCCAGGCTGGATCTCCGGTCTCAACATGTAAGCAAGGTCGAGTTGGCCCTGCAGACGAAGCGTTCCGGGTTGCGCGAGGCGCTGAAAGAGGCCTGCATGGTTGGCGCTTCCGCGCGTGAACGCACGGGAGACCTCGAGATCCGGATGCGGCAGCCAGCCGTTCCAACCCTCGCTCGAACTGTCTTTGCCTCCCTTGCTTTTTTCCGATGTCCATTGGACGGCGCAGCCGGAAAGGTCGTGCGACAGCTCGATACCCGGGTCTTGAGCAATCGTGTGCGCCGTGCCGACGGGCGCACGGACGGATCGGATATCCGGCAGCGACAAGCCGTAGGTGAGCGCGTTCGTGCGTGGCGTTCCTTGGATGGTCAAGGCGCGGTTGTCGGAGCTTAGTGCGACCTCGGACGGGGTCGCCCGCCCGACGCGCTCGGTGCGCTGGGCTTTGACCACCGCATAAACGGGAAGATTGATTTCGTAACGATCGCCTGCGTCCACGTAACGACCGCTGCGTATCGCGATTTTTGCCGCCAATCCCTCTTCGTAAGGGCGCGGCAGCGGGCCATCGAACTCCACGCGCGTTTCGGTTGGGCTGACGGGAGAGGCAAAAAGCGGCCGAGGTTCCGCACCGCCGACGTACTTCAGTTTGAAGATACGGCCGATTCCTTTCGGACCCGTTCCCCAGTCGGGCATGCCGGTGTGCGTGGCGACCAACAGCTCGCCCGTCGGGCTGAGCGTGCAGTCGACCGGGAGCCCTTGAATCGCCGCGAACAGATGCGACTGCGCAACGTACCCGGCGGCCGTTTTCACCAGTTGAGTCCGATAGAGTTTGCCGCGCGATTCGCCGGTGAGGAGGGCATCGCCTTCCCATTCGGGCGGGCCGAAGCGGGCTCGACCGGGGCGCGACTCGTTGAAACGAAATCCGCAGATGCTCTGGTGCTGGGGCGCGTAATCGAAAACGCTGGGCTCATCGATAACGTCGGGCAAATAGCGCGGATGCCGGCTTGGAAATCCGTAGTGCCGGCCTGCCTGGACGTGCAACAGTTCGTCCAGCGGGTTTCCGTTAGGGACCCACGTCGCGCCCTCCTGATCGGTGAGAAACAAGTCTCCGAGGCGATTGAATTGAATCGAAACCACGTAGCGGAGCCCGGTGGCGACCTGTACGACCGTCGAGCCGTCGGGTGAAATTCGCAGCAGGCAGCCGCGTAGATCGCTCGGTTTGTAGTGCGCGTGTCCCGACGCGTCGCGCCGGTAGGGATTCGTGAAGGCTGCGCTACCCATCGCCACGTAGAAGGCTCCATCGGGTCCGATCGCCAGTCCGTTGGCGAAGTCCATGCGTGCGGTGAGAATCAAGGGAGCCTTGGAGATCGACGTTTTGTCCCAGTTGGAAATGAAAATGTCGCGCGTTTCGGGAACGCCGTCCCCATCGAGGTCGCGAAAGCGCACGATTTCGGACCGGTAAGAGATGAAGAGGGCGCCCTCGTGGAAGACGATGCCCAGGGGAAAGTCGCCGCTGGTTTTGTCCCACAGCGTGGCGATTTTATCTTCGAGACCGTCGCCGTCCGTGTCGCGCAAGAGGTGGACCCGCCCGTCGTAGCCCGCCGCGAACAGGCGACCGTCCGGCGCGTATTCGACATTGTTCTGATTGCTCAACGCGATGGGCAGTTCGCGCACGACGAATCCGGGGACAAAAACCTTAACGGCCGATACGCTCGCGTTCGACGAAAGCGGCGCTTTTCCAGTGGCGGCGTTGACGGTCGGAGGAGATGGGGCGACGGGGGGCTTGTCGGCGGCCGCGGCGGAAAGCGCGACTGACGCGAACATGGATCGAAGCACGATGTGCGGAGTGCGCATGAAGGGTGGCATGAAGAGAAACGGAGAAAAGCGGTCCAAGAATCAATCCGTATTGTTCGATGACGAAGAGGATACGACGATACCGAAATGCATGTTCTAGGAGTGAAAGGATCGTTCCGATGACCTTGAACGAAAGGGTATGAGGCTGGGCGCACCCGATTTCTGCGGTAATTTATCCGATGGCCCAAGAGGGGACTTTCGCTTTTGCGTTTGAACGGGCTTGGAGAAACGTTCGAGCATGGTCGGCTTGCTCGATACTCGGTCTTCCCCCGCGGACCCGTTAGCTCCGGTGTCTATTCTGGTCGTCAATGACGACGTCGATGGCCTTTTCCTCCTGACGATCGATCTCAAACGAGCGTTTCCGGAGGCCAAAGTGCTTACCGCGCGAAACGGGATGGATGCGTTGGCGTTGTGGGGCACCGAGCCTATTCACGCCGTCATTACGGACAATCGGATGCCTCAAATCACCGGCATAATGCTGGCGCGAAAGATCCGGGAATCCGATTCGAAGGTGCCCATTGTGATGGTGACGTGCGCGGCCGAGGTGCGGGAGGAAGCGTTGCGTGCGGGCGTCACTTTGTTCACCGCGGACAATCGGCTTGAGGGGATCATGAACGACTTGCGAGATCTGATGGATCGCTCCCGCCTGGATGACGCGCGGTAGCCGTTGGATCCCTCCCATTCTCGAGCGGATGGCAGGGCTTCGGCATCGCGGATTCTTTCTGGTTCCGGAGAGCTTCATGCCGAAATTCGAATTTCCGCTTTCGCCGCGCTCCTCTCCCTTGACACACGTTGCCGGTAATCTCTGGATGCTGGAGTTCGAGTTCGCCACGCTCAGATCTTGGGCACGTGCCAGGTGCTGATCATTGCGCTTCCGCTCAGGGCGTACATCAAGGTGAGCGGGTGCAGCACAAGACCGCCGAGCGTCCATTGTCCGAGCCAAAGATTCGGTCCGAGCAGGCCCTGGAAGTGGAGCGCGGCGAGGACGATCACGAGGAGTATGCTGGTGGGAATGGGTGTGCCTTCGAAATATTTCACTTTTCCGCTGTCGTCCGAAAGCGCGTCGGCCGTGGCGTTGAAGCGGGCAAGACGGCTGATTCCGCATCCGACGAAATAGAGGAGAATCGCCACATCGAGCGAGCCTCGTAAACCCACCGCGAACCCCAGCGCAGCGGGGGCGAGGCCGAACGAAAGCGTATCGGCAAGGGAATCGAGATCCGCACCGATCGCGGAGGAGTTGCGGCGCCATCGTGCTACCCGGCCGTCCGCAAAGTCGAAGATCCCTGCGATCGGTAACAATCCCATGGCGAGTACGAGCCATCGATCCTCGCCGACAATGAGGTATTGCATCAGGGAGAGCACCGAGCCGGCACCGCAGAATCCATTTCCAAGGGTGAGGAAATCCGCCAGGACGAAGGAACGGATCATGGAGAAGCGCTTTTGCTTCGCAGGCGGCACATCGGGTTTCATAGGAAGCGCGTTTGACCGTACAATGGCCGTGTCGTAACGGAAATTCTTCCGATCCGTTTCATTGTCTCGCGAAAAGGCGAAGGCTGGGCGATTCGTTCACGCTCGTTCCATGTCGCTTCGCGTTATCGCGCTCACCCTCCTTGCCGCGCTGGCCACGGCTTTTGCCGCGGAGCAACCGCTCGCGGTCGGCAAGGGTCGTTTCGATTTCGCGGATTGGGACGGACCGCCGCTCCCCGTTTGGTACAATGTGCCAGGTTCCTTGACGCCGTCGTCGCCCCTTTTATTTGTCATGCACGGGTTGGGTCGCAATGGAGACGAGTATCGAGACCAATGGATCGCGCTCTCCGAGAAGTACGGGGTTTTGCTCGTCGTCCCGACGTTTTCAGCAAGGGATTTTCCGGGGCGCGCGGGTTACAATTTCGGGAACGTCTTTACGGTCGACGGCACACGCCGTCCGCAGGGGCAATGGGGCTATACGGCGATCGAACGAATCTTCGATCGGGTGAAGGCGGTGGCCGGCGTAACGGCTGCGACGTATTTCATTTATGGACACTCTGCCGGTGCTCAATTCGTCCACCGCATGCCTTATTTCCTGCCCGGTGCACGGGTGGCCAAGTTGGTGTCGGCAAACGCGGGCGCTTACATGTTGCCGAGCTTCGAGGATGCCTTCCCGTACGGCTTGAAAGATTCGGGAATAGCCGAGTCCGATCTGAAAGAGGCACTGCAGAAACCCATTGTCATTCTGTTAGGCGAGGCGGACATCGAGCCCAACCATCGATCTATACCCAAGGCGCCCGAAGCTCAGGCGCAGGGGCTGCACCGCTTGGCCCGCGGGGAGAACTATTTCAAACTAGCGAGCGAACAGGCCGTTCGTTTATCGGTTCCGTTTGGCTGGAAGATCGCAACCGCTCCCGGGATCGGTCACGACAACGCCGACATGGCCTCGTTTGCAGCGCAGGAGTTGTTCGGAAAACCGCACTGAGCGGCGACCGGCGGACTCTTCTGCGCTTCACGCCAACCATTGGTTTCTTTCGAGGAAAAACGAACGACTTGTCCCAACCACGCTCGCCGGGACCGAGGTGTTCAAGAACGCCCTTTACTCTTTCATCTGGGGAGATCCAGACGATTTCCGGAGCTCGGAAACCGCGAACGCAACGGCTTCCTTTGCCCATGTTCGAATCGACGAGGGGGGACCGGAAGTTGGTGGACGATCGGCGAAGCCCCTTGGTTGCGCGCTTGGATGGCGACCGACGTTGCCAAACTTCCGCCCGCACTTTCTCCGGCAACGGCGATCTTTTTGGGGTCGCCGTTGATTTTCGCGGCTTTGGAGACGGCCCGGGTGTCCGCGGCGAAGGCATCGTCGCGAGCCGCGGGAAATTTGTTTTCCGGCCCTTATCGATAGTGAGAAGAGACCACGACGGCATTTGCAGCATCGCATAGAGCACGGGGAGTGGAGTCGTACGTGTCCGGATTGGCTTTGACGAAGCCACCTCCATGAAAATACATGACCACGGGGAACGGTGCTTTCCCTTCCAGCCGACAGATCCGAATCTCTATTCTTCCGCCCGGACCCTCGATCGAGCGATTGTCGACATTGCCGAGCGGCTGGTCCTTAGAACCTAGTTACTACAACCCGACGGCAGATGCCGTCCTCGGCTTATATGGCGAAGGGAGGACGAAATCCGACCGTTGACGGAGGATTTGACCTGACGACACGTTTCGTTTTGTATCCATCCGCATGCTTACAAATAAAATCAAACAGTTGAACAGGGCCAGGGCTGCAGTCGCCGCGCTTGAGGCTTCCGTTGCTACTGAAGTAAATAAGTCGCTGGCTGCGCTTCCCGCGCACTATGGTTTTGCAAACGCCGAGGCATTTGCAAAGGCGGTCATTGCGGCCTCGTCCTCCAAGCCGGTCTCGTCGAAAAACAAACCGGGCACCGCTCCGTCCAAGAGTGGCAAGCGCGCCAAGATCACCGAGGAGATCCGAACTAAACTGAAGGCGATGGTGAAGGCGGGGAAAACCGGCGCTGAAATTGCAAACGCTCTTCAAATCTCACTGCCCAGCGTACATAACATCAAGAAGGCGTTGAATCTCGTTAAAGCTCGGGAATAGAGTCAGAACAAGCCCCTGACCTCACCGACGAGAGAGAGCGTCGGTAGTGAAGGTGGTTTTCGGGTTTGCCCGCGTCCTGCTCTGCCAAGTGGGACGAGTGCTCCACGTGGAGAGGAGCAAATGTGCCGGCGGGTGACGCCGGCGCTGCGATCGGCACCGATGAACTATTTCTTCGCGCGACCGCGAAGGAAGAGTCCCAGACCGACGGCGGCGACACAGGCGAGCGCGATTGTCGCTCCGCCTTCCGGTACGGCAGTCGGTCCTACTCCGTTGCTGCCTACAGCCACGGATGCGTTGAGGCCTGCGGCAAAGAGAAGAGAGGCCAGCCCGGCCACGGCGGAGAAGAGTTTTGTTTTCACCATCGTCGTGTAACACGAATCGTGCCAAGAATTAACGGACGGGTTAGGCGATTAATTGCAAATAGGCGCTAGTCGCTGAATTTCAATAGGTTGTCTTCAATTCGGTGAATCGCCCAGGAGGGGGTGGATAGCGACGCGATGGCGCGACGCTGTAAGTGAAGCACGCATTTGAGGTGGGGTTTTCTGCGTAGTGTTCTGCAGGTATATGGAGGTGATCTGTTTATGGAGCTTATAAAAAGTGTAAACTCTAGCGACAACAGTCGCGTAGTGCGTCGTCGCTATTCGCTACTCGGGCGGTACGCAGTCACTCGAGGCGATACTCAAAATCGTCCATTGCCACCTGCCAATAGGCCGACGAACCGATCTCTATTTTGGTGATGGCGCGATAATCGGCCGAGAATGCGACGGGCCCTGACGAACTCAGGTGGAAGCGATCTTGGAAAACCAAGTCGCTTCCTCGCCATCCTCTCACGGTCACCTCGTACGGTTCTCCCTTCTCCCAACCCATCGTGAGCTTTGCACCGACGAAATCGAAGGGGCGGTTTGACGAAACGGATGCGGGGTGACCGGAGCTGCTGTAGGCAATGTATTCTGAGGAGCACGCCGCATTGACGAAGCCGGGCCCGTTCGGGAATTTTTGATGCATGGCCACCCACCCAAACCAATCGAGATCGCCGTAACCGTTGGGTACCTCCAGGACGGTGTCGGAAGGAGTCAGGGTATCGAATCCTAACTGGCGACTCAGTGGGGTGGTGGCGGTCGTTTCGCTTCCATTGTCGAGTTGAGACACCACGACGGCGCAGTCCTTTACCGTTATCTTCCGTTGAGCGGTGCGGCCGCCGTCGGCGGGCACGTAGTCCAGCGTCCACTCTCCCACCGTGGCTGGAAACGAGTAGCGTCCGTCTTGGCTGACCCCGATCGCTTCGGTCGTGCCGGACGGCGAGCGAGCCGAGAGGCGTCCGAGTGAAGGGAATCCTTTGCCGCCGCGGTTTCCGATCGAGCCGGAGAGGGAAAGGTCGGGAGCAACCCCGACCGGCTGAAATACCCGGTCGGTGACGATGCCAACCGGAGATTCCGGCAACGCGCGGAAGACCGCGGTTTGATCGGCGTTGGCCGACGTAATCGCCCAGTTTTTCGGCGGAGTCACGTGGATCGAATGGCTGCCAGGGGCGTGAACCGGAGCGTCGCTTGCACCGAGGGACATCGTGAAGTTTGCGAATCCCGCAATGTTCGAACGCGCGCTCGTACTCCGACCGTTCGGCCCTTTCATGCCGACTTCGGCTCCGGCGTAGGGCCTGTCCCCAAGATCGTAGGTGCCGTTGCGATTGAGATCCCTGAAGACGAAGCAGGAGATGTTCAGTTGGCCATACCGACGGTCGGGGCGAACGATTATGAAGTAGAGGAACGCGCCCAGCGAAACAGCCAGGGCGAGATAACACATGGCACCAAACCACTTCGAGCGGACGATCGTCAGCAAATGCATCGCGGATTGAGTTCGCTAACGACTCCCGGCGGCGACGGACAAGCATGAATCGCGTCGGCGATCGTGAATTCGTGAGCGGCACGATTGTTTAGCAAGGCGCCCAACGGGGCCAGAGCAAACCGGTCAAACCAAACCAGGAAGAAGCGATCCTTTGCCGGGGATGGAAAGCGTTTCCAGTCTTTGATTTAGTGCCCCCCGTTTAGGGGACCGGCCGGAAGTCGACAGCCTCCGCGGTTTTGCTGTGACGTAGCGTGACGAGTTTCCGTTTACCTCGAGAAGTTTTTGTATGATCGCCTCCGCAATGACCAAACCCCCTTCCGCTGGTGGCAAGGCATTACGCGTCCTCGGTTGGGGTGCAGTGGCGATCACGGAGATGCTCGTGGGTGTGATCGCATTAGTCGCTGCCTGCGTGATGAAACGGGCGAATACTTTGCGATCGACATGCGGGGCGAACCGGCGGCGGTCACCGCGAAGGTAACCGAACTCGGCTACCCTGTCACCGTGGCGCAGATGGACCGGCTGGCGGCGAATGTCGGCGAGAAAACGATGATCGGTCGCACGGGCGGCGCGCCCACCTTCGCCGTGGGCATGGCCCACATGTTTGCCGGTGGCTTCGGCAGCAAAACGGCGATCGCGCTCTGGTACCACTTTGCGATCATGTTCGAGGCGCTGTTCATTTTGACGACGATCGACGACGGCACGCGAGTCGGCCGATTCCTCGTGCAGGACCTGCTCGGATACGTCTGGAAACCGCTGGGTCGAACGACCTCCACGGCGGGCAACTGGCTGGCGAGTGCCGCCTTTGGGGCGTGTTGGGGATGGTTTCTTTACCAAGGGGTGATCGATCCGCTCGGCGGCATCAATTCGCTCTGGCCCATCTTCGGCGTGGCGAACCAACTCCTCGCGGTGATCGCCCTATCGCTGGGGACCACGGTTTTAATCAAGATGGGACGCACGCGGTATTTTTGGGTTTCGCTCCTTCCGCTTGTTTGGCTGTTGTCGGTGACGATGACGGCGGGCTTGCAGAAAATATTCAGTCCCGATCGGCGTCTCGGTTTTCTCAGCGCGGCGACGCAGCTTCGAGGACAGATCGCGGCGGGAGGAACCGACGTTCAAGTTGCCGGATGGAAGCACCTCCTGCTTAACCAGTACATTAACGTGGGGGTGACGGCGTGCTTTCTTGTCCTTGTCTTGTTGGTCCTGCTGACGTGCGTGCGCCAATGGTGGCTCCTCCTTAGCAAACGCAAGGCTTCTGTGTTGCACGAAGATCCTTACGCCGTTGAAGTCGCGTTGAGGGCCTAGCTTCGGGCCAAGCCGAGAGAACGGTTCTCCGATCGTGGAACCAAACCAAATTTACCCATGAAAATCAAATCCCGCTGGCTCATTCTCCCGCTGCTTTTGTCGATGGCGACTCGCCTCGTCGCAGCGGATCTCAACACCCTCACGCCGGCGGAGAAATCTGCGGGCTGGAAACCGCTCTTCGACGGTAAAACGCTGAATGGCTGGAGGGCTTCCACCGAGAATCCCGGCACATTTACCGTGCAAGACGGAGTGTTGGTCGCCTTCGGTCCGCGAGCGCACCTTTTCTACGAAGGACCGGTGCAGAATCACGACTTCAAGAATTTCGAACTGCAACTTGAGGTGAAGACCTTTCCCAAGGGAAACTCGGGCGTTTATTTTCACACCGTTTGGCAGGACAAAAACTGGCCGGCGAAGGGCTATGAGATTCAAGTGAACAATTCGCACAAGGATCCCAAGCGGACCGCGGGTATTTACGGTATCAAGGACAACTTCGAGGCCCCGGTTAAGGATGAGGAATGGTTTACGATGCGCATTAAAGTGCAGGGCAAACGCATCGAGACGTTTGTCAACGAGCGCCCCATTTCCTCCTATACCGAAGAAGATAAGCCCGAACGTCCGGCGGGTTCTGCCGGGCGGTTGATCGACCATGGAACGTTCGCAATCCAAGGCCACGATCCGGAGAGCAAGACGATGTATCGCAATATCAAGGTTCGGGTCCTTCCGTAACGACGCTCCCGTTAAGCGGTGAGCCGTCGCTGCCAGACGCAAGCGATCCTCACGGACGGGATAAGTGCGGTTTTAGGGGGAACCGAATCGTATGGCTGCGTTCACAGCCCCAACGAGGTCCGTCGACGCGTCGTCAACCGATTTTCGAGGTTGCAATCGGCTGCAAGCTTCTGCCGTCTGCGGGTTTCTCGTGTTTGTCACCGATGGTCGAAGCGCTAAAGAGAGTCCTTTCCTTGGTTGGAGGTAAGAAGCTGGTGGTCGCCGGCTTTGCAGTCGCGTGTGCCTGTACTTATGGCCAGGAACGGCCGCTTGTCGATCCGGCGATCCCGCTCGCCGAAAGGATGTTTCCGCCGCTAGCTCCGCTGCTGGAGAAAGCGGTTCGGCAATCGGCTCGCGCGATCGGGTCCAATCTCGAATTCCTGATTGCACAGGAAAATATCGGAGTTCAGCGATCGCGTATGCTTCCTTCGGCCGGGGGCTACATGACCTACAGTTATGCTCAAGATCGCCGGCTGGATCGGGCCGACCCATTAAATGCGGCCAAGCTGGCCTACAGCATGGTGATGACCCAACCGATCTTTCACTGGGGCGCGCTCAAGGCGGGCAACGACTACGGCAAGCTGACCGCAAAGATCGCGGAGAATAATTACGGCGAAACGTGTCGCTTGCTCGTTCTCGAGTTAAGGGCGGCTTATCTGCGGATGGTGGTGCAGAAGGCGGGGGTCAAGCGGGCGCAGTTTGCGCTACGGATCGCCGAAACCGAATTGAAGCAGGCCGAGGGGCAGCTGAAGGCCGGCGCCATTGCGACGGCGGAGATCCTCACCCCTCAACGGAGAGTCCGGCAGACCCAGCTCGAATTCGAACGCGCCGAAGAGGACTATCGTTTTTCCCGAGTCACGGTGGAGCGCCTGGCCGGCGTCGAGGCGATCGACGAGCGGTCGATTCCGACGTCGGTCGCTGAGGTTCCTTTTCCCAAGGATCGACTCCGCGCGCTGGCGGAGCACTTCAACGCCTCGGAAACGAGCGACGGAAACTATCGTCTCAAGATCGCGCAACTGCGTGTGGACCAAGAAAAGCTCAATTACCGGATTCTCGACAAGGCGCTGCGTCCCAAATTCAACGTCGTCACGGGCGTCACCCAGGACGAGGTCAGCTACACGGGCAGCCCGGCCGACCGCGCCCGAACGCAGTCGCTTTACGGAGGGCTGAATGTGACGTGGAATGTGTTCGACGGTTTCCTCACCACGACGCAACGCCGAGCCTCGATGCTGCGCGTTCGCCAATTGGAGGGCGATCTCGACGAGCGGCAGCGCGAGCAAAGCGAGTCTGTGAGAAACCAGATGAAGCAAATCGAGTTTGCAGCCCGCAGCACGGCGATGGCCGAGGAGATGCTGGCCGAATACAACCTAATGGTCGCCGTGAGACAGGATAACGTCACACGTGGATTGTCGGCCCCATGGGAGATGGAGTCCGTGACGATAGCGCGCGATGGCGTGCTGCTGCAAACGATGCTCGCTCGATCCGACTTCCTCGGGCGAATCGCCGACTTTTTATCCAGTATCGGGCGCGACCCGGCTCTTCAAACTCTCGTCCCCCCACGTTCATGAGTCAGCGCTCGGCCGTTTCTTCCTTTCTGAAAGTTCTGATCGTCTCGGCGATCGTGGCAGGGGCCGGTTACCTCTGGTGGGTCGATGCTCGCCCAGTTGTCAGGGTAATGCCGGTTACGAGAGCGAATCACCCCAATGCGGTGCCGGGAGGCGTGACGGTGAATGCAGCGCGGTCGATCGTGGTGCGTTCCGCTGTCGGTGGGTTGGTCTCGGAAGGAGTTCTCGAGGTCGGCAATATGGTCAAGAAGGGCGATTTCTTGATCAAACTCGACACTGCCGACCTCGAGTTGGAGATCCAGGCCACCCAAAGCACCCTCGACGCGGCCGAGAAGCGAGTACAGGTGGGATCGTTGATTCAACTCGAACTCGACAATGCCGAAGTCGACCTGGCGAATGTGGTGCGTCTTCACAGCACCGGAAATGTCTCCCAGCAGGTTCTGGATCGTGCACGCACGGGCGTGAATGGCATCAAGCGCCGGTTGGCACTGGAGGCGGTCGACAGCGCTGCGACCATTGCAGCGCTGCAGAATTCGCTCGCGGTGAAAAAGCTGAGGTTGGAGCGCATGACCGTGAAGTCCCCGGTCGAGGGACAGATTTCCGAAGTGTTGGCCTTCCCCGGAGATATCATTGGCGGAGAAGCGGTGGTGGTTAACATGATCTCCACCGCTCGCACGATCGAAGCACGGATCAGCGAGGAGAACTTTTCGGGAATCAAGGTAGGCGACCACGCTTCGGTCCGTTTTCTCGGATACGGCGAACAGCTTTATGGCGCGTCTGTGGCGAAGGTATTGCCCACGGCGGATCCCGCAACGCAACGCTACATCGTTCATTTGAATGTCGACATCGATCCGTCGAAGCTGGTGCCTGGGCTCACGGGGGAAGTAACGATTACCGTCGACGAACATCTCAATACATTGGTCATCCCGCGACGGGCCCTTTTTGGCGGCAAGGTCTACGTCGCCAAGGACAGCCGGGTAGAGTTGCGCACGGTCAAAGTGGGCTTCACCAGTCTCAATACCGTCGAAATCCTCGAAGGCGTGGCGGAGGGCGAGGAAGTCCTCGTCGAGCGGCTCGATACGGTGCGCGCAGGCGACCGCGTTCGTCCGCAGACGGGGCGTTCTTCAAATTCGGATCGCTCGTAGGTGCGGTGTCTGCGTTGCAGTCCCCCTCTTCTCTTCGTCCGGCCCTAATCGACATGTCGACCAACTTTCGCATCGCTTTTCGCTTTCTGACCGCCCGGCGGCGCGCGATGTTCATGAGTTTATCGTGCATCGTGCTGGGGGTAGGGCTTTTTGTTGTCACCCAGGCGACTACTTCAGGGTTCGAGAACTTTTTCATCAAAACCATTTTGGGAACCAACGGCGCGATCCGCGTCGAGGACCGCATTCAGTCAACGATTCGTACAATGGAGGCTCGCGGTGGAGGTGACACCTTCATGGTCGAATTTAAGGAAGGCATCAAATACATCGAGGGCATCGAGGAGCCGCGCCAGGTGATCGAGGCACTGCAGAAATTCGCGAACGTTTCCGGCACGTCCGAGGTGCTCTACGGTTCCGCGGAGATTCGCTCCAGTTTCAAGTCGGACGAATCCCGGGTCTATGGAATCAACCTCGACGATCATTTGTCGGTGTCCGATCTCGGTCGCCAAATCGTACGCGGAGACCTCGCCGATTTCCGGGAGAATCCCACGGGTGCGTTGATCGGCATCATGCTGGCCGATCGCCTCCAGCTTCAAGTGGGGGATTCGTTCCTTTTAAAAGTGGATACGGAACTCAGGCGCTATCGGGTGTCCGCGGTTTATGAAACCGGGATCGGCGATATCGACAAGACCAGAATCTTTATGCACATGGGCGAGGCGCGGTCGCTGCTGAAGAAGCGTCGCGGCGCTTCGTTCATTCAGGTCAATGTGTTCGATCGCGACCGGGCTCCGCTGGATGCGGCACACATGGAAGCGGTGCTTCTGCACAGCGCGTCCCCCTGGCAGAAGCGGGAGAGCACCTGGCTCGACGTCTTTTCGGCGCTGAAGGTGTCGACGGGAATCACCGTTTCGGTTTTCACGCTCATTGCGGGATTGGCGATGTATAACACGCTCGCTTTGATCGTGATGGAGAAAACCAAGGACATCGCGATCCTGCGGTCGATGGGATACACGCGGTCCGATATCACGCGGATCTTTCTCTGGCAGGCGGTCATCGTGCTCGGGATCGGGGCGATTCTGGGCTGTGGGCTGGGCGCAGCCGTTACCTATGGTGTATCGAAGTATCCGATACGGATCAGAGGCATCTTTTCGACCGACCACTTCATCGTGGACCCGTCGCCCTGGCATTACGTCGCGGCGGTCTCGATCTCCGTCGTCATGGTGATGGTGGCCAGCTTGATCCCCGCGCGTCGGGCGGCGCGGCTGGAGCCGGGGGATGTGATTCGCGGCACGGCCCAGTAGTTCGTCGTACGCTTCCAATCTTCGTTCATGTCCGCAGCGCCCGTCACCGATATCGCCCTCCGTTGCTCGAACCTGCATCGATATCTGGGGCAGGGGGACGGACGCGTCCACGTGCTCCGGGGAGTTTCGTTCGAGGCGCGTCGCGGCGAAGTTTATGCGGTGGTCGGACCGTCGGGCTGCGGGAAGTCGACCTTGCTTTACTTATTGGGGCTGCTGGACCGGCCGGACGACGGCGAGATTTGGATCAACGGCCAGCGCATGTCCAACGACCACGACGAGCAGCGCACCGCGGCGCGCGGCGAACATATCGGGTTCGTGTTTCAGTTTCACTTTTTGATGCTGGAATTCTCGGCCTTGGACAACGTGATGATGCCGATGCGCAAGCTCGGGCGCTGGTCCCAGGAGGAAATGACCGCCAAGGCTCACGCCTTGTTAACCTCGGTCGGTTTGGGCGAAAAAACCCATCGCTTGGGGACACAATTATCGGGCGGAGAACAGCAACGGGTGGCGGTCGCCCGGGCGCTGGCAAATCAACCTGCGATCATTTTAGCCGACGAACCGACCGGAAACCTCGATGTCCGCAACTCCGGGATCGTTTTCGACTTGCTGACCCGTTTGGCCAAAGAGAATGGGCAGGCCATTGTCTTGGTCACGCATAATCCCGATATTGCAAATCGTTGCGATCATACCCGCCCGATGCGTGATGGCCTCTTCGTCTAGTCACGGAGCGCTGCCCTTCTTTCTGAGCGAGGGCGCGAATTGTAGGCTTCTAGAGGTGATTTCGCGCCCATCGTTCGCGAAACCCGGCGTTAGAAATTAGCCGCACCCCCGGTTCGGGACGTCTCCAGCTAATGTCGTGGGGTTTAACGGAGCAGAGGGGAATTTTTGGTTTACATTCCAAGGGGCGCTTCCTTCGATTCGCAGCTGATTACCAATTTGCCGACAACCTGTGAGTAACCTTTCCACGCGAAAATCCTTTTTTGGCCAGCTGATCGCGCTTTTCGCCGCCGCTGGAGCCACACCCGCACTGCTGGCTCGTCCTTCAATTCCTCTCGCGCCGTCGCCCTCGACGGCCGCATCCACGCCTCCGGTGACGATTCGGCCCGACTCCCGGGCCGTGGCCCGGACAGTGGATTCGGTTTGATGCGTGGCGCTCGCTAACCAGGAGAACTTCCGACCATGTCGAAACTCTTTCCGAAGTCGGCCAACCGATTGCCCCTTCAGATAGTGATCTATCTGTTTGTCCTGGGTGGGATCGTCACGGCTGCCACGACGTATTATGCGACGCCGAAGTATACGCGGGTCGGCTACGCCCCGGTGCAGCCGGTGCCGTTCAGCCACGCCTTGCATGCCGGCAATCTTGGGATCGATTGCCGTTACTGTCATAGCAACGTAGAGAAATCGGGACATTCGAACGTTCCTTCCTCGCAGACCTGCATGAATTGCCACACTCTGATCAAGGCGAACAGCCCGCTGCTGGAACCGGTGCGATCGAGCTACGAATCGGGCAATCCGGTGCCGTGGGTGAATGTCCATGTTCTCCCGAACTACGTTTACTTCAATCATTCGGTCCACATCGCCCGCGGCGTTTCCTGCGTGGAGTGTCACGGTCGGATCGATCAGATGGAAGTCGTTCGGCACGACAAGCCCCTCTCGATGGGCTTCTGCCTCGATTGCCATCGCGAGCCCGAAAAACACCTTCGGTCCCCTGAACTCGTCACTCAACTCGACTGGACCCATCCCGAAGGGGCGAAGGGCCAGATCGCACAGGGCACCAAGTTCGTGCATGACTGGAATGTTAAACCACCGCAAAGCTGCTCCGGCTGTCACCGATGAAACGCAAATTCCAGCATCCTGAACCGTCGGAACGCGAACTGAGCGGACCGCGCTACTGGCGCAGCCTCGAGGAATTGACGGCAACACCGGGTTTCCAAGAGCAAGTCGCTCGTGAGTTTCCCGCCGGTGCCGCCGATTTGAACGGCGTCGATCGTCGTCATTTCTTCAAGATCATGGCCGCCTCGTTCGCCTTGGGCGGAATGGGCTTGGCCTCCGGCTGCCGCCGTCCCGAGGAGAAAATTCTCCCCTACGGCAAGTCCGTCGAGGGGGTCATTCCCGGTCTCCCGCTTTATTTCGCGACAGCGATGCCGCTGCGGTCGGGAGCGATTCCCTTGTTAGCCGAAACGCATCAGGGTCGTCCGACCAAACTCGAGGGCAATCCGAGCTATCTACCGTACGGCGGCGGCACGAACATTCTGGCGCAAGCCGCGGTGCTCGATCTTTACGACCCCGACCGTTCCACCACCCACACGATCAAAGGGGTGGCGGCAAATGGCGCTGCGGTGCAGGACGTCCTCGCAGGCATCGTGCAGGCTTATGGATCCAATCGCGGAGCGGGACTGGCTTTCCTTGCCGACGAGTCGAGTTCGCCCACGCGTGCGGCTTTGGTTGCCAAGCTTCGGGCGCGTTACCCCCAGGCGGTATGGTCCGTGTACGAACCGCTTCAGGGCGAGGCCTCGATCCAGGGTGCCCGCGCCGTTTTCGGTGCGGACGTGAAGCCGCTTTATCGGTTCGAACGAGCGAAGCGGATTATCTCGATCGACTCCGATTTTCTGCATTCCGATGCACACTCGCTGGCCTACGCGCGCGATTTCGCCAAGGGCCGCCGGGTGACGAAACCGACGGACCCGATGAACCGCCTCTACGCGGTGGAAAGCACTCTGACGCTGACGGGTTCGATGGCCGATCACCGGCTGCGCCTCGCCAGCAGCCATATGCTCGCCTTCGCCGCCGCTCTCGCGGGCGCGGTCACGGGCGATGCCTCGTTTGCGCCGCTCGCTGCGGGGCTTGAGTTCAAGGACAAAGCAAAGTGGTTGGAAGCCGCGGCGAAGGATATGAACGACCATCGGGGAGCCTCGCTGGTTGTGGCGGGTGCCCATCTCCCATCCGAGGTCCATAGTGTGGTCCACGCGTTGAACGAAGCTCTCGGTAACATTGGGGCAACCGTCGATTTCGTCACGGTGCCGACGCCGTCGATGGCTGTGTCCTCGATTGTCGATCTCGTTTCCGCGATGAAAGCGGGTTCGGTCAAGACCCTCGTGATCTTGAACGGCAATCCCGTTTACAACGCGCCGGCGGACCTCGATTTCCGCGGTGCGCTGAAGAGCGTCGCCGAAACGATCCGCCTTGGCTATTACGTGGACGAGACCTCGCAGCTCGTCACAACCCATATCGCGGCCTCCCACTTCCTCGAATCCTGGGGCGATGCGCGCACGGCGGACGGCACGATTGTGCCGATTCAGCCGCAAATCCTTCCTCTTTTCGGCGGTTTGACCGACCTCGAAGTGCTGGCGCGCGCCGCCGGCGAAACGACGACGGATCCTTACACGCAGGTGTTGAACACCGTGACCGGTCTCGGCGGCGAATCCGCCTTCCGGAAATTTCTCCACGACGGTGTGCTTGCAGGATCGGCATTCCCGGTTGCCACGGTCCGCATGAACGCCGCTGGCCTGCGCACCGCGCTGAATGCGGCCGCTGCGCCAGTGGCCTTGTCGAAGAATTCGCTGGAGGTCCGTTTCGTCGCCGACGGCAAAGTCGACGATGGACGTTTTGCCAACAATGGCTGGCTTCAGGAATGCCCCGACTCGATCACCAAGCTGGCGTGGGACAATGCCATTCTCATCAGCCCGAAATTGGGCAAGGAACTTGGCGTCGATCCGGCGGGCTCTTTTATTCAGGTCTCGCGGAAAGAAACCGCCACGTTCTCGCAAGGTAAGGAGCGCGCCTTCATCGGAAAAGTGACCCTCGACGGTCGCACCGTCCAAGGTCCGCTGCATATCCAGCCAGGCCTCTCCGATTACACGATCGCTCTCCCTCTCGGCTATGGGCGCACCGTCTCCGGGCGCATCGGCACGAAGGCAGGACACGATTTCTACCCGCTGCGGACCTCGACGGCGTCATCGGTGGCGACCGGTGCGAAGATCGAAGTGACCGCCGAGCGTTACTTGCTCGCGAACACGCAGGAGCACTGGTCGATGGAAGGCCGCGATATCGTGAAGGAAGCCAATTTGACCGAATTCACCGAGAATCCGGATTGGGTAAACTCCTTTGGCATGGAGTCCCATGTTCCCGCTAATCTCGGCAAGGATCGGAATCTTCCTTTGGCGGCCATCGCTTCGACGACGCCGCGGGGCAACTCTCTCTACGAAACCCCCGACTTCGGAGGCGTGCACCAATGGGGCATGTCGATCGATCTCAATACTTGTATCGGCTGCAACGCCTGTGTGGTGGCTTGCCAGGCGGAAAATAATATTCCGATCGTCGGCAAGGAGCAGGTGATGCGCGGTCGCGAGATGCATTGGATCCGTTTGGATCGCTATTATTCCGACGGTCGCATCGACGCGGGTGCGTTCGGTGGAGAAGGCAACAAGGAGATCCCCGAGGATCCCCAAGTCATTTTGCAACCAATGGCGTGCCAACACTGCGAATTGGCTCCCTGCGAAACGGTGTGTCCGGTGAACGCGACGGTTCACGATGAGGAGGGACTCAACGTCATGGCGTACAATCGTTGCATTGGCACCCGTTACTGCGCGAACAATTGTCCTTACAAGGTGCGTCGTTTCAACTTCTTCGATTACAACAAACGATCCCTCGACAGTCTGTATTTGGGCCCTCTCGGCACCTCGGGTATGCCGGAGCTGGTCAAGATGGTGAAGAATCCCGAAGTCTCCGTGCGGATGCGCGGAGTGATGGAAAAGTGTACGTATTGCGTGCAGCGAATCCAGCAGGCTAAAATCCAGCAGAAGGTGAAGGCCGGTGCCTCCAATCGAGTGGAGATTCCCGACGGTACGATCAAGACGGCCTGTGAGCAGGTTTGTCCGGTCGAAGCCATCGCTTTCGGCAATCTCAAGGATTCCAACAGCGCCGTCTCGATCGCAAAAGCGCGCGAGCAGGATTATGCGGTCCTCGGTTATCTCAACATCCGGCCCCGGACCACGTATCTCGGCAAGCTCCGCAATCCCAACCCGGACATGCCCGATTACGCAGCCCTTCCGCTCAGCCGAACGGAATACAACGCCAAGAACCACCCCGCGCACGACGAACACGGCCACGAAGGCCGCGATCGCGGACACGGCGAGCCCGCGCACGAAGGCGCCACAGCGCAACCCAAGCATACGCGCCAGGGTAACGGACTCTCGACGGGAGGACTGAGCTAATGTCTCACGCCGCCGAATCCGCCTATCCCGTCCCGGCGATCTTGAAAGAGGTCAAGCCGGCGGTTCTTCCCCGCGCGACGCTGATCGAGAACGATCGCAGCTTCGGTTGGATCACCGACAAAATCTGCGGCATCATCGAGGGACGCACCCCGACCTGGTGGTGGGTGTGCTTCGGTCTCGCCTGTTTCGTCGCGTCCTTCACGGTCGCCGGACTGACTTACCTTGTCGCGACCGGCGTCGGTGTCTGGGGTCACGCCAATCCGGTCAACTGGGCGTGGGACATCGTCAACTTTGTGTTCTGGATCGGTATCGGCCATGCGGGCACGTTGATTTCCGCCATTTTGTGCCTCTTGCGCCAAAAATGGCGGACTTCGATCAATCGAGCCGCGGAAGCGATGACGATTTTCGCGGTGATTTGCGCCGGTATCTTCCCCGTTTTTCATGTCGGACGGGTCTGGTTCGCTTGGTATCTCTTTCCGATTCCGAACTCCAACTACATCTGGCAGAACTTCCGTTCTCCGCTCGAGTGGGACGTTTTTGCGGTTTCGACGTACGGTACGGTCTCCGTGCTCTTTTGGTATGTCGGACTTCTGCCCGACCTGGCGATTCTCCGCGATCGCTTCACGGCAGCCGGCAATCGCCTCCGCGGTTTTCTCTATGGTTTCTTTGCCATGGGGTGGCGCGGTTCGAATCGCCACTGGAGCAACTACGAAATGGCGTACCTCATTCTGGCCGGTATCTCCACTCCGCTGGTGTTGTCGGTGCATACGATCGTGTCGTTCGACTTCGCCGTTTCCCTCATCCCCGGCTGGCATACGACGATTTTTCCGCCGTATTTCGTGGCGGGCGCAATTTTCTCCGGCTTCGGCATGGTGCTGACCCTGATGCTCCCGCTGCGTGCCGTCTATGGCCTGCAGGATCTGATCACGCAGTACCATATCGACTGCATGTGTAAGATCACTTTGGCGACGGGTACCATCGTCGGTTATGCGTACGGCATGGAGTTCTTCATCGCGTGGTATTCGGGTAATCCCTACGAAGGCTTCGCGTTCATCAACCGTGCCTTCGGCCATTACGCGTGGGCGTACTGGATCATGATCGGCTGTAACGTGATCACGCCGCAGTTTTTCTGGTTCAAGCGGATCCGCAACAACACCTCGCTCGTCTGGATTCTCTCGATCTTCGTCAATGTGGGCATGTGGTTCGAGCGTTTCGTCATTATCGTGACGACGCTGGCCCGCGACTTCCTGCCTTCCAGCTGGGGTTATTACAGCCCTTCGGTCGTGGAGATTTTCACGTTCTTCGGAACGTTTGGCGTGTTCAGCGTCCTCTTTCTCCTCTTCATTCGCTTCCTTCCCATCATGCCGATGGCGGAATTGAAGGCGGTTCTCCCACAGGCCGATCCGCACGGGCATGGGGATAGCGCAACCGGTCATAGAGACCCGCATTCTCCCTGATCCGCGGCACGCTCGCCTCCAACCACCAACATTTCCAAGAGATGGCTGCTCAACCCTACGGTCTGGTCGCTGTGTTCGACACGGTCCCCGCGCTTTACCGCGCGGCGGTGGACGTGCGCGACGCCGGCTACAAATTCTGGGACTGTATTACTCCGTTTCCGATCCACGGCCTCGACCGCGCGATGGGGCTTCGGCGGTCTAAGGTTCCACGCATTTCGCTCTGCGGAGGCATTTTGGGTTTCACGACCGGCATGTCGTTGATCTATTTCACCAACGCTTACGACTATCCCCTGATTGTCGGCGGCAAGCCGTTCTTCAGTCCGATGTTCGCGTTTCCCGTGTCGTACGAACTCACGATTCTTTTCGCCGCCTTCGCGACGATCGGCGGGATGTTTTTGCTCAATCGGTTGCCGATGCACTATCACCCGGTTTTGAAGTCGGATCATATCATCCGTGGGCTCGACGACAAATTTCTCGTCGTGATCGAGGCGCGCGATCCTAAGTTCAATCTGAACGCAACCAAGGCTTTGCTGGAAAAAGCCGGCGGTAGAGAAATCATGGAGCTGGAAGCCTGACCATGCGCATCGTCTATCTCATCACCTTCTTCGTGACCGTGCTGGCTGTGGGCGTGCTCGGTTTCCGGGGCTGCACGTCCAAGCGTCCTCCGCTCGAGGTCTTTCCCGACATGGATCGACAGCCTAAATATCGCCCTCAAGCGGAGTCGCCCTTCTTTGCCGACGGTCGTACCGATCGCCCGCTTCCTGCCGGTGTGGTCGCGCGCGGTGCGCTCCGGGCCGATCCCGCGGTCTACCAAGGTAAGTCTGCCAACAGCGAATGGGTGCGTGGCATTCCGTCCGGTGTGACCGTCGATGCCCGGTTCATGGAGCGCGGGAAAGAACGCTACCAGATCTATTGCGCTCCGTGTCACGGAGCCCTGGGCGACGGTAACGGTATCACCAAGTCCTACGGAATGGGTGGCACGCCTTCTTTCCACGACGACCGTCTCCGCACGATGGCGGAGGGCGAGTTGTACAACACGATCGTCAACGGGAAAAATACGATGCTTCCCTACGCGGACAAACTGGAGCCCACCGATCGGTGGGCGGTGGTCGCGTACGTTCGGGCGCTGCAGCGGGCACAAACCGGCAAGATTGCCGATGTCCCCGCGGCGCATAAAGCGGAACTTGGTATCCAATGAGCACTCACGCGGCTTCCTCTTCTTCCGGCGTTCCGGTTCGTCCTGTGACTGCGGTGCAATCGCATGCGCCTGCAGCGGGCACGGCGCTGGTCGTCGGCGTCGTGGGAATCCTTCTGACGGCCGTGGGCTTCTTGGTGTCGGGTGGATCCAAGGTCGCCTTTTCCTGGCTGGTCGGCATAACGTTTTGGGGCGGCATCGCACTAGGGATGCTCTTCCTGATCATGATTCATCACATCTTCGATGCGTCGTGGTCGGTGATCCTTCGTCGCCAGTTCGAACACGGTTTGGCCGCCTTCAAATGGCTGGCCCTGCTTTTTGTCCCCCTGTTGCTGGCTGTCTTCGTTTATCCTGGCACCGTCTGGAAATGGATGGACCCGGCCTACGATCTGGCAAAGGCCGGCGGTCAAGGTACGGTGGGTGCCGACATCCTCTGGGTCAAGAAGTCGCCGTTTCTCAACCCGACGACTTTCTTAGTCGTCACTGTCCTTTCGTTCGCTATCTGGGCGTGGCTTTCCTCCCGCCTCCGAAAAGCGTCGTTCGCGCAGGATGCCGACGGCGATCTCCGCTGGACATATAAAAACCGAGTGACTTCGGCCTTCGGATTGCCGCTTGCGGCGATCACCCTCACGCTGACCGTCGTTCTTTGGGTCAAGTCATTGGACTACCATTGGTTTTCGACCATGTACGGTGTCTGGTACTTCGCAAACTGCGCTCGAGCTGCCCTTGCTGTCGGAATCGTCATCATGATCTGGCTCTGGAATCGCGGGGATTATAAGGGCATCCTGAACGCCAATCACCTCCACAGCATCGGACAGCTGATGCTTGCGTTCACCGTCTTCTGGGCGTACGTGACCTTCTCGCAGTATTTCCTGATCTGGAACGCCAATATTCCCGAGGAAACGTTTTGGTACAACCTGCGCGAAATGAATAACAGCGACGGCCAACCGAATCAGTGGAAATGGGTCGGTATGACCCTTCTTTTCGGTCACTTTGTCGTCCCGTTCCTCGCCTTGCTGAGCTACAAACGAAAGCTGAACAAAAACGTCATGCCCCGCGTGGCGATCTGGACTGCGGCGATCTTCCTGCTCGACCTGATTTACAATGTCTGGCCTTCGAAGAAGAACGAATTGGGCGATCCGCTGCCGTTCTTTGCCGTGCACCAGATCTGGACCTTGACCGCCGTTGTTGGCATTGGCGGAGTTTGCATCTGGGCATACCTGAAGAGTTTTGCTACCACCAAGTTGATTCCGATCCGCGACCCGCGAATTGGAGAATGTCTTACCTATCATGAGTCTTCCGCAGAGTAAGTCCGACGTTTCCGCTCCCGGGAAGATTTCGCTGCCGGCCGCTGTGGCGGTCGCGGCCGTTTTCGCGATTTTCATCGTGATTTACGCGATCTCCCACCGGACGCCGCAGGCCGTCGGCAGCGCAACGGGGGGAACCGAAGAGGAGAAGTGGCGCAACTCGTCCGAAGGCCGCTCCGGGAAACTCGCGGAACTCCGAGGGAAAGAAAACTCCGCGGCCACCACTTATGGGTGGACGGACCAAAGCAAGGGTGTCGTTCGCCTTCCCATCGATCGCGCGATCGAGCTGACGATTCTCGATCTCAACGCGTCTCGAAAATAAGCTGCCGATCCCTTCGTCTTCGAGCAGCCGGCCCTTTCCACTTTTAGAATGGCATCTCCCTTGAATCCGAGTCACCGCCCGATGCTTGCCCCATCGGCAGGCGGCCCTCCACGTCTTAGCGACGCCGCGATCGACGCGTCGACGCGAGTTCCCGTCGTCGTTTTCGTCGCATCCGCCGTCGCCTGGCTACTTTTCGGGACGCTGCTCGCGGTCATTTCTTCGATCAAGCTGCACGTCCCCGCATTTCTGGGAGACCTTGAGTTTCTCACCTACGGACGTACACGCGGAGTCGAGACGACCGCACTGCTTTACGGATGGGGATTCAATGCCGCCTTCGCACTTTCTCTTTGGCTGATGGCTCGGCTCTCGCGCGGCTGCCTCCTTTCGCCGGTGCTATTGATGGTGGCTGCGCTTTTCTGGAATCTCGGAGTGACCATCGGCATCGTGGGGATTTTCGTCGGCGACGGGAGTTCGCTCGAGGGTCTCGATATGCCTGGGTATGCGGCGCCGGTCCTTTTCCTGGCTTACCTTTTTGTTGGAATTTGGGCCGTGCAAACGTTTCAGTCCGGCCGTTCGGAGCATGTTTATATCAGCCAGTGGTATGTGCTGGCTGCCTTATTTTGGTTTCCTTGGATGTTCTCGCTGGCTCAGATCATGTTATTCGTCAGTCCGGTCCGGGGAACCGTCCAGTCGTTGGTCCATACGTGGTTTGTCCAAGGCTTGTTCTATCTGTGGTTCGTCCCGATCGGGGTGGCAGCCATTTATTATTTTCTGCCGAAACTCCTGAGTCGTCCGATTTCCAATTATTATCTCAGTGTTTATGGTTTTTGGACGCTGGCCGCGTTCGGTGGCTGGGCGGGAATGAGTCGGTTGGCGGGTGGTCCGGTTCCTGCCTGGGTGGTATCCGTCGGAATCGCCGCGACCCTGATGCTTCTCGTGACGTGGGTCGTGGCGGTCGTGAATTTCTTTCCTACTTTATTTGTCGGTCGTTCCGGCGAGCACGCTCCAGGGGTGTTTCGATTCATCGCTTTCGGTGCAGTCGCCTTCATCGTCACCTTGCTCGCGGCTGTCGTCCTCTCTCTTCGTGGTGTGGCCGAAATCGTCCAATTCACGTTCGTCTATACCGCCCAAGCTCAGTTGTCGTTCTACGGCTTTTTCAGCATGGTGGCCTTCGGCGGACTCTACTATCTCATTCCTCGGGTTCTGGGGACCGAGTGGCGTTCTCCCGCTCTGATTGGCTTTCATTTTTGGCTTTCGGCCATCGGCGTGCTGTTAAGTGTCGGCGCTCTCGCCTTAGCCGGCTCCAAACAAGGTTATGCCATGAACATCCTTCCTGCCGGTCAGGAAACGCCCGTCCCCGTGGCGACCATCGTCCAGCAGCTCCTGCCCTATCTCTCCGCTCAAACGCTGGCTTCCACGCTCTTACTTCTGGGGCATCTGGTCTTCGCGGTGAATCTGACCCGCAGCTTATGTGCGGCATTTTCCTCGGCTCTGCGTACTCCTGCCTCCGTCGGCTATCTCAGCCCGAAGGAAGCGGTCCTTCGATGAATCGCTCTTCGTTTCTCTTTCTTGGCATTTTCGCCGCCCTAGCCTTTTCGTGGACTGGGGTTATTTTGGTCAATCAACTTTCCTACGGCGCGATGACACCGCTGGTGGACGAAACCGAGGGCGGGGCGTTCCCACATGCCCTACCCGGGACTGCCGAGCAGGGGCGTTTGGTTTACCAAGACCTCGGTTGTGCGTCCTGCCACACCCAGCAGGTGCGTCGTCCGGGGTTTGGAATCGACGACAAACGTGGCTGGGGAACTCGCCAGAGTGTCGCTCGGGAATACATCTTCGAACCGCGTGTGCTGCTGGGTGGACTTCGCATCGGCCCCGACCTGCGTACGATCGGGGTGCGGAAGGACGGGATGGAAGGGCGAGACGGCCGCGATTGGCATTATCGCCACCTCTACGACGCCAAGCTGACGTCGCCGGGTTCGATCATGCCCTCGTATCGTTTCCTGTTCGAAACGCGGCAGATCGTGGGTCAACCCTCGTATAAGGCCATCCAGAGTTTACTTCCGGCCGAAGCCCAACCGCAGCCAGGGTTTGAAATTGTCCCAACGACGCGGGCCGAAGTCCTCGTTTCGTTCCTGATGAATTTGAAAGACACGTACGCGTACCCGGAAGCTGGCAATGTTTACGTTGCTCAACCCAAGAAAGAGGGTGAAGCCGGAGCTCAGGGAGGTCACAAATGAGTGCCGATTCCCCTTCGCCTACGACCAAATCGGATTTTCCCGACAACTCGGATGAGTCCATCCAGCAGGTCCACGCCGACTTGCTGGAAAACAAGCCGGAGCCGAAGGAAGGCTATTCGGTACTTCCGCTGTTTCTCCTCGGGCTGCTTTCTTCCCTTGTTTTCGTTTGCTCGATCTATGTGGTTCATTACCGCGGCGGATTCAGTCCGTTGATTCAGGACGAGCGTTTCGATCCCAAGAAGGGTTCGAACGCGGCTGCGGCCGTGGTCGATCCCGTGGCAACGGGGAAACGTCTTTATGCTATGCCCGGGATGTGCGTCACCTGCCACCAGGCTAACGGTATGGGCGTACCGGGAGCGTTCCCTCCACTCGTGAATACCGACTGGGTCACCGGTAGCGAAGAGCGCCTGATTCGGATTCTGCTCAACGGTCTGAACGGTGAGATCAAGGTCAATGGAGCCACTTATAACGGAGTCATGCCCGCCTTCGGCCAGGGTGCCGGTGGATATAATTGGAGCGACGACAGGATTGCACACGTTCTCACCTACATTCGCCAGGAGTGGGGCAATACAGCCGGTGCCATCGATCCCGCTAAAGTCACCGAAATACGGACCAAGAGTGCCGCGGGTCGCGGTGCGAAGGCTTGGACGGCGGCCGAACTCGAGGCGATCCCTTAGCGAGAGAGTCACCCTGCGGGAAACGCAGGGTTTTATAACGCCGTTGTGAATGCGGCCACCGTCGAGACCGAAGCCAGCCGGTTCATTCTCCCAACTTTCGTTGTGTGATCAAGTGGTTCTGCACGTAGTCGCGCACCGCTTCCGGAAGGGCAGTAACCGGCTTATTGTAGGCCGTAGCGCGTAGTTTGCCGATCTCGGCTTGCGTGAAGTATTGGTACTTTCCGCGAAGCACCTCCGGCATATCGATGAATTCGATTTTGGGCTCGCGGCCCAATGCTGCGAAAATGGCGTGAGCGAGGGTCAGCCAGGTGTTGGCTTCGCCGGAACCGAGGTTGTAAAGTCCGCCTGCGGACGTGGCTTTTTCGGCAAAATGGAGGGTCATTTCGACCGCATCTTTCACATAAAGAAAGTCACGCTTCTGCTCGCCATCCCGATAGTCGCGACGGTGGCTGCGAAAGAGCTGCACCTTGCCGGTCATCTGAATCTGCTGGAACGCTTTGTTTACCAGCGAGCGCATGTCTCCTTTATGGTCTTCATTGGGACCGAAAACGTTGAAGTATTTGACGCCAACCAGACGATCCAGGCAGCCATGGGACTGCGCCCAAACGTCGAAGAGATGCTTGGAGTACCCGTACATATTCAGCGGCCGAAGGCGGTGAAGATCCCCGTCCCCATCGTCCATTCCCTGGGCACCGTCTCCGTAGGTTGCGGCTGAGGAGGCGTAAATGAAACGGATGCCTCGGTCGAGGGACCAACTGGCCAGCTCTTTGGTGAATGCAAAATTGTTATCCGCGAGGTAGGTGGCGTTTTTTTCCGTGGTGGCAGAGCAGGCACCAAGATGAAAAAGCGTACTGAAATTTCCGAAGCTTTCGCGGCTTTCCGTCAGGCGCGCGCGAAAGACATCTGCTTCGATGTAGTCCGAGAAGCGGAGAGGCACCAAATTCTTCCACTTTTCGTCGGTGCCTAGGAAGTCGGTGATGACGATATTGGTAAATCCCCGCCGGTTAAGCGCCCAGACCAGCGCACTGCCGATAAAGCCGGCTCCGCCTGTGACCAGAATGCGTCCGTTCAGAGTACTCATAGAGGGAGGTTTGTCTGCATTTCGGTCCGGTCGACGAAAAAGAAGGGGCTCGAGGGGGACGACGCGGCCGACCCTTTCAGGCGTCCCGGCTAAGTTCCTCCGACCGGGCCTTGGATGCGAGGACCGTTTCCCGCATGAGTCCGCGGAAGTCCCGGGCCGCCATGCGCTGAAGTCCCGCGAACGTCGTGCCGTTGGGAGAGGTCACCTGGTTGCGCAAAAACTCGGGCTCCGCCTTGGTTTGAGCCATCAGTTTTCCCGACCCAAGCACGGTCTGAACCGCCAGCAACTCCGCCTGGTCGCGAGAAAGGCCCGCAACAATTCCCGCTTCCCGCAGTGCGGCGGTGAACTCGAAAACGAAGGCGGGGCCGCAACCGCTGATCGCCATCAAGGCATCGATCTGGCTCTCGGGAACCTCCAACTCCATCCCGATCGCGCCGAGCAGGCCTACAAGTGCGCTTCGATCTTGGGGTGCGGGTGTGACGAGCGCGCACCAGCCGGTGATCCCCGCGCCGATCGCCGCGGGTGTGTTCGGCATCGTCCGGATGAGGTTGCGCGCTTGGGGAAATGTCCGCTGCAGGCGCGCCAAGGTTTTAGCGGCGAGCACCGAGATGACCAGTTTGCCCTCGGTGAGCTCGGTAAGACGGGGGTCGGCGGTGGCGAGATGCTGGGGTTTGAAGGCCACCACCACGATGTCCGCCCCGGCGACCAGACTTTCCAAGGACGTCGCGTGTCGAATCCCGGTCTTTTGAGCGAGCGCGGCGGCGGTCGTTCCCGAAGCCGTAAAGCAGGCGATCTCGTCGGATCTGTAGGCGTTTTGGGCAAGCAAACCGTCGATGATTGCCGACGCCATGCGGCCGGCACCGATGAAAGCGATTTTTGGCATAGAGCTGAGTCCATGCCTAAGGGCGTATTCCCTGCGTGTAAACGTCAGGCGTCGGTCTTGCGTTTTCTTTGTTCGACCGGGTGTAACAGTTCCGCGACCGCACCGCCGCCCGGTCGGTCGTATACCGTGACCTCTCCACTCAAATTGCGCATCGCGTGGCGCGCCACGGTCAGCCCCATGCCCACGCCGACGGTGTGCTTGGAGCTGATGAACGGTTCGAATATGTGATCGCGAATCTCCGCGTCGATGCCGCGGCCTTGATCTTCGACTCGAAATTGAACGAAGAGCCCCTCCCTGCGCTGGACCAATTGGGTCCGAATCCAAATGGGACGCTCGTTCGTGGGTTTGTTGCCGTACGATTCCCACGCGTTGATGAGCAGCTTCGCCAAAATGTCCTCGAAGATCTCGACATGCGTTTCGATCGTTTGACCGTCCAGGGTGTTTTCGACGAAAACGCGCTCGGGGATCTTGTGTTCGACCTGGTAACGTTCCATCGCACCCGCGACCAATTGGCTAATCGGTCGCTTCATCGTCGGGAAGCGCGTCTTCACCATCAAAGTGCTGAGCTGTTTGATGATCGTGACGATGCGTTGCACCGCGCTTTCGACCTGGGCGGCATTGCGTTTGACGCTCTCGGGACGTTCCGGGTGCGCTTTGATCAGATCGAGGTACCCAATGACGATTCCCAGCAGATTGTTGAGATTGTGGGCAATCCCCTGCGTGACCGCACCGATCGTGGCTGTCCGTCTCGACTCCGCCAGGCGGTGCTGCAGTTCGACAATCTCTCGGTTGATCGCGACAAACCTCAGTTGGGTTTGTACGCGGGCAAACGTCTCGTCCAGATCGATCGGTTTGGTGATGTAGTCCACCGCGCCCACCCCCAAGCCTTGCAATTTACCTTCCTTCGACGCACGGGCCGTGATGAAGATAACTGGAATCGATTTCGTCTCCTCCGAAGCCTGCAGACGTTGGCAGACTTCGATTCCATCCATGTCCGGCATCATTACATCCAAGAGGATGAGGTCGGGTTTATCGCTCGCCACCAAGGCTAGGGCTTCCGGACCGGAACATGCGGTCACTACATCGAGTTGTTCCCGCTCAAGCTTGCGCTTGAGCATCTGCACGTTGATCGGCTGGTCGTCGACCACCAGAATCTTGGGAGGGCACATGTCGGAGCGAGGAGTAGTGGAATCATCGGCTCGCGCAAGATCCTGCTCTAGGCGGACTACCCCATGAAATGAAGTCATTCTATCATGTATCTTATTTACCGATAAGTATTTATAGCCACTCCCATCCACTCAGGGGTGGTTCCTCAGGGCATGGGCTTTTACAGTATTTTTCATCAGCATCGCGACGGTCATGGGACCGACGCCACCTGGGACCGGCGTGATCTTTGCGGCGACTGAACTCACCGTGGAAAAATGAACGTCGCCGGTGAGCCGATACCCGGTTTTTTTGGAAACGTCGGCGACTCGATTGACGCCCACGTCGATCACGACGACGCCTGGTTTGACCATATCGGCCGTGACGAATTCGGGGCGACCGATCGCAGCGATCAACACGTCGGCCTGTCGGGTGAAGGAAGGGAGGTCGCGCGTGCCGGAGTGGCAGAGGGTCACGGTACCATTGGCGCCGGTTTTTTTTTGCAGGGCGAGCAAGGCGACGGGTTTTCCGACGATCAGCGAGCGACCGAGCACGACGACATGCTTGCCGTTGAGATCCACGTGGCTGCGACGCAGCAATTCCATGATCCCGGCAGGCGTGCAGGAGACGAACCCCGATTCGTCCTCCTGTGCGACCTTTCCCAGATTGAGGGGGTGGAAGCCGTCGACGTCCTTCTCGGGAAACACACGGCGAAAGATCGCCAGTTCGTCGATCTGTTTGGGCAGCGGCGATTGGACAAGAATGCCGTCCACCGTGTCGTCCGCATTGAGTTCGTCGATGAGCGCGTCGAGCTGCGCCTGGGAGATCGTGAGCGGAGGAAGGATCACGCGGCTAACTATACCGATCTCGGCCGCGATTTTTTCCTTTTTGCGCACGTAAGAGACCGACGCGGGGTCCTCGCCGACCCGGACCAGCGCGAGGCAGGGCTTTCGACCGGAAATCGCGGAGACGTCCGCCTTGAGCTCGGCGACGAGTGTAGTGGCAATTTGGTTACCGTCGATGAGTTCCATGGTGTTGGACGTGGATGAAGTCTGGCCGCACTCGTCGCCGTCGCGGCGTGTGGCGGAAACGAATCCCGCTCGCGTGGCGATAAGGGTCGGGTGCTCCGACCGAGCGACGCCGGGGTGCCGCTTACTTGAGTTGAAAACTCTCGACCGCGATCACGAAGTCCTTGCCGCCTGGTACCGGCTTGGCGGTGCCGAAGACGGCGACGACGCGGTCGACGTATTTTTCGATCTGCTCCGTCTGGAGCAGCTTGGCGATGTCCAGGTAGGCGAAACGCGAGCCGGTTTCGTCGGTCAGCGCCCAGTCGTACGGGCGGCGCGGTTTGAACGGGCTGCGAGTGGAGACAAAACGGCCTTGAAAGGAACGGGGGAGAGCGCTGCTGCCTTGATCGGCGCCGAGTGCGCCCGCCGCCGCTTCGAAGCCCTGGACGGGAGCTTGCTGAATTTGCACTCCCGCAGAGTTGGATCCATACGCCGCGGGCCGGAAAGGTGAAGTCGACATTGGCGCGGCGGACGGTGCGCCGGGAGCCGGGGTGGCGCGCGAAGAAGCAGGGACGGCGGCGGCGGGCAGGGGCGAAAACGGCTGGGGGGATGCGCGAACGTAGCCGACAACCGGACGAGTCAAGCGAAGCTTCGTCCAACGACCGACAAGTTCCGTGATGTCGAGCCGTTCACCGGCGAGCGCGGTGGCGATCACGGGCGCATCGAGCTTGGGGCCCATGCGGAGATCGGCGCCCGGGCGGACATCGAGCGACTTGGTGATTTCCTTGTTTTGTACGTAAACGTCGTGCGGTCCGGGCAACTCGACGGCGATCCAGCCAGCCGGAACCGAACTCGCGGGTGCGAGTGCGGGCGCTTTCGGTTCGGTGCCGGCTTTGAGCGTGGCGAGCGTCGGAGAACTCGTGTCCGCACGCAGGTGGACCGGAGCAGATTCGGTCAGCGGCGCGGAAATGAGGGCGGGCAACGCGGATCCAAAAAGCAGGAGGAAAGAAAGTGAGTTAATCTTCATGGGCATCGGTGGATTTGGCGGCTTTCGGGCGAGGTACGGCGGCGTAGTGGGAGGGAACTTGCGGCGTCGCAAAGAGAGATTGGATTTCTTTGATGGAAAGTTGTTTTCCGGCGCGCAATGGGATTCCGCGCAGCGGGAAGGAACCTATCTGGTAGCGACGGAGGCGCCGCACCTCGAAGCCCAAAGCCATAAAAAGCTGGCGGATTTCGCGCTTCTTTCCGTGGTGCATCCAGACGTCGAGATCCAGCGCCTCTTGCGAGCGGCTCGGATTGACCAGCGCCGCGTACTCCACGCGGTGACGTTCTCCTTCGATCATCACGCCTTTGCGCAGGGTCGGCAACCGCTTGGCGGGAAACGGTTCCTCCAGCTTCACAAAGTAGCGTTTTACCACCGTATTGCGCGGATGCATGAGGCGGTTGGCCAAATCTCCGTCATTGGTTAGGATCACAAGTCCCTCGCTGTCCTTGTCCAAACGTCCCGCGCAAAAAAAACGAAACTTCTCCAACTCGCGCGGAAGCAGGTCGAAGACCGTGTGCGGGTTGTTCGGATCGTCGTTGGAGCAGACCAGACCGCGGGGTTTGTGAACCGCGAGCGTCATGCGCGGTTGCTGCGTGGTTCTGACTTGCTTGCCGCGGACCACGATCTTGTCGACCTCCGGGTGGACCTTCTGACCGAGAATGGCGACCTTCCCGTTGATCCAGACATCCTTATCGACGACCAAAAATTCGGCCGCGCGCCGCGAACACACCCCTGCGTCGGCGAGGAACTTTTGGATGCGAACGGTTTGTGGGTCGAGCATGAGCTCCTAATCGTGGCGGCAAACCCCCCGTCAACGCAAGGCCGGGAATCGGCAAGCGGAACCCTCCTCGGAGAGGTGCATTCACGCTTCATCGAGAGTTTGTTTCCCCTTGTTATTCGAAACCGTCGAATTCGAAGTTTGTGGGTGCAACCGAATCGAACTGACCGGGCTTTTTCCGGTCTCAAGAAAGGGGTTTATTTTCGGACAAAGTTGGCTAGAACTAACCGATGAACCGCCGCGGTTTCGTTTTACGTTCATCGTTAGCTCTTTCCGCGGGACTCGCTTCCCGCGCGCTTCTTTCGGCCCAAGCCGCTCCCGCCGTGGGCCCGGCCCAAGCTGCCTCTCAACCCGTTCCCGTTGCGTTCACCCCGGTTCGAAGGGGCGTGGGCGCGTTCACGGGACGTGGCGGGACCATCGGTTACTTGGCGAATGGGCATGCGCTGGCCGCGGTGGACACGCAATTCCCCGACACGGCGGCTCGCTTTGCGGCAGAACTTCCGGGGCGAAAGGGACGTACCTTCGATGTCGTCATCAACTCGCATCACCATGGCGATCACACGGGAGGCAATTCCACCCTTCGCACCGCAACCAAGGCGATCGTGGCGCACGCCCATGTTCCCAAGCTTCTCGAGGAGCGGGCATCGCAGGACAAACGCACCCTCGATCCGTTGTCGATTCCGACGAAAACGTTCGCGGACACCTGGAAAATGGATCTTGCAGACGAAACGGTTTCGGCGCGGTACTTCGGTCCCGCTCATACCAAGGGAGACATCGTTGTTTTGTTCGAAAAAGCGAACGTCGTCCACACCGGCGATCTCGTTTTCAACCGGAAGTATCCCGTCATCGATCGTGCGGCGGGTGGGTCGATCCGAGGCTGGGTCAGCGTGCTCGAGAAAGTGGCGGCCAACTATCCACGGGAAACGATCTACATTTTCGGCCACTCCGGCGGCAAGTTCGGTGTCACCGGTGGGCGAGCGGAAGTCCTGAGCTTTCGCGACTATCTCAGCGCCGTTCTCGACTATGCGCAGAAGCAATTGAAGGCGGGAAAATCGAAACCGGAGCTCATCGCGCTGGAGAATTTCCCCGGTTTCCCCGACTTTCATGAGCCGCTGCCGAACCGTCTGGGATTGCTGCTCGGTGCCGCCTACGACGAGTTGTCGACCCGCGCCGGCTAAGCTCGACGATCGACGCGACTGTCGGTTCCCCTTGCTCGGCGATGCGGCCCAGCGAGGCTCTATTCGCGGCGAAGTCCTTCTCTTTTATGCAGCTCGTTCTCCCGCCCGGCGACTTCGCCGGAATCATTTTCGATCTCGACGGCACACTGATCGATTCCATGCCGATTCACTATCGCGCCTGGGACGCGACCATGAGGCGAGTGGGCCTGGACCGGGCGCTCGACGAGGATTATTTCTATGAATTGGGCGGCGTCCACACCCGTCGCGTGGCCGAGCTTTTCGCCCTGCGTTACAGACTGAGTTTCGATGCGGACCACGTGACGGAGATCAAAGAAGCGCTTTACCTCGAGTTCCTCTCCGGAGTTCGGACGATCGAACCGGTCGTGGCGATTGCCCGGGAAGCGGCGACGCGCCATCCCATCTCGATTGCGACCGGCGGAACGCCGGACATTGCGTATCCCGCGTTGGACGCGACCGGCCTTCGCTCGCTTTTCGAGATCGTGGTCACGCCTCACGATGTTGCGCCGGGACGCGGCAAACCGGCCCCGGATATGTTCCTGTTGGCAGCTCATCTTATGGGGGTGAAACCGAGCCGCTGTCTCGTTTTCGAGGATGCCGAGCCGGGGATCGAGGCGGCTCGCGCCGCAGGCATGGCTTACGTTCGAGTCCCCAGCCGTGCGGGACCGCGTGGCCTCGTCGGCTAGACCGAGGTCGAGCCGGCTCAGAGTGTCGGCGTGCGAGCAGGCGGCTCGAAGGCTTCGCGAACCTTTCGTGCGAGCGAGGCTCTCGTGAACGGTTTCTCGAGGAAACGCGCTCCTGCATCCTGCACTGCCTGGAGAATCGTAGCGTCTCCCACGTACCCCGACATGAACATTATGCGGATTTTAGGACAGAGTTTGGAAATGCGCTCGGCCAGCTCGCGACCGTCCATGTTGGGCATAACGATGTCCGTGAGCAGCAAGTCGAACTGAGGCGGTGCCACCCCGCCGCACAGCTCGAGCGCTTCGGCCCCGCCGGGGACCGCCACGACCCCGTATCCGAGGCTTTCAAGAATTGCGGTCGTGACCGTGCGAATCGCTTCGTCGTCCTCGACGAGGAGGATTCGCTCGGTGCCTTCGCCGACCGCGGAATCTTCGTCCGACGACAGGCTGAAGCTGAGGGCCGGAAGTTGAGGCAGGAGCACAGAAAACGTCGTGCCTCTCCCGACCGCGCTTTCGAAATAGATCGCTCCTTGGGAGCTCTTGACGATGACCGCGCAGGTGGCGAGTCCCAACCCGGTGCCCCGTCCCTTGGGTTTGGTCGTGAAAAACGGCTGGAAGAGCTTCGCCTGCACTTCGGGCGGCATGCCGATACCGGTGTCCGAAACTTGGAGCACGGCGTAGTCCCCGGACGCGAGCCCGTGCGAATTGTCGTCGTGGAGCCAGCGGGAACCGATCTCGATCGAGATGGTGCCGCCGTGCGGCATGGCGTCTCGTGCGTTGATGCAGAGATTGATGACGACCTGGTCCACCTGGTTGCGGTCGGCTTCGAAATAGACCGGCATCTCCGTCGGATTGACGTTGAGCACGACGTTTTCGCTCAGGAGCGAACGCACGAGTTCCTTCAGGTCCGTGACGACATTATTGAGGTCTAGGATTTCCGGCTGGAGGATCTGCTTTCGACTGAAGGCGAGCAGTTGACGGGTGAGCGCACTTGCCCTGGCGGTGGCTTTGAGGATTTCCGCGGCTTTCGGCTGCAGCTGGGGAGCGACTTCCGCCAGATCTTCGTTGAGCAGGTCGCCATAGCAGCGAATCGCGGTGAGAAGATTGTTGAAGTCGTGGGCGACTCCACCGGCGAGAATCCCCACCGCTTCCATTTTCTGCGATTGCAGTAGCTTCCGTTCGCTCTCCTCGAGGGCAGTCCGGGCGAGTTCTCGCTGATGGACGCTGCCCAGGATGTTAGCGATTCCCTCAATGAAATCGATCGAGTCGCGGCTGAAGGTCTGGGGGCTCGTCGAGAGTGCGGTGAGAAACCCAAAGGGTCGTCGCGCACTGCTGATCGCGACGGCAAATCCGGCCGCGATTTTCCGCCCCGCGTGGGTCTCGCGGGCGGGGAAAATATCCGGACGATCGCTCAGGAAGAAGGTGCTCTCGCTTAGAGCCGCATCCGCGACGATTCCGGCCGGAGTGGGATGGGCGGGCATGTTCAGCCCCGTCACGGCGGCGAGCGTCAGCACGTCGTCGTGTGGAGAAAGTGCGAGGACCTGACTGATTTCGACGCGGAGCGTGTCGCAAATCGAGCGGGTGGCTTCGCGGAGCAGGTCTTCGAAGGCGTGTTGTGCCAAAGCGAAACGCCCGAAGCCCGCGAGTGCGGCCTGTTTGATCGCACGGTGGGTCAGGCGAGTCTCGGCCTCGTGCTGATCGCTGATATCGATGCAGGATCCGATAAATCCGATCATGACGCCCCGGTGATCGTGGTGCGGGGAACCGTTGTCCAACAACCAACGATACTGGCCGTCGGCGCGGCGGAGGCGGTACTCGGTTTTGAATGCGCGTTTCGCGGAAAAGTTTGCGGCATACACCTTTTGCGATCGTGCGAGATCGTCGGGGTGAATCGATTCGGTCCAGCCCATGCCCAATTCCAGTTCGAGCGTGCGACCGGTGAATTCCAGCCAAGGACGATTACAATAGGTGCGAGATTCGTCCGCATCCGCGATCCAGATAAACGCGGGTGCCGAATCCGCCATCGCACGGAAGCGAGCTTCGCTTTCCCGCAGGGAAGCTTCGGCCACATGCCGGTCATTCGTGTCGTGTCCGGAAGCGTAGACAAGATGTTCCGCGGCGTGCAGACGGGCCGTCCACGTCACGTAACGCGAGGCGAACGTACGCGCAATCATACGCACTTCGCACTCGGTGGGAGTTTCCTCCGTGGAGTCCGGAAGAGTAGTCACCGTTTGCCACCAGTCCGTGAACGTCGGCCGATCGACCGGCAGGACGAGTTCCGCCAAGCTGCGGCCAAGCCACTCGTCCCGCGCAAACCCGAGCCGCTGGCTCCATGCCGGATTGGCGTCGACGAGACTTCCGTCCACGTTCAAAATGCAAACGAAGTCGGGCATCGACTGAAACAGCAGCTCGTGCTGACGTTCCAATCGTTGGCGGTCGCGAATCAATTCCTGCTTTTCGACCGCGCTAAGGACGATCGCAATCAGTCGTTCCGGACGGTCTTTGAAAACATAGTCGGTTGCCCCGTTCTTCATGCATTCGACGGCCAGCTCTTCGCCATGCACGTCCGAGAGCACGATGAACGAGGCTTCCGGAGCACTTTCTCTGACAAGCGAAAGGGCTTCGACCGCTCGCAGTCCTGCAAAATCGTAATCGCACAGAACCAGATTCGGTTGGAAATCAGCGAGTGCGTTTGCGAACTCGTTGCGTGAGTTCGTCCGGCGGGAGACGACGTCGAAGCCTTTCTGTTGGAGCGACTCCTCGATCGACAGAAGTTTCAGAAAGGAGTTTTCGTGGACGAGTATACGAGCCGAAGGCATGAGTCCGATAGTTTCAGGAGGAGTGCGGTCAAGTCCGCAGTCCGACTGAACGGTTCCATCGAAACTGCGGATCGTGTGGCTCGCGACCAGAAAACACCGCTAACGATGACGTTCGTACATTTTCTGCAACTGCCCCGCAGCAACGGCGGAGGGAGGAGAAGCCGGTTTGGGTCCGCCCAGGCTATAGCGAAGGACAAGCTGTTCGTTCTCCTTCTGGAGATGCAGGATCTGAAGGATGCGGCTGCGCGATTTCTCGACGACCTCCCGCCGCTTTTCGCGAAGGGCGCGATCGGCCGGCACGTCTGCGGTGCCCGTTTCTTTGAGCTTTAGCAGGCTTTCGTCGAGGCGTTCCAGCAGAATGCGGCGACGCTCGATCAGCGCCGGCTCAGGAGCGCGCTGACTTTCCTTGATGAACCGATTCTCCTCGAGTGCCAGGAGGTGAAGGTCGTCGCACAGGTGAAGGTGAAGCGAGAGCGCGTCGGGTGAACTCATGATTGCGGGGTAGGCGCGTCGGAGAGCGCGGCGGTGGCTGGAGCGGCCGAGGAAGGGACCTGAAAGAAGGTGTTAAGCTGACGTTCGGTGGACAATTCCCATTCGAGGTGCTTCAGCCGCCACGTGGCCATCCCGGCCAACTCGGTTATTTCGGAGCGAGGACCGGGGGGGGAAGCCTGCGCTTTCGCTCCCGAAATGACCATCCCGTAGTACTCGCGCGCCTGGGCTTCGGAGCGCAGTCGTTCGTAACAAAGTGCGACTTGGTAAAGGACGGGCAGGCGCCACACCGGTTCCTCGCTGAGACCGGCGAGACTCAGGTAAATCGCGAGGGCGCTGTTGGCATCGCCTTGTTCGTAGAATTCGTTGGCGAGCTGATTGCCCGTTTTACGCTGCCAGTAGGCCCATTGTTTGGGATCCTGAGCGGTGCGGGTTCGTTCGGCTTTCAGCAGTTCGAGGGCGACCGAGAGCGACTCCTGGTTGCGGTCAAGGCGGCGGAGCGAGATCGAAAGAAGATAGCGAGCTTCCGGGGCGTTCTCGTCGTCGGGGTGGATTTCGAGAAAGGCGCGCAGGGTGGAGACGGCTTTCTCGAACTCTCCTCCCCTATGATAGGCGTACGCCGATTTGAAATGGGCGCGGGCTTGATCGGCGGCCGTCAGGTCGAGAAGTTTGAGCCGCGAGAAAAATTGCGCGGCCTCCTCGTAGTTCCCCGAGATAAAATACGTTTCGGCAACCTCGAACTGCGCGGTGCGTGCAAGTTGCCGGTAAAGGTCGGTGCCTTCCTCGGGGAGTTTCAACGTCGAGTTGATCACGCTATAAAAGCGAGCGATCGCGAGGCGGTAGGCACCGAGGGCTCGCTGGGTGCGACCCAGCTCGAGGTAGACCACGGGGAGCTGACTATCCGAGGGGAATTGTGCCAGGATCTTTTCGTAAACGGCGGCAGCGCGGGTCAGCTGGTTTTTCCGACGATAAAGACGAGCCAGGCCCAGCAGCGCATCGCGGTCTTGCGCGGGGGTCGCTCGGGCCGCCAGTACCTGACGAAAGGCGATTTCCGCGGACTCGTAATCGCCTTGGGCTGTCTTGGTTTCGCCGATACGCTGGAAGCTCTTGAGTTCCTCCGAGGTGATTTCGTGCGATACGACCGGTTGCTCGTGAGCCTCCGCGAGCTTTCCATTCGCGGGCGCCGACCGTTCGTGCGCTGGACTCGGCGAGGAGTGCGAGGCCTCCTGCTCGACAAGGGTAGAGTGCGGTACGGGAGGATCGTCATGCGCTCCGGCTGCAGGGGAGCGACTCTCCGGGAGATCGGCGGCAGGACGTTCGACGTGAGGCGCCGTGGGCGTTTCTTCAGCGGGTACGGAAGTGGACGGCGCGTGCGGCGCTTCTACCAAAGGAGCGGAGTGGCGAACGGTCTCTTCCGCGGAATCGGCTTTCAGGCCAATCCCAAGTCCGAGGAAAACGGCGAGAAGCGGAGCGGAGCGGGTCATCGTTGACGGTAGGTGGCGGAGCTGGGCGGAATGGTGCCCGGAGTGGGCGCGGTGGGGGCCCCGCCCGGGAACTGGAAGAACGGCAAAACGTCCTCGGCACGGATATCGCGCGGTGTGTCGTCCGGCAGAATCGACACCGGTGGGAGGGAGCTTTTCGGGAGGGGAGAGGTTTCGACCGGGACTGCTTTGGTCGCCGTGAGAGTTGCCTCGGCCGAGGCGGGTTCCTCCTCGGTCGTGCGCGGGACGATCGAGTCTCGATTGGCTGCTACGATTTCCTCTTCGGTCCCACCGGGTCGCGTTGGCGCGCCTGCGACGAGGCGAAGCGCCGGGTCGATCGGGGGAGGCGCCTTTTGAAACTGCAGCGTCGGTGGCAGGAGCAACGCAAGGTACGGTGTGCTGAAATAGGTCGGCCTGAGGAGCGCGCTTTGAGCGGAGATCGAGCGAGCGGAACCTGCCCGTATAGGCTGGGTGAGAGCCATGCTTTCCGAGGTGAGCATCGGAAGCAGCGTCAATGAGACGCAACGCGCCAGGCGAATGCCCGCCGCGGGAAGCTGTGGAAAGTGTAAATTCATTGTGAGACAGAGACTTCCCGAGCGCCCGGGAAGACGGCATCATAACCCGTCTCATTTATCGGCATTTTCCGCGAATTCTAGAGTCGGAATTAGCACCGCCAGGAGATTCGTGCCGTTTGATTGCATGAAGACCTGAAGGCAATAAAAACCCCGTACCGGTGAAGGCACGGGGTAGTCGCAGGGGACCGCGTCAAGAACGCGGTCAAAGTGAATCAAACGCCGGCGGCGACCGGCTGAGACAGGCTCGAGGACACTGACGGTTTTGCCAAACTGTGTTTGGCTTCGTCGATCGAGTCGAAGAACTGCCACGCTTTGGTGTCCTCGAACGCTTTGCACTCGCTCGCGAGCTGGGCGTTTCCGACCAGGGCAAATTGCAGGGCGAGCTCGCGACAGAGCTGCATGGTTTGGAACATCAGCTTGATGACAATCATATCGAGACGCTTCAGTTCGTGAAGGTCGATCACGACCTTGCTGAGACCGCCGTCGACGGCTTCCGACATCTTCGGCTTGAGATAGGTGGACACCTCATTGACCACCATTTGGGTGGTCACTTCCGGGAGCCGCACGAGAAAGATCTCCTTCTCGATCGAGAAGTAGCGTTGGGAGGTGTCGAGATTCATCGCCTTCGAAATCTTTGCCTCGAGTTCTGGAATATCCATAGGCTTGGTCACGATCGACGTGAAGCCGACCTGCTGGGCCTGTTGCTGTGCCTGGAGTTCGGTCTTCACGACCAAACCGAATATAGGTGTATACTTCGTCTTCACGTTCGTGCGGATGAAACGGAAGAGAGTGAAGGCTGCCTCGTCGGGCAGAGTCAGGGAAATGATCACCAGATCGGGCTGCGTGCGATTGCAGAAATCGATCGCCTCTCCCGTTGTATTCACTCCTTGGATGGTCCATGGCGTGCGCTTCAGGCCCTCTTGGATCTGGAGGACGATGGCTGGCTTGTCTTCGACCACCAGAATTGTCGCATTGTCGAGGATGCTCTTCACCTTCGTCGGGCTTTCGCTCAATGGCTTGAGGTCGATGATCCGGCCGACCTTCTCGACGAGGACTTCCTCGCGGAACGGCTTTACGACGTAGTCGCGCACCCCGATTTTAGCGATTTTGATGACGTTGTCGCGACCGCCCTCTGCGGTCAGCATGATCACCGGAATTCCTTTGAGGGCCGGATCGGATTTGAGCTTTGTGAGCATTTCGACGCCGTCCATGACAGGCATGGTCACATCGAGCAGGATCACGTCGGGGGTCTCCTTCGCGGCGGTGGCGAGGCCTTCGACTCCATTGGACGCTTCAATGATGTCACAGTCGTAAGTCTTGAACGCTTTCTTGACGATGATGCGGACGGTCTTCGAGTCGTCCACTGTGAGGATCTTGTAACGCATGTGAAAAGTGATCGGAAAAAGGGGTGTTATGGAAGCGAGGCTTACTCCTCGATCTTCATCAGAAGATCGGCGACGATCCGGTGTTGACCGATGTCAAAGCGATACACGCGCCGGGTGGCTGAGCTAATCGGTTGAATGCTGAAATTGCTCCCGCGGAGAATCGAGGGAATGGTCAACTTGCAGGCGAAACCCCGATCGCAGAGTTGGTTCTTGAAAGCCCCGACTGTCATGTTGGTGAGTTCGCCGATCGCATCGTTGACGACTTCGTCGCCTGCCTCCTCCAGTTCGCGTTTGGTCATGCCGAGAAGTTGAGCGGCGGTGAGCGAGGCGAACTCGGATGCGAGATAGAGATAGATTAAACCGTTGATATCTCCAATGAAGCCCACCGTTCCGACCACATGTTGCCCGGAGATCTCGATGGCTTTATCCGAGTTTTCTGTAGCCCCGATCTCGCTGTGAAACGCCGCATTTTGGTTGAGCATGGTTTTGACCACGTCTTGGACGGCGCGAGTCATCGTTTCACGGAACACCAAGTCGCTAATTTTTTCGGTCGTAGGCATGAGGGAGAAACGGGAAACGTAGGTTCCGCGTCTGTAGTATCGGCCGCTTTTCCGCCGATTTAGCCAAATATACGCGTTGGCGAAGGATTCGCCCGGAGTGTGGACACCGGGAAGGCTGGAATGCGGGCATGAAAAAGCCCCGCGTTTGCAGCAACACGGGGCGGAGCTGTCGCAGGGCGGACCTCCCGCTCTCAGGGGTGATGAAGCCTACTTACTTCTTGGAATCGGCAACGGCCGCTTGAGCGGCTGCCAGGCGAGCCACCGGCACGCGGTACGGTGAGCATGAAACGTAATTCAGACCCAGTTTGTGGCAGAACTTTACGGAGTCCGGATCGCCGCCGTGTTCGCCACAGATGCCGAGTTTGATGTCAGGGCGGGTTCGGCGACCCTTCTCAATGGCAATCTGCATTAGCTGGCCAACACCCGTCTGATCGATGCTTGCGAACGGATTCTTCTTCATGATCTCGGACTCCTGGTACGCACCGAGGAAGGAACCGGAATCGTCGCGCGACATACCCAGCGTCGTCTGGGTGAGATCGTTCGTGCCGAAGCTGAAGAACTCGGCGGTGGAGGCGATCTCGTCTGCGGTGAGAGCGCCGCGGGGAATTTCGATCATCGTGCCGACCGAGTAAGCAATCTTCGTCTTCTTTTCCTTCTGCACCGCGGCGGCGACCTCGTGCACGAGCGCGACCTGGAGGTCGAGCTCCTTCTTGAAGCCGACAAGCGGGATCATGATCTCGGGTTTGGCTTTGAAGCCGCCCTTGTTTGCCTCGGCCGCCGCTTCGAACACCGCGCGCGCCTGCATGGCGGTGATTTCTGGGAATTTGATGCCCAACCGGCAGCCGCGAAAACCGAGCATGGGGTTGAACTCATGGAGCTCGTGAACGCGCTGCATGATTTTTTCCACCGGGATATTGAGTTTCCGGGCGAGGTCCGACTGCTGTTCCTTGGAGTGGGGCAAGAACTCGTGCAGGGGTGGGTCGAGGAAGCGGATCGTCGCTGGGAAGCCTTTCAGCGCCTTGAAAATGCCGAGGAAGTCGGCGCGCTGATAGGGGAGGAGTTTGTCGAGGGCCGCTTTGCGGGCCACGAGCGTGTCGGCCAAGATCATTTCCCGCATGGCGTCGATGCGGTCGCCCTCGAAAAACATGTGTTCCGTGCGGGTCAGACCGATCCCGACGGCACCGAACGCGATCGCATTTTGCGTCTGTTCGGGTGTATCGGCGTTGGTGCGGACCGACATCTTGGTCGCCTGCGAACACCATTTCATCAGCTGGCTGTAGCTCTTGAACTTTTCCGTCGCCTTGGCGGCGGCATCGTTGTTGAGCAGGCCGGCGACAATCTCGGAGGGAGCCGTCTTGATTTGTCCGGCATAGACCGTTCCCGACGTGCCGTCGATCGAGAGAAAGTCGCCTTCGCCGAAGGTCTGACCGTCGATCTTTACGGTTCTCTTGTCATAGTCGACCTGAAGGCCGGCGGCGCCGCAGACGCACACCTTGCCCATCTGGCGAGCGACGAGGGCAGCGTGCGAGGAAACGCCGCCGCGTGCGGTGAGAATGCCTTCCGCCGCGATCATGCCCCGAAGATCTTCCGGAGAGGTTTCGACCCGTACGAGAAGAACTTTCTCGTTCCTCTCCGCAGCGACGACGGCGCGATCGGCGTTGAAATAGATTCTTCCCGTAGCGGCACCGGGTCCGGCGGGGAGACCGGTCGCGATCGCCTTGGCCTTCTTAATCTCGGCGAGATCGAAGATCGGGGCGAGCAATTGTTCGAGCTGATCCGCGGGATTGCGCATGATCGCGGTTTCCCACGTGATGAGCTTCTCCTTCACCATATCGATGGAAAACTTCAAAGCGGCTGCGGCGGTGCGTTTGCCGTTGCGCGTCTGAAGCATGAACAGCTTGCCTTCCTGAATCGTGAACTCGATGTCCTGGACGTCCTTGAAGTGTTTTTCGAGGATCGCGCGGACCTTCAGCAGTTCGGCGTACGATTTGGGCATCGCCGCTTTCAGATTGATCACCGGCTCCGGTGTACGCACACCCGCGACCACGTCTTCGCCCTGAGCGTTGATCAGGAATTCGCCGTAAAATTCGTCGACGCCATTGGCGGGATTGCGGGTGAAGGCGACGCCGGAGCCCGAGGTCTCGCCGGTGTTTCCGTAGACCATCGCCTGCACGTTAACCGCGGTGCCCCACTCGCTGGGAATGTTGTACTTGCGTCGATAAACGATCGCTCGGTCGTTCATCCACGAACCGAAGACAGCACCCGCCGCGCCGCGGAGTTGATCCCAGGGATTGGTTGGGAAGACCTTGCCGGTGCGTTCTTTGACAAGCGCCTTGAAGCGGGTGACCAGTTCCTGCTGGTCTTCGGCCGAGAGCTTGGAGTCCTCGACGTCGGCGTGATATTTCTCGTGTTTGAAGCTTTCGATCGCCGTCTCGAACGGTTCGTGGTCTTCGCCTTCCTTTTTCTGCACGCCGAGAACGACGTCTCCGTACATTTGGATAAAGCGTCGGTAGCAGTCCCAGGCGAAGCGCTCGTTCTTGGTCGCGGCGGCGAGCGAGAGCACGGTCTGGTCATTGAGACCGAGGTTGAGAATCGTATCCATCATGCCCGGCATGGAATCGCGAGCGCCCGAGCGCACGGCGACCAGGAGGGGGAAACCCTTGGCGTCGCCGAACTTGTAGCCCATGATCTTTTCCATGTTTTTCACGCCGGCTTCCATCTCTAACTGCAGCGAGGTCGGATAGGTTTTCCGGGTCGCGTAGAAATAGGTGCAGACTTCCGTGGTGATCGTGAATCCCGGAGGTACCGGAAGGCCGATGCGGGTCATTTCCGCGAGGTTGGCGCCTTTGCCGCCCAAGAGGTTTTTCATCGTACCATTCCCGTCGGCCTTGCCGTCGCCCCATACGTAAACGTATTTTGGACTCTTGGAGGAGGCTGGCTTCCGCGCCGCGGTTTTAAAGGCGGCGGTGGTGCCCAGAGGGGCGGACTTGATCGATTTCGTTTTAACGGCCATAGGATGAGTGAATAAAGAGCGAAGGGTGCCCGACTGAGCACGCTGAGGGTCGAGGCAATACGGCGTCGGGGAGGGGTGTCAACGGCGCAGGGAAGGCAGTTGGATTTGTTTGTCTACCGGCTTCCCGTTCCCAGCGGCTCGTTGGTCCGTGCTAGCCTTCCGTAGGAAAATGCTCACTGTACACTTTCTCTATCCACGGTGAGCTTGCCTTACGACTCTTCCCCCGATCCCGAACTCGATGCCGACTCCGACACGCCTGTCGATCCTCGGGAGAAGCCGATGGGGTTTTTCGAGCATCTGGAGGAACTGCGCGGTACGCTGGTGAAGAGCGCGATCGCGTTTGTCGTCTCGGCTGTCCTGATTGGGTTTTTCCTGAAGGAATTCAACCATGTGCTGCTGCAGCCGCTCACCTCGATCGCGGCCGAATACCCCAACGTTAAGTTAGAGCTCGGCACTACGACCATCATGGAGGGTTTTTCGGTGGTCATTCAGATGTGTACGGTGGGTGGACTGCTGGTCGCTTCGCCGTTCATCGTGTTTTTCTTTGGCCAGTTCGTTTCGCCTGCGTTGAGCGCCAAGGAGTTGAAAATGGTTCTGCCGGTGGGAATTTCCGCCGTTCTGCTGTTTTTAATGGGATCCGCTTTCAGTTTCTGGATCCTCGTCCCCAGCACGATTCGCGTTTCGATCGAACTCAACGAGCTCTTTGGTTTCGCTCTGCGATGGACGCCAGCCGCCTACTACAGCTTGCTCACCTGGTTGGTGATGGGTGTGGGGGCCTCGTTCGAGTTTCCGTTGGTGATCGTGCTCGCCGTCTACCTCGGTCTTCTGGAGGTCGCCACCTTGCGAAAATTTCGCCGTCACGCGATCATTGTCATTTTTCTCATGGCTGCCGTCGTCACGCCTACGCCCGATCCTTTTACTCAGACGATGTTCGCGGCACCCTTGTACGTGCTCTACGAGATCGCGATCATTGCGGGTTCGCGCATCGTAAAACGTCGCGAGCAGAAGCGGTAACGAGTGAGCGGATTCGGCAGGGGTTTCGAGCGTCTTCGGGCGCTCGCATTTTGCCGGCAGAGTCCTTATCCCCCGTGTCGAACTAAGACGACGGGCGCGAGCGCTTGAATTGGCTGCTGAACTCCGGATTGGCGGCCAAATAGCGCGAAAGTGCTTCGATCGCCGAAAAGGTTTCGGCACTGACATGATGCTCAAGTCCTTCGACGTCATGCGCGATCACCGCTTCCGGGAGATTCAGCTGGCGCAGGAACGTCGTGAGAAGTTCGTGCCGATGGGCGATTCTGGCAGCGACGGCCTCGCCTGCGCGGGTGAGTACCATTCCGCGATACTTTTCGTATTTGACCAGCCCTTCGGTATCGAGGCGCTGGATCATCGTCGTCACACTTGCTTGCGAGATTTTCAGCTCGGCGGCGATGTCGACCACGCGGGCATAACCTTTGTTGCGAATCAACTCACGGATCCGCTCTAGGTAGTCCTCAACGGCCGACGTCGTGCGCGGAGTGCCGGTTTCGGCGGGGGGATGATCGGGCACGCGGGAAAAATCGGCCCCGCCGATTGCCTGAGTCAACCGTTACTTCCGCCGACTTTGCAGCTGCGCACGCAAAACAACGCGAAACATTTGCAACGCCAGCCAGAATACCCCCGACATGCACGTCGCGGCGAGACCGCCCCAAAGGAGAATCATCGCCGGATCGTTCGAGGGTACATGGGAACGCACCAAGAGGAAAATCACGACAAAAAAGCCCAGAACGAGAATGGCATCTACGATCAAGCTGGCGGCGGTGACGGGCGACTTGGTTGCAGACGTGGACATCGGGTGACCGTAGGAGGACGAAGGAAGGGATGTCGACGACTTTTCGAGAAGTTTTACCCTTCGGAAGCGAGGCCTCGTGCGCCTGCAACCGCCCGTATTGGGGGCAGCGAGCGGTCACGGTTGTGAGGAACCGGCGCGTTGAAGCTAAAAGATTTGTTTTTCGGACCTAGCGTCGACCCTCAGGGAAAGGCTGAGCTCTATCTCGTCGAGATTGGCGAGCGCTCCCCGCATCGATTCGAGGGGGACGGATTGACCGGATCCCAACCATTCTCGGGTATTCTCGCCGTTAGGTCAGCCCATCCTTGTGCTCGGTGGGATTGGCCAGCTGGTCTTTCCAACTCAAAATTTTTGCCTGTGCGCCATAATGCTCGGCACGCGTTTTGTCCCCCCGTTCCATCCAAATACGAGAGAGAGTGGTGTTGATGAAGAGATCTCCGGGCCGAAGTGCGTGCGCTTTTTCGCCGGCGGCGAGGGCCGCTTCGAGGTGCCGAAGCGAGAAGTTGATTTCCGCGAGCGCGTGCCAGGCTTCGAACGATGTGAGCTTCGCTTCCGTTGCACGGGTGAGTTTCTCCACCGCGGCGTCGGTCTCGCCTAGGGTGAAGTCGAGCGTGCCCTCTTCTATAAGCGTCTGGAGTTCGTCGTCCGTCATCGAGAGTCGACCCTATCGCGGAGGAAGGGGGAGACAATCGTTTTTTCGCCTCCGGCCCCGCAACAGCGGTGCTGCCTGAATCGTTCGCTCCCACGTAGCAGTATTTTTGAGCAAAAAAGGGCCGGCCTCGAGAGGAGGCCGGCAAAGAGCACCGGCACCGGAGTGCAGCTTATTGCTTGGCCGCTTGGATGTTGATCAGGATGTCGACGTCATTGCCCACGACCGCTGGGCCGTAAGTAATGCCGAAATCGCGGCGATCTATCTTGGTGGTGGCTTCCCAACCGGAGATGGTCTTGCCGCCGGCGCCAAGACCGACGCCCAACAGTTTCGTGGCAAGGGTGACCTCCTTGGTGATATCCTTAATCGTGAGGTCGCCGACGATGCCGTAGGTGTCCTCGCCCGTCTTGGTCCATGACTTACTCTTGAACTTGAGTGCCGGGAACTTTTCGGTGAGGAAAAAATCTCCCGAACCGAGATGCGCGTCGCGCTTCTCGTTATTCGTGGTGACACTGGTCGATTGAATCGTCGCTTCCACGGTGCTCGCCGTGGGATTGGCTTTGTCGAAGACGATCGTACCTTCGAACCTAGCGAAGTTCCCCGGGACCTTCGAAACGAAATGGCGGACCGTGAATCCGACCGAAGAATGGACGGGATCGATCTTCCATTTATCGGCGGCAGCACGTCCCGAAACGGCGAGGCCAGTTACGGCCAGAACCAAGAAGAGGGAACGAAGAGAACGAATTTTCATAGGATAGGTTTTATTCTTAGGTGGCGATCCAATCGCTAGCGAACGCTTTCGAGAAAGTTCCGCAACCGCGGAGACGAAATTGTTGGTTACGTTATAGAATCAACATCGCGTCGCCGTAACTCAGAAAGCGATACTCGCGCGTGGTCGCCGTCCGGTAGATCTCTTGGAGCCACTCGATACCCTCGAGCGATCCAGGACAAAGGAAGGCGGCAACCAGGCAGAGAAGCGTCGAGCGCGGTTGATGAAAATTCGTAATAAGGGCGTCCACACCGCGAAAGTGACGGGGAGGATAAATGAAAATGGATGCTTCGCCCGTGTAGGTCCGCTCGGGAGAGAGAGGTTCCGAATGCGTCGATAAAAAATCTTCGAGCGTGCGTACCGAAGTCGTTCCGACGGCAAGTTTACGTCCGGCGCGCGAAGCGAAAAGCGCACGCTGGGTAGGGGCGGACAGCTCATAGATCTCTCGATGGATGCTGTGGTTTTCCACGAAGGCGCTCGCGATGGGCTTGAAGGTTCCGAGTCCGACGTGGAGGGTGATGTCGACCGTTTCGACGCCGGCGGATCGCACCGTTTCGAGCAGTTCGGGGGTGAAATGGAGCCCGGCAGTGGGCGCGGCCACGGCCACCTGTCGATCGCGGTCGGCGTAGACGGTTTGATAACGATCCAAATCGGTCGCACGTGCGGCGGCGCGGGCGCCGTCGCGCGCGATGTAAGGAGGGAGCGGGACTTCGCCCAGTCGGTTGGCCACGGCAACGATCGATTCCGCTCGTTCGGTTGCAAAGGAAACGCGGGCACAGCCCCCGGCATCCTTCTCGAGCACGGTGGCAACGAATCCGCCGGCACGAGAAAAGACCGCCCCGACCGGCAGTTTCTTGCCCGGCTTGAGCAGGCACCACCAGACGTTGTCGGTTTCGGTCGGTCGGAGGAGAAAACACTCGGTGGCGCCGCCCGTTGGACGCTGAGCTCTCAGCCGGGCAGGTAGAACGGCTGCGTTGTTCCGTATCAAGAGATCTCCCTGGCGAAGGTACTCGGGCAGGTCGGCGAAGGTTCGATGCTCCATCGTCCGACGCGCTCGATCCACCACGAGGAGTTTGGAACGATCTCTGCGTGCCGCCGGCGTTTGTGCGATAAGGTGCGGAGGGAGCGGGTAATCGAAAAGATCGGTTGAAAGCGAAGTCACGACGAAAACGGTAACGACGACAAAAGGCTTGCGCCCACCCTCAGGGCGAGTTTCTTCCGAGGTTCTTTTACGCCGATGTAGCTCAGTGGTAGAGCAACGCTTTCGTAAAGCGTGGGTCGTCGGTTCAATCCCGACCATCGGCTCCAGTATTTGGAGTCTACGCCTTAAGATTGGACGGCAGCGGGTGAAATCGTTAGCGGAGAGTGCTTTAGTTGTTCGAAATCGCGTCGTCTGGCAACTCTCCTTGCAAGCGTTTACGCAGCTTTATCGCGTCGATATCCCGCCGCAATTGTCGTGAGAGCATCTCGAGTCGCTCGTGGACGTCCAAGGTTTCCAAGAGCCGTTGCTTGAGCATCGGGTTCTCGCAGAGATTGAACGCCGCGATATCCGCAAAAATTTCCGGGTCGTCGATCGTCTTCAAAAACTGCGCCAATTCGGAAGTCGCTTCACCTTCCAGCTGCTGTTTCATGGTCAGCAGACGTCCGACGCGTGCCCTCAATCGTTTGTTCTCCAATTCGTCCGCGCCTTGCTGGCTCGCGAGGGTGCGAATGCGAATGCGTCGATAGGGCTCTTCCTGGATTGTTTGTATTACCTCTATGCGTGCCAAGCCTTGCAGGAGGAGATTGGAGGTGCCGTTTTCGTTTTTTTGACAGGCTCGCACAATTCCAACCGTCGCGATGCGATGCAGGGGCTCGAACACCGTCGACGCCCGGTTGGAATCGATTCCCGCTACTGCGAAGAGCCGATGGGTTGCTAGAGCGTCCTTCAACATGAGACGATAACGCGGCTCGAAAATGTGCAGCGGAAGGAGCGCCTGGGGAAAAAAGGCGGTGTTCCGAAGCGTCATCACCGCGATTTCGTCGGGGACCAAGATTTCAGCCTCCATAGAGTAATGAGTTTCTAAACGGTAGAGGTTCCCTGGGATTTCGCAAGGGGTGCGTCATCTCAGCGACGAAAGGCACAGTCTCGCTTTCTAAAAGTGGGACACAATGAGCCTGAATGTCGCTAAAATCCGCCCGACGATTTCACCTTTTCGAGTGTTATTTTATTTTAAATCTATATAAATAAGTTATTTATGATTAAACTTATCTAACGGGAACGCTCATTGCTCTCAGTGGCGCATGAGCCGCATTTTAGGTATCGATTTAGGAACCACCAATTCCTGCATGGCTGTGATGGAGGGTGGAGAACCCGTAGTAATCCCCAATGCAGAGGGCGCGCGTACGACGCCTTCGGTTGTCGCGTTCACAAAGTCGGGCGAACGGTTGGTTGGCCAAGCTGCTAAACGGCAAGCGGTCACGAATCCCAAAAACACCGTTTTTTCCGCCAAACGTCTTATTGGCCGGAAGTTTACAGAAACCCGCGAAGAAGCGAAGAACTTCCCTTTCAAGGTTGTCGAAGGTAAGAACAGTGACGCCTACATTGAAGTTCAAGTCGGCGACAAAACCGAGCAATTCGCGCCACAGCAAATCGCAGCCTTTGTTCTGGGTAAACTGAAGGCTGACGCCGAAGCCTACCTCGGCGAGAAAATTGCCCAGGCAGTCATCACCGTCCCCGCCTATTTTAACGACTCCCAACGCCAAGCCACCAAGGATGCCGGCAAGATCGCCGGCCTCGATGTGCTTCGCATCATCAATGAGCCGACCGCGGCCTCGCTCGCGTACGGGCTCGATAAGAAAAAAGACGAAAAGATCGCGGTCTTCGATTTAGGCGGCGGCACGTTCGACGTTTCCATTCTCGAAATCGGCGATGGCGTTTTTGAGGTCAAGGCCACCAATGGCGATACCCACTTGGGTGGCGATAATTGGGACGAAGCTTTGATCTCTTGGTTGGTCGACACCTTTCAAAAAGAGAACGGTATCGATCTGCGTAAAGACCCGATGGCCCTGCAACGCCTCAAAGAAGAGGCGGAAAAGGCCAAGATCGCGCTCTCGTCCGCACAAAGCTACGACATCAATCTTCCGTTTATCACGGCTGATGCCTCCGGTCCCAAGCATCTGACCGTTTCGTTGAGCCGTGCGAAGATGGAGCAAATCTGCGACCAGCTTTTTCAACGGTGCATGCCTCCGTTCAAGAACTGTCTGAAGGATGCCGACCTCACTCCCGACAAGATTGACGAACTCGTTTTGGTCGGCGGTATGACCCGCATGCCCAAGGTGGTCGACATCGCCCGCCAACTCGGCGGCAAGCCTCCCCATCAGGGCGTAAATCCCGATGAGGTTGTCGCGGTGGGTGCGGCCATTCAAGGCGGCGTGCTCAAGGGTGAAGTGCGTGATGTACTCCTCCTCGACGTCACCCCTCTGACGCTCGGGATCGAAACGGCCGGTGGCGTGTCCACGGCGATGATCTCGCGCAACACGACGATCCCGTCCAAGAAAACTCAGGTTTTCTCCACGTATTCCGACAATCAGCCGTCCGTCGAAATCGTCGTTCTCCAAGGCGAACGCCCGATGTCTCGCGACAACAAGACGCTGGGAACATTCCGTCTTGATGGAATTCCTCCGGCTGCGCGTGGCGTTCCGCAGGTGGAGGTCACCTTCGATATCGACGCCAACGGCATTCTTCACGTCTCGGCCAAAGATCTCGGCACCGGCAAGGACCAGAAGATCACTATCCAAGGATCGTCCGGTCTCTCCAAGGAAGAGGTCGAGAAGATGACCAAGGAAGCCGAGTTGAATGCCGAGGCCGATCGGAAGCGCAAGGAAGCGGTCGAGACCAAGAACCAGCTCGACAGTGTCACCTACCAACTCGAGAAGACGCTCAAGGAGTCGGGAGATAAAATTCCGCCCGAAAAAAAGACCGCAATCGAGGCCGCCCTTGGCGACGCTAAGAAAGCGCTTGAGTCCGACGACACCGACAAGATGAAAGCCGCGATGGAGAATCTCTCCAAAGTCGGCGCCGAACTCTATGCTGCCGCCTCGGCGGCCGGCGCAACCGGCGGTGGCCCTACGGGCGACTCCGGTGCCGCGGATGCGGCCGGCGCTCCGCCTCCTCCGGCGGACGGTAAGAAGGCCGAAAAGAAGGCCAACGTTGTCGATGCCGATTTCGAGGTCGTCGACGAAGATAAGAAGTAATCTTTCTGACGAGTCTGTGCCCGAATTGCCGTGAAGATCGCGGCGTTCGACGCGTCTCGCTCAAATACACACAATCCATCCCAAACCAATCCATATGGCCAAAGTCAAAATCAAGCCCATCGGCGATCGCGTGCTCGTAAAGCACATCGAAGAAAAAGAGCAGGTCCGCGGCGGTATCATTATCCCGGACTCCGCTAAAGAAAAGCCACAGGAGGCCGAAGTGATTGCGCTCGGCACCGGCAAGAAAGACGAGAACGGCAAAACGGTTCCGTTCGAAGTCAAGGTCGGCGACAAGGTCTTGATCAGCAAATACGGCGGCACTGAAGTGAAGATCGAGAACGAAAAGTTCACGATCGTTCGCGAAGACGATATCCTCGGCGTCGTCGCCTGAGCTCGGTTTTCTTCCCAGTACATCCTCAGCACAAACTTACAATAACTCACTTTCACAATGGCTGCTAAACAACTCATTTTCGACGAGTCCGCGCGTCAAAAAATTCTCCGCGGCGTCGAGCTTCTTTCCCGTGCCGTCAAGGTGACGCTCGGACCCAAGGGACGTAACGTCGTCATCGACAAAAAATTCGGCTCTCCCACCGTCACCAAGGACGGCGTGACGGTTGCCAAGGAAATCGAACTTCCCGATCCGTACGAGAACATCGGCGCTCAGTTGGTCAAGGAAGTCGCTTCCAAAACGAACGACGCCGCCGGCGACGGTACCACCACCGCCACCGTTCTGGCCGAAGCTGTCTACAAGGAAGGCCTGAAGCACGTCACCGCCGGTGCGAACCCGATCTATCTGAAGCGTGGTATCGACAAGGCCGTTGAAGCCGCCGTGACGGAACTCGCCCGCGTTTCCAAGAAGGTCAATGACCGCGAGGAAATCCGCCAGGTCGCCACGGTCTCTGCGAATTGGGATGCCGCGATCGGCGAAATCATCGCCGACGCTATGGACAAAGTGGGCAAGGACGGCACCATCACCGTCGAAGAAGCCAAGTCCATCGAAACCACGCTCGACGTCGTCGAGGGCATGCAGTTCGACAAGGGATATCTTTCGCCGTATTTCGCGACGAACATGGAGAGCCAGGAAGCCATTCTCGAAGACGCCTACGTGCTGATCCACGAGAAGAAGATTTCCAATCTCCAGGAGTTCCTTCCCCTCCTTCAGACCACTGCCAAGACTGGCAAACCTCTTCTCATCATCGCCGAAGAAGTCGAGGGCGAAGCCCTTGCGGCCCTCGTGGTGAACAAGATCCGTGGCACGTTGAACGTCGCAGCCGTCAAGGCTCCCGGCTTCGGCGATCGCCGTAAGGCCATCCTCGAAGACATCGCTGTCCTCACCGGTGGCCGTCTCCTCAGCGAGGACCTCGGCATAAAGTTGGAAAACGTCCAGCTGAGCGACCTCGGTCGCGCCAAGCGCATCACGGTCGACAAGGAAAACACAACGATCGTCGAAGGTGCCGGCAAAGGTTCCGACATTCAGGGTCGCGTAAAGCAGATCCGCCGTCAGATCGACGAAACCACGTCCGACTACGATCGCGAGAAGCTTCAAGAGCGTCTGGCGAAGCTCGCCGGCGGCGTCGCCGTCATCAATGTCGGTGCTGCCACCGAGTCCGAGATGAAGGAAAAGAAGATGCGCGTCGAAGATGCTCTCCACGCGACCCGTGCGGCCGTCGAAGAGGGTATCGTTTCCGGCGGCGGCGTTGCACTCATCCGCACCGCAAAGGCCGTTGACGCTCTGACCGCCACGCTCGAAGGCGACGAGAAGCTCGGTGCACAAATCGTGCGTCGCGCAATCGAATCTCCTTTGAAGCAACTCTGCTTTAACGCGGGCGTCGAAGGTGCGGTCATCGTTCAGCAAGTCATCTCCAGCAAGGGTAACCATGGCTACAACGTCGCCACCGGCGCGTTCGAAGACTTGGTCAAGGCAGGTGTGGTCGATCCGACGAAGGTCACGCGCACTGCCCTCCAGAATGCTGCGTCCATCGCAGGCCTCCTCCTGACCACGGAAGCGATCATCACCGACGTTCCCGAGAAGAAGGAAGCGGGCGGCGGCGGCCACGGTCATCCTCCGGGCGGCGGCATGGATTACTAAGAAATTCGTTTGTGAGGTCGGCGCTTTCGCCGATCTCGCTCTCGCTCAAAACCGGCACCCGGAAGGGTGGCCGGTTTTTTTGTGTGCCGCTTTTCCCTTCCCTTTCCGCGCGAGGACGGTTTCGGTCCCTCCATGGAGGTGATCTTTCTTGGTACCGGAACGTCTCAAGGCGTCCCCATGATTGCTTGTCGCTGCGCCGTTTGTACATCGATGGATCCGCGCAACCGCCGCACCCGAGCCTCTCTGCATGTCGTGATGGACTCGCTGCGCATTCAAATCGACGCCGCACCCGAGTTTCGTCTGCAATGCCTGGAGAATCGGATCGAATGGATTGACCTGTTTATCCTCACGCACGGCCACGCCGACCACGTCACCGGAATGGACGACTTGCGCCGCTTCTGCGATCTCTTGGGAGGCAATGCGATGACGGTCTACTCGACCGACGAGGGGATGGGACGGGTGCTTTCCATCTACCCTTACGCCATCATGGAGCGTCCGATCGTCCGAGGCTATGCGGCGTTCAAGCTTCAGCAGATGCCAGACAAGATCGAACTGCCCCAAGGCACGATCGAGTCGACACTGCTTCCGCACGGGGGAGTGAATACGCTTGGGCTCGTTTTCACCGAAAAGAGTTCGGGAAAGAAATTCACCTACTACACCGACTGCAAGCGGGTGCCGCGGGCCGCGATCGCGCTCGCGCGCGGTTCCGACGTCGTGGTCCTCGACGGGCTGCGCCCGGAGCCGCATCCGTCGCACATGAGCGTTCACGAAGCGATCGCAGTGGCGGAAGAAATCCAGGCACCGACGACCTATCTGACGCACATTACCCATTTGATGGATCACGCGGAATGGAATGCGCGGCTACCCGATGGCATCCGGTTCGCCCACGATATGCTCCGATTGACCGTGTGATTGGCCGGTGGGCCGCACTTGAGCGTTGTCCTTGCATGCGGGAAACTCGGACTCGAGGGAGCAGCTGTCTCGCAACCTCTAGGGCCCGTCACATCTCTCGTCTTAGGTTTCCCCTCACCACAAGCGTGCCTCTAATTACTTAAATTATTACTATAGAATAAATTAAGTTTAACTTAACTTAGTTTATAAACTTAGATTATTTTCTTGAGATTTAAACCATATCATTTCAATATGGATTAAACTTAGGAAATGAAGCTATCCAAAAAAGGCGAGTACGCGCTCAGGGCGTTGATCGATCTCGGGATCGCCGCCGAGGTAGGTCGATCCCTGCTGCAGGTGACCGAAATCGCCGAGAAAGAGAAGCTTCCGATCAAGTTTCTCGAGCAGGTGATGCAAAACCTGAAAGAGGGCGGTTTCATCCAGAGTCAGCGGGGCAAATTCGGAGGATATCGTCTGGCGCGCCTCGCATCGCAGATTACGATGGGCCAGATCGTGCGTCTCATCGATGGACCTTTGGCACCGATTGGGTGTGTGTCGCAGACGGCGTACGAACCGTGCAGTTGCCCGGACGAAGTTCACTGCGGCTTGCGAATGTTGATGTTGGACGTGCGGAATGCGATCGCCGGCATCCTGGACCGCTATTCGTTGGCCGACGTGGTGGAGGTGACCTTGCGAAAGATGCGTCGGGACGGCGTTCCGCTTCCTTTCAGCCATTCGACGCGAGGAAATCCGCGCACCGCGGCAAACTCTACGTTCGTGCAGCCAGCTGCAGCACGCCTCCAGCCCGTGGAGGGTTTGATCGACAACCTGTTTTCGGACTACGCGATTTAACCTATTTTTCAACATGAGCTCACCCAGCGAAATCAAAACTTCGCCCGCACTCGTCCTCGCGTCGTACGAGATCGTTCGCCAGAAAGTCGACCCGCTCCGCTCTGGAGTGGTGCAGATCGTCGTACAGGACGCTCGGGTCACCCAGATCGCGCGCACGGAGAAAACACGCCTTCCCGGGGCTCGGGAGGCGAGCGAGTAGGGCGGCCACGCTGTTTCCAACTCCCTTCGCTGCATCTCGAAACTGTCCGTCGGTAGGAGCCGCCCCGGATGAGTGGGGACCTGTTGCAGGTCCCTTCCCATTTGCCTTCTGCCAAGGCGACTCTCCGGCGTTACGGTAGAGTTCGCGATCATGACGGTAACGTTTTTTGGCTCACCCTCTTCATTCGAAATCCGTGTGATCTCCCCGAGCAAAGCTTCATATAAATTTTCGCCAAATGATCAAAAAACTCTTTCTCGCATCGGTCTTGTCCACGGTGGCATTCGCAGACGCCGGATTTGCCAAATCGGTCGAGCTTCTCAACGTATCGTACGATCCGACCCGCGAATTGTTCTTGGAGTATAACAAGGCCTTCGCCGCATATTGGAAGCGGCAGACCGGGGACGACGTTAGGGTCAAGCAGTCGCACGGCGGTTCCGGTAAACAGGCGCGTTCGGTCATCGATGGGCTGCCAGCGGATGTGGTGACGCTCGCGCTCGCCCACGACGTGAACGCTCTCAGTACTGTGGGTCGATTGATCGACAAGGAATGGCAGAAGCGGCTGCCGCATAATTCGGCTCCTTATACCAGCACGATTGTCTTCCTGGTGAGAGAGGGGAACCCGTCGAAGATCAAGGACTGGGACGATCTCGTTCGGCCGGGCGTCAGCGTCATCACCCCCAATCCGAAGACATCCGGGGGTGCGCAGTGGAATTATCTCGCCGCATGGGAATACGCTCGACGCAAACTCGGCGGGGACTCCGCGGCAATGGAGTTCGTCGGCAAGTTATACAAGAATGTCGCGGTGCTCGACTCGGGGGCCCGCGGATCGACGACCACCTTTGTGCAGCGAGGCGTCGGCGATGTCTTCATCTCGTGGGAGAACGAGGCCTTTCTTGCGATCAAGGAATTCGGCAAAGACAAGTTCGAAATTGTCGTGCCCTCCCTCAGTATTCTCGCGGAGCCGAGCGTGAGTGTCGTCGACAAGGTGGCAAAGAAGAAGGGAACCCTGGAGGTCGCCAAAGCGTATTTGGAATACCTTTACTCGGACGAAGGCCAGGATATCGCCGGTCGCAACTACTACCGGCCGACGTCCGAGAAAGCGCTGGCAAAGTACGCGACCACGTTCCCGAAGCTGGAATTGTTCACCATCGACCAAGCTTTCGGAGGATGGGCCAAGGCATCCAAAGAACATTTCGCCGATGGCGGATCCTACGATCGAATCTCTCTCGAATAACCATTGATGGTGCCTGCACCTCTTTTTTTTCGACGACCTCGACGAATTCCCGGTTTCTTCGGCCACGTCCGATGCCCTTCTCCCTTTCCCTTTCCCGGTCTTTGTCGCCCTGGCGTTCTCTCTTGCCGGCGGCACTCCCGAAGCGAGGGTCCATGCTCCGTCCAGTTTCCGCTGTCTGCGCTCTGCGGCAGACGGTGATCGAGGAAGATCGACATTTTCCCGCTTACGGAGCCGACCTTTGATGCGAGCCTCACGTTCGAAACGCGCCATCTTGCCTGGGTTCGGGCTTTCGATGGGTTTCACCCTTACTTACCTGAGTCTGATCGTGCTGATCCCGCTCTCGGCGGCGTTTATCAAGACGGCCGGGATGAGTTGGGCGGAGTTTGTTTCTGCGGTCGCGTCGCCGAGGGTCCTGGCGTCGTACCGGCTGAGTTTCGGTGCGTCGTTCGGCGCCGGTTTGATCAATGCGTTTTTCGGTCTGATCGTGGCGTGGGTGCTCGTCCGGTATACCTTCCCTGGGAAAAAAATCGTCGACGCACTCGTCGACCTCCCGTTCGCCTTGCCTACGGCGGTGGCCGGAATCGCGTTGACGGCGCTCTACACGCCCAACGGCTGGCTGGGCTGGATCGATCCGATCTGGGCGGGTGGGGTGGGGTGGCTGGACCGCGCGTTACCCGGCGTCGGTTGGAAGGAGTGGCTGGGCGTTCGAATCGCGTTCGATCGCCCAGGCATTTTCATCGCCCTTACTTTCATTGGATTGCCTTTTGTCGTGCGCACGCTCCAACCCGTGCTCGAAGATCTTGAGCCGGAGCTCGAGGAGGCCTCCGCGACATTGGGCGCCTCCCGGTGGCAGACTTTGAATCGGGTGATTCTGCCGGAGCTGATGCCCGCCTTGATCACAGGTTTCACCATGGCGTTCGCTCGTGCGTTGGGCGAATATGGCTCGGTGGTTTTTATCGCGGGAAACCGCCCGATGCACGGCGAGATCACGCCGCTGTTGATCGTTACCAAGCTCGAGCAGTACGATTATCGGGGTGCGACCGCCATTGCCACCGTTCTCCTCGTCGTTTCCTTTGTCCTCCTGCTGCTGATCAACTTGCTTCAAAAGTGGAGCCGTCGTCACCACCGCATTTAAAGCTTCATGGCTTCCGCACCCACCAGTCTCAATGCACGGCCCGCGGGCGACCGCACTACGGCGCTGCGTGCGAACCAAGACAGCGTGTGGGTGCGCTGGACTCTCACCGGTGTCGCTTTGCTTTTCCTCACGTTCTTTTTGGTTCTCCCGTTGGCCGCGGTCTTCACGGAGGCGCTCCGCAAGGGCCTCGGTACTTATTTCGCGGCGTTCGTCGAGCCGGATGCACTCGCCGCGATCCGCCTGACCTTGCTCACCGCGGCGATCTCCGTGCCGTGCAATGTGCTTTTCGGCGTCACAGCCGCCTGGGTCATCGCCAAATTCGCCTTCAAGGGAAAAAGTCTTCTCATCACGCTGATCGATCTGCCCTTCGCCGTCTCGCCGGTCATTTCCGGATTGGTCTACGTGCTGATTTTCGGACTGCAGGGATGGATGGGACAATTTCAGAACGCGGAGCATCCGTGGTTTCCCTGGCTGCAGCAGTGGGTCAACGACCTGGATATTCGGATTATCTTCGCCGTACCCGGCATCGTTCTTGCCACCACCTTTGTCACTTTTCCGTTCGTCGCTCGCGAATTGATTCCACTCATGCAGTCGCAGGGGACCGACGAGGAGTACGCCGCGATGACGCTGGGCGCGAACGGGTGGCAGACGTTTTGGCGAGTGACCCTACCGAACATCAAGTGGGGTCTCTTCTACGGCGTGATTCTTTGCAATGCGCGGGCGATGGGCGAATTCGGAGCCGTTTCCGTCGTGAGCGGACACATCCGTGGGGAAACCAACACGATGCCGTTGCACGTGGAAATCCTTTACAACGAATACAATTTTTCTGCGGCGTTCGCGGTCGCGTCGCTCCTCGCCCTGCTCGCGATGGTCACCCTCGTTCTCAAGTCGTTCATCGAATGGCGTCACGCGAAATCTCGCCTGACCTAAACCCGATCGAACCGTTGTCCGCATGAGCATCACCGCCACTCAGATCGCCAAAACCTTCGGTAGCTACACCGCCCTCGCCGGGGTCAACCTCAGCGTACCCAGCGGCAAGCTGGTCGCATTGCTCGGTCCGTCCGGGTCCGGAAAAACCACACTGCTCCGCATCGTTGCGGGCCTCGAACATGCTGACACCGGGAGCGGTCGGATCTCGTTCCATGGCGAGGATGTCACCGATCGTCGCGCAGGAGAACGCGGCGTGGGTTTCGTGTTCCAACATTACGCGCTTTTCCGCCACATGACGGTCTTCGAGAACATCGCCTTCGGACTCAAGGTACGCCGGCGTCGCGACCGGCCCAAGCCCTCCGAAATCGCCGACCGGGTGAATGCGTTGCTCAAGCTCGTCCAACTCGGGGAGCACGGTAAACGGTATCCCACCCAGCTCTCGGGCGGACAGCGCCAGCGAGTCGCTCTGGCTCGTGCGCTCGCGGTCGAGCCCAAGGTGCTGCTGCTCGACGAGCCGTTCGGTGCCCTCGATGCCAAAGTGCGCAAAGAGCTGCGCCGGTGGCTCCGGCAGTTTCACGAGGAGGTTCATTTGACCACGGTTTTCGTCACTCACGATCAGGAGGAGGCTTTGGAAATTGCGGACGAGGTGGTCATCATGAACCAAGCCAAGATCGAGCAAGTCGGCTCTCCGCAGGAAGTCTATGACCGACCCGCGACGCCGTTCGTCTACCAGTTTCTGGGAAATGTGAACCAAATCCGCCTGCCGGTGCGCGGGCTCGCGTTGAGCGGCGAAATCACCACGTCCGCGGACGGTGCGGTCGCGTATGTGCGACCCCATGACATCGATATCCAACGATTCGCGGTCGGATTGCCGGGAGAGGTGGCGGTCGTGCGCTCCATTCATGCGGCCGGCCCGCTAGCCCGTGTGCGCTGCGCTCGCGGACTCGACGAGGAAATCGTCGAGTCCGAGTTGCCGCGTTCTCGTCTCGACGAGCTGGAACTCGCGGTGGACGACACCGTTCTCCTACGGCTACGCAACCCGAAAACTTTCAGCGAGGACTATGCCATCTAGGCGTTGCTTGTCCGCACGCACGACCGCGCCCTTATTTCACTTTTATCCCCCCACCCATGGCTAAAATATATAACGACATCACCGATACGATAGGAAACACGCCGCTCGTCCGTCTCAATCGGACCGCGGCCGCTCACGGCGCGCTCGCCGAGATTTTGCTCAAGCTCGAGTTCTTCAACCCGCTTTCCAGCGTCAAAGATCGCATCGGTTTAGCGATGATCGATGACGCGTTGCGCTCGGGAAAAATCGATCGGAAGACCGTCTTGATCGAGCCGACGTCCGGCAATACCGGTATCGCGCTCGCGTTTGTCGCCGCTGCGAAGGGGCTCAAGCTGGTTCTTACCATGCCGGAAACGATGTCTCTCGAGCGCCGAAAACTCCTGAAAATTCTCGGTGCCAGGGTCGTTCTTACCGAGGGGCCGAAAGGCATGAAAGGCGCCATCGCCAAGGCCGAGGAACTGCAGGCGAAGATTCCCAATAGCGCGATTCTCCAGCAGTTCACCAACGCTTCGAATCCGGCCATCCATCGCAAAACCACTGCCGAAGAAATCTGGCGCGACACCGACGGAAAGGTGGACATCGTCGTTTCCGGCATCGGCACCGGCGGCACCATCACCGGCGTGGGCGAGGTCCTGAAATCTCGCAAACCCTCGGTGAAGATCGTAGCCGTCGAGCCGGACTCCTCTCCGATCCTTTCCGGCGGCACTCCCGGACCGCATAAACTTCAGGGGATCGGTGCGGGCTTCGTTCCCGGGGTTCTCAACACCAAGATCTACGACGAGGTCATTCGCGTCAAAGAGACGGATTCCGGTCCGGTCTGTAAACAGATCAACACCCTCGACGGCATCCCCGTGGGGATCTCCTCGGGAGCGGCGGTCTGGGCCGCCATCCAGCTCGCCAAACGTCCGGAAAACGCGGGCAAACAAATCGTTGTGATCGTCGCGTCCAGTAGCGAGCGTTACTTGTCCACCTGGTTGTTTGCCGATATCAACTCCGAGAGCGATTCGCTCGAGGACCTGCTTCCGGCTCAGCCCGCAGCACCCTCCACGTCCTAGGCGTTTGGCGGCGGTCGCGTCCCTGACCATGCGATAAAATCGGCGAGGGGCCCTCGGTGGGACCTCTTGCTTCATCGCGGATGTGCCGAGCCACCACACCCGACCCGGTCACGATCGGCAGTTTTCGCGACACGCTTCCCGCATACTTCTCGGTCGGCCTCGTTCCCTTCTTTTTCCTTTCCTACCATGCAATCCACTCGCACTTATTCGCGCTTCGCCGCCCTAACGGCCGCGCTTGCTCTCTGGGGCTCTCCGCCCGTGGGCGCGCAGGCCATTCCGCCCGCTCCGGCGATTAAGACCGCGGACGGGGCCATTGCGCTGGACGCGTTTGTCACGCTGGGAACGCGTTTCGAACAGCGCACGGTGGCGGAGTCGTCGGTACCGATCGATGTGATTTCCCAGCGAGAAATCCGACAGGGTGGATACACAGAGGTCGCGAAGATCCTCCAGACCCAGATCCCTTCGTTCAACAATCCCCATCCGACCACGCCGGATGGCAATACGCACATCCGCTCCGCTACCCTGCGCGGTCTTTCTCCGGACCAAACCCTTGTCTTGGTAAACGGCAAACGCCGACATACCGCCTCTTGGGTGAATACGGGCGGGACGATCGGCCGCGGCGCCGTTTCCACCGATCTCAACGCCATCCCGTCGAGTGCCATCGCCCGAATCGATGTCTTGCGCGACGGTGCGTCGGCGCAATACGGGTCCGACGCCATTGCGGGGGTAATTAATTTGATTCTCCGCGACGACCTCGATTCGGGTGCGAGTGGCACCTACGGCGTCACCCGCGAGGGTGACGGCGATGTCTGGGAAGGCTCCATCGAGTCTGGACTGAAGCTCGGTTCGGACGGCGTTCTTCACACCACGCTCTACTATCGCGACCGCAACGCGACCGATCGCGCGCTCCCGGACACGCGTCAGTTTTTCTTCGGTACCAACACGGCCACGGGGGCGCCGACCGCGATTTCGGGCAACTTCGGTTCGGGTCTCGCCGCAGCGCCGGCGGGGGTGACCTTCGATCCCCGCGAAGCCACGGTGAATCGCAATATCTGGCGCTACGGCGACGCCGACGTGATCGAACGGAGCATCTGGATCAATGCCGAAAAGCCGCTCAAGCCGAACGGCGAACTCGAAGTGTATGCCTTCGGCGGAGTCGGTTCGAGCGAGGCGAGTTCCAATGCGTCGGTTCGTCGTCCGGGCGACAATAATAACGTCCGGGCGATCTACCCACTGGGCTTTCTCCCATTCATCGATACCGACAGTACGAATCGTTCTTTGGGCGTCGGGGCCCGCGGAAAAGCGGGTCGGTGGGATTGGGACCTGAGTCAGGTATTCGGCGAAAATGAGCTGAAATATTTCTCGCATAACACCCTTAACGCGACCTTGGGTGCGGCCAGCCCGACGCGTTTCTACAACGGCAAGCTGCTCTTCGGTCAGGCTGTGACCAACTTCGACGCCAAGACCACGCTCGACCTGGGTCTCGCCACCCCACTCAAGGTCGCCGCGGGCGCCGAGTATCGCTATGATCGCTACAAGATCGGCGCAGGCGAACCGAATGCCTACAGCAATGGTGGCTCCCGCATCCTCGACGGGCCCTCGGTCGGCGCCGTTCCCACGGTGGGGGCTCAGGGCTTTGGTGGCATCCAACCGCGCGATGTGGTCAGCAAGAACCGGGACAACTACTCGCTCTATGCGGAAGTGGAGCAGGATTTGAACGAGCGGCTCCGGATCTCGGCGGCAGCGCGATTCGAGGACTTCAGCGATTTCGGTTCGGCCGTGAACGGAAAACTGGCCGCCCATCTTGGCCTCGTCCAGGGCTTGGCGGTTCGCGGTTCCATCAGCACCGGGTTCCACGCGCCCGCCTTGCAGCAACAGTTCTTTGGGTCGACCTCGAGTCGTACGGATCCGAATACCAATAACATCGTCCTGGCCCGGCTTTTCCCCGTGGGCGATCCAGCGGCTCGAGCGCTGGGTGCCAAGGCGCTGACGTCGGAGGAGTCCGTCAACGTCACGGCTGGCGTCACGTTCGAACGCGGCGCATTTACGGCCACGGCCGATTTTTATCGGATCGACATCGACGATCGGATTTTCCTCTCGAGTCAGTTCATCGGCACGGCGGTACAGAATTATCTCACCTCGATCGGCATCGCCGGGGTGGAAGGCGCGCGGTTCTTCGCGAACGCCGCCGACACGGAGACAAAGGGTGTCGATGTGACCGCTCGCTACCGTTTCGACTTTGCCGATTTCGGAAAACTGACGGTGACCGCCGGCTACAACCACAACACGACGAAGCTGAAGAGCGTGATTCCGACTCCGGCGAGTGTGCTCGCGCTCGGGATCGCTCAACCGCTCTTCGACATCACGGAGCGCATCCGCGTCACTCGTGGCCAGCCGAAGGACAACTTCCAGCTTTCCGGGACTTGGGATTTGGGCCGGTTCTCGTTGCTCGCTCGCACGGTCCGCTACGGACAGTATGAAGCCGTGGCGTTAACCAACCTCGCCCCGGCGCAGGTCGCGTTGTTTCCGGTGGGTTCCCGTTATCGTACCTTGCCGACCGAAACGGTGGGCGCGGCGTCTGGAAATCGGGATACGATCGGACAGTTCCGTTCCAGGATTCTCGCCGATCTGGATTTTGCCTATCGAATCACGGATCGTTTCACGGTCTCGATCGGAGCGAACAACGTCTTCGATGTTTATCCCGACGAGGTGATCCGCAGCAACGCGGCCCGCCTGGGCGCAGATGCCGGTGGCGTCTTTCGGTATAGCGAGTTCAGTCCGTTTCCTTACAGCGGGGCATTTTATTACACACGCATCTCGGTTAAACTGTAAGGGCCGAAAGTGGCGCCTGTTTCACACCTCGGTTCTCTTGTTTTCATAGTCATGTCCTCCTTTTCCTTTACCGTCCGGCAACTGTCCCTCGCGGCTCCCCTGATCGCGCTCGGTGCGATCGGCGTGCCTAGCGGAGCTTACGCGCAAACGCCCGTGCCGGTGCGAATTCAACTGACGTTGAACGAAAATCCCTACGGACCGTCGCCGATGGCGGTGAAGGCGATCGAGGAGGCGCTTCCGCTGCTTTCGCGCTACACCGGCGCCGAAGCCGCCGCCGCGCTGACAGCCCAGTTGGCGAAGAAGGAAGGGGTTGCGCCCGAGCAAATCGTGTTGGGCGATCTACTGGCACCGCTCGGCTTTCATTTGGGTCTTCGTGGGGGAAAAGGCTCCGAATTCGTTTATTCGGTTCCGGGTTATCCCGCGATGGTCAACGCCGCCCAACCCGTGGGTGGCGTCGTTGTCGGTGTGCCGGTAAACGCCAAGCTGGAGAACGATCTGCCCGCGCTGCTCGCCGCGATCACGCCCCGTACGCAGGCTTTGTTCCTGATCAATCCCCACAATCCCACGGGGACGGTCAGCGATTCGGCGGCGTTTCATGCGTTTGTCACCGAGGCAGCGAAGCGAACGCTCGTGATCGTCGACGAGGCTTACCTCGATTACCTGCCCGATTACTCCGCGCGGACGACGGTTTCGCGCACGCAGGCAGGCGAAAACGTCCTGGTTTATCGTACCTTCGACAAGTTTCACGCTTTGGCCGGTGCCAGCCTGGGGTACTCGATCGCACCGCGTGCGCTCGCGGATTTTCTGCGTGCGCAGGGTCTCGGCTCCGCGCGCGATCTCAGTTCATTGGCGATCGCCGGAGCGGGTGCGAGTTTGCGCGACGAGGCCTATGCCAAACGCCTTCGTTCGACGATGGCGAGCGAGCTTGCGGCGTGGAACGGATTCCTCGATGGGCTAAAATTGCAACACACCGCCTCGGCCGGGAATTTCGTTTTCTTTAAGGCGGGCCACCCCCAGAAAGCGGTCGCTGCTGCGCTTGCCGCCAAGGGAATCGCGATCGGGCGCGATTTCGCACCCCTGAGCGACTGGACGCGCATCACGGTGGGTTTGCCCTCGGAAAACAAGTCGGCTCGTGATGCCTTGCGGGAGTTTCTTGCCGGCCAGACCAAGCCGTAAACTCCGGTTTCTTGGGCATAGAGACGTTTGAGTCGCGCAGCTCGCACCCACGCCCCACTGTCGTTTTTATGCCCGGGGAAATCTCTCGGCGGGCGAATCACGACAGCTTACTTCCTCATCCCCCTCGCAACGATACTTCCGAGCGATTCATGACGGACTTTTCCTCATTGCGCAAAATCGCCACCGGCGGCGGCCTCAGCAGTCGCCTTGGAGCGGAGATTTTCCTTCTTCTTGCGCTTACCCGCGTCTTGCTCGCCTCGTAAAACGGTTACGCACGCCTCGCAGCGCCGGCGGTTTTTTTGCCTAGGGAGTCGCTGCTGATGTACCAGCGGTAGAAGGCGACCGCGATCGCGCAGAAGGTGACGAACATCCCGCCGAATTTCATAATGGCCGAGCCCAGCAATTGATCGTCTTCCGGACTGAAGGAGGCGAAAAGTCGGGGGGCGAATTCGTACGTCGGGTAGAGAATTTCTTCGGAGAATGCGAGGTAAGCGAAGAGCGGTGTCATCCCAATCGTGAGGGCGAGAAGGTAGAGGATTTGTGCCCCCGGTCGTAACCTGGGCAGATCGCGCGATGGACTAAGGAGCGGCCACCAATAGAAAAGCGCCGCTCCAAAAAACATTACATGTTCCAAAACGTGCACGAGCTTGTCCTGAAGGGCCCAGTCGTAAATGCGGGGCACGTGCCAGATCGAAAGCACCAGGACGTAGATGACGCCACAGGATACCGGGTGAGTGAGCGGAGGGAGGAGTCGCTTGGCAATGCGGCCTCCCGTCATGCGCTCGACCAGCCATGGCGGCAGGCCAACCAGAAAGAAAATTGCCGCGGGATAAATCAAAAGCTGGTGCTGCACCATATGCGCACTCAGGAGAAAGCGTTCGCCTGCCTGATCGAGTGGCGAACCCACGGCCAAATAAAAGATAACCAGTGCGGCGTAGAAGGCCCACGCTTTCCGTTTCGAAAACGGAGCGGAGGGATCGATCCGCGAACGATATGGCCCGCAAAGCAACGCATACGCCCAGCCAAGGAAGATCAGTCCCCCAACGAGGTAAGGTTCGTTATGCCAGTGGCGCCAGTCGATCATAGGACCGCATGACTAATGTGCAGGAACCCAACGATTGCGAGCGGTCGAGCGCACTCTAGAGAAAATCGATTCTACCTGGAGCGACGATCGAGGGAAGCTGACCCACGCACACCGCGCGATTCGATCTGGCCCGAAGTTAAGGCGAGACGAGCCGTTCTCAGGCTGCGACCGACCGGGAGGAGGCATCACGAAAATCGAGTTGCACCGATTCGTATGCGGGGCCCACTGGCTTGCTATCCTTGGCTGCAAACAGCGCGTGCAACGCAAGCACCGTCCCCGACGCGAGTACGAGGCCAATGAAGAACATGACGGTACAGAAAAACTTATCCCACTTCAAATGCATGAAGATGAAGATAACGAACATGAACTTGACCAGCGACAAAAGCGCGAGGGTGACAAAGACGACCAAGTAGGGAAGTGGCAGGTAGATGATGACGATCTCCACCCCGGTGATGACGGCGAGGAGCATCGCCACTTGCACAAAGACATGGAATTTGCTTTGGCCGTGGCTGGAGTCGTGGGAACCGGAAGCGGGTTCGGCGGTGGATGCACTCATGATCGAAAAGGAAGCGAAAGGCTTAGCGTGAAAAAGGTGGGACGAATACGGATCAGATATACTCGAGCAAATACACCACCGGAAAGATGATGATCCAAACGATATCGACGAAGTGCCAGTAGATGCCCATCGATTCGACGTCGATTGCATGCGATTCGTTAAAATCCACCGGCCCGGAACGACGGCCCAGACCATAAAGTCCGGCTAGAGCGACCAGAAACCCGATTGAGGGAAGCGCATACGCTTTGAGGAAGGCACCCACTCCGAAATTGGCCTTCTGGACCTCGTGTCCCAATTCGACGATCACGTGTACCCCGAGCACAATGGCGACCGTGAAAACCAGCAGGTGGACGATACTCATGATGAACCAAGGCGTGCGACTTCCGTCGGCATTTTCCGGCTTGAACGTTCGGATGTACATCAGGACCAGCCAGACCACGCCGATCGCCACGTGACACCCGTGCGTGCCCGTCAGGGTGTAGAACGTCGAACCGAAGAGACTGTTCGATAATGTCAGATTCCGATCATGCACAAAGTGCTCGAATTCGTAGACCTGACAGGCGAGGAAAATCAGACCGAAGAAAATCGTCCCGAGAAGATTGTTTCGCGTGCTGCGGATCTTACCCTTTTGGATCGAGTTCACGGCCAGCGCCATCAAGAGAGACGACATCAGCAAGATGAATGTCGAAAAGGACGTGAGTTCGATCGAGAAAATCGACTTCGGATCCGGCGAACCCGCGGGCGGGTGGATTCGGTAGATCACGTGCATCGAGATCAGTGCCCCGAAAAACATGCAGTCCGACGCCAAGAACGTCCACATGAACAGCTTCTTGTTCGGGATGCCGGTCGACGTCGTGGCGTCGTGATGATGATCGATGTGGCCTGGCGCCGCGTGACTGCTCATAGGAAAATCGTTATTCGAAGGTCAGGGAATCAAAAACGACTCAATGCGATGCACCTTGGCTGGACCCGCTCTTTTCGTCGATGATGTTGCCGTCTTTGTCCAGATGCAGATGATAACCGCCTGGACCTTCCCACGCCCACAGGTAAATGAACGCGAGCACCGCAACTCCGGCGCAAATCGCGCCGAGGAAGTTGTGATTGGTGAAGAATAAGCTGCCTGCGAGCATCGCCATCGCCGTCATGATCGGGAACCAGGACTGGCTCGGCATGTGCACGCCACCGTGCGCCTGCTCCGCTTGGGCTTGAGCGGCCTTCTCCTGGGCAATCTCGTCTTGGTGGTGTTTCTCGTACCAAAAGGCATCGCGCGCGTGAACGGTAGGGAGGACCGCGAAATTGTATTCGGGAGGCGGATTGGGAATCGACCATTCTAGGGTACGACCATTCCATGGGTCGCGACCGATCTTTTGGCCCTTGAAGTAGGTGTAGACCATGACGGCGAAGTAGACGGCCATTCCGACACCGAGGATCATCGCACCGATCGTGGCAATGAGATTGGCCGAGTTCCAACCCATGTTACCGTCGTAGGTGAATGTCCGGCGAGGCATCCCGTTCAACCCGAGGAAGTGCATCGGGAAGAAGGTCACATTGAAACCGACAAAAATGACCCAGAAGGAAAGCTTACCCCACACTTCGGAGACCTTCCGGCCGAAAATCAGGGGGAACCAGTAATGAATTCCGGCGAGCAGCGCGAAGATCGACCCGCCAATCAGCACGTAATGAAAGTGGGCGACCACGAAGTAGCTGTCCTGTTGTTGAGCGTCGGCAGGAGCCGCCGAATGCATGATGCCGGAAAATCCACCCATCATGAACATCCACACGAACCCGAGAGCGAACATCATCGGCGTTCGCATCTGGAGCTGACCGCCCCAAAGGGTTCCGATCCAATTAAATATCTTCACCCCGGTGGGCACGGCGATCGCCATGGTGGCGAGAGAGAACGCGGCCGTCGCCACGGCCCCCATGCCGGTGGTGAACATGTGGTGGGACCACACGCCGAATCCGAGCAGACCGATGACCGCACCGGAGAATACGATGATCGGATAACCGAACAGCGGTTTGCGCGAGAAGGTCGGCAGAATCTCCGAAATGATACCCATTGCCGGCAGGATAAGGATGTACACCTCGGGGTGGCCGAAGACCCAGAACAAATGCTGCCAGAGAATCGGGAGACCGCCGTTGGAGACCTCGAAGAAGTTGGCGCCGAAGGAGCGGTCCATCATCAGGGCGATTAAAGCGATCGTGATCGCGGGGAACGAAAGGACGATCAGGAAGGCGGTGATCAGCGTCATCCACACGAACACCGGCAAGCGCATCATCGTCATGCCAGGAGCGCGCATATTGATGATCGTGACGATAAAGTTCAGCGAGCCGATCACCGACGAAACGCCGAGAATCTGCAGGCCCATAATCCAGAGATCCGTGGACATGTCCGCTGTGAACGTGTTTGAGTACGCTTTGCTGGTGAGCGGAGCATATCCGAACCAGCCGATATCCGGCGCTCCGGAACGGACGAACCAGCCGACGTTGAGAATGATTGCGCCGGCGAGGAATACCCAAAAGGCGAATCCATTGAGCCGCGGAAAGGCGACGTCGCGAGCGCCGATCTGCAGGGGCATGATGTAATTGAAAAACGCGGCCGACAGCGGCATCACGGCGAGAAAAATCATCGTCGTCGCGTGCATGGTGAACAGCTCGTTGTACACCTGTGCGCTCAACAAGGTGTTGTTCGGAACGGCGAGCTGGAGCCGAATCAGCAGCGCTTCCGCACCGCCGACCAGGAAGAAGAAAAGGGAGGAGATCCCGTAGAGTAGACCTACCTTTTTGTGGTCAACGGTTGTCAGCCAGCTGACAAGGCCCGTCTTGGCGGTCGGACGGGTAAAAATGGCGGGCCGCTCGGTGCGAGCGACGGCATCTTTGCCGATGAAATTCGATTTGACGATAGCTTCCATGACGCGTGAGAGACGAGGTTGATGACTTACTTCAGACTATGGAGGTAGGCGACCAATGCGCGGGCCTCGGTGTCATTGATAAAGATTTGTTGCTCCCAAACGCCCTGGTCGTTCCGGATGTTGTAACCGCCGTTCCACATCTTATTGCCGGGTTTGACTTCGCCCGGTTCGATGAGCCAACGGTGGAGGTTTTTCTCGCTGTTCTCAAGGAGACCGCCGGCGATCGTCGTCCGAGCACCGACGTGCGTAAGATCGGGGCCGGTGATTCCCGCCCCCTCGTGTCCGCGAACGACATGGCAGCCCGCGCACTTTTTTTCCACAAAGAGTTTTCTTCCGGCGTCGACGAGCTGCAGATTCTCGTTGGTCGCGAGCTCCTGCTTCTTTATCCACGAAACGAACGGATCGGTAACGAATTCCTGCGTCCAGCCGGGCGCGTTCCGCTTCTGTTTCTCGTACGTGTAGGCGGCAAACTGCATCCTGGGCTGGTCGGGATTGGGCAGGGGTGTCGCGGTGCGAGCGGGGCTCTTTTGTTTGGCCAGCCACGCATTGAATTCGTTTTCGGCCAACGCAATCACCCGAAAGCGCATCACCGCGTGCGATTCGCCGCAGAACTCTGCACACTGTCCCCAAAAATAACCGGGCTTATCCGCCTGCAACCACAAATGATTGCCGCGGTTCGGAATCATGTCGACTTTACCCGCCAGCTTGGGAACCCAGAAGGAATGAATGACGTCCACGGTCCGGAGATTGATCCGTATCGGGCGTCCCGCGGGAATCACCAACTCGTTGCTGGTCACCAACGCCCCCGCGCCTTCGATCTGCTCCTTGGGGTATTCGAACTTAAACCACCACTGATACCCGGTGGCGGTGACCTCGTAGGCATTTGCCTTTTCCGCTTCCGGCACATCGTAGGTGTACCAAATGCCGCGCAGCGTGGGCACGGCGATGACGACGAGCGCCACAACCGAAACCGCGATCAACCCCAACTCGATCAGTGGGTTGCCGTGACTCTGCTCCGGGGGTGCTTTTTCAGCGTCGCTGTCGGTGCCTCTGAACTTGAGCGTCCCATACGCAAGCACACCTGCCACCAGGACGAAAAGGATTCCGCACACCCACAGCGTGATATAGAAAAGGTCGAGTTGGCTTTTGGCGACAGGCCCCTCGGTTTGAAACGTCGATTGCGGACCACGCGTCCACCCGCCAAGCAAGAGCGGCAGAACGGCGAGAGCGAGCGCCTGGTAAGCCCGGCGAAACGTATGGCGAAAAGAAGAGAGAAGAGTCATGTCACCGATGAAGGAAAAGAGCCGCTGCCCGCAGACGCTGTTACGACCGAGCGTCCGCAGGCGTACTACGTACTTCAAGCTATAACTGAGCGATCCGCCAGCCGGCATTTCACGGCAGAAGCACCGCTGCGGCGACTATTAGCAGCGAATCGTGGCACATAAGCGCTGGGTGTGTGGTCAGTTCGTCGCCGGAAAACGGGGCCGCGGGCTTCGCGCTCAGGGTGTCCGGAGCGATTCGGCGATGAGGTTAGCGACGACGGTACCGACTGTCTCTTCGCGATTGAAGTGCGAATAGATTCTCCGGCGCTCCGCGATACCCAGCTCGAGCGCTTGTTCGCAGCGTTCGGCCAGTACCGACAAATCGCCGTGGGGATAACGCAGGATCAGGCCCTCGCGGTGCAGCTCTTCCAGCCGACCTCCCGCTGCAGAGTCCTCGCTGACCGGTGACATTCCCAAGCAACCCGACCAGAACGGGCGATCGGTGTGTGTTTCGCTCATTGCGCGGGTGGCGAACTTTCTCCCTTCGGGACATAAGCTGACCTTGTAGCGGTTTAGTCTCCCCCGATCCGCGACGGCAACCGAGTGGTCATGAAAAGCGTAAAAACAGTTTTTGAATTTCGCTTGTAGAAACGCAATCTGGCGTTGTCGATGCGGGGTCAGGCCAAGTTTGGATCCGAGAAAAACGATCGCACGTTCCGGCTCTTCGACAAAAGGTACGGAAAAAGGGACAATATTCGCAACCCAGCTGCGATGAATTTCCCGGCACTCGCGTCTCAGCCGGGCGTGAGCTTCGGGCGTCAAGGGAGCCTCATCGTGGATCAAAACGTCCAGATGGGGGGCGAGCTCTAGAAAACAGTCCATCGTGCGGCTGGCCTCGTCAAACGCGTAGTAAAGCACGTGAATGCCAAGTTTTCGCAGGAGCGGACCGAGTTTTCCCCACGTACCCGCCAATGCTTGCGGGTGCTGACCCATGAAGACCAGCCACCACTTTTCATGCGGTGGACGTTGGCGACCGAGTTGCAGGAGCTCCATGATGTGCTCCACCCCCAGTACCGAGGCAGGCCGAAAAGAGAGTGCGGGATGCCGCATCGCCGCAAACGCTCGGGCGTTTTCGCCGTGCCAGTCGCAATCCAATCGCGCCATTACACGCAATGAGGGATCGGCTGAATCGCTCAGTTTCGCTCCGATGTCCCTCTCCGGTAGGCGGTGTAGGAAGGACTCGACCGTTTCTAGGCGGTCTGCCCACGGGCAGAAATGGAAGACGCGAATCGCGGCCGGATTCGCGCAAGGCGGATCGGCCGGGTCACTCACCGTCAAGCGGCATCGCCGCCAAAGGGCGACTCGGTCCACAGAGTCGCAGGCGGGATTGCGGGTTTTCCGCGGGAGGATTCGACGCGATCATGGAGCGAGGGAAGCCGAACGAAGTTTTCATCCTCTCTCGAACCGTCGGCTCCCGTCCACACGAAAGGCGGCAGGTCGGCAAGCGTTCGGCACAAGCGCTCGACTTCCGCGCAGCTGACGTAGTCCAAAACGTCGTCGTCGTCCGAGAAAATCGAAGGGCAGTGCGTCGGAAACGTTTCCATGAATGAGTAGCCTATCGGTTCGGGTGCGACGGCGGTTGAATGCGAAACGCGTCACTAGGGTTTTCTTGCTCCGGCAGCGGGTACTCGTTCGGTTTCTTTCGGGTGGGGATTCCGGAGCGAAGCGATTGTTCCGTCGCTCACGAAGACCTGGCTGGCACGGAGGCTCGTTTCATGCGTGGATTCCGCCGTGTCGACCTCCTCGGAATTCTCTTCGTTTTCTTCGCCAAACGCTTCCGTGGCGACCGCCACGAAGGGCAAACGAGCGCTTTTCCTCGATCGCGATGGGACGCTGATTGTGCACATTCCCTACTTGCACACTGCGGACGGAGTGGAGCTCCTTCCCGGAGTGCGTGACGCGCTCGCGCTCGCGCGAAGCGGCGGTTTTGCCCTCTACCTTTTCACAAACCAGTCCGGGGTGGGGCGCGGCATGTTCACGCTTGCGGACGTCCATGCGGTGAACCGACGGATGATCGAGCTTCTCGGCCTGGGAGACGATATTTTCGCCGGGATCTGTATCGCGCCGGAAGCCCCCCACGCCCCCGCCCTTTATCGAAAGCCCTCTCCCCGCTACATCTTGGAAACCTGTAACGCCGAGCGACTCGATCCCCGTGCGTGCTGGATGATCGGCGACTCTCCTTCGGATTGGGAGGCCGGTCTCGCCGCCGGGATCAATTCCAGCGCTGTCCGGTGCGACGAAACCGAGTCTGGCGGACACCGATCCACCCGTGAGCGCTTGCGCGTCGCCGGGTACGTGGGCCTGCCTTCAGCCGTCGACGCCATCCTCCGCCCGTTCGCGTAGGTCCGACCCTCCAATCGATCCTGCCCGATCTCCCCTGAGATTTCGAGGCGGAGTGGCTCATTTTCCTTCCACCAGGCGGCTCTGCACCCACTCGACGACGGGTTTCAGCCCCGTTGCCAACGAGACAGGACGAAATGCCGGCCACAACCGACGGAGGCGGTCGATCTCGAGGCATTTCGAGCGCGCGCCCGTGTATTTCCCCGTGTCATACCGGATGCGGGAGGGATCGTACCCGACCTGCAGGCAAATCAGTTCGGCGAACGTTCGGATCGGATATTCTTCGCCGGCACCGACATTGACGAGTTGTCCGTCGACGCGTTCGCTCAAATGGAGAGCGGCCCCCACAAAGTCGTCGACGTGGATGAGTTCGCGCCGCTGATGACCGTCGCCCCACAAGACGACCGGATCGTCGTGGAGGTGTCCACGGATAATTTTTCGAATCAGGTCGAAAATGAAGTGAAGCTGCCGCCCGTCCGCGTGGTAGTCGGGACCATAAAGCGTCGACGGTACGAGCGTGAGGTGTCGGAGGCCGTACTGTTTGGCCAGCGCGAGTTGGCCGACCCACAGCATGCGCTTGGTCATCGCATAGGTGTAGAGGCTCTCGATCGGCTGTCCCTCGAGGTAGTTTTCTTCTTTGAGAGCGCGATCCGGCGCGTAGGCGCAGCTCGTCCCGATCGAAATCAGCTTGGCGCGGGGCTGCTGCGCTGCCCACCACTCGAGCAACGCCGTGTTCAAGCGTTGGTTCTGCACCCATTGTTCACCGGGATGATGCAGGCAAAAATCGCCCGCCTGTGTCCAGGCGGCCAAGTGATAAATCCGATCGAAACGTTCGCCGTTCCAGGGGCCGAGCGCGCCTTCGCGCAAGAGGTTGCACTCGGACGAGCGAGGGGAGACCACACGATGGCCCGCGCGCTCGAGCGCCCCGCATAAGTGGCGGCCGAGAAAACCGTGGCCCCCGGTGACAAAGATGGAAAGCGATGCGCTCATGCGTCCTTCGGATTGACCGGGAAATAAAATTCGACGCCCCGCGCGATGAGATCGGCGTAGCGGGCGAGAATTTCCTTTTTGAAGTTCCAGGCGAGCACGTAGTACACGTCGGGCGCTTCGGCGATTTCGTCCTCGATCCTAACCGGGATGTGACTGCCCGGCGCGGTCAGACCGCGGCGGTGGACGTTTCTCTCCACCAGACACTCGATGAGGTCCGGGCCGATTCCATAGTAATTCAAAAGCGTGTTGCCCTTGACGGGCGCACCGAGTCCGAACACCCGACGCCCCGCTTTTTTGCAGGCGTCGAGGTAGGCGCGGTTTTTCGAACGACGCTGCGCGATGCGCTCGCCGAATGCCCGGTACCAGGGAAGCGTATTGGCGCCGGCGGCGTCCTCCGCCGCGACGAACGCCTGCAGGCGTGCACTCGGGACGGCGCGGTCGAGATGCGTCGCGTGGGCGACGATCGATCCGCCGTGGATCGGGGAGAGTTCGGCGTCGGAGAGCGCCAAGCCGTGGCGGCGAAGCAGCCGGTCCAGCGTGCGCACGTTGTAGTAGAGAAGATGTTCGTGGTAGATTTGATCGAACGCGTCGTTCTCCACGATGCGTTTCATGTAGAGAAACTGGATCACGAAAACGCCGTCCGGCGCGAGACAGGCGCGAATTCCCTCGGTGACGGAATGGAGTTCTTCGAGGTGAAAGAACACGCCGGAGGCGTTGATGACCTCGAAGGTTTTTTTGAGGTCGCGTGCGGTCCGCTCGTCGAAGAACGCCCGCACGGTCGTCAATCCCGCCGCATTGGCGAGATCGGACGGAAGCTTCGCCGGCTCCACGCCGAGAATTTCGTAACCGAGATCCCGATACTGCCGAAGCTGGGTGCCGTCGTTCGAACCGATGTCGAGCATCGCCTTTTCGCTGCGATTTGCGAAGTAGCGCCGGTCCACCGCTTCGGCGACGGCCTGAAAATGGTCGCCGAGGGTTTTGGTCGTCCCCGAGAGGTAGGTGTGATCCGCGAACATCGTCTCCTTCGGCACGGTGTAGTCGAGCTGGGCGGTGCCGCACTCTTCGCACAACACCACGGTCAACGGGTACACGGGCTCATGACCGACCTCCGCCGGCTTGAGGAAATGGTTCGCCCAAGGCTGGGTGCCGAGGTCCACGGCGAGGGTCAGGCGGTTCGAATCGCAAACGCGGCAGATCATAAAAAGTGGGCGTGATGGGCTAGAACGAACCGCTCCGCTTCGGCCAGCGTGGCCGGCGTGCCGATGTCCAGAAAGGGAGCCGTCACCGTGGCGACGTGGACCCTGTTCTGCGAGGCAAGAGCGGGAAAGACGTCGAGTTCGAAGCTGAGCGGACGCTTTTCCGGTTGCGCGCGAAGCGCTCGTTCCGAGAACGCATACACGCCGGCGTTGATCGTGCCGGCACCGGGACATTTTTCGCGGAACGCCTTCAGTGTGTTTTCGGCTCCGATATCCAAGGATCCAAAGCGGCCTGCATCGGGCAGCGCGAGTCCGAGGAGCGCGGCGTCGGCGATCCCGGCATCGATCGGCGGCAGCAGAGGTCGGGGGTCGGCAAAGACCAACGAGTCGCCGTTCGCCACCAGCCAACGCCGGCGGTCGTCGCGGTCAGGGGGCAGTGCGTTGAGGCAGCCGCCGGCCGTTCCGAGGGGAGTTCGTTCGACGCGGCAGGTCACCGAAACCCCGGGTACGGGCTGCGTAATGAAATGGTCCTCGATCGTTTTGGACAGATGCCCGGTCGCGAGAACGAATTCGCGACATCCCCATTTTGCGAAATAGCGCACCACCCATTCCACAAACGGACGTCCCGCGACGGGGGCCATCGGTTTCGGGATTCCGGGCAACAAGTGGCTGACCCGCGTGCCGAAGCCGCCGGCCAGAACGATCGCGCCCGGTGGCGGAAGCCGGTCAGACATTGCTGAAACGAGAGTTCCGCAGGATGGCATACCCTTTGATGAGTTCGCGGATGCCGCGATCGAGATCCCATTGCGTCCGGAAGCCGGTTGCGAGGAGCCTTTGATTGGAGACGATGTAGTCGCGCTTATCCGGATCTTCGCCCACCGGTGCCTCGAGGTACGCAAAGGCTGGCACGTGCTTTTTGATCACGGCGCAAAGTTCTAGTTTGGACAGATTCGCTTCCTCCAGACCCGCATTGTAGGCGCGGCCTTTCATCCGCTCGAAGTTCTGCAGCGCGAACGAAAAGGCGCGTGCGACGTCCTGGATATGGATGAAATTCCGTTTGAAATGTCCTTCGAAAATCACGACGGCGCGATCGGTGACCGCTCGGTGGACAAAGTCGTTCACCAACAGATCGACGCGCATCCGGGGCGAGAGACCGAAGACGGTGGCGAGTCGGAAGGTCAGGCTGTTGGTCCTTTTGAGGACCGCTTCCTCGGCGGCGACCTTGGTGGTGCCATAAAGGGAGAGAGGGCGCAGCGGGCTGTCTTCGGTGCAGAACTTTCCCGCTTCGCCGATACCATAACCGCTGTTCGTCACCGGCATCAGGACCCACTGAGACGGCGAGGCGAGACGGCAGATTAGTTCGACCGCCTCCTGGTTGATCGTGCGCGCGCCGATCTCGTCGTTTTTACACAAGGGTGCACCGACGAGTGCCGCGAGAGGAACGATCGCGTCGGCGTGGGCGATCAGCGATTTGACCAGCGTTTCGTCGCGGCAATCGCCACGAATGACGCGGAAGCCCTCGTATTTGCAGCAGTCGAGCAAGGTCGCCTGCCCGAACATAAAGGTGTCCAGCACCGTGACGTCGTGGCCTTCGGCGAGGAGGTAAGGGGTGAGAACGGAGCCGATGTAACCGGCGCCGCCCGTAATGAGGAGTTTCATGGCTAGGCTGAGTGGCTTGACTGAGGACATTAGCCTATACGGCACTCCCAGCCGGGAATTAATGGTCAAAACGCCGCTTCCTTGCGCGTCGCCCTCGGTCGTGACTCGAAAAGAGTCGCAGGAATCGGGGGCTTTCTGCGGCTCTCGGTCGATTGCACGCTTTTGGCTAAAAGCCCCCAGTATCGTGACGATACCCTAGGGGATGTCCGTCGCCACACTTTCATCACAGTCCAAGCGGGTTGCTCCTGAAACCTTCCGATCCCTGTCCGAATCTTCGCTGGAGGGTCGCGGTCCCTCGTGGCCGGGGTCTTCCCCGGTTCATGTCCCGCCGCCCATCGCCGCAGGCGCGCGCGACAGCATGGTGATTGCACGGGCACCCGTCCGGGTGAGTTTCCTCGGCGGCGGTACGGATTTTCCCGATCACTTTCGCCAGCACGGTGGCGCGGTCCTCGTCACCGCGATCAACCGGTACGCGCACGTCACGGTACAACCGTTCCTCGAGGAGTATTTCGACCACAAGATTCGCCTCTGCTACCGGAAGCACGAGTCGGTCAATTCGACCTCGGAAATTCAGCATCCTGCGATTCGTGCCGCGTTGGAGAAACTGGGCCTTACGTCCGGTCTGGAAATGCACGTGATGGCGGACCTCCCGGCTCGGACCGGACTAGGGTCTTCTTCCAGTTTTGTCGTCGCGATGCTCCAGGCATTGCATGCGCATTGCGGCCGGTTCCGCTCTACCCGCGATCTCGCCGACGAGGCGATCGAGATCGAGCGGGAGATTCTCGGCGAAGCGGGCGGTTGGCAGGATCAGATTGCGTCGGCGTTCGGCGGATTGAGTTTGGTGCAGTTTAGCCAGGACGGTCGTTACCAGGTGCAGCCGATTCCGGTTCCGGGGGATCGTATCCACGCGTTGGAGCAGCACATGCTGCTGGTTTATACGGAAATTCAGCGGGACAGCTTTTCCGTCCTCGGTCAGAAATGCGCCACGGCTCCCGCCGAGCGTACGCGCGCGCTCTGCAAACTTTCCCAGCTCGCGCACTTGGGCGTGGACTATCTCGCTTCGGATCGTCCGATCGTCCGTTTTGGCGAACTCTTGCACGCCGGCTGGGAACTGAAAAAAGAGGCGGGCTCGGTGACGTTGCCGCAGATCGACGCCTGGTACGCCGCCGGGGTGAAGGCAGGCGCGACGGGTGGAAAACTGCTCGGTGCAGGGCAAGGGGGCTTTCTTCTGTTTATTGCAGAGCCTCGCCACCACGCGGCCATTCGCCATGCGGTCGGCGGTCGTCCGGTGGTCAATGTGCGCATTAACGCGCCGGGCTCGCAGATCATTTTTTCGCAGCGTTAAGGCTTCGGCTAGGACTCTCGTTTTCCATGCGTGTACATTTGTTCGATCCCCAGCTTTCGGGAACCGGCGGACATTACCTGAACCACGACGCACAGTTGGTCCGTGAGCTCCACCGTCGCGGCGTGGATGTTTCGCTCTACGGACGCATCGGGGCGAAGGTCACGGTCGAAGGGCTCGTGCCGACACCGGTTTTTCGAAACGACATCTTTCTGGAGGCGGCGCACGACCCCGCGGTCTGGGCGATGGAGAATTTCCACGCGATCAACGACGCCTTTCTCGCCGATTTGAGCGCACTTCCGACGGAGACGTTTTCCGGCGAGGACCTGATTTACCTGCCTAATCTCCTGCAGAACCAGCTGCACGGAGTGGCGCGATGGTTGCGCGGATTGCCGTCCGATCGGCGTCCTGCGGTGGCCGTGATGCTGCGCTACCTCAATCACGCGATGGACTATGTGCAGACGCGGGCGAACAAGGAGTTGATCGCCTTGTACTATCGGTTTGCCGCGCGCGCGTTGCAGGCGGTGCAACCGCGGGCGCTACTCTGCGCGGATACGCGCGAATTGGCGGCGGCCTATCGTCAAATCACCGGACTGCCCGTGCTCGAATTGCCCAATCCGATGGACGTCGCCCCGCTGCTCGCGGGAGCGCGCGAACGCGTTCGCGGGAGCGCTGCGTCGCCTTTGATCGTGTATCAGGGACACACCAGCCCGCTGCGCGGCTTTCACTTTTTGCCGGATATGATCGACCGGTGCTCGAAATTGTCTCCGCGACCGCGCTTTGCGATTCAGGTTCAGAATCGCGAAGGGGCGGCAACCGCAGGCCTTGGCGCAACGCTGACGCGTCTCGATCGAATTGCCGCCACTCCGGGCTCGGGCGTTCGTCTCGTCGAGGGTGCCCTTTCGTCCGAGGACTACTACGGTTTGCTGAGCCAGGCCGATATCGTGCTTCTGCCCTATGCGCCCACCTTCTACGGGGTGGGATCGTCGGGCGTTTTCACGGAGTCCGCCTCCGTCGGCAAGGTGGTGGTGGTTTCGCCGAACACGGTTCCAGCGCGCCAAGGCGCGGAGTACGGGCTCGGTGTGGTCACCGCGACCAAATGGGATCCCGCCTCCATGACCGAAGCGGTGGCCCTTGCGTTGCGGACCTTGCCCGCTCTTCGGGACAAGGCCGCCGCAGGCGCTCCACGATTTCGCGCCGAGCAATGCGCAGCGGTCTTGTGGGACAAAGTCTTCGCGGCGCTTCCGTCGCCGGTGGCGGCCCCGGTCGCCGCTTAATCGTTCGCTTCCCAAGTCTTAGGCGGCCTCCGCGTCGCTACCGCAGACGACGCGTCGGGCAAAGCCGTAGTGCAGAAGGCGTCGATCAATCTCGGCTACACCCAAGTGCTTCCAGCCATTTCGGGCCGGATCGGTCGCTCGGAAGTCACCGAGGGCGCTTACACTCAAGCCGGGCAGGCCACGCTTCTTGCGGCAGCACAACAAATCGACCGGCTTTAGGTCGACGTCCATCAAGCGAGCACCGAGATCCTTCGGTTGAGCAGGGACGTGCAGGCGGCACCTTGAAGTCCGCCGAAATGGGTCAGCCAGAATGCGATCGATACCGGCGTGATAGGCGGCATGCCGAGCGCGACCTTCCTTGCGGTCTTTCTGGCCCCGTTGTTTTTTTGGCGGTGCTCAGGCTGGTCAAAGTGAAGCCGAAGCCATCCCACAAAGACGAGTCGAGTCGCAGTCGTTCTTGCAGCGAGCAGGATGCCCGCTTCCACTGCAGGTCGTATGATCCTCCCCTCGTTCGCACCTGTTTTTTTGCGCAGTGTTCTTCTGACTTTCGGTCTTGCCGTCGGTGTCCATGCCGCCGCTTCCCAGCCTTCGGTGCTCGGTCAGTGGGCTTTGACGCTTCCCGACGGGAAAGCGGGCTGGCTCGAGCTGGAAAAAAAGGGGGGCTGGTACGATGGCTCGATTCTGTGGGGCGGCGGAAGTGTGCTCCCCGTTTCGAGTGTGGTCGTCGCCGACGGCGTCGCCACCCTCACCCGGGTCCGCGACGTCCAGCGGAAAGACGCTTCCGGAAAAGTCATCCGGACGCAGCAAATCACCGAGACGCTGACGGCTCGGGCGGAAGGCGATACCCTTCGTTTGACCCGGGTCATTCCACGCGCAAGCTCGGATGGATTCGAGCGCGCCGAATTTACCGGGAAACGCATCCCCGCGCTTCCCGCGAAGCCAATCTTATCGAAAGTGAAGTACGGTGCACCCATTAACTTGTTCAATGGACAAGATCTCACCGGCTGGAGCTTGAAGGAGAAGGACGCCGAAAACGGTTGGAGGATCGAGAATGGCACCCTCGCCAATCGGCCGGCACCCCATGTCGAGGGTCAGCCCCGGCGGCGCTTCGCGAATCTTCGCACGGACCGGGAGTTCGAGGACTTCAATCTGCGGCTCGAGGTCAACGTCCCGGCGGGCAGCAACAGCGGAGTCTATTTGCGCGGCATCTATGAGGTCCAAGTCTTCGATTCGTACCAAAAACCGCTCGATTCCCTCAATATGGGCGCGATCTATAGCCGGATCGTGCCTTCGGTCGCCGCGGAAAAGCCGGCCGGCGAATGGCAGAGCTTGGACGTCACCTTGATCGACCGTCATGTTACCGTCGTGTTAAATGAAAAGACCATCATCGACAATCGACCCGTCGCCGGAGTGACCGGCGGAGCGATGTGGTCCGATCAATTCCGTCCGGGCCCGATCTACCTTCAGGGCGATCACGGGGCCGTTTCCTACCGTAATTTTGTCCTGCGCCCCGTTGTCGAGTAACGCCGTACGCATGGCGACCGCCCCTACGATGGCACAGCGCCAGGCGGCTGCGTTGCCGCCCGATCGCTTGCCGGTGATGTATCAATCGTGGCGGCATCTGCTTTTCCTCCACTGGGCGTGGGACCCTGCCGAGATCCAGCGCAGTCTGCCGGAGGGGCTCTACGTGGACACCTTCGACGGTTCCGCATGGCTCGGGGTCGTTCCGTTCTGGATGGATGCGATTCGGCCACGGTGGTGTCCGGCGGTGCCCGGTCTCTCCTGGTTCCTCGAACTCAATTTACGAACGTACGTTCACACCGCGGATGGCACTCCGGGGGTCTGGTTCTATTCGTTGGATTGCAATCGGTCGGTCGCGGTCTGGGCCGCTCGAACGTTCTTCTCTCTGCCGTATGTGCACGCGACCCAATCGGGAGTGCGACCGCAGGGCGAAACCGGCTCGACCGAGTTTCGTTCGAAGCGGCGGGGCCCGTCCTTGCCAAATGCGTTCACGTACGGTGCGAAGACCGGTGCTGTGGCCGGACCCGCTCTGGCGGGGACGTTGGAGTACTTTCTGGTGGAACGCTACCGGCTGTTTTCGTGGAGGAAGCGCGAAAGGCGTTTGTTCGAGGGCCAGGTTTCACACACGCCGTACGTTATCTCACCCGCGCGGGTGCTCCGCGCCGACTGTTCTCTCTTCGAGGAGAATGGTTGGGTTGCCCCGAAACGTGGAGCGGACCACGCCGTCGTTTCCTCAGGCGTCGATGTCTCGATCTACGCGCTCCGCTGAAATCTTCCCCTAAAACGGGAATGGCGCGATCCGGAGTCCGGGGCTGGGCACGGCGTCGTTGGCGTCGCGATGGTGTGACGCCATGGAAACGTGCGAACGCTGCAGCGATCGGAGGCCCCGGGGCTATTTCGCCCAGGCGTCTTTCAGCGAGAGCGTCCGGTTGAAAACGGGCTTGCCCGGTGTGCTGTTTTTGGTGTCGGGGGTGAAATAGCCTAGCCGCTCGAACTGGAACGACGTCCCGACAGTCGCGTCTTTCAAGGACATCTCGAGTTTGGCGGTAACCGTTTCCAGCGACTTGGGATTCAAGACCTTGAGGAAATCGTCCTCGCGGATCGGTTCGGGAACGGTGAAGAGGCGATCGTAAAGCCGCACCTCCGCATCGATGCACCGTTCGGCGCTGACCCAGTGGATCGTGCCCTTGACCTTGCGGTCCGCATTGGGTCCACCCGAACGGGTCGACAGGTCGGCCGTGCAGCGCAGTTCCACGATGGCGCCGGCGGCATCCTTGACGATCTCGTCGAGCTTGACGATGCACGCATATTTGAGCCGCACCTCGCCGCCGGGCTTGAGGCGGAAGTATTTGGCTGGCGGTACCTCGGCGAAGTCGTCGGACTCGATGAAGACCTCGCGGGTGAGTGCCACCGCGCGTTTGGTGGGCGTTTCGGATTGCGGGTTGTTGACCGCCTCGCAGGCAATCGCTTCGCCCGGGGCGAGATTGGTCAGAAGGAGTTTGATCGGCTTAAGCACGCCGAGCCGGCGCTCGGCCGTGACATTGAGCTCTTCGCGCACCGCGTGTTCGAACAGCGCGATATCCGTCACGCTGCCGTACTTGGTCACACCGACCCCGATCACGAACTTCCGCAAAGCCGCCGCAGGGACACCGCGACGACGCAGTGCGGACAGGGTGGGCATGCGCGGATCGTCCCAGCCCTCCACGACCTTTTCGTTGACGAGCTGAAGCAGCTTGCGCTTGGAAACCAGCGTGTACCCGGGAACCAGCTTCGCGAATTCGTACTGGTGGGGAAGCGGGCGGGAGAGATCGAGGCTGCCGAGAATCCACTCGTAGAGTGGACGGTGATCGACGAATTCCAGGGTGCAGATGCTATGGGTGATCCCTTCGAGGTAATCGCTCAGGCAATGCGCGTAGTCGTAGAGTGGATAAATGCGCCAGGCGTTGCCCGTGTGATGGTGGGCGATATGGCGGATGCGGTAGAGCAGGGGATCGCGCAGCCAGACATTGGGCGAGGCCATGTCGATTTTCGCGCGCAGGGAACGTGCGCCGTCCGGGAATTCGCCGGCACGCATGCGTTCGAAAAGAGCAAGATTCTCCTCGATCGAGCGGTTTCGCCAAGGCGAGTCCCGACCTGCGCGATCGGGCGCACCGCGATATTCGTCGGTTTCCTTCGGCGACAAATCGCAGACATAGGCGTGGCCCCTTTCGATCAGCCTCAGAGCGTAGTCATAGAGCGCGTCGAAATAGTCGCTGGCAAAGAACGGTTCGGAATCCGGAGTCCCCGGTGCGACGGCCGACTGGTGCCGATCGTCGCGTCCCGACACGGTGTCCGCAGCCGGCTTGGCGCCCTTGGCCTTGAATCCGAGACAGTGGTCCGCCCAGCCTTCGATCAACCAACGGACATCGGTAATGATGGATTCGACGTATTCGAGGTCCTCTTTCGCCGGGTTGGTATCGTCGAAGCGCAGGTTGCACCGTCCGTTTTGCTCCCGTGCAATCCCAAAGTTCAGGCAAATGGATTTCGCATGCCCGATATGCAAATAGCCGTTGGGCTCCGGGGGAAAGCGAGTGACGATTTTGGAGTATCGAGCGGCAGCGACGTCCGCCGCGACGATGTCGCGAATAAAGTCGGTCGGTTCGGATGCAGGCGCGTGTGTTTCGGCAGACATGGCTGAAGAAACAAAAGTCATCTGCGACCCTAAGGCAATGGCCCAAACTCACCTGCCAACGGCAGCGTTCGAACCCTGAGCCGACATGACGGGTTATGTACCGCCCGCTCCTCGCATCCCGCTCGCGTACGCGGCATCCACGGCAATCGATTGTCAAGTAGGCGGTTCGCGTCTCAAGATCGATTTCAAGATGCTACAAAAAATTGAGTTATGAATCTTTGAACGAGTGTTTATGTTGGTCGAAAACGCCTTCCTGAATGCAGATCTTTCGCGGTCGTCCCGATCGCTTGGAGTGCAGGCCACGGTCATTCTGGAGAACTTTAGAACGAGATAAATTCGCCAAACGTGGCGCCGAATCGATCGTCGGGCTTTGCAATCGTCCATTCGCCGTTGCGGCGACCGCTGTCGGTAAACTGCCAGCACCGCTTTGTCGCGATTGCCTCTCCCTACTGAAAATACCCCTCTGCCCGAATCGCGCCGGAATCGTCGTCGTCGGAGTCGCTGCCTGGCGTTTCGAGGCAGGAGTCGGAAAAGGCCGCTCGATGCTGAATCCAGCGAGCGACGCAAAGGCTGTCGGTGAGGGCCTCATGCAATGCCGAACCGAAATCGTAGGCCCGGCCGTCGAACCCCGCCTCCGCCACCGCTTGATCGATCGCCAGCATGACGGCGAACATTCGACCGCGGATGCTCGGGATATAGACGTCGATCTCTTCGCGACCGAGGTCGACATTGCTGCGGCAAGCGGCGGCATTGTCGCTGTGATGCGATCGGCACGCTTCCGGCCGCGCCTCGTAAATGGAACATCTCCCCTCGCGAAGCAGCACGCAGGGCGTTTTAAGAGCGGTTCTTTCCGGATTGGAGCGACCGAAAAAAGCCGCCCGATGAGCCGCTCCTCGTACGATCGCCGCATCGAAGTCCGTCGGCGAGTAGTGCGTCTGCACGTAGTGGGCCGCAATCAGGACTTCGTGTGCCTGCACTCCCACCGGAACGTGACAGCATGCGTCGCAACCCGCTCGACAAGCGACCGTTTCGCGAGCGGCTTGTGGGGCCGACGCAAACGCGCGATCGAAGCCCTTGTGCGCGATCGAAAGAACCGAGAGGAGATCCGCCGGGTTGCGCGTTTTGCGCAATCGATTCAATACCGATGCGCCGGTTTTCTCGAACAGGGCATCTTCTTCGGGCGAGAATTGGGCACACATCGAGTTTTCGACGTTATCCCAGATGGGCGGACATCACAAGGCTCGGCGCGCTAGCCCGATTCTGTGCGGAAGATCGCACCCCGCCGAAAGGATCTCCTTTACCTGCCCGAACGTCTCGCCCGCCGATGCCTCGTCCGTCCGTTTCTTCGCCACCGTGAAACGTCCTATCTTCCACTCCCGTCCGTGGGCGGGCCGCCCGCGTTGCGCCATGGCCGTTCTTATTTTTATGTCGTTCGCGCTCGCGGCCGCGGCGCGGCCGCGGCTCGCGGTGCTCACGGATATCGGGGGCGATCCCGCGATCGGCAATCGCTCGTGCGGCCGATGGTTTATGCCAACGAATTCGAGATCGAGGCACCGATCGCCAGCGCGGCCGGCATTCCCGGCTCCCTTGAAAGCGCGGCCGCGCGAACCGATCCGATCCGCACGATCGTGGCTGCCTCGGGAGAGGTGCGCCTACAGTCGGTGCAGCGTGCGGCGGTGGACGTGCCCACCGGGAGCTTGTATGTAACGTCGAATCGATGGGTCTCCCGCATCACGGTGATCGCTAACGACGAGAAGAAGCGCGATCCGGCACACCCGTCCTCCGCAGGCGAAAAGCACTATCGAGCTTATTGCGCCGCCTGTCCTGGACCCTCGCGAGCCGTCGTCGGAATGGTGCCGCCCTTGGTCGGACTCAAGTTTCGGATGACCGACCGGGGACGACGCAGGTGCGTGCGTTCGAGTTCCGCGCCGGCGGCGACTTTTACACGTTCATGCGGGGGCTAGACGGAAAGGGTGGGGAAGGCGAGAGCGACACCCCGGGTTGCTTCCTCGCAATCGTGCCGCACGAGCGGATCGTCTGTCCGCATCAGGACGAGGCGGATAGCGAAAAGTACAATGAGATGGGCTTCTTCGACGGTTGGGGCACCTGCATCTCGCAGCTGGAAGCGTTTGCAAAGCGGCTCTGACTCCGGGTCCCAAGGAAAGGCGCGGGTGCTCCCTCGGGTGTGCGGACGGCGTCTCAAACGACAAACTCCGTTCCATCGCGCAATGATCTGGGCGTTGGTTGTCCGTGCGCTAGGATGCGCCCGATGCACGACGCCTTGCCTCTTCGCTTCGAACGCTATGTCGCGCTCGGCGATAGTTCAACCGAGGGCATCGACGATCCCGATGCGGGGGGCGGTTATCGAGGTTGGTCGCAACGTCTCGCGGAGCGAATCGCCTCCTCGCAGGGAGGTTTGCTCTATGCCAACCTTGCGGTACGGGGATTGACCACGGCTCAAGTGCGCGAGCGTCAACTCGACGCGGCACTCGCCCTGCGTCCGGACCTCGCGACCGTGTTCTGCGGCACGAATGACGTAACGGGTGTGCGCTTCGACGCGGCTCGAGTCGCTGCCGACATCGAACACCTTCAGCGCGCCTTGGTCGGGATCGGTGCGACAGTGCTCGGTTTTACATTGCCGGACCTTTCGCCCGTCATGCCGCTTGCCCGATTGATTTCGCCCCGCATCGCCGCGCTGAATCGTGCGCTCGCGAGCGCTTCGCGGAGCACCGGAGCGATCCTCGTGGATTTCGCGGCGCATGCGGTGGCCACCGATGCCAGGCTGTGGAGCGAGGACCGGATCCACGCCAATTCTGCCGGACACGCCCGCATTGCCGAAGCGTTGGCGCAGGCGCTGCAGCTTCCGGGAAGCGGCGACGCGTGGATGCACGCCCTCCCGACCCTGCGGGCGCAGACCCGCCGCGAATGGTGGGCTGCCGAGTTGCATTGGGCGGGCCGCCACCTGGTGCCTTGGATGTGGCGTGGAACGATCGGCCGTTCGTCGTCTCAAGGACGGGGCCCGAAACGGCCCGCATTGGGTCCGCTTTGATCGGTCCGAAAGCGTTACTCGCCTCGAAGAAACCCGTATTGCGAAAAGATTGCCCAAGCCTCGGAGGAGGAGAGGTGAGCGGCAAACCGTTCGGCGGCCTTTTGGCGTTTCGACGCTTCGAGTATGGCGAGCGGGTAGGAAATTCTTGGGCCCGTTGCCACCGGCACGACATACGCAATCCTCACCTTTTTCGAACCGAAAACGTCGGTCACATAGACGATCCCCGCCTCGGCGTTGCCGTTCTCGACGACCGCCAGAGCTGCACGCACATTCTCGGTGGGGATCACTTTGGCCGACACCTTCTCCCAAAGTCCGGCCTGTTGGAGGAACGCTTTAGCATAGACGCCCGCCGGGACGGTTTGGGTTTCCCCCAGGGCCAGACGGCGAACCCAAGTGGAGGCGAGATCCGTGGGCGATTCGATTTTCACGCGGCTCTCGGTTGGAACGACAATTGCCAGCGAGTTGGAGAGGAGCGTTCGGCGTGTGCCCGAGGCAATCAGTCCGCCCTTAACGAGGTCGTCCATTTTGGCTTCGTCGGCCGAGAAAAATAAGTCGGCTGGAGCCCCCTCCTTGATCTGGCGTGCCAATAGACTGGAAGCCCCAAAGTTAAAGTGGAGGGTGTCGCCGGAAGCGGTTTCGTAACTACGGCCGATTTCAGTCAAAGCATCGGAAAGACTCGCGGCGGCAAAGACCGTCAGAGTGTCGGCTTTGCCGGCAGCCCAAGCCGCTAAAGACAGCGCGACGGCGTAAACCCAGCGGAGGCAGGAGGTCGATTTTTGAGCAGTCATGAACGGTGTCGGGAAGCCGAGTCTGAGCTGTACCGGGAAAACGGGTCAAACGGAGTTTCTTCGGCGAAATCGAAACCAAGGCGACAATCCACCGGAGGGCATTGGCAGGATCCTCGGTCGTCGCGCGGGTGATTGCCCCGATGGCGGAATTTCCTGCCTGGAGTACAATAAGAGCATGAAAACGATCACACTGGACGAGCGAACCGCGGATGTCGAAACCCCTCACGATTTCAAGCACGAGCTCGCTGTGCTTGCACCGATCCTGGGTCGATGGCGCGTTGAAGGAACGAACAAGTCGTCGATCGCCCACTCCGCCGACGCACCTGTCACGGGCAAGGAGATCCATGAGCGGATGCCAGGGGAATTCTTCATTCATTCCTGCTGGAGCCACCGGTTCGAAGACGGACGTCACGATGGTGTATCTATATTTGGATACGATCCTGTCGACGGAAGCTTGTACGCTCGGAATTTCGACAACCTTGGCTATGCCCGACGCTACGAACTCTCGGTCGACGGGCGGCGATGGACGTATTCCGGCGAGGCGGAACGGGCCATCCAAGACTTCGGCCCGGACGGGAAACGGTTTCGGATCAGATGGGAACGTCTCGTAGACGGAAAATGGCTGTCCCTCCGCGAGCTGGTGGGTCACCGGATAGGCTAAATTCGGTCCGCGCACCGGGACACGATGGGAATCGCGGCAGGATCCTCGAACGGTCGTACCCGCCAAAACGCAGCACTCCCCCATTGACGCGGAAGGCGGGAGGCCGACTGCGTGGTTCACGTCCGTTTATCCCACGGAAACGAAACGCCTGGAATTGCAGCACGATGCCGGCGGATCGGTGAACATAAGTGCCCAGAGGCCGTCGCCGGTCACGTCGATTTCGATGGTTGGATCCGTTGGCTGTGTTGACGAAAGTCACGGAGGCTTTGTCGACCGAAAGCACGCCCGCCGGGATGGCGGCCTCGGTCCGAACCTGGTCGAAGAGTGCACGATCGCCCACCGGAGCGAGCCGCAAACCGATCGGTGAGATGGCGTACGGTTCCCGTGTGACGCCCGGGCATTCGGTCGACGGGGATAACGCGTACCTCGCCTTGCGCACCGATCGCGTAGGGTCCTATGAACAGCTGTTGCGATTCGCGGTGAATCAAACGGTTGGCGGGGGTGCCGCCGATACTTTCGGTTTCTATCGTGAGATCGAGCGCAGGAGAGATTTCGTAAAGAGCAAGACAACAATGGGACGTGGTATGCCTACGACGATTCCGTCTTGGTCGCCTGCGTCGTGGTTAAGACCTCGGCGACGCTCGCCTCGATTTTTCCGGTCTATGTGAATAAAAACAACCAAGGCGGTGTCTTGAAAATCGGTGCCGACACGAAGACCAAAAGGTTCGTTCAGGACGAGATGCTGCTGAAGAACGTCGATCTTTGACGCCCAGCAGCCAGTGGAAGCGTCGATCGTTTGCTTGACTGCCGCGACCGGATTCCGGGAACTGGCGCCGTCATGCAGAACGTCGCCTACCCGAATATTGCCGCAACGGTCGGCCATACCCCGCTGATCAAACTGAATCGGATCGCCGCTGGCCTGCCGGCGACGATATATCTCAAGGCGGAATTCTTCAATCCGCTGGCGAGCGTCAAAGACCGCATTGGGCTGGCAATGATCGAAGCGGCCGAGCGCGAAGGCAAGATCGTCGCGGACACGGTGGTGGTGGAACCCACGTCGGGGAACACCGGGATCGCGCTTGCTTTCGTCTGTGCTTCGCGAGGCTACAAATTGATGTTGACGATGCCCGAAACGATGTCGATCGAACGCCGTGTGCTTTTGCGCATGCTGGGCGCCGAAATCGTTCTGACTCCCGGTGCGGAAGGAATGCCAGGGGCGATTCGTAAGGCGCACGAGTTGGTCGCCGCCCACGGTTCGCGGGGGTTTATGCCACAACAATTCGAGAATCCCGCGAACCCCGAAATTCATCGTCGCACCACCGCCGAGGAAATCTGGGCCGCGACCGAGGGGAAGATCGACGCCTTCGTCTCGGGTGTCGGCACCGGTGGCACCATCACCGGGGTGGCGGAAACGATAAAGGCGCGCCGCGCGATGAAGGCGTTTGCCGTCGAGCCGGCCGCCTCGCCCGTGCTTTCGGGGGGCAAACCGGGCCGGCATCGAATCCAAGGCATCGGTGCCGGGTTCATCCCCAAGAACTGTAACACCGCCATCATCGACGAAGTGATTCAGGTGACCGATGACGATGCTTTCGAGACCGCTCGGCAGCTTGCGACGACGGACGGGATTCTGGGCGGGATTTCGACGGGTGCGAACGTCTGGGCGGCTTTGCAGCTGGCGAAGCGTGCGGAATTTGCGGGCAAGATCATTGTCACGGTCGGCTGCAGTTTCGGAGAACGCTATCTTTCGACTGCACTGGCAGAAAAGGCCCGGCAGGAAGTTTCGGTTTAGGGGAATTCTCGGAGACCGTCGGGAGGGCCGGCACCCGGATTCGGGAAGCAACGCGACCTCGCGTGGGGGTCGCGCCGATGAAATTCGCGGTATCGCCCTGCTGGACGTGCGCGGTCCCGGTGTCGATAGGTGGGCATGAGGTGGCGATTTGCTTTTTTGCGTCTGTGCTTGGGTCTGTGGGCGGGCTTGCCGTACGCAGGCGTGCGTGCCGCGGAAGCGCCACCGTTCACGGCGGGAATCGAAACCGCGCTCGTGGACGCCCACCTCCTCGCGAGCGAATACGCCGGAGCGCAGGTGGTGCGGGTCGTCGGCGATTCGATGGTGCCGTTTTTCCGTGACGGTGCGATCTTGGTCGTGAGGCCAACGGCGGTCGAGTCGCTTCGTCCGGGCGCAGTGGTGGTTTACGTGAACCGTTTTGGCGAGACGATCGCGCATCGTGTGCTGAAGGCGGTCGGAACGGGTTGGCAAGTGAGGGGATATCACAATCGAGCGCCGGATAGTACGATCGTGAATGCCGAAAACGTGCGCGGAGTGGTCTACGCGACCTTCTTCGCCCACCGCACCGGGGAGCCGACGGATCCCGTGCGCCTGGCGACGCTGCTGCTTTCGACTCCGGTCGTGCTCGCAGCGCCGGCGCGCTAGTGTGCCCGGATTTTCGTTACGATGAAAGGCCACGGTCCCCTAGACTGTCTCGCAACCCGGAGAAAGCTCGGACGTTAGAGTTTGGAGTCCGGACTTTAGTCCGTCCGAAGAAATCACGATCGGGTTTCGGACGGCTACTGGGCAGCCTCTCGTTTCGTTCGACCGAGCCACGAAAAACAGGCTTTCCATGCCTGCGTTCTGGCGATTCAGTAAGCGTTTATGCAGAAGACCCTGATTATCCTGAAGCCCGATTGCATGCAGCAAAAGCACGTTGGAAGTGTGCTTGGCCGATTTGAGCAGGCTGGCTTCGAATTGATCGGCACAAAGATGATCCGGCTCACGCCGGCAGTTCTACGCGAACACTACGCGCATGTCGCCTCAAAGCCCTTTTACCCTGAAATCGAACGCTTTATGAGCTCTCTGCCCGTGATTGTGGTGGCACTTAAAGGCGACGATGTGGTCGCGAAGGTCCGCGATTTACTGGGGCCTACGGACTCGAAGAAAGCGCCGAAAGGCACGATCCGCGGCGATTTCGGCACCGATATGATGACCAATGTCGTCCATGCATCGGATAGCGACGAAAACGCCAAAATCGAACTCGGCCGCTTTTTTAAGTCAGACGAGCTCTTTGGTTAAACGGGACGAAGGAGCCGATGGGACTTCTTTGGGAAGCGTTGGGCTGAGTCCGGCTCCAAGCGGAGCGGACTCGAGCTCTCACTTCGTTCCTTAAAGCATGGGCCGGTGGGGTTCGACCTCCGCCTCATAGTCGACACCGGGCAGTCCGAAGCCGAAGAGTCGGAGAAATTCCGCCCGGTATCCTGCAATATCCGTGAACTGGCCGAGATTCTCGGTCGTGACCTGAGGCCAGATGCGCGCCACCTCCGCTTGGACGTTCGGCTTCATCTCCAAGTCATCGATGCGCACACGGCCCAGATCGTCGAATTGCAAGCCGGTGCCGCCATAGAGTTGCGTGGCTAAAAGGCGATAAATCTGCTCGATACATCCCTCGTGGGTCCCCTGCGCCTTCATGATTCTGTACAAGATGGAAATGTACAACGGCACCACGGGGATGGCCGAACTTGCCTGTGTGACAAGCGCCTTATTGACGGAAATAAACGCCCGGCCGTAACCGTGCGCCTTCAACGCAGCGTCGATTTTTTTACCGGCCCGCTCCAAATCGTTCTTCGCGATACCGATGGTACCGTTTTTGTAGATCGGCCAGGTCACTTCGGGTCCGATGTAGCTGAAGGCGACGGAGGTCGCTCCGGGTTTTATCAGGTTGGCCGCGAGCAGAGCTTCGATCCATAATTCCCAATCCTCTCCGCCCATGACGGCCACGGTGTCCGCCACTTCCGCGTCCGAAGCGGGTTCGATCGTGATCGTACTGACGACCCCTTTGTCGGTATCGACCGTTTTATTGGAGTAGGCCTGACCGATGGGCTTGAGCGTCGATTTGTGGACGACGCCGGTTTTTGGATGGGTGCGACGGGGCGAAGCTAGCGAGTAGACAATCAAATCGATGAGGCCCATTTCGCGTTTTAGGGCCTCGATCGTTTGCCGTTTGATCTCCTCGGAAAAAGCGTCTCCGTTGATGTTGATCGCTTTCAAACCCGCCGCGCGCGCCGCTTCGGTCACGGCGAGCGTGTTATACCATCCGGGAGTGGCCGGGCGGCCTTCTTCGGACGGGCGTTCGAAAAAGACCCCCGCGGTATTGGCATCCGAACCGAATGCGCAGGCGATCCTCGACGCCAGCCCGTATCCGGTGGAGGCCCCGATGACCAAAACGTTCTTTGGACCCTTCGAGAGCGTTCCCTTCGACTTCACGTAGTCGATTTGTTCCTGCACATGCGCCGCGCATCCCGTGGGATGAGACGTGATGCAGACAAAGCCGCGAACTTTGGGCTTAATAACCATGGTGTTTTCAGATTTTCGGGTGAGGGAGGAAGCGCAAGACCCGAAAGCTCGCGCCGGGTGGGGAGAGGGGCGTTGGCACGTTTTTCCTAAACCTTCGACTACGCAGGTAAACGACAGGGCGAACCACTCTCGGCGCGGAATTCTCCGCGTGGGGAGAGCAACCGTCGGTCAGACGAGTCTCATGCACTATTGGCTGATGAGGATCATCTGCCCCTCGCCAGCTGCCGCCGCGCCGCCTTTGCGTTCCCGCGTGACGGCAAACTTGGTAACCTGCGCCACAGGCTGGCGCGGCCGGAACGTCGCCCGGCCGACGCCGGTCGCGGAGTCGACGGCAAAGACGCCGCCATCCACAGGTGCAGGGTATTGAGGATCGATCACCCACAACTGGTAGTCTTGGTTCGAGGCCAGCGCGGGAAGTTTATCCACCGTCAGAACACCTTCTTGAGTTAACGGATTCCAGATGGCAATCGCCGTGGCATCGGGCGAGTTGCCGAGCAACGAAGCCAGTCGGGAAATTTTGAAATTGGCGAGATCGTTCTTCCCTTGCAGCTCCGCCAGCTGCCGGGCCGTCTGGATGCGTTCGGTGGCGAGGTTTTGCTTGAGAGTACCCACCTCGGCCTGTGCCCGCTTAAATTCGTCGGTTTGCCGAATCGCGATCAGGCGTTCGGCTTCTAGTTGATTGCGAATAGTTTGGGCGGCGGCCTTCTCCATCTCAGCCATCGTCTGCGTCGCGGCTAGCTCATTGCGATTCACCGAATAGCGTTGTCCCGCCCAAAGCGCGGCGATGGCAAAAACCGCGGCAGCGGCCCAGCCAAGCCAGAGGAGAGGACTTGGACGAACGACGTTACTGGTCAACGCAACCGGCACGGGAGGTTGTGCCCGGCCAGCCCGATTCGCTACGGAAGCCATCACACGATTGCGTAGTTCGATCGACGGGGTGGGCGCATTTACGGTCAGCGCGAGCTGGGCGGACGCCTCGCGGAGAGCATCCACGAGTTTGCGAAGTTCCGCGTCGGCGGCGATCTCCCGTTCGAACGCGGAACGTTCCGCGCCCTCGATCAGGTCGAGGGCGTAGAGGGAAGCGAGTTCCTCGAGGCGTTCGTCTATCATGATCTCAGTTGCGGCGACAAAAGATCGCGCAATTTAAACAAGCCTCGGCGAATGCGTGCCTTGACCGTACCTAGCGGCTGTTGAAGGCGCTCGGCGATTTCCTGCTGGGTAAGCCCGCTGAAAAAAGCGAGCTCCAGCGCACTTTTCTGCTCCGCCGGCAGCGATGACACCGCTTCTCGCACGGTGACGGCCTTTTCCTTGATTTGCAAATCGTCCGAAGAGTTCCGATCGTCTGTGTGGTCTGCATTGTAACCGAGATCCCCTGGGGCCGATTCCGTGAGCAGTTCCTGGCGCCGCCGACGCTGGCGGATACGGTCGATCGACCGGTTCCGGGTGAGGGTGACTGCCCAGCCAAAGGCGGATCCTTTCGATTCGTGAAACTCGGACGCTTTCTCCCACAACACGATAAAGACATCGTGGACGATATCTTCAGCTTCCCGATTGTCGTTCAGAATGCGGGCGGCCGTCGCGTAAAGCGGACGGGAGAAACGGTCATACAACTGCCCGAAAGCCGCTTGATCTCCACTGGCAACCCGCTGCAGCAAACGTGCATCGTCGGTTTGTCGGGTTTGATCGGTAGTTTCGCCCATAGGTGGGGACACAAGTGAGAAGCGCCTTCTACTCTGTGCGCACGCGACGTGGCTTTGCACGCCAAAAAGGGGCGTCCAAGCGAGCTGCGGCGGAAACGTGAGTGTTGGCATCGTTCACACTACGCGCAGCGGAGGGCCAAAGATGCTCTCGCCCCACCGGGCAGGTCTGCGCAAATCGACTGGATTAGTTTTTCGCACGAGTTTAACCGTCGCCGATGAACTCTCGCCTCCTTGTCGGTGTTTTGGCGTACTTCCGCCGGAGCGACCCTGGGGGTGCCGCCGAACGGGCGACTTCGGGAAAACTTGTCACGGAGGATAAGCCTCTACGCATTCCCGGGATGCGAGTCTACCTCGAGAAGATTTCGCCGCTCGCCCACGTGGCTAAAATCGCCAAGCCGATGCTGATCGGCCAGGGCTTCAACGACCCGCGCGTGCCGGTCGGCGAGGCGGAACAGATTGTCTCCGCCTTGAAGGCGAACGGCGTCGCCCCGTGGTATTTTCTCGCGATGGACGAGGGCCACGGCTTCGCCAAAAAAGACAATGCGACGGCCTTTCAGAACGCGACGATGGCGTTCATCGAGAAGCAATTCTTCAAGCGCTGAGGTGCAGCGAAGGCGGAGGAGAGGACGCCCGACGCCCGTGTTCGTCAGCTCGTTTCGTAGTCGAGGTACGGACCGAGCCAGCGTTCGGCCTCGGCAAGGGATTGTCCTTTGCGTTTTGCGTAGTCGGCGACTTGGTCGCGAGCGAGTTTGCCGACGCCGAAGTATTTGGAGTCGGGATGATTGAAGTACCACCCGCTCACGCTGCTCGCCGGATACATCGCGCAGCTTTCCGTGAGGACGATCCCCGTCTTTGCCGTGGCATCGAGGAGTTCGAAGAGGATGGGCTTTTCCGTGTGGTCGGGGCACGCGGGGTACCCGGGTGCGGGCCGGACGCCGCGATAGCGCTCCCGAATGAGGTCTTCGTGGGACAAGTTTTCCGTCAGTCCGAAACCGCAGGCTTCGCGAGCCTTTTTGTGGAAAAGTTCGGCCATGGCCTCCGCGAGACGATCGCCGAGAGCCTGCGCCATGATCGCATTGTAGTCGTCCTGTTTCGCTCGGAATTCCCCGGCGAAATCCTCGACGCCATGGCCGGCGGT